>Ga0326733_1000120_pt1 | contig 26390 bp, 24 predicted proteins | sample 14_GP2_308_FD_207946 | JGI IMG/M metagenome (GOLD analysis project Ga0326733, IMG submission 207946) | Glacier ice microbial communities from Ngari, Tibet, China - 14_GP2_30.8 | ecosystem: Environmental > Aquatic > Freshwater > Ice > Glacier | place: China: Ngari, Tibet | collected 2018-07-17
TGGTCAAACGTCTGTGCGATTTTTTTTCTTAACAATGTAGCTGTACAACATAAGTGCTTCTCCTTATTATTTATATTTGTACTGATTGGTAAATAAATAATAGTTGACATAAAATAATTTGTCAAACAGTTTTGTACCTAATGGTACAATATTATTTTATCAGCATTAATATCCGTAATTAATATGACTAATATGGAAAATACCTCTTCACCTTCTGCAAAACCTGTCGCTAAACCACGCGGTAGGCCATTGGCGTTTAATCAAGATAAAGCATTAGACGCCGCCTTAAAAGTGTTTTGGTCGCACGGCTATGAAGGTACATCGATGGCGGAATTAACAGGAGCGCTTGGTATTAACAAACCCAGTATCTATGCGGCTTTTGGCAATAAAGAAGAGTTGTTTCGCCAAGCATTAACGCGCTATGTTTCTGGCCCAGCGGCATTTGTTTCAGAAGTGAAAAAAATAGCCACAGCGCGCCAAGTGGTAGAAAGCTTTTTGCAGCAAGCGGCCGAGTTTTTCACCAATAAAGATACCCCAAATGGCTGCCTGATTGTGCAAGCGGCGCTTACTTGTGGGCAAAGTTCAAGCGCGGTTCAGCAAGAATTGATTGCTTACAGAAAACATGTTGAAGCAGGTTTTGCCGCACGTTTTGAGCAGGCAAAAGCAGAGGGCGATTTGCCGCAACAGGCTGATAGCAAACAATTGGCAAAATATGTCGCCACTATTCACCAAGGTATGTCTGTGCAGGCCAGCACGGGCGCCACGCGTGAAGAATTATTGGCATTAGTAGAAATGGCGATGAAAAGTTGGCCAACAGCCATTTAATAGGTAAAAGTTATTGTATTTGATGCAATTCTAGCTTGCGCAATTTAGGCGCAAATTTGGCGGTAGCAGCAACCACTGAAAGCGTCATTACGCCGCCAAAAATCACTGATGGTACCAAGCCCATAAAACGTGCTGCTAAGCCCGATTCAAACGCGCCCAGCTCATTGGATGAGCCAATAAAAATACCGTTAATGGCCGATACACGACCGCGCATGCCGTCTGGCGTGACTAATTGCATAATGGTTTGCCGCATCACAACCGATATACCGTCGGCAATGCCAGAAAGCAGCAATAGCCCAAACGCCACCCAAAAGCTGGTGGCTAGGCCAAAGCCAATAATGCACAACCCAAACCCCGCCACCGCCCATAATAACCAAAGCCCTGCGTGGCGATTAATGGGGTGGCGCGTTAGCCATAAGCCAGTGGCAATGGCGCCCACCGCAGGCGCGGCGCGCAATATGCCCAAGCCTTCTGGCCCAATGCGATACACATCTTGAATAAACGCTGGCAACATGGCCACCGCGCCGCCAAATAGCACGGCAAACATATCTAATGACAAGGCGCCAAGCATAATTTGATTGCTAAAGACAAAATCTAGCCCTTGCTTAATGCTGGTGAAAACAGGCAAACCCACAGTGGCTTGGGGTTCTTTTATTTTGATTGAAAACATGGCAACTGCCGCGCCCAAGCACAACAAAGTGGCCAACATATAAGCACTTGTTTTGCCCGAAAAACCGATTAATAAGCCGCCAATAGCAGGCCCTAACACCAAGCCTGTTTGAAAAATGCTGCTGCTGATGCCAGTGGCTTTGGCGTATGATTCGCGCGGTAAAATAATGGCAAATAATGAGTTAACGCTGGGTGCAATAAACGCGCGCGCAAAGCCAGTAAACGCAATTGAGCCGTAAATCCAGTAGCTGCTATCGCCCACTAAATAGCCTTGGGTGACTAAGGTTAATGTAAGCGCGTTTAGGCACAGCATAACGGCCGCCAACACACCAAATAAGCGGCGCGAATAATAGTGATCTACCGCGTGCCCTGCAAATAAAGCGCTAGCGAAGTAAGGAATCACTTCGGCCAAACCCACCAATCCAAGCGCTAAAGTGTCATGCGTGATTTCATAAATATGCCAGCCAACCGCAACCGCCATGATTTGGTAAGCCAGAACAATTTGAATGCGAAAAGCGAGAAGTTTGCTAAAGGCGAAGTTTTGTTGGGTAAATAATTGCTGCATGCCCGCTATTTTAATGGGGAATGCCAGATTTATTGCAGATAATCGGCCTAAAAATGCATTAATTTTGCGTTTTTTAAGCGCGTTGGCAATTGCAAGCCGTGCATGGTAAAGTTAAAGCCGTTAGTGCTGTGAATAAGGCAGTAAGCATGATGTTGCTTATGAACAAGTAACCGAATGCCGATGAGTCGTCGTTGACCTAGTGCGATTCTGCCGCTATAGATTAGGCGCACTAACCCCTTTTTTCGTCCGCTCTTCCCTCACGTTTTTAACTTCTGCCTTTTATTGATTGACTTATAAAAGCCGCTTTTCTTAGCGCCAATCTTGCCGTTAATCATCAGGCATAAATCTAAAATATCGCCCTAGCTAAACTATTCTCTGCATTAAACAGTCAACATAATATGCAACGTTTGGCGGGTAAAACTTTGTTGCACAATCCGCAATTCTGTATGCATGGCGATGTAATTTGTGTAAGCTCACGCCGCTTTTCTAAAGCAACTATCGGCTTAATTCGCTGATAAAAAATCTATTCATTTAAGGAATGTTATGAAAAAAGTATTACTGGCATCATTATTGGCTTTGTCTGTATCAAACGTGGCTTTTGCAGACGACATCATTGATTCTGCCAAGGCGGATGGTTCGCTAAAAACGTTATTAACGGCGATTCAAGCCGCTGGCCTTACCGATACATTAAAAGGTGATGGCCCATTTACTGTTTTTGCGCCTAGCGATGCGGCATTTGCCAAATTACCAAAAGATAAATTAGACGCTTTGTTAAAAGATAAAGCGGCGCTAACCAAATTATTAACAGCTCACGTGGTGGCGCATAAAATCACCGCCGAAGATGTGCAAGCGGGCAAAGTAAAATCCATTGAAGGCCATGAATTAGCGCTAGATGTGTCAGCTGGCGTTAAAGTTGACGGCATTCCAACCGTTGGCGGTAATGATATTAAAGCCGATAACGGTATGATTTATGTGCTAGATACCGTGTTAATGCAAGAGCCAGAAAGCAAAAAGAAAGTAAATAAAAAGAAAGTCGCTTAAGTATTTTTAAGCTGAATTATTGAAAAGCGGGTAATGGTCAACGCCGTGCCCGCTTTTTTAATGATGAAAAGATTGTGTATTTATAAACTAATATTACTTAGGTACGCGCCACAAATACCAGCTGGCAATGGTTCTATAAGGGCTCCAAGCCTTACCAATTTTGGTCATCTGTTTTCGATTTGGTGCGCTTTCTAAGTGTTTAAGCCGTTTGTAGCCTTGCACTACGCCAAAGTCGTCAGCCGGCAATACATCCAAGCGTTCAAGCGTAAAAATCAGCAACATTTCAACGGTCCAGCGGCCAATGCCTTTTAATGAAACCAAGCGTTTAATTAACTCTTCATCTGGCATGGCGTCGGCATCTAGCCTGCTAGGCACAAGGCCGCTTAAACCACCTTCTGCAATGCCTTTAATGGTTTCAATTTTGCGGCCAGAAAATCCGCAAGCGCGCAAGGCGTCAAATTCGGTAGCCAATAGTTGATTGGGTGTTGGGAAGGCATCGTCATAAATCGCTAAAAATCGCTCAATAATAGCATCGCCGGCGCGTGCATGCAGTTGCTGATAAGCCACCCCTCTCACTAAAGCTTCGTATGGGCTGCGTTCAGGTTTAAAGGTGAGTTTACACTCACCGACATTTTCAATTAAATTTGCCCAGTCATCATCGATTTGGCTTAAAAACTGGCTGGCTTGTTGTAGATTGGCTGTTAAATCCATGTTTGAATTTTTGCATGAAATAAACAATGCGCCAATAAAAAAATAGTGGCGCAAAATTACCATGCAAAAAAGCCCACGTCTAAGGTGGGCTTTGCTTACATTTCAATTTTAATTTTTTATTAGAAGGCGTATTGCAGGCCAACTAAACCAGCATGTAAATTCATGCCATCATTTTCAACTTTCCAATGGCTAGTTTCTACATGGTGACCGGGGTAATCGGTACTGCCAAATTTATAATTACTCGATTCCACAAGCAAGTAACGGTATTCGGCAAATGCAGACCAATGTGAATCAAATTCGGCTCTTACGCCAATTTTGGCTTGTTCGGCCAGTGCTACATCGGCATCATGTTTTTCAGAGTTAAAATGAATAACCGCGCCTGTACCAGGGCCGTCAATCAGCTCAACGCCGCCTGGCCCTGTTTGATAAGACCTAGCACTTGTCATATTAATGTAGGCTAATCCAAGGCCTGCACCAAAGTATGGTTTAAATACTTTATTGGTTTCATAAGTGAAAACGCCATTTGCCATTAAAAGACCCATATTCATGTGCATTTTATTGGCAAACTGATGCACGCCAGCGGCAATGCTGTGATGTTCAGATAATTCGCCAGCTTCGTGACCATTGGCTGTGCTCACCCAAACGCCATCTTCTTGCTCGGCGTTGGTTAAGTGCGCATACTGATTAGCGCCCAAATAAAAGGCTTCCAATTCGGCAGCTGGCTTTACATTAAAGGAGTTTGCTGCCCACTCGTAACCCATTTGTGCGCCGCCCAAGCCTAAAGAGTTGCGCTTAGTATTGCCTTTTACATCCACCAGCAAATCCCAAGGGTCGTTGTTCACGTCGTGTGCTAATTCGCCACGTTTGTAGGCAGTTGCTGTTTGCTTAAGATCTTGATTATCAGTGGTGCCGGCGCCTGCAAAAGCGCCCATGTAAAAGCCTCTGCCTTTGCTTTCAGCGTTTGCATGCTGAATGCCAGTAATAACCAGCATAGCGAATAAAACCACTTTTTTGCTAATATACATAATGTTTCCATTTCAATAAATTTTAATTAGCTAACTAAAAATTAGCAGCGTAATTTTAGTCAATAATTGAGATGAAAATATCTTGCAAAAATGTTAACTTTTGTTAAATAAAAGCGGCTAAACGCATGTATTCATGGTCATAAAATGTAATGCTTTTTAAAAATCAGAATAGATAATGGATTTGTTTATTGATGCAAACGCAAGCCCCGTTAATGTGGCGACAGATGTCTATTTGTTAAAGGGCTTTGCACTGAATAATGAGGCCAATTTGTTCGCCGATGTGCAGCAAATTCTATCAGCTGCCCCGCTGCGGCATATGATGACGCCCATGGGTTTTGCCATGTCGGCTGCTATGACTAATTGTGGGCCATTGGGTTGGGTGAGTGATCGCAAAGGTTATCGCTACGATGCGATAGACCCAATTAGCGGTAAGCCTTGGCCGGCAATGCCAGAATCATTTTTGGCATTGGCAACACAAGCGGCAACTGCGGCAGGATTTACCGACTTTGTGCCAGATGCCTGCTTAATTAATCAATACAAAATAGGCGCTAGCATGGGTTTGCATCAAGATAAAAACGAAGTGGATTTTAATCAGCCCATTGTAAGTGTATCTTTAGGCTTGCCAGCGGTATTTTTATTTGGTGGATTATTACGCAGCGATAAGCCGCATAAAGTGGCATTGGCGCATGGCGATGTGCTGGTTTGGGGTGGACAATCGCGCTTAAATTTTCATGGCATACGGCCAGTTAAAGCCAGTCTTAATGGCGCGCTAAATACGCATTTAAGCCAATACCTTAACCTTCATCGGGTTAATTTAACCTTGCGTAAAGCGGCTTAAAGCAAAGCCAGGCTTTGTTGGCAAAATGGCACACTTAAGCAACGCATTACTAAACTAGCAATTAAATGCCAAGCGCATAGCCATCAAAGCCGCCATAACTCTCTTCAATTTCTTGGCCTTTAAATTTTAAGCTTACTTCAACACCCGATTCGCTAAACTCTTCAAGCTCATCGCCTGCAAAGTCATCTGAGCGTAGCTCTAAATCTTTCATATTGTTCGGTAATACTGTTTCTAACCGTTTTTGTCTTGGCATTTTAAAACCCCTTTTCACTCATCTTGTTTTTTTGAATACTACAATTAATGATAAGCAGAAGTTATGCCAACTAGCTGTGCAAAATGTTAATTTAAATAATGCTTTAAATTCAAGCCTTGCAAGGCAGTTACTTTATTTTATTGCAATTTGTGGGTGCCTTAAAATGACAAAAATGTGCATTTTTAGATCAAGATGATTAAAAATGCACATTTTGAGGATGGCAATTGGTGCGCATTTAAACTAAATGCGCTGTTCAAATTAAAGCGTTATTTAAATTTAAGTTTTAGTCTTAACCACATTTGCGTTAGCGCGTTGCCGTCTAATTTGTAATGTTTATGCAAAGGCTGTTTTACTTCCCAGCTAGCTGTCATGCCGGCCGGAAAAGTCACCAAATCGCCCTTGCCAAACTTAACAGGCTTGCCGCCAGTAGGCGTAATTACACATTCGCCTTCTAAAATATAAGCAATTTCTTGCTCAGGAAAAGTCCACGGAAACACAGATGCTTCTTTTTGCCAAGTAGCCCATTTTTTAACATTCAGCGTATCTAAACGGCTTTGAGCAGGATTTTTTTCTACAATAATTTGCGACATTCGATTCTCTTTATAAGGTTTTTTAAACGGGTAAAACCTTATTTTAGCGTATCAATAGTAAAATGGTTTTTTAAATCCAATAAACCAACATGCAAGCCAATCTATGCAAGTCAATTTATGCTAATTAATTTAATTCAGGCAATTGCCAAACTTAAAGCGGGTGAGATAGTGGCCATTCCTACCGAAACGGTTTATGGCTTGGCGGCAGATGCTTGCAATGAATCGGCTTTGCGTCAAATTTACGCGGTTAAACAGCGCCCTGCGGATAACCCCTTAATTGTGCATATTGGCGACGTGGCACAAGTGCTTGATTGGGCAGCAGAATTTTCACCGCTAGCGCAAACATTAGCCAAGGCTTTTTGGCCCGGCCCATTTACCTTGGTTTTGCCTGCTCTAAATAGCGTTTCGGCCATTGTTAGGGCTAATGAACCCACAGTGGCGCTGCGCGTGCCCAGCCATGCGCTTACCTTGCAATTGCTTAAACAAAGTGGTTTGGCTCTGGCGGCACCATCTGCCAACAAATATACGCAATTAAGCCCAACTACCGCCGCGCATGTGGTGGTTGGCTTAGGGGATGAAATTGCGGTGTTAGATGGCGGCGCTTGCCAAGTGGGCATTGAATCGACCATTGTGAGTGTGGCAGGTGATAACTGGCAATTGCTGCGTCACGGCATGATTACAGAGGCGCAAATTAGCGCGGTAGCAGGCAAGCCTGCCATGCTGGGTGCGGCAAGTGTACCAAAAGCACCGGGCCAGCATATTCTGCATTATTCGCCCAAAACGCCGCTTAAACTATTTGATGATTTGGCTGGTTTAATCAATTTTCAACAAAACAGCAGGCAAACTTGCGCCGCTTTAATTATTGACGATAATCCGCCGCCTAGTTTAAGTTTTAATCGTATTTATTTGCCCAAAAAAAATGCCGAAGTAGCCGAACATTTGTATGATGCGTTGCACCGTTTAGATGCGCTTAATGTGGCGCAATTACTGGTTTTAAAGCCACCTAATACGCCAGAATGGTTAGCAATATTAGACCGCCTAAATCGTGCCGCGCGGGATGATTAGCAAACAACATGATTGGCTTGCCTAAGCCTTACTTTTGAGCCTTGTTTTTTGGCTAAAAAGCGAGTAACTTTATACTCACTTAATGGTGTTTTGACATCAAAGCGGGGGATTAAAGCGATGGACAACAAATATGGTTTAGGCAGCAGCAAAGTGGCCACCGAGCATCACGAAACCCACCATAAAACGGCGCCTATTCATCCTGTTAGCTGCAAGTTTTGCAATGGTACTAATCTCACCATATGCCCAACTATGCACGATCACCGTTGCAACGATTGCGGCGAATGGCAAAGCGATGTGCCACAAGGTTATTCAACAGGCCGCGCGGCGGATTATTAAAGCAATCAAATTTAGTTTCAAAAGGAGCCAGCGATGACTCTTTATGTAGATGGATTTGTGATTCCTATACCCACAGCGCGCCTTGATGAGTATCGTTTAATGGCAGAAAAAGCGGCCATTATTTGGAAAGATCATGGCGCTTTGGATTACTGGGAATGCGTGGCCGATGATATGAGCGCAGAAGAAACCTTGTCATTTGCTCAAATAGCAGATGCAAAACCAGATGAAACAGTTATATTTTCATGGGTGATATTTGCATCCAAAGAGGCAATAGATAGCGCCAACGCCAAGATCTTTGCCGACCCGCGGATGAAAGACATGATGGATATGGCAGATCCGATTTTTGACTGTAAGCGCATGGCTTATGGTGGTTTTAAGCAATTGGTGCATGCTTAAATTTGTTTAACGTTATTGTTTCAGCGCCTCAATAAACTCTTCATCTAAGGCATCATCAATCGCTTTTAGTGCAACATGCGTTTTATCCACTTCCGCCCGATTACCTGCTTTATTCGCCATTAAGCCCAAGGCCATTAATGTAGCAGGGTGATTGGGGTGTTGTTTTAATACTTGCTGATAATATTGATTAGCAATTTTTGCATTGCCTAAATTTTGCTCTGCGGTAGCCAAGTAATACAAGGCCTCTGTGCTATTAGGCTCTTGTTTTAGCCACGCTTGTGCAACGGTTTTAAGCTCTGCCCATTGCCCGTTTTGATACGGCAAAACCACGCGCATAAAAAAAGGCCTTGCTTCATCTGGCGCATCCCAAAATGGGCTTTTTGATGCTTGATAAAGCGGAATTTCTGGTTTGCTTAATAATTCTTTTACCCATTTAATTGGCATATTATAAAAATAGGCTTTTTGGCCAGGGCTTTTTAGCGTGCTAATGGCAATTAATTTGCCATTGTAATCAAACACAGGGCTGCCGCTGGCGCCAATGGCAAAAGCGGCCGAAGCGCGCATCACATTAGCGCCATCAAACGGATACAGCGCTTTAATTTTGCCAAGCGTAACATAAGGCGCAGGCGAATCGCCCGGCATCGAAATGGAAACAATCGGCTGCTCATAATGCAAATTTTCAGAGTCGCCCATCTGCACCGGTTTTAAATCGGCCCATTCAAATCGCATAATGCAAATATCGTGTTCCCAATCGGCAATCATGGCAACCGGCGCAAACGCCACGCCCCATTTGCTAATGCTCATGCCGTTAGAATCTTGCAACACATGGCAATTGGTGACAACATGGTCTTTAGAAATTGCCACCCCTGTGCCATAACCATGTCCGCCACTTTTAACCGTGCTGCTCACTTTTACTAAGGATTCTTTTAGCTGATATAAAAAATCATCAGTTGGGGCCGCCGCATTATTGGTGTTAGGGAATACGCCAGAATCTTGCGCATGGGCTGTTAGGCTGGCTAAAAGCAGACTCATTAATAAAAGTGTTGGCATAGTTTTATTTGGCATCATTTTGTTGTGTTGGGTTTTCGCTAGTGGGGTTTAGCGCTTCGTTAAATTCGGTCAGCACATCATTATCCACCGCTTTCATCGCCAATTTTAAGCGGTCCAATTCGGCTAAATTATCTTCACGTTTTGCAATTAAGCCCAGCGCAAATAATGTAGCAGGGTGCTGGGGGTGCAAAGCCAGAGCTTGTGAAAATGCTTGCTTTGCGGCTGTTTGTTGGCCTAATTTATCTTGCGCAATGCCATAATAATAGTGCGCTTCTGCGCTATTGGGTTCGGCCTTTACCCACGCTTGCGCAACTGTAAGCACCTCATCCCATTTTTCGTTTTGATACGGCAACACAACACGCATAAAGTAGGGGCGATTTTCTTCTAAAGCATCCCAAAATGGTGAATCTAGCGATTGCATAGATGTGGTTTCGGTTGATTCGGGCGCGGCGATTAAGGCTTTAACCCACTTAACTGGCACGTTATAAAAATAAGCGGCGCGGCCGGGGCTTTTAAAGGTGCTAATGGCAACCAATTTGCCTTGATTATCAAAAACAGGGCTGCCACTGGCGCCCATTACAAATGATGCATCGGTGCGCACAATTTGGCTATCGTCTAAAGGATAAAGTGCTTTAATTTTGCCGATGGTGGTTTGTGGTTTTGGCGGACCACCGGGAAAGCCAATTGAGAAAATCGCCTGCTCATATTTTAAGTTTTCAGAGTCGCCCAATTCCACAGGTGCTAACTCTAAATATTTAAAGCGCAAAATACATAAATCGTGTTTCCAATCGGCTTTAATGGCAACAGGCGCATGACTATCGCCAAATTTGCTAATTTTAATGCCAGATGCGTTAGCCAAAACGTGGCAATTGGTGGCCACTAAATCTTTGCCCACCACCACGCCTGTGCCAACACCATGGCCGCCCGTTTTGGTAATCACATGCACTTTTGCCACCGATGCTTTTAAGCGATACGCTAACTCAGGATTGGGTTCTGCCCATGCAGATTGGGTGAAAAATAAGCCTAAAACGGTGCTTAAAGCAGGGCCTAAAACGGAGTTAGCTGCGCGCATAGAATGACCTTGTTTTATACGATTGATAAGATGCTAGATTAAATAATGGATTAATTTTGCTCAATTAACAGACACTGCCTTAAATAAATAATTCTTTAAGCTTTAAACTTAATTACACTTTTAAGCCAAATTATGCGTGAAAAGGACTATAAAGCCCTGTAAAATATTGCTTTTAGAAAAATTAAAGCCTTGGAATAAAATAATGCAAATTCAAACGCATATTGTTGATTTAAACACCGCAACTGGCGTCATGCGCACATATGTGCACAGGCCTATCCACTCAAAACCAGTGGCCGCTATTTTGTTTTATTCTGAAATATTTCAGCAAACGGGCCCAATTGAGCGCGCCGCGCGCTTTATGGCTGGCCAAGGTTACGCCGTATTGGTGCCAGAAGTGTTTCATGAGCTTAATCCAATTGGTACAGTTTTGGGTTATGACGATGCTGGCCGCGACAAAGGCAATGCCGATAAAGCCGCCAAAGATGTGCAAGGTTATGATGCTGACAACCGCGCCATGATTGATTATTTAAGCACGCAAGATTGGTATAACGGCAATTTAGGCGCTATGGGTTTCTGTATTGGCGGCCATTTAGCCTTCCGCGCCGCGCTGCAACCAGAAGTTAAAGCCACCGCCTGTTTTTATGCCACCGATTTACACACTAATGTCATCCCAAATAAGCCTAATCAACACAGCATGGATAAATTAGCTGATATTAAAGGCGAATTGATGATGATTTGGGGTAAGCAAGATAGCCATATTCCTACGGCTGGCCGTGTGTTGGTGAATCAGAAATTATCCGAAGCGAATTTAACCTACTCTTGGCATGAATTTAATGGCCAACACGCGTTTATGCGCGATGAAGGTGAACGTTATGACCCGCAATTGGCCATGACAGGCTATCAATTAGCCATACAGATGTTTGGAAATACACTATAAATAGCTGGAAATAGATACTTGGAAATACGCTTTAAATGTTAGGCAATGTTTTAAAAGTTTAGCGCAACGAGGCGTTAAAACTTTTTGTAGTTTAGTTTTTCATACAAGTAATTGGTAGCAATGTTGTAAGCTGCGGCAATGAAGCTGTAGTGAGTTGAACGTAAAGTACTGGAAGCTGTAGCCATAAGCTGCACGCTTCTTTTAGTTTAAATTACCCATTTAATTAATTTTTGAGAACAATATGACCATCACAAAAAACGCTGATATTGGCCTAGTTGGCCTAGCTGTTATGGGCCAAAATTTAGCCCTAAATATTGCCGATCACGGCTACACCATCGCTGTTTACAACCGCGACCCTAAAAAAATGGTGAACTTTGTTGAAGAGTGCAAAAAAAATGAGCCATCACATGAAAATGTAGTGGGCCATGCCGATTTAGCTTCTTTCGTTTTAAGCATCAAACGCCCACGCAAAATCATCTTATTGGTTAAAGCAGGCAGCGCAACCGATGTAACGATTAACGCATTATTACCATTCTTAGAGCAAGGCGACATCATTATTGATGGCGGCAACTCATTATGGACAGACACGATTCGTCGCGAAAAAGAATTGGTCGCTAAAGGCATCGAATTTATCGGTTCTGGCGTATCAGGCGGCGAAACAGGCGCCCGTTTCGGCCCATCATTAATGCCATCAGGCACACGCAAAGCATGGGCAAGTTTAGAGCCAATTTGGCGCGATATTGCCGCTAAAGTAGATGCAGTAACAGGCGAGCCATTAGAAGGCGGCAGCCCAGGTAAGCCAGTTGTTGGTGGTTTCTCATGTGCTGAATACATTGGCCCAGACGGTGCAGGCCACTACGTAAAAATGGTGCACAACGGTATTGAATATATCGACATGCAATTAATTTGCGAAGCGTACTGGTTAATGAAAAACTTGTTAGGCATGCCAGCAGACGAAATCGGTAAAGTATTTGCTGATTGGAATAAAGGCGAGTTATCAAGCTTCTTAATTGAAATTACCGCAGATATCTTGCAACAAAAAGACCCAATGGGTAAAGGTTTCTTGGTAGACCAAATCTTGGATACTGCTGGCCAAAAAGGTACTGGTCAATGGACGGCCGCGAATGCGCTTGAATTAGGCGCACCAGCTAACGCGATTGCAGCAGCGGTTTATGCACGTGCGTTATCAAGCCTAAAAGAAGAGCGCGTTGACGCTAGCAGAATCTTAAAAGGCCCAGTGCTAGTAAAAGAAACAGACAAAGCCGCGATTATTGAAGCGATTAAAAACGCATTATATTGCTCAAAAATCTGTGCTTATGCGCAAGGTTTCCAATTAATGGATAAAGCGCAAGTGGCTTATAACTGGAAACTTAACTTTGGCGAAATTGCGCAAATTTGGCGTGGCGGTTGTATTATTCGCGCGCGTTTCTTGCAAAAAATTACCGATGCTTATGCATTAAATTCACGTTTGAAAAACTTGATGTTAGATCCATATTTCACTAACTCAATGAACGATGGCCAAGCCGGTTGGCGTAAAGTGATTGCCTTGGCAGTCACCAACGGTATTCCAGCACAAGGTTTTTCGGCGGCGTTAGCCTATTACGATGGTTACCGCAGTGCCGATTTGCCGGCTAATTTGTTGCAAGGTCAACGTGATTATTTTGGCGCGCACACTTATGAGCGTAAAGATCAGCCGCGTGGTCAGTTCTACCATTTAGATTGGCCAGAAGCTGGCCGTCCACAACTTTCTATTGAGTAAGTTGTGCTTTAAAAGATGGTAAAAGCAAGATAACTGGCAACTGAAAAGTTGTCAGCTAAGTAACAAAAATATAAAGTATAAAAAATAGGTGGGTTGCTATAAAGCGACCCACTATTTGAATTTGATGTTGAAATTACAGATTAAAACGTTAAGGTTTAAAATCTTAAACGCAGTCACTGTAAGCTTCTAAAAGTCGTTTTAAGTTTTTAGGTCTTTGTAAGCTTAAAATATTCGCTTCTTGGACTTTAACTTTGTCTGACTTTTGGCTCAGTGGTGGTTCGTAAATTTCGCTTAACAGTTGTGGTTTTGAAACAGATTTAACATTTAGTGCTTGCATTATGACTTCCTTAAAATATCCTTTTGGGAGTTAAAACAACAGAAATTTTGTTTCTGCTGCATGTGAAAACAATTTATCAAAAAAATTCATTCAATTGATGTATTTAATGAATAATTCAATAAAATCATGAACATTTAGTCATTAACGCGCAAAGTATGTTGCGGAATACACAAAAAGTAGATTTATTATTTGTTTACTTTTGTGCTTAATTAGCCACAGCGCAGCAATGCAACAATAAGCCATCACCAAGTTATCAATGACGAAATATTAAAAACGGTTAAATAATGAACATATTAATTAATGGTAATGTTAAAGTTTTTAATGTTGCCAATTTAACAATTGCTGGCCTAGTGGCCGAATTAGATTTAGCCGGCAAGCGTTTGGCGATTGAAAAAAACGGTGAAATTGTGCCGCGTAGCCAGTTTGCCGATGTGATTTTGCAAGAGGGTGATAAGCTGGAAATTGTGGGTGCGGTAGGCGGCGGTTAGTATTCAGTGGTTAAGTTTAGATTTGTAGCAAATTCATTTTAGATAGCAAAAAATATGTCAGAACAACTCATTATTGCAGGAAAATCCTACCATTCACGTTTGTTGGTGGGCACGGGTAAATACAAAGACTTTACCGAAACGCGTGCGGCGATTGATGCCAGTGGCGCGCAAATTGTGACGGTAGCGATTCGCCGCACCAATATTGGTCAAACCGCAGGTGAACCATCATTGCTAGAATATTTGCCGCCAGAAGAATTTACTTATTTGCCCAATACGGCTGGTTGTTATTCGGCAGATGATGCCGTGCGTACATTGCGCTTGGCGCGCGAGTTATTAGATGGCCATAAATTGGTGAAGTTAGAAGTATTGGGCGACCCAAAAACGCTATATCCAAATGTGATTGAAACCATCGCCGCGGCAAAAGTGTTGGTAAAAGATGGTTTTGATGTAATGGTTTACACTTCGGATGACCCCATTATTGCCAAACAATTAGAAGAAATCGGCTGTTGCGCCGTCATGCCATTGGCATCATTAATTGGCTCTGGCATGGGTATTTTAAACCCTTGGAACTTACAAATTATTATTGAAAACGCGAAAATTCCTGTGCTAGTGGATGCTGGTGTTGGCAGTGCGGCCGATGCGGCGATTGCAATGGAGCTTGGTTGTGCAGGCGTGTTAATGAACACAGCCATTGCTGCCGCGCGCGATCCGGTGATGATGGCAGGTGCTATGAAAAAAGCCATTGAAGCCGGCCGTGAATCGTATCTTGCTGGCAGAATGCCTAAAAAACTATATTCAGCCAGCCCAAGCTCACCCACCGCAGGATTAATCGCCTAATGACGGCTCAAAATCAGTACGCTTTTTCAGTATCCGTGCAAGCAAGCTATTTGCCTGATCATTCAAATGTGGATGAAAACAAGTTTGCGTTTGCCTACACCGTTACCATTACCAATGTTGGCAATATTGCAGCGCAATTAATTAGCCGCCATTGGGTAATTACAGACAGCCACGGCCATGTGCAAGAGGTTAAAGGTTTAGGCGTAGTGGGCGCGCAACCGTTATTGAATCCGAATCAGCAATTTGAATACACCAGCGGCACGGTTTTAGCTACGCAAGAAGGTGAAATGCGCGGTAGTTATTTTATGGTGGCGGTTGACGGAACGCCGTTTGAAGCCATTATTGAGCCATTTTTGTTAGCGCAGCCAAGAGTGCTGCATTAAGTATATTAGTAGATGCAACGCTTATTGATCATCATTTTGTTGGGCCTGTTTTTGAACTCTTGCGCCAACAAAAATAATAAGCCAATCGTTACAAAACCAAATCCACCACAAGGCCAAGGCTCAGTTAAATTGCCGTCTGCCGGCCTGCTAGAGCCAAAATCCACAGAAACAAAAGACACTAAAGTAGTGCCCGATTACAGCTTGCTAAAGCCGGCTAAGTGGGAAGATATTGACGGCTTAATGCAAGACGATTTAACGGCGGCCTGGGATGCATGGCTGCAAAGCTGCAGTACCTTATTAAATCAAGCGGTAAAGAATAAACCAAATTGGCAAGCAGCTTGCACGGCGGCCAAAGCGCTAGGCAAGCCAACTAATGCGGTCATTATTGCCTATTTAACCACCCAATTTGATGTGTATGCCGCCACCAGCGCAGAGGGCGAAGATACTGGATTAATTACCGGCTATTACGAACCCTTGCTTCAGGGTAGCCGCAAACAATCGGCGCAATATCCTTATCCTTTATACGCGCAGCCTAAGGATATTGTCACGGTTGAGCTGGCCGATATTTATCCTGAGCTTAAATTTAAGCGCATTAGAGGCAAGTTAATTGACACCAAACAAGGCGCAAAAAAGCTTGTTCCCTACCTAACGCGTGCGGAAATTGAGGCCAATCCGTCGCCTTTAGCTGGCAGCGAAATTGTGTGGATTAACGATATTATTGATGTATTTTTCTTGCATATTCAGGGTTCTGGCTTGGTTAATTTGGATAATGGATCACAAGTGCATGTGGGTTATGCCGATCAAAATGGTCATGCTTATAACTCCATTGGCCGTTTGCTCATTGAGCGCGGTGAATTAACCGCCGATCAAGCATCGATGCAAGGCATTAAAAATTGGGCGCGCAACAATTTAGGCCAATTGCGCGAACTGCTTAATAGTAATCCTAGCTATGTGTTTTTTAGAGAATTGCCTGCTGGCTTGCCAGGCCCGCTGGGTGCGTTAGGCGTGCCCATTACGGCTGAACGCAGCGTAGCGATTGACCCTAAATATATCCCCTTAGGCGCGCCGCTATTTTTATCGACCACACAACCCAATAGCGCAAACCCGCTTAAGCGCTTGATGGTGGCGCAAGACACAGGCGGCGCCATTAAAGGCGGCGTGCGCGCCGATTACTTTTGGGGTGCGGGTGAAGCTGCTGGCAAGCAAGCGGGGGCCATGAAGCAGCAAGGAAAAATTTGGGTACTATTGCCTAAAGGTTTTGTATTGCCAAAATAGATGTTCTAGCTTTTAGCATAACCGCCTTAATTTTAAAACCACAGATATTTAATCCCACTGGTAAATATCCATCGCTAAAATGCCATAGGTATCTTCTGGCGTGTAGCGTTTAACCTGCTGATTTTTCACACCATTTGCCCAACCAAGTGCTACAAATAGCGGCAAAATATGATCTTCTGTAGGGTGCGCTTTTACTGCATATTGGCTTTGATTACGGTAATCAAGCAATGCTTCCGTGTCATTCCCCTCAATTTTTTCAGCCAGCCAATTGGCAAACAAAGGCACGTAATCCAAGGTTTTAGCATCGCGCTGCGCGCTAAAAAAGTCGCCCAAATTATGTGTGGCAGAGCCGCTGGCAATCAACATTACATTATCAGCCTGCAAAGCACTTAAGGCTTGCCCAAGCGCAAAGTGCGCTTGTGGGCTTTGCCCACTTTGAATGGAAATTTGTGCCACCGTAATATTGGCTTGTGGGTACATCAACATCAACGGCACCCACGCGCCATGATCTAAACCGCGCCTATTGTCTATTTTTGCTGTAATGCCCGCTTGCTTAAGCAAATCGGCGGCTTTGTTTGCCATAGCAGGCGCGCCATTTGCAGGGTATTCAATCTCATATAATTGCTTTGGAAAGCCGCCAAAATCATGAATCGTTTCAGGCTGGCTAGTGCTACAAATTGTGGGCGTTTGCGTATCCCAATGGGCTGAAACCACTAAAATAGCGCTTGGGATTGGCAATGATGCGCCTAATTCGGCCAATAGTTTGCCAGTTTCACCAGGCTCTATTGCTAACATTGGCGCGCCGTGCGAGATAAAAAGTGCGGTCATTTTAGTGCTTAAGAATTAGATACAGAGAGTATATTCCAAGCTATTACAACTTGCTGGTAAAGCACTAGTTTTAAAACTAATTTTACAGGCCCAATTTTCAAATCTAATTCTTCAAATCTAATTTTCAAACCTTGCGCCCACAAAAAAGGGCGCTTAAAGCACCCTTTTTAATACGTAAACAAAAATTACTTGTTCATTACGTACATTGTCACTTCAAAACCGAAACGCATTTCAGTAGCAGCTGGTGTTGTCCACATAGTAATCTCCTTAAGTTAAAATTCGTTCGCCGTGTTTTCACAACTGCATAACTTAAATGAATAGTACGCCACTTCAATAATATGCCACTATCTAAAGCACTTAAAAGTCACTCATGATTTTCATTAGAATAACGTTAAGCTTGGCCTTTTATGCGCTTGATTAATTTGTTAATACCTTTGCGGCCAATGGTGCGTTTTAGCCAAACTTTAAAATCGTATAGCTTAAATTGTAGGCGGTTTTGCAAAGTAAATTGTCGGCCAGAAAGGGCTAAATAAATCTGCATAAAGCGCTCACGGCCAGACCAATTAAGCTTATGGCAAGCGCGGGTTAAATCGGCAATACGCAAATTAAAGGCAATGCCATGGTTGTAAGCGTGAATGCGGGCGGTATCGATTAGCGAAAAAGTTAAGGCTTTATTGCTGGCGATATTCACCAAAACATTGCCGCCAGATAAATCTCTAAAATGCACGCCACGGCTGTGCATGGTGTGAAAATACTGCGCCAGTCGCGCGTAAACCGATTCAGGGTTTAAGCCTAAATAATCAAACTCACCTCTGGCATATGCCGCAAATATCTGGCCAATATTGGCATCTGCTTTTACAAATTCGCAAATATAAAAATTTTGTTTTAGCGTGTTGTCATTCACTTTTTCAAAATAAGCCACCGGTTGCGCTGTGCCCACGCCACGCCGCATTAATTCCATCGCCCCATTCCAGCTGCGCTTGGCTTTGCTGGGCTTAAAGCGATCTAAAAACGCTTTATGCGGATACATTTTTATGGGTTGTTTTACGGTTAATTGTTTGGCTATATTTCGGGGGTCTGGCACCGCCCAAATGGCATTACGCGAATGGCGCAATGCGCCGTCTTTATTGGGCGCGTGCAGCGTATCAGGGTGCAATTTCTGCATTAATAATTCCGCATCCGATTGGTTGCCAGCCAGCACCAAGCCTTGCCAATTCGCGTATTTAAATTCAAAGTATTGCAAGTTTTTTACATGCGCATGAATGGTCACATCTTTGGCTAATGCAGGATTCAACGTTGTTGGCACTGCAGCATCCCACAGCAAGTAGATGGGCGATTCTGTGATTAATTCAGGCATTTCGGCTAGTGTTTCACCATCTCGATTTAGAATTTTGGCCGCTTGCAGCGCATTGGCTGAATACACCGTATTTAAAAGTGCCGCTTTGCCGTTAATGGTCCATGCGGCATGAAAATGCTGGCCATCTTTTTCAAAATGATGAATTTCTAAACCTTTAGCGGTGGCAATTGGCGCTATATACTGCGCGCCTTCTATTAAATTGACCACCGTTTTAACGGCATTAAAACTTGGGTGATGTTGGTAGTGATCTAATTCGCCATCTGCATTTTTGTAATGCGCTACCCGCTCTAAATCAGGGTATTGCGCCTCAGTTAGGCCATCCGAAATTAAGCCTTCGCGCTGGCAAATAAACGCGCCCCAATTGGCATGGGTTAAGCTGCCAGAAGCCGCCAATAGCAAAAAGTAACGCGCGGCGTAATCAGCCTGCTTTTGTAAGCCATCGGGCAATAAGCGTTGTATACGGTAAACCGCCCAAAATGCGACTGAAGACGCGCTCTGTTTTATACCAAAATCTTGCCCAATTTTTTGCATAATGCGCGCTTTTTTAACCAAGTTATATTTAAAAAAACGCGCCCATTGATATTTAAAAATACGGTGATCAAAACGCTCAGGCTCTGTCACCCTTTCCACAAACAAATTATCGCTGTGAATATCGGGTAATTGATGTTTGTTTTGTAAGGTTTTAAGCAGGCTAATATTGTATAGAGGCTCAAAATCCTGAATATTCGGGCCAATTAAAGTGATGACGCGCGCCTTGATTTCGGTGTGCGCAATAGCCCATGCCATTAAAAACCCCTGCAGTGTATAACCTGCCCAGCGCTTGCGGTTAGGCGTATTGCCAATTTCTACTGCATAAATATCGGCGCCAAAAGTATCTAATACTTGCACTAAAAATTCGCGCCAGCTGGTTTGCTCAGTAGTGGCGTACATATTTTTGGCCGCCGAAAATGGCTGCAAAAGATGCAAAGTCACATCAAATTTTTCGGCGATTAAACGGCGTAAAAAGCGGGCATTAAAACTAGTTAAATCGTCATAACTAAAATCTAAACGTACCCTTTTAACACCCAGCTCTTGCAGCTGCACAATAATGTAATCATCGGTTGCAGGGTTAGCGTTAGACGCCACGCAAACGCCAATAAAATTGCTGGGAATGCGGTGCTGATTAAGGGGTAAATGCCCATTTTTAATGCGCAAACCGCCTTTAAAAATATAGCTTAAGCCATCGCGAATAACCTGCTTAGTCAGCATTGATGCTTGGTTAGTGCTCATTTAAAAAGTACTCATTCAAAAACACTCATTAGTAGACTCATTTTGGCAGATGATAACGTTGCTCGCTATAAAGCAGGGCTGGCAAAAGTGAGTTGGCTAGGGCCAGCTGTTCAATTTGTTTGGCATTGGCTGGCGGCGCGGTTTCATTCAAATGTTTTGCTTTTGCATCATATATGCCATGCGCCGGCGCTTTGCCTTCACGCAATACCACCACATTATTGCCAACAGCCGTTTGCTGCATCCACGCAAAATTGTAGTTATATTGCATCATGGCGCGGCCTAAATAATCCGCTGGTTCTTTGGATAAATCGCGCCCTGTCATTGGGTGATGGCCGTTAATGCCCATTAGCGATAACACCGTCACCGGCAAATCAATTTGGCTGGTAATACTTTTAATGCTTTGCGGTTTAATATCCGCGCCCAAAATCAGGCCGGGAATATGAAAATGCTCAATTGGCACCAGCGTATTGCCACGCACGCGAATGTCATGATCGGCCACAATTAAAAATAGCGTATCTTTCCAATAAGGGCTTTTTTTGGCCTTTTCAAAAAACTGCCCAATCGCGTAATCGGCATATTTAACCGCGTTATTGTCAGTCGCTTTTGGCTGCTCATATAACTCAATCCGCCCATCGGGAAACTCAAACGGCGAATGATTGCTAGAGGAAAATGCCAAGGTAAAAAACGGCTTGCCGCTGGCATGGTGCGCCATTAATTGCTCATGCGTTTTATTCAGCAAATCTTCATCAGATGCGCCCCAACTGCCCATAAACACAGGGTTTTTATAATCTTTCTGATCGGTAATTTGGTTAAAACCGTTGCCCAGAAAAAAGCTGCGCATATTATCAAAATGCGATTCGCCGCCGTAGATAAATTCGGCGTTATAGCCTTGTTTGGTTAGTAGGCTGGCCAGCGTAAAAAAGTTTTTCTGGCTAAGCGATAATTTAACCGTGCTCTCAGATGGCGTTGGTTGAAAGCCTGCCGTTACCGCCTCAATGCCGCGCACAGAGCGTGTGCCTGTGGCATATAGCTGCTCAAACCAAATGCCTTCACTTTTGAGTTTTTCTAAATTGGGCGTCACTGGCTTACCGCCAAGCGATTCTACAAAGCCAGCACCAAGACTTTCTTGCAAAATAATCACCAAATTTAATGGTTTAACGCGTTTATTACTGGGTACTAAGGTTTTTAAAGTGGGTATTTCGCTGTCAATTGCGCCGGTTAATTTGAAAATATCGGCTCTATCCATTTTGCCGTAAATTTGGCTGGATTTACTTTCATGCTGTAAATCGTAAATGGCGTAAATGACCGAATAGCCAGAATTTAAAACCAAGCTATTCACCATGCTGTCTTGGGTGATGGCAAACAAAGCAGGGTTGGCGGGGCGATGGCCTAAAGAAGAGCGGATTGCAAAAGCGGCCAGCAAAAATATCAACGGCCAAACCAACCAAAGTTTTGTATTGCTCCAGCTAGGTTTGGCTTGCAACCACGGCTGCATAAAGCGGCGCATGGCCCAAATGGTTAAAATTATAAAACCAATGCTGGCAAACACATGAATTTTAAAGCCGCCCCACAACATTGGAATCACTTCGTTAGGGTATTTTAAATACTCTACAAACAAACGATTAGGCCGCACGTCATATTCGGCAATAAAGCCGGGCGTAGCGGCTTCTAAAAACACCAATAGAACAATACTAAATATCACCCAAACATAAGTGAATTTTTTCCACACGTTAAACAGCGGCTTGATGGCTAAAAACGGTGCAAGAAACAGCGGAATTAAGGCTAATAAACTAAGCTGAATAATATCAACACGTATGCCCTGCAATAAAACCTCGGCTAGCTTACCTGTGGCCGCAACCCGCTCAAATTTCCATAACACCAAGCCCAAGCGCGAAAGCGATAGAATAACCAAGCCCAACAAAAGCATGCTGACAAGCGGCGCGAAGGGGCCTAATTTGTTTGCGGTGCGCCAAATAGATTGCTGCGCTTTTTTAAAAACAGGTGAATAATGCATTTTTAAAACCTAAAATTTAAGGCGGATTATTAAAAGTGCAATTATAAAGCGAAAGCTAGTGTTTCTGACGCAGGCCTAGCGTTTCTGATAAAGTCGTTGACGCGCGAGTAGGCTAATTGCCACTAAAATAAAGCTGCCGAATATAAATGTGATGTAAATAATGGGCACATGGCTTTTTTCTAAGGCGATATATAAACCGATTAATGTCATCATGCAGAAATTTTCAAAAAAGTTTTGTACGGCTACCGCATTGCCTGCGCCCACGGTTTCATGGCCGCGCTCTTGTAGTAATGCATTTAGCGGCACTACGTAAAACCCGCCTGTTGCGCCAATTAATATTAGCAGGCCAATGGCGATGTAAAGCTGCGTGCTGTGCGCAAATAGCATAATCAATATACCTATTAGTAGGCCTGCTGGCAGTACGCGGTTTACGTGTTCTAGGCGAATAAAATTGGCGGCTAATGCGGCCCCAATGGCGATGCCAATGGCAACGGCGCCGCTTAAGTTGGCGGGCATGCTTAAATCGTTAATGCCTAGCGCAACGGGCACCCAAGCCACTAATAGCAGGCGTAGGGTAGAACCTGTACCCCAAAATACGCTAGAGCCAATTAGCGAAAAGCGCGCGTCTTTGTTTGTTGATAGCACTTTTAGTGCTTGTAAAAACTCTTTTACCATTTTGGGTGGCGATAATTTGGTATCAGGTCGCGCAATGGCTAAGCGCGGAATAAAGGTATTGGCGATGGCAGCAAGCAGATAGCAGGCGCAGATGGCAAACAAGGCGATGCTGACAGAACTATCGGCCAATTTGCCGCCCAAAACAGCGCCTAATAAAATGGCCACAATGGTAGAGCCTTCAATTAAGCCATTGGCTTTGACTAATTTTTCAGCGCTCACTAGCTCGCTTAATATGCCGTATTTGGCTGGCGAATAAGCGGCGGCGCCAATACCTACAAGGCCGTAAGCCAGCAAAGGGTTTAAGCCCAATACCATGGCTGATGCGCCTAATAGCTTAAGTAAATTGGCAATCAACATTACCCGCCCTTTGGGAAAACCATCTGCAAAAGGGCCAACAAATGGCGCTAGTAAAATAAAGGCCACCACAAAGAATTCTTGCAACAATGGAATTTGCCAATTAGGCGCTAATTGCGATTTTAGCAGCGCAATCGCTGCAAATAGCAGCGCGTTATCGGCTAATGCCGATATAAATTGCGCAATTAAAACCGCAATCATACCGCGTGAAAATAATTGGTCAGATTGTGTATTTTGATGAGTTGTCATTATTGTGCTATGAAGCGAAATCCATGAAAAAAGCGTTGGTTTCAAATGCCTTGGCAGGAAATGATTTTCCTTCAAATCGCAGCAAGCGTTTTAATGCAAAATCAAATAATAGCTGGTTGTAAAGGCGCACATTTTCTAAAAAGTAGGATTCTTCTATTGTTAGTAGTTGCTGGCTCACCAATTGTTTTAATGACATTAGAGGCAAAATACCAGGTAACGGGTAGTCAGAGCCGTTAAGTAATCTGTGGTGCAAATCTGCACGTTGTAAAAGCGGCTTGATGGTCCAGGCGTGATTGAATAAAGTGATAGCAGATATCTCGCCAAATAATAGATTTTCGTACTGTGGCGCATCCATCATGCGTAAAAATAAATCAAAACTTTTTATTTTTTTATTGCCATTATCGTAATCAATATCTTCGCCATCCGATGCGCAATGCGCCAAAACTACGCGCACACCTGCATCCAGTGCGCGGCGTAATTTAAGCGGGTTGGCATCATCTTGATTGCCGCCTTGTACAGCACTTTCGCGGCCAGTATGGCAAATAATGGGCAACTTTAACCTTGCACATGCCGCATAAAATGCATCGCATTTGGGTGAGGCGGGGTCTATTCCCATGCCTTGCGGTAGCCATTTAATAGCCCTTGCACCTTGTGCTTTTGCATTTGTTAACACCTCTATAGCATCTGCTCTGTAAGGATGAATGCTGCAAACCCATTCAAACCGATGGGCATGTTCACCGGCTATTTTTTGCGCGTATTGATTGGGGATATAAAAAATAGAGTTCTCTTTTACTGGCCGTCCTGATTCATCATGAAACCAATCAAACGCAAATAACATTACTTTAAAACCTGCTGGCATATCCTCTAATTGTGTCAGCATGCGCTGTATTGTGCTGTTATCAACATCGCCATCTACCGCACAACTTCCATTCATATAAAAGTTTTTTTGCACTTTTAAAATAGGGTGCCAGTTGCTATCCATATTCGGATTAAACCAAATACCACTTGCAGCATCACCTGTTCCAACTAGGTGTACATGGCTATCCCATACTTGGTCAGGCTTAATACCTGCCCAAACTTGTTGCATTAATGGATGCTGTTGAATGGCTTTGGGCAATTTGTTTAGGCAGGGGTTTAATAAGCCCTGCTCTGGCCAAAATTTTAATCCAGCGTAGCCCATACCCGATAACCCCAGCAGGCCAAGCCCATACAGAAACTGGCGGCGCTTCATTAAGCGGTTTCGGCCATTTTTTTTAAGGATACATAATCAGTTTTACCTGTGCCTAATAATGGAATCACATCAATGCGGATAATTTTGCGCGCAATGGCGATTTCTGGTTGTTTTAAGTTTTTAGCCACCATTTGTAAATCTTCACGTTTTAAAGCGGGGTCGGTGGTGAATAAAACAATGGTTTCGCCGCGTTGCAAGTCTAGATGTGTGCTGGCCGCGTGTTGATGTTCTGGTGCGGCGGTGCTGGCAATTTTTTCAACCACCTCTAACGACACCATTTCACCGGCTATTTTTGCAAAGCGTTTTTCGCGACCTTTGATATGAATAAAGCCCTGCGCGTCTATGGTTACAATATCGCCCGTGTTGTACCAGTCGTTTTCTACTGGTTGAAGTATGCCGGGCGCATCAAATAGGTAGTAACCCATCATCACGTTTTCACCGCGCACATGCAGTAATCCACCCGTTTCAATGCCAGGCACTGATTCTAATTTATGCGCCAAGCCCGGTACAAATTGGCCAACAGAGCCGTTTAAGTTGGTCATTGGCGTATTGGCCGATACAACTGGCGCGCATTCTGTGGTGCCATAACCTTCTAAAATGCGGATGCCAAATTTATCCATGTAGGTTTTACGCACCTCTTCTTGCAGTTTTTCAGCGCCAGCAATTACCAAGCGCAATTTGTAAAAATCGTAAGGGTGAGCAAATTTGGCGTACTGGCCTAAAAAGGTGCTGGTTGAGAATAATATGGTGCAACCGCGATCATAAATAACTTCAGGAATCACTTTGTATTGCAGTGGCGATAGAAAAACCAAAATTTTAATGCCATTAAATAAAGGCATTAATGAGCCAGTAAAGCCAAAAGCATGAAAAATCGGCAGCGACATCATAAATTTGTCAGATGGATTAAAATCCACAACGGCCATGACCTGCGCGATATTGGCCAAAATGCTTTGATGCGAATGCACTACGCCTTTTGGTTTGCCCTCACTGCCCGATGTAAACAGCACCACAGCGGGTTGATTCGGCTCGCTTATTTCCATTGCCACGCGCGGATAATGCAAGGCATAACCCATTAACCATGCGCGATCTAACATACTATATTTAGCGCGCAAGTCTTCTAAATAAACGATATTTAGATTTTCTAATTGCGCGACATCGTCTTGCAAATTGGCGTTTTCAATAAATTTGCGCGAGGTAATCACGGTTTTAACATTGGCCGCAATACAAGCGTTTTGCATGCCTGCCGCGCCTGCCGTGTAGTTAAGCATGGCGGGTATGCGGTTAAAGGCGCTCATACCCAAAATTAGCGCTAATGTATTGGTGATATTTGGCATCAAAACGCCCACCGTTTCAGCTGGCACACTAATTTTGGTGGCTAAACGCCCAAGCGCTAAACTTTTTTTAAGCACCGTTTGATACGATTCTTCTATCTCATTCATGTCTTCAATTACTTTGTAGCTACCGTCGTATTTATCGACAGCATCTAAAAAGGCTTCAAACAAGGTGCGGCTTTTTTGCGTTTGAAACAACATTTGTTGCATCACGTTGCGCATGCTCTCACCCGCAATGCGGCGGCGCTGCTTGGCCGTTAATATGGCTAGCGGGTTATGGGGAATATCAATGCGGGTAACTGGTTGAATGCTTAAGGTTACTTTAGGGAAAATTTTGCGCGGATACTGGTTTGATAAGCGGCCAAAATACGATTCAGCGGCGCCATCGACATGAACAGGCAAAATGATGGCGCCGGTTTTAGCGGCCACAAAACCGGGGCCGTCGTAAACTTTCATTAAAGTGCCGGTTAAGGTAATGCGGCCTTCAGGAAAAATCACCACATTTTTGCCTGATTCCAGCAATTTAATGACTTTTTTCATGGCAAGCGGTGAGGTAGGATCGACCGCCAAATAAGGTGTTAAGCGCAAAAACTGCCTAAACCACCAGCTTTTTAATACGGTTTTATGCAC
>Ga0326733_1000121_pt1 | contig 26213 bp, 22 predicted proteins | sample 14_GP2_308_FD_207946 | JGI IMG/M metagenome (GOLD analysis project Ga0326733, IMG submission 207946) | Glacier ice microbial communities from Ngari, Tibet, China - 14_GP2_30.8 | ecosystem: Environmental > Aquatic > Freshwater > Ice > Glacier | place: China: Ngari, Tibet | collected 2018-07-17
CTATAATCTCCCCTGTTAGCGGGTGTCGTATAGCGGTTATTATCCCAGTTTTCCAAACTGGTGATCGGAGTTCGACTCTCCGCACCCGCACCAAAATTCTTACAGCTTTTTCAACAGTATTACCGTACTCTACTTACAATGTTTATTGTTATTATTCTGCAAGTTTTACTTGTTTACTGGTTAATCAAGTACTTGATCCGACGAGATAAAGGTCCTAAAGAGCCAGTCTTAGCAGTTATTTATGCCGGCATACTTGGTGTTTTTGCGGTAATAGTAGCTGGGATTATAAATTCGATTGTCTTGCCTATTATAGGTTTGCCCGGCCCTGCTACATCAGCTGCAGGGATCAGCTTGACGACGCTTATTATCGGCGTATTGTCTATTGGCATGACTGAAGAGTTGGCAAAAGCGTTGCCACTCAAACGCTTTATTTACCATAAAGGCTACTTTAATGAGGTTAGCGACGGTATTATCTTTTTCGGTATAACCGGCATGGTCTTCGGGGCTTTAGAGAATATTTTTTATGCACTCAACTACGGATCAGCCGTCGGCCTTGATCGCATTATCGCGGTTCCCTTTATGCACGCTGGATTCACAAGTATCGTCGGCTACTTTATCGCTCGCCGCAAAGTTCTGGGACGCCCGGAATGGACTGTGACTTATGGCTTCCTGCTAGCTATTGGTCTGCACTCCTTATATAACTTTGGCCTATTTTACGATCAGCCGTGGAGTCGTATGCTGTCGTTCGCGTTAATAGTAATTATTAACCTGACCATATTCTACTTATACTGGCGTGCGCGTCGTACGGACGCCCGTCACGTGCCGACACCCCGCCCTTCACCTCTAGCCTAAAGATGAAGAAACTTGTATGATACAGCGGTGCGAACGCACAGGTGCGCCCTGGTAGCTCAGCTGGATAGAGCAGAGGACTTCTAAGCCTAAGGTCACTGGTTCGAATCCAGTCCGGGGCACCACTGTTAAAGTCATTGCTTCACGCAATGGCTTTTACATTTGACGGCAGACTTTGACGGCTACGGGTACGAAAATCGAATATTTGCTCCTCATATTGTTCTAGAGCTTTCGACTTACCCTCTAGGTTTGTGTGCTGATATATTTGCAAGGTGGTGGTGATGTGGGCATGCCCTAAAATAGACTGAGCGTCTTTAGCTGGTATTCCAAGGTTCTTCAGGTTCGTAGCAGCAGTGTGCCTTAAAGTATGAAGCGTTATTACCGGCAATCCAGCCTTTCGACTGATACTTTTAAATGAACGTCTTAAGTTATTATAATCAACGGGTAAGCCGCCACTAGTCTTAAAAAGAAGCTGGGGAACTGGACCTTCATACGACTGAGGGCACTTTTGCAGCACTCGTTTTGCAATGTCTAACAAAGGTAGCTCACGTCGCGAAGCTTTTGTCTTTAGCTCAGCGATACCATATTGATTATTAATAAAATGTATCTGCTTCCGAACTAGAATAACTCGATTGTCATAATCTATGTCAGACCATGACAATCCAAGTGCCTCTCCGGTTCGCAACCCGTATAATGACATGAGTACAAAAATTGCATAGTGAGGACTGGCTCTAGCAAACTCCAAAAATTTTCCAAGCTGCACAAGGTTCCATGGTAAGACCTCCTTAGGTTTATACATAGGAGTCTTTGCTTGACGAGCAACATTACGAATTAGTCGTTCTTCATAACAGGCCCGCTCAAGTGCAGCTGATAATACGATTCGCATTTTTTGAAGGTTCCGGTTTGATTTACCGCTTTTGGACTGGTTATCTAGAAAGGACTGAACATCTGGAACGCAAAGCTTAGTCAAATACTTCTTTCCAAGTCCAGGTTTTAGATATAGGCGTACAGTGGACTCATAACTTACATATGTGCTGTGACGAGTAGATGATGATTTTACAATCAACAACCAGTAATCCAGGTAGTCGCCAAGCTTCTGTTCCTTAGAATTAATCTTGATCCCATTATCATTTTTCTTTCTAAGTTCAACAAGAATAGCCTCTGCTTCAGTCCTTGCGTCAGCGTATCTACGAACTCTTTTTATTCCGTCCGAGGTGTTCATAAATAGGGCTACTTCGTAACGTCCGTCCTTACGTAAATATAAGGTGCCCTCACTTCTTGCTCGTTTCATAGCTGGTTCTCCTTACGCTTGTTGATATAGCTCGCCAGGTCGTCGGACGCGATGAACCTCCTAGTCTTTATAGTTAGTGATTTCAGCTCTTCAGCTCTAATTAGTTGGTACATAGTCCATGTGCTTACTCTAAGCAATTTAGCTGCTTCGGGTACTGTAAATAGATCAGGTAAGGTAGATAATTGAGTAATTGTGTTCATAATATTTTTTCTTTCTGAGCCACGCAAAAGGGCGGCTCGGTTGTTCACACTTCCAGCAGCTATAAGCTACTTTCAGATACCAAGCCGCCCTTAAGGGTCTGACAAATTAGGAGCTTGTCGCTTTTGCTGGAGGTGTGAACATCTTTATTATATGGGTTTTAACTGTTAAATTCACCTGTAAGTTTTGAAAACTCTATTGTGATGGCGTCTAGCTCTTTTCGAAGCTGACCTGTAGTCCAGTAAACATTGTCGATAGCGACGCTTAGATTAAGTATTGCTTGTCCTATATCGTCTCCGTACGTAAATTCTTCTTTAGTATTAGTGTTGATTTTCATATTTCTAATATCCTGCCACTTCGCACAGCTCGTGCCAATAGTCACATATCTTAATTGGTCTATGCAGCGGAATGGTTCGGTTTTCATCATCTGGGAATCTGAGCTCAGACGGCGGAACGGCTAGTGCGTTTCTAGTAACGCTACGTACTACCTCAAAGCCCTCGGATTCAATCAGCTCTTCTAACATGTCAGTTTCCCAGCGGTCACGATAGAGTGGTCCGCCTTTTGCTTCCTGGAACAAGCGTGCGATTTCGAGAGATTGCTTATGGGTCTCTTCACTTATATAGAAGGACGAGGTCTGAGCGTATGCTCGGATTGGTACGTTAGTTATTGGGTCTTCTTTATCTGACCGAATGGTCATCTTTGAAGTGACTCGCTCGTCAGCTTTAGGGTGACCTGGTTGTCGGTTACGCAGCTCCCTGGATAGATCGTTTAGCTGTTTAATGAGCGCAGTATTATCATACTCATTAGACTTCCTTGAGGTGTGCTTGCGTTCAGTAAGGTTAGCCTCTTCTAATCGTTTCAACGAACGATATACTTCTCGCTCACTATATCCACTTAGCCTGGCTATCGTGCTGATACTAGGGTATGGGTTTGCCGTAGACCAGCGATGACTCTCTATTGCAAGTAGTACAAATACATCACCATGTTTTATTCTAAATTTCCTGCATAAAGTGAACATCAAGTTAGGAAAGGCTGTCCACCCGTGCGAAAGTATCTCTTCACCCCAGCGTGCGGATAGCCGCTGGTCTACCTGTAGTTGTTTATATTCTTTCATACGTCACTCCTATATTTGTAAGTAAAACCCCCGTCTCGTAACGTAAAAGACGGGGAGGTGTTTTACGCTAACGACCCAGCATTATTGCTGTAGTTTCAGAGTACCTTTAATTGATTAGGCAAGCCGCGCCTGAGAAGAATTTTACTTATTCACACTTTTTATTTTTGTTTACGGTCGGAGATGATACGTCGAATATATGCTTGGTCAAAGTGTTTATCAAATTCATCGGCGATAGCCTCAGCTATAGCAGGCGATTTCTTGCCCTCAGCTTTGAGTGCTAAGATCTTATGAATTATTTCTTCGTTATCACCTACAGTTTGCCTTAATTTTGAGTTGCGCTTAGTTATATAAGGCGATTGCTCAGTTTCCCAATCAGGTCGAGTCTGGAGTAGCTTCCACATTTCACTGTCGTAGTATTTATCTATAAAATCCTTAATTTCACCAGGCTTCGTGAAGGGGTCGATACGTAGGTATAAAGCAGTATCTTCAAAGTGTAATGGCGCTGCGTCATAAAGAAGTTCGTCAGCTCCTATTTTATGCATATACTGCTCGTACGCTTCCGTAGGGTTATTGGAAAGTCCAATTGCCTTATGAGCATGGCTAATTATCTTGATTGGAGGTTCTATTAAATCGACTAGTTCCTGGCGGGTGAGGTCAGGGTTCTTTAGCAATGCGAGGTAGGCTTTATCGCAACCATCAGGTAAATGATTAGTAATTGTTCCATAGAATGTTCCAAACGACACGGTTAGACCATCAGTATTTTCTCGATGGTAGTCTTTAATTACCTTTGCCACTTCTGGATTCTGAATCACTTTTTCGAACAGAATCCATCGTCTTCTTTTACAGAGAGGTACATTGATTTCGTCGAAGTGTGCCATGCTTACATGCTACACGGATAGTGCAATAGCCAGAAACTAATTATTAGGTAGTCAGTGCTAATCCACTGCTGAAATGTTACGTGGAAGTATAAGACTTGTAATTAGCGGTTGCTCACGCTCGCGAACGTTATTTATAGTTTGCTGGCTGTGTAATGATTGTTGTTCTGTTAACCATATTATTGCCTGCATATTTCCTTGCAGAGCTTTTTGTATAGCAGCCATTACTACGGCTTCGGCAAAAGTATTTGAACCCTCATTAAGTAGATGATTAAGTCCACTGGCCGTCAGAAATTCATCAGAAAGTTCTCGTTCTAATAGCCCACTAACTATTGTTGAAATATTTTTGCTCCCAGACTTTCGCCCGGCTGGATTTCCGGATTGACCTGGTTTCCATGGTTTTAAATTCGAGTATTTTTTGTCATTCATGTCTATATTACTATTATACATTTTCAATCTTTGTGGCAGATGGCTCAGCTACCAGATATGAAGCATTCAGAGGCGATCTAAGCCGTTTAAAACACCAACATGTACTAAAGAACGTTTTGATGATTCTAATCTGTTACAGCTGGCTTTTTTACGATTTTTTACGTATAATAAAATGGCTTTACGACAATTTAAATACATCCACTAGGTAACTTTTTGAGTTGCCGTGACTTGTGCCTAATAAGCAGTCACGGTTTCCAAAGCGCAAGCCAGGATGTAAACAGTCGTAAAGCAGCTTACCGTGGCTGCTTTTTGTTTAGCAGCCCTTAATAAGGAGGCTGCTTTACTGAATAATCCTTGGGTAGATTTACCGGAACATGCTAACTACATTGCACCTTGCGATATACAGGCTCTAAAAGACCCCAAGTATAAGCTATATGGTTTGCGATTTGATGCATTTCCAGAACCCTTTGGGGGTAATTTAGACAGTGCCAAGGTTGTCTGTCTGCTGCTTAATCCTGGTTTTGATGAAACCGACACTACTACTAACTTTGATAATGAATATTGGGTCCGTGAAGTACGTGCCAACTTGGAACACAAGACTGAGTCGCCATTTTTATACTTGTCGTCAAAAGTTGAGAATACGGGTGGATATAAATGGTGGTCCGCTAAAATTAGACCTCTAGAACTCGCGGGTGTCACCCGTAATGATTTGGCTAATGGACTAATGATGATTGAATTCTTCCCATACCATTCCGTGAGCTATACGTACAATAAGCAGTATATTCCATCGCAGTATTATCAATTCTTACTGGTTCGTGAAGCAATGCGCCTCGGCAAGACTATTATTGTAATGCGAGCGCGAGATAGATGGCTTGAAGCCGTACCTGAGTTGAAAACATACCCCTACCTTGAATTGAATAGCTATCTAAATGTATCAATTTCGCGGGCGAACCTTGATAATAAGAATGGCATTGGTACCTTCGATAATATCGTGACATTGCTGAAAGACAAGGACCAGGATGTTACCTAGTAATAGTTTCATTAATTATTCATACTTCCTTAATGTAGGAGAACCAAAATGACCGGTAAGAATCATCAGTTTGTACCATTAAAAGACCCTTTGACTATTCCGGTGCGCTGGGAGTTTAAAGAGCATGAGTATACACAGCTTGTGAAAGGAAATGATGAGTCCAAGAGCGTTTGGCGCTGTTTCATGGCAGATAATACCTTTCATATTTACAAAGGTTTTACTGGCGGCCTCGAACATTTCCGATTCTCATTCAAGAAAGGGTCTAATAGTACGCATATAGTGGATAATTTAGAAACTTTCAATCGCATAGATTTTTACAAATCAGCCAAGCGCTATGGCTGGACAAAGACCGAGATTGAAAATCAAAAGCTTGAGCATAATAAGCTCAGTGTAGCGGAAGTTACTGAGTTGTTTTCATACTTTTTTAATATCGACTTAGTAGAAAAGTCAAAATAATTTCGTTCACTATAACTCCTCTAGCACCTTTAAAGCATCTTTTAGGATATTCCTAACATCTACGGGACCAATTGTGTTTGGATCATAGCCGCCAGGATTATCCTGGTCATGATGAACGGTGTGAGGTGACAGTCCCCTAATCCTAGTGATTAAATCTTCTCTCGCTTCAAAAGGCATACCCGGCTTCTTTAACGTTTCGATAAATGTCTCCAAGGACTTCTTCGCATTTATGTCGGTTCTTAGTTTGTCATAATATTTTCTTTTCAAAAGGTTTTCTATAAGATGACGAATCAGCTGAAGCTTAGATGAGTCTAGTTCGGAATCTGGAAGGTCGATATTTTTATGTAATTGGTCTAGCTTTTTATAAAAGTCCGACATAAATAAGGGATTAGTTGAGGTGTCTAATATGGCAAAGTCGCTCGTGCCCTTGCTAGCATTCCATTCGAGCAAAAGACTGCTAAAGTCATCATCGTCGCAAAGCTTCGAATTAATCGTCTTAGCAAAATCTCTGTCATGAGTAAGAATCAACAGCTGAGAAGGCGAAGTACCTGCATCCATTAAGGTACGTAAGCAGGTTGCCATGCTGGTTCTGCGTTCAAAATCAAAACTCGATGCTGGGTCGTCCATGAGAATGATCAGACTACTTAGATCTTTTTCATGCTGAACGCTACCAACAAAAAACGCGAAACAAAGAGCTCGCTTGTCGCTCTCGCTTAGAGTGTGCTTAGCAGAATAACTGCTTATGCTCGAACCATTATGTATGCCTACGTCGTGCATGTCATCAAAAATAAGCGAGAACAGATCACCTCTTGAGCGACCTTTGTACTGCAAATCCTTTATGCGAAAATTTACGCCTAGAGCTTCAAGGCATTCATTAACTGATCCCATACAATTTGTATAAATTGATTCTGCATAGTCCTGCAGCCCTTCAATGCAGGTGTCTAGCGTGGGCTTTATGTTCTTATCATGGTCTTCTTGGAGTGATGAGTATGCTTTGCATTGTTCTGTCCAGTATTGTTCAAACCTACTCTTCTGCAGTTTTAGCAGTGCAAGACTCCCACGCTCTTTATTGGCCTCCTCCGATAGATCCTGCTCATATTCTGTTATTAAGGGAATAATCACCTCCCTTATACCGGTCACTTCTTCACTGACTTTATCAAATAGACCAACATTTACAGGATGCGCAGGGTTCTTCTTTAGCTCTAGTTCCGGCGCTACGTTTTCGACTACAGCTTTTAGCTCATTGATGGAATCTTCAAGGTCTATGTCTAAGCCCAGTTTTTGTAACTTCGCAATCTCTATTGCAATGCGTAAATTGGGTTTCCATGACTCAAAGAATTTTTCTGACTGATTACGAGCACTTACCAATGCTAGGTATGCTTTACTAAATACGTCCTGATAGGATTCCAATAATACTTTTGCGCCTGATTCCTGTATTTTTTGCGAACAGTACACACATATGTCTTTAGCTTTCTGAAGAGATAGGCCGTCTGCTATGAACTGCTTTGCTTTGGTACTGTCTACGCCCGCTGTCATATGATCATTTATATGTTGTGAAATCACGCCCACATCCACCGACATAGCTATGGAAAGCGGTAACATGTGACTGTTTGCGGAGTACTCGTCGAGGATTACTTTAATGTCCTCTAAGGATTGTTTTATAGAGGTTTGGTTCTGAAAAGATTTGAGCTTATCTTCACTAGCTTTTATCTTGGCTTCTATATCTGCGTCTTCTTTGGTGTCTAGGAAACTCGCAAAATTAACACCACTGCTGCTGTATTGACTGGTGTAATGCCTTGTTAATCTACCTCTAGCCGTAGTGTTTTTGATTTGTTTTTCGGTGAACTCCGCAACTTTTCTGGCAAGCTCCTTACCTTCTGCGCCAAGAATAAATGTTTCAATGGTTCTCTGATCGGCATCGTTTATCTGCTCATCCGGAGAAAAGAAGTTCTCACGAATATACCTGTCATCAAAAATACGAATGTCGTCAAAATTATCAGACCAACCACTTGAGTTAAAATTTATACTTTTTTGATCAGATGCTTTTCGGAGTTGTACTAAAGGGTTTCTGCTACTACCAAAAGTTAGGCGCGAATTTACAATAGTTGGATCGTTTTCTTTTAATGATCTCAGGATAGCGGTGAGCGTACTCTTACCGTGAGTATTACCCGCATAAACCATTGTCTTGCGAGTAAGACGGTAATCATCACCGGTACCCCCAGTCTTTTGGAGCCTGCCTATTTCTTCAATTTTCAAGATCTTATCTATCATAGTTGTTAATCCAGACAACTCTCTAACTTAGATACTAATTCTAGAAGTTGGGTGGCTTTTTTTACTATGCGAGCTTGCTCTGCCAAGGGTGGCAGCGGAATCTCGAGGAGTGATAGGGACGCGCTATTTAACGTATTACCCATAATTGCGCCCTTTGATCTCTTCGTCGGATCAATAACCTCGAGGGCTTTAAACAAATAATGTGTCATTTCATCAGAGTAGGTTGAGAATGAGGCGATTGCTTCGTTATGCACAGCATCCATTTCTGTGATCGACATTTTGCCGATTGTAAGCTTAAAACTATACAATAATGACCCTGCCGGTACTGCACCCTTACTGAAGCATTTATCGAATGCTTTCTTACTAATACGTTCCTTTGTTGTGTTTATACTCTGGCCTGGCTTTAGATCAGCAATTGAAACCCATGGCATGAATTCGTCGTCCCAATATGAGCCTTCTTTGCGGGCCGGAGTCCTACCGATACTGAAGACTGTTGCGTTGGCAAGTCTCACCCATTTCCAGTTGTCCGGAATCCGGAATGGGATTTCGTCATCAGTTATTGCAGCGAGAGACTTCTGGTTCCGGAGCTTGCCTTCGGCTACGAGCTTTGACTTCTGTGCTTGAATCTGGTCGTATAGTTGCTGTCCAGTGCCTTCAGATAAGTCTTGTGGTACTAGCTGGCCGCAAACAGCGAGACGAAGAATGGTTCTGCGGATTTCAGAGGCATCTTGCTTCGTTCTGATGATATCTGTAAGCATGTCTAAAGCAAGCGTGCTTTTGCCTATTGAAAGCTTTGAGAAAGAAGAGGTAACAAGTTTTCTACGCTCTTCTTGCTCGGCTTTATATTCTGTCGAAAGTTCGTCTATAAGCCCGAATATCCTGGTTGTCTTCTCGACTATACGCTGTTGTTCCAAAAGCGGCGGAACAGGCACATAAAAGTATTGAAGCTTCTCTTTACTTAAGCCCTCTCGGGATACTCCAACCTGCGCTGAATCGATTAGATTTTGAAAATAGCTAGATGTAAAACATAGATGCATCATTTGCGTCTGTTCTGGCAATACTGGACGTACAATTGATACATGCTGGCTGACATTGGCCTCCCCAATGCCCATCGACACAAAGGCGGTACGTCCAATGGATGCTCCGGTAATGTTGAGCAGCACATCGTGAGCATACACTCGTGTATTCTTCATGCTCTCGTATGTTTCGCTACTGATATGGGCAACTCTACCCAATCTCAGTCCTTCGTTCCATACGTTCTGTGAGCGTAAAAAGATGGGGCCGTCAGTAGTATAGACAGACTTGCCGCCACGGGGAGTACTGCCTGAGCCAATCCTTTGTGTTATTTCACCTAACCGTTCCCATTTCCAACTCCTTGGAATAATAAATGGTACTCCATTACCAGCTACTTGAATTAGCGGTTTCTGTTTCTTGAGCTTGCCTTCGGTAATAAGCTTCGACTTTTGAGCATGAATTTGATCACATAGCTCTTGACCAGTACCTTCGCTTGGGTCCTGTGGGACGAGCTGGCCCGAGACAGCGAGGTGAAGAATAGTTCTCTTGAGTCGCTCTATACCACCAGGTACGTGAATATACTCCTCCAAATTATCTACTAATGCACGGAGGTCTTTAATCGTCATGATGCGATAACGCCTGAGTTAGCTCAATTTTTATCTGCTCCAGCACTGCTTTTACATCTTTTTGTTTTAATCTATAGTTCTGTAGAACTTCCTCCGGATTTAGCTCGTCTACCACCTCGATGCTTGGGTTTCTGATATCAAGATCATAGCCTCGTTTTTCAATATCTTCAATTGATACCTTCCAGGCATAATCAGTCTCTTTACGGTCTTGCCACCATGTCTTTAGGGGCTCAAACTCTTCACTATTAATTGGTTTTGTCTTATTGTAAGCCTTGGTTCCTTCTGGGAGCTTGTGCTCGTAGTACCATACTTCTTTAGTAGGCGTACCTTTTGTAAAAAATAGTAGGTTGGTGGCTATAGATGTATAAGGGGCAAAGACACTCTTGGGTAAGCGAACAATCGTGTGTAAGTTACATTCCTCAAGTAAATGTTCCTTAATGCGAGTCTTTACGCCTTCACCAAACAGCGTGCCGTCGGGAAGAACAATACCAGCCCGACCACCATCTTTGAGTAGGCGTATCATAAGAACAAGAAAGAGGTCGGCTGTTTCACGAGTCCTGAAACTTGATGGAAAGTTCTTTTCTATGCCATCAACCTCTTGACCACCAAATGGTGGGTTAGCAACGATAGTATCTACATAATCCTTCGGTCCGTAACTAATGAGTGGCTTACTGAGCGTGTTATCATAGCGTACGTTTACTGGGTTTTCTATACCGTGAAGCATCATATTAACTACGCAGAGTGAATATGGTAATTGCATCTTTTCAACCCCATGAATGGACTCTTCAATTAATGCCATGTCTTCCGGTGTTTTCGCCTGTTCGTGCAATATATCTATCGCGCTCGATAAGAATCCTCCGGTACCGCACGCAGGGTCAAGTACACTTTCGCCTAGCTTTGGCGCAACCATTTCTGTAACAAATTTTGTTACAGCACGTGGTGTATAGTACTCGCCAGCATCACCAGCACTTTGCAGGCTACTGAGAAGCGTTTCATATAGATCATTAAACGTATGGCGGTCGCCCGAGGAGTTGAAATTAATGGTATTTATTTTATTTATTACCTGCCGGAGAAGTGTGCCATCTTTCATGTAGTTGTGAGACTCTTCAAACGCAATACGGATGATAGCGTTTTCGTCACGCGCCGGCAAGTCACGTAAAGAAGTCATAAGATCGTTGTTGATAAAGTCCAGTAACTTATCGCCTGTGATACCTTCGTCTGTGGAGGCCCATGTACTCCAGCGGTACGCTTCTGGCGTTACTTGTTGATAAGTAGTATCAATAAATCTTTTTTGTTTCTCGATGTCATCGAAGGCCTTAAGAAAGATCATCCAAATTAGTTGATCAAGCTGTCGTACGACGTCACCGGTGCCGATGCCACGATCTTTCCTCATGATATCTTGGATCGATTTAATAAAGCCTGACGTAATCATTTATGCTTCTACCTTTTCATAAAGTTTATTTTCTAGATCTGAAACTGCACTTTCGTACTGGTCGGGGCCGCCAAATAGTTCGGCAATTTCTAGGGGCGTTCCATATTGATCAATAGGCTGAACCTTGAGCAAGGATGGATCTTCCAGGGTTTTGAGGTTGGTACTCTCGTACTTATCTAGTAGTGCCTCGAGCACCTCGCGCGTCTTACCTTGATATTTATTGAAGAATGAACCGCGCCTAACTGCCTCTGCACGGTCTTTGCGCTTGATTGGCTTCTTGTCATAAGCAATATGTAGCACAAGATCAAACAGGTCTATCTCATCATCAAATTGCTGCTGCAGTTCATGTAGAGGCACGCCTTTATTTTCCAATTCTTCCATGATATAGAATTTCTGCTTTGCACCACTCCAGGATTGCAGGAACTTATCAAGTGTCGCATATTCACCGAGCAATGTACGCTTCGTATAGTCAGTTAGACTCTCCGTGATAAGCTTGCCATTACTGTCGATGATTTGCACACGCTCGCCAACGATCTCTACTTGCTTACCGCTGACGGTATGAATTACTTTGCGCTCACTTATTTCGTCAGGACTGGGGATATATACTTCATTCTCCTCAGAGCTTAATGCTTCACCGGCTGTATCGATCTGAGCGTCCTGAGCATCTTCGCTGTTCAAATCGTCGACTGCATCTTCAAATGCTTCTTCATTTTCTGGTTCGTAAATTTTTACAGGATCTCCATCGTAGTCTGGATCGGCAAATAATTTTGTAACATTGCGGAAATCTAAGATTGTGAAGAATGTCTTACCGTAGTCTTCGCGTACGCGTGTGCCACGCCCAATTATCTGTTTAAATTCAGTCATGCTCTCTATGTTGCTATCGAGAACAATGACTTTGCAGGTTTGGGCATCTACACCAGTCGACATTAGTTTAGATGTGGTAGCAATCACAGGGTAACGAGACTCTGGATCGATAAAGTTATCGAGCTCGGCTTTACCGATTTCGTCATCGCCAGTGATTTTCATTATGTACTTACTATTCTCGTGCACTTTTTCTGCATTGAGATTGGTCAAGGCTATGCGCATACGATTAGCGTGGCTGATAGTACGGCAAAACACGATAGTCTTGGAGTAGGGATCAGTCTTCTCTAGAAACTTTGTGATGTATTCAGCAACTTTCTTATCACGTTCAGGCAAAATAATCGTTCGGTCGAAGTCTTTGGTTGAATATTCCTTGTCTTCGATTTCATTCCCGTCATCGTCTGTCTCGCCTTGCTCTGGACGATATCCGAAGGTGTCTACATCGGTAGCGACACGGATAACCTTGTATGGAGCGAGGAACCCATCATCGATACCGTCTTTAAGGGAATAAGTATAGATTGGATCGCCAAAGTAATGTGAACTACTGGCTACTTTTGTTTCAATCGGTGTGGCCGTTAGCCCAATTTGAGTAGCACCGTCAAAGTACTCAAGGATTTCACGCCATGCACTATCCGCCTTGGAGCTGCCCCGGTGGCACTCGTCAATCACAATAAGGTCAAAGAAGTCTCTACTGAATTCCTTGTAAGCATTTCTTTCTTCATCATTACCTGTGACTGCCTGGTAAAGAGATAGATAGATCTCGTAGCTTTTATCTATCTTGCGATTTGTGATCTTAGTCATCGCAGAACCAAAGTGCTTAAAATCATTCGACTTTGTTTGGTCGACCAAGATGTTTCTATCGGCTAGAAATAGGATTCGTTTTTGTTTCTCCGAAGGAGTCTTCCAGAACCGCCAAATGATCTGTGCTGCGGTGTATGTTTTGCCTGTGCCGGTCGCCATGACAAGTAGAATACGTTTCTGCCCACGTGCAATAGATTCAATCGTGCGATTAATCGCAACACGTTGATAATATCGAGGTTTCTTGCCGCTGACATCATCATGGTAAGGAGTTGTAGTGATGTCAGTGTCTACTGCTTCAACGCCCCTCCATTGCCTGTAGAGTGCGTCCAGTTTATCCGGACTTGGAAATGCATCGAGAGCTATGGTTTGCTCAACCTGGCTCAATAGGCCTGTCCTATCATGCATTACAAATGAATCTCCGTTACTTGTAAAGACAAATGGCACATCAAGATTTTCCGCGTATTCGAGTGCTTGTTGCATACCAGCGCCCTCATCATGGTTATTGTCTTTTGCCTCGACAATCGCAAGAGGGGTGTTGGTCCCATCTTGTCTAAACAACAGGTAGTCTACAAACTTTTTATCCTTCCTAAACGACTTTTTTCCCCGGACAACAATACGGCCTTGAGTGAAGTAATAAAACTCCTCCCGCAGTAATTCTTCGGGCCATCCTGATGCCTGTATAGCCGGGGTAATGTAGCGAGTTCTGATTTCTGTTTCGGTAAGGTCTTTCATCTAACTCTATGTTACCCTTTTTACCCCTGTTTTAGAACTCTCATATTCAACGAGGTAATCATTTAATACAAAACACCGTTTTTGTGAGAGTTGTGTGACTTCGCACTTTCCTTCAGAAAGAGTAAAATACTAGGTTAAACAATCTTTTTCAGCTCGTTATAGAGTGCCACCATGGCGTAGGTATCAAGACCGCAGTACTCTAGTAAGTTCGCAAGAACAGTCTCCTTGTCAGTGCGGGATTCATCTATAATCGCCTCGTACCAGGAGCGGCTTGCGGTGCCACCTTCTTGAATGCCAAGCGTCTTGTAGCTCAATTTAGGACACAACACTGGCATGACTTTTTTGATTGATGACCTGCCTTTAAATCGTCTTTCTTGGTAGACCCTCCTTTTGAACGGGACTTCTAGATCAATCACTCGGTCGTTAAGGTTTTCAAAGAATGCTGCCTTGGCGGGGTACAGCTTAGCAAACTCGCTGTGTCTGCTTTTTTCAAAGGTTTGATTCCATACAATTATCGTCCCGGTTTTTCCGATAGTGCCTTCGAGACTTTCAATGAGATTTGGAGAAGGATTCGTGTTAGTATCGTGTAAATATTCCTCATGGGTCAAGGACCCATCTTCTTGCAAGATATGAATAGAATGCTGAAATACGACTTGCTGATAAGGCCATGTGTTATCAAAGGGCGGCAGAATACGGTTGATCGATTCATAGTCCAAGAAATATATTGGGAATGTCACTTCGTCTAAGAACTCACTCAACGCTTCTTTGTCTACAATCGGATGGTCTAGTCGAGTCACGTGAACTTGGTCTTTTTGATGCTGCTGTAGTTTGAAAGTTTCAGGGATATCAACGATCAACTCAATATCCGCATCTTCAAGCTCGCCTATCAGCTTATCCATACCTCGACCTTTGTTAGAGGCGAGGTCATAGATACTGTAGTCTTTGATCTCAGGGTGCAACTTCTTGAATATAGGTCGCCAGTCTTTAGCTGCGCCAAGTCCAACGTAGCGCAGCGAGTCATTTGGCATTTCATCCAGGTTCATCACTCTAACAGCTTCTTTCATGCTTTCGGATGTACGAACAATTACTTTGTTTATCTTGTCGGTAACGTCCGTGATCTTGGTTAGTTCATCTATCTTTATCTCGCCGTGTCGTATGTATTCACTATTGGCATGGAGTACCTGGCATTTTGTAATTGGAATATCGTTGTTTTCAATGACTATTTTCTGGAAGGAAAGGTCATGGTAATGTTCGTTGTCAGGAGACGTTGTTGCCTTGATTTCAGTGAGCACGTAGCCCTCGTCTGTTAGTGAGATTACGTCAGCGATACAAAGGTAATCACCATGGACAAATGCCGCCTGCAGTATTGTGCCAACTTGTTGATCAATAAGGTTCTTTGTTTCAATGGCCCACTCATTGATGTTTGCGTAATCATCACGATCTAAATGAATCGCATTCTCAAAGATTGCTTCAGCCTGAGACTCGAATAATCTACCCTCGTCAATGATTAGTTGTGTGTTTTTATTGGGCTTAGGTATCAGATCTGGGTTATTCTTTCTAAGCCAGAACCAAGCAGGGTGCTTTAGGAATGTTACGTAATCTGTTTTTGAGAGCATTATTATTACTTAATATACCATTTTATATACTTCAAAATATTGTGACGGCAACAAATGACGGCAACAGCCCCGATTACAAATTGGCAGTACCGTATTCATGCAATCAAGTACACATTATTAACGACATCAGTAGCGCATCGAATGGCAGGACTTCTAAGCCTAAGGTCACTGGTTCGAATCCAGTCCGGGGCACCAAACTGCTTATGATAGAAATGTTATTATAAATAAATGATTACTACTTTACTCCTTTTCGCATTGAGCGACGGTCCAACCGGTCCCGGCTGCCTATACAATGAGGATGGAAGCGTTGAACGTGTAGTCAGAGGATACCCTGAAATTTGTAGTCAGATTCCGCTATATTTAAGACCTGCTACTTATGTAGTTTGTGCTATGGGCGTAATGGTTGTAATTGCAATAGCTATCTTGTACAAGAAAAGGCGTAAATAATTCTAACTTGGTATAGAACGCTGCACCAAAGCATAAGCATTAATAGATTAATGTTAATATGATGATGTGCACGTCATACGCAGAATATTCTTACCTTATCCAATTTATCACCAGCCACCAATAGGTTTACTTATCTACCCATTCATATATGTGCCACCTAATATAATTGCGCTTTTTATATATGGATACAATTTAGCATTATACGATTATCCATTAGGCGCATTGGTCTTGTTGCTAGGATTTGTAATTATTTATATCTTGAGTGTTGAAATCTGGCGTTGGGTACAGATTATTAAAATCCAATCATCAAGAAGGTTTTTAGATGGCCCAAACAGAGTTACAACTGAACATTCGAGAATTAAAGAAACGGTAATTGCTACTACTACAAGCGTAAAAGGATCCAAGCCCATCTTGGAAACAAACATCTTGGCGTCGGACAAGAACTGGATGCTTTGGGATTTAGTACTAAGCGTACCAATTTCAAGATTGCTTCCCAAAACTGCGGGGGATGGTGGTGAATATTATCATACGGTAATCGAATTTAAACTCAAAAGATCTTTGCCGCACGTAATCTTTGATTCAAAAAGACTCCGGGGCTACCAGTACACTCGTATGGTCGACGGTGTGAATCGAATATCTTTTAAAGGAGACTTCGACTCATCCTTCCAAAGCTATTGTCCATCAGGCTACACACTTGATACACTTGCTTTTATTACCCCTGAAGTTCTCGAAGCTATGCTTGAACTCGATATTTATGATTATGAGATTATAGGAGATAGTTTTTTCTGTATTGCTCCACTATTAAAAAATAGGGAGCTTGTAGAATTTAAACTGTCTAGTGAGAATGTTTTTGATAAACTTAATGATCATATACACAATTATCGTGATAGCTTCGTAGCGCGCAGTATTCCGAGTAATTTGGTAAATCATCCTCTTAGCAAAGAACTAATCAAAGCCTCATTTTTTGACCAGCCTCAGTTTTATATAGTATGTATTGTCACGGTAGCTCTCTTTTACATTCTTACGAGTTACGATTCTCACCAGACTGACAATTCGTATTACTTGTGGATACTACTAAGTCTCTCTTTGCTGTATGGCATTTTTATAATTGTAAATTCTAGAACTATAAGAATCAGGCATAAACAAACAATTAGGAAACTTCACAAAAGACTAAAAGGTTTATAAAATGAGTCTAATTTCTAACACTATATAATAGTTCTAACTTGGTACAGAATGCTGCACCACTTCCGGAAACTCATTTCCTGATCTGTTATTTGGTTCTGATATTGATAGACCAAGTTGGACGATAGAACTTTAGCTCTAATACCCTCTATACTGTGTTAATGGTAAATGAATATCCATCCAATCTATTTGTAGACTGGGGCCTACGCCTCTTGAGCGTGCCGTGTGATGTAAGCGAAGTTCGAAGCGGAGCTCACAGTGCTGTTTTCAAATTATCTTCTTCAGATTTAAGCTGGTATTTGAAAATTGCAGATGATCTTAGCCTTGAAATAAAAAAACTAAAATGGCTTCAAGGAAAACTGCCTATTCCTAGAATAGTCGCAAAGAATATAGGCGATAAGCAGCAAGCAATCTTAATGACTGCTGTCGAGGGTAAAGATTTAGCAAGACTTTCCGAGACGCTTATGCCTGATGAGATACTTACGTGTTACGCGTCTGCATTAAAAATGCTTCATTCAACGGATACCGTTAGTTGCCCGTTCACAGCTTACATTCCCGGCACCGTTTTAGTGCATGGCGATGCCTGCCTTCCAAATATACTTTTTGATGGGGATAAATTAAGTGGATTCGTTGACTTAGGAGATATGGGCTTGGGCGATATTGAAGTTGATCTATCGGCAGCTGTTTGGAGTCTTCAGTTCAATCTAGGCCTTGGTTATGGAAGTAAGTTTCTCGAAATTTACGGTTATAAAAATTCTAGCGAAACAGAAGTCGAAAGACTAAAAATAGTTTACGAATCCAGCCCTATTTTCCAACGTTAATTATGTAAGCAAAGTCATAACTTGCTATAGAATGCTGCACCACAGTTATTGTCGGTTATTTCTAATGCTTAGAATCAAACTCAATTATTTTACTATTTCAAGTAATTGTTTGAGATCTTCAATTACATATGTAGGCTGCAAATCTCTGAGAACCTTAAGACTGTAAAATCGTTGATGATCTGAAGGAAAGAACAATACGGAATCAACGCCAGCATGGTTGGCGGCCTTTATGTCAGTTTCTGAGTCTCCAACTACTAATGACACCTCAGCTGAAGTGCAAAGAGCGTTTATTGCTTTATTTAGAGACTCAGGATCCGGTTTTCTGCGTTCGACTTGATCACCAGTAACTATCGATCCAAAGTACTGTGTTAATTTGTGCCTTTCTAATGGTGCTACGACATGTCTGGCCGTTGAACTAGTGATCAATGCTAGACTTTTACCACAATAGTAAAGATTTTTTATCACCTCTTCAGCATCAGGGTAAAGTTCAACCAAAGGGAGATGCTTACTAGCTATTTGGTCTGCTAACATCATTGCTTCGATAGGTTTTGACACGCCAAGCTCCTCAGAATAGCTGGTAAACCTAGTGAAATTCGCACAAACATCTTCATTTGTAATTTGATAGCCGTACTGTCTTAGAACTGTTTGATACGCGTCTAACCAAATATCTAAGGTTTGAGCTAAATTACCGTCCCAGTCTAAAAGTAGACTTTCGTACGTTTTATGACTCATAAGTGTTTTGTATTACCATAAGCACTACCCCTGTTGTTTCTGTGGACAAGTCTAAGTTCATATTATATTATGTTATTAGAATTATATAAAATTGGAGTTGTATGGAAAAGCTACCTATATCAAATACAGACCTAACGCCAACAATTAACACCCCTACGTTAGATGAAATTGTATCTCTTAGCAAACGCCGAGGTTTTGTCTATCCATCGTCTGAGATTTATGGTGGATTTGCCGCGGTTTATGACTACGGTCCATACGGAGTTGAGCTTGCAAGTCATGTACGTAAAGAGTGGCACAAAGAAATGGTTCAACTTAATGACGATATTGTTGGCTTAGATTCTGGAATATTTATGAGCCCAAAGATATGGGAAGCTAGTGGACACGTAAGCGGATTTTCAGACCCACTTGTAGAGTGCAAAGATTGCAACAACCGCATGCGAGTGGACCACCTACTTGAAGAAGTAGGAATTACCGCTGATGAAAAGATGACAGAAGATGAAATCGGTGACCTCTTTCACGCTAATTGCTCGGATATTAATTGTTCTAAATGCGGCAAACAGAATTTTACTGATGTAAAAAAGTTCAACCTGTTAGTAAAGTCTAACTTAGGCAATACAACAGGAGATGTCAGCCAAGATCCTGCATATTTGCGAGGCGAAACTTGTCAAGGAATATACGTAAATTATAAAAATGTAATGGATTCCAATAGAGTCAAGATTCCCTTTGGGGTTGCTCAAATAGGCAAAGCTTTTCGTAATGAAATTACTGCTCGACAGTTTTTATTTCGAACACGCGAGTTTGAGCAAATGGAAATGCAGTATTTTGTTCATCCTGACAACGAAATGGATGAATACGAACGGTTGAGACAGTCAAGATGGGATTATTATCAAAAGTTAGGAATATCTGCTGTCAATCTACAATGGCGCAAACACGATAATTTAGTATTTTACGCTAAAGAGGCATACGATATTGAGTATCGTTTCCCGTTTGGATTCAACGAACTAGAGGGCGTTCATGCCCGGGGAAATTATGATCTCACACAACACTCAAAGCATTCAGGTGCTGACCTAACGTATTTCGACCCTTCAACCAGAGAAAAGTACTTACCTCATATTGTTGAATCTTCTGTAGGAGTTGGACGCACAGTGCTAGCCCTACTTACTGAAGCTTACACTAAAGAAAAAGTTGGAGACGGTGAGCGGTTAGTTATGAAGTTCCCTCCAAAACTAGCTCCAATTAAAGCAGCAGTATTCCCGCTTGTTAGGAATAAGCCTGACATTATGGAGCGTGCAAAAAAGATTCATGACGACCTTAAACAAGAGTTTATGGTTGAATTTGACGATAGCGGTAACGTAGGAAAGCGATACCGAAGACAAGATGAAATTGGTACGCCAAGTACTATTACTGTTGATTATGAGACTTTAGAGAATGGTACTGTGACAGTACGAGATCGAGATAGCATGGCCCAAGAAAGAGTCTCCGATGAAAACATCATTCAATACATCGGAAACAAAATGCTGAAGAGGCAGGTCTAGAAACCGAAGAGGCGTTTTGCGTTAGTTTCGAAAATTGCAGTCAGTACGTTCTTTTTTTCAGTTTCAGTGTAGCCTTGTAGCTCCACAGCGTGATCAATTGCAGATAATTGTTGCCAGTGGCTATGCATGAACTTGCCATCTCCCAAACTACGATATTTTGCCTGTTCATCTTTATCCACCCAATGATACGGATAATCAGTAAGTAATCGAGGTCCTAAGTCGGGGTTCTCATAAACAATTGCCCTGATCAAATTCAATGGTTCATCAGAACCATAAAGTAATTTGTTCTTACCGAGATACTTTAAGGCACGTGCAACTACCTCTGCTTCATGAATGCCTGAAGTGTCAACAAATACATTTTCCATTTGACTGACATTTTTTAATATCTGGTCCAAGCCATTTCTAACAGTGTGGACTACCCCTATATGCGCCAACATTACTTTTAAATTTGGGAAGTTGGCTTGCAAGTTTCCTAACTCATCCATAGAGCCGTAAATAGTCTTAGGCAAGTGCAATATAATCGGCACGCCTAGTCGCTCTGCAGCGCTCAAAACATCTCGTGGAAAATATTCATAAAGATTCTTCTTAGGCGGATCTGTTGCCATGTAGTACATTTTAAGTCCTGCGTAATTGCCGCTCTCTAATTCACTGATGGTATAATCAATATCCTCTGAACTCTCAGACACACCAAATAGCGCAGTCTTGGCATTGTCATTTTTTGTATTTATCAAATATGTATTTACACTTTTGTGCAATACTCCCTTGAAAGCATTCGCAAACCGTAATTTATTTACAGATTTGCCAGTCATCAAAGTTTCATCAATAGCTGCTGACTGTTCATTTGTATTTACGGGGAATGTAGTCATCATGTGATTTAATGCCGCTGCAGGAATTTGGTCCATATTTACGCTCTTCTCGTCAGCCATATGGACATGCACATCAATTACATCTTCAGGTATTTTAGGTAACAATCGCTCTTGTGCTTGTTTTTCTGCACTATTTAGCGCAAGGGCATTATAGAAATACTTTTCATACTCAATCATGCGATATCTCCTAAGGCGTTGTTAAAATATTTTTTAATCTAGGGTAGATTATGGCATCGCGAATATTATCTAAGCCTATAGCCCAAGAGATCAGTCTCTCGATACCTAGTCCGAAGCCAGAAGTAGTCGAATATCGTGGGTCATTTCTAAGCTCGATATACCATTCGTAAGGCTGGCTAGACAACCCTTGGCGTTCAAGCGAAGAATACATTTGTTCTGAATTGTCCTGTCTTTGACCTGCGCCTAATATCTCACCTCCGAAACCGGACGAAGACACTGGAGGAAAGATTAGATCTGCATTTAACACTTTATTGTTATCGGAAGGATCCGGTTTTTGATAGAAAGGTACACGATCTCTATCAAATCTTACAATCCACAAGGGCGTGTTTATTTTCAAGATCTCTAATAGCTTTAGTTCTCCTTGACTGCTTATATCGCGCCCATGGTCAGTGAAATTAACTAATTGCTTATGACCATTTTCAACCAATACGTCTACCGCCTTATCGAATTCTATACGTTGAAAGCATTCGTCGCTTCCTGCTCGCTCTAAAAGTAATTTGCTTGATTCATAATCACTACACATACCTCTAAGAATATTTAATGGTAATTTCATATTGTTACATAAATATTTGACGAATGACTCTGCGATATCCATTACTTCCGATAGGCCACCGCATATTTCTATTTCACAGTGATAAAACTGATTTAGGTGTCGCGCATCTGGATCTTCACCTCTCATAGAAGGCAAATAGCAATAGCAACGATCTAAGCCATTCATTAACAGCGGTTCAAACCCAAACTGTGATGAGTCTGTAAGATAAGATTCCAGTTCACCAAACATTATAGGTAATGCTTCTGAATCAGATCCAGGTCCCATAGGCGATGAGACACTTGGTGTCAGCATGAACAAGTCAACATTAATTGCATTAAGTTTTGCACTCATAAACTCGTCACAAAGTTGCTTTACGATATGCCTATATATCAAAAGTTTCCTGTAGTAGTTATCTTTTGCCAAATCTTTGTAGTGATTAAGTGGGTCGTACGATGGAGGAGAGTCATATGTCGTATTGATAAACGACGCATCCAATTGTCTGATACTTTCATTAAGGTGATCAGAAATTGTCATGAGCTATGCCCTTTCATTTTGATATTTATCACTTTACCCGTGGTTTGAATGCTACATTCAGCTCCGATGCCGAAAGTCATGACAGGCGTCGTATGCCCGAAGTTTACATTTATTATGATAGGTATAGTTTCGAGAATCTCTTTGCTCTTCAGCATTTTGATGAGGTCGGGCAAATTTACTGACGAGTTTGTCTGGAAGCGGCCGATTACGATACCTCTAACCCCCTCAAAGCCTGGCTGTAAGGTAATAGACTCAATTAGCCTATCAAACAATGCTAAATTAGTTTCTTCGTCTTCTTCCAAAAAAAGTATAGAGTCATTTAGACTTGGCCAGTAGTTCGTGCCCTGCAATGCCGCTAGGCACCGGGCATGACCGCCAATTATTGTTCCAGTTGCGACGCCCTTATTTACCACCACCGCCCCATCGTTCTTCATAAAGTTCCTGTCGGCCTGATTTAAGTACCACGCATCGTCACTCCACTCAGATGAATTTTTTACTATATGGTCACCGCCTATTACAAGAGTGTCATTAAATTTCTTTTCAGTGTATTTGAAGCCTGATTTCATTCCCCATGATGAAAAATGTGGACCAGAATATGTGACAAGTCCGGTCTTTGCAAAAATTGCATTAGACAAAACTGTTATGTCAGAAAATCCACATAATATCTTAGGATTATTCTCAATTAGCTCATAGTCAATCCCTCTGAGTAATTGTATAGCGTTGTACCCTCCTATTGCCGTCAATACTGCATCTACAGAGTTATCGCTAAATGCAGCGTGTAGATCAGACAGGCGATGCTCTATACTGCTCGAAAAGAACTCGTCATTTTCAAACGCATATTTTCCGAACGACACTTGGTATCCGGCCGCCTCTAATCGGCTTGTTGCAAGGTTTATTGTTTCAGAAGACAAAATTGCCATACTCCTAGAGGGAGAGATTACTCTGATATGAGAGCCGCGCTTAAGCAATTTAGGGAATACTTTATTTTTCATCTATTGTGTACCGTTTCAGAAGTGCTTCAACAACTATATCCTCTTCATTTGATATCTTACTAGATATACATTGATTATCGTAGTCGATCACGTAACTCATTACTTTGCTGACCGCCTGAGTACTTATAGGCAAGCACCTAACTTCAGCATCTTGGAGTACTAACTCTAGCTCATCATAAGAAATACCCGCAACAGTTTTATATAGTGCTAGCGCTTTTACATATGACCGCATTAACCTAGTTTGGTTCTTTCTAGCACTAGGAATTATTCCTTCACCCGCAAGAACCAAACATACAATTATAGCATCTGATAATTTGTGCTTTACTGGCAGGTCTAACGAGTCGCTCATCACTAGATCGTAAGTATCAAGTACATGATCTAGACCTTTCAGTTGCTTCAGTAAGGTTATATCTCCGACTGCTAGCTCCACTGCAAGAGGCTGAGCATCTTTTTCAAGTACTATTATATTACCAATATCTTCATAGCTACCATTTGCTACAGAAGGCACTGAAATATTGAAATTTCGCCCGGTGATGTCCTTCGTTCCTATAGTATGTTCGTAATAAGTTTCAGGCATTTCATCATAAACTAAGCGTACTCTAGGTAAATCATTACAGGCTTCGATCAGATCGGTATCTTTAGAATTTATGCGTATTCGTATTTCATCTACATCTGGAAGTGTTTCTCTGATGAATTGCAGTGAGCTGTCGCATAAATCGTATAGTTTATCTGGTCTAACTAAAGCTCCAAGGCTAGAAAAGAATGATCCATACGCAGGATCTGAGCCTGTATCGAATAACTTAGAGACATTACGCGTCCTAAGACTATTTTGTACCATACATATTCCTGACTCAGGAATTGTGTTTAACAATATATACGGCTTCAGGACACTGATATGAGATCCGATAAACCTAACTGATTTATCTACTGGAGCACTTAGCTCTACTGATTGCTTGATAGTGTAACCTCTATCAGCAAAGTGATTAAGAAATGAGCTATGCAACTCCTCTACAGCAAGTCTGCCGAGCTCGGGTTTATTAAGATTTTGTGTGTCCATTATTCAATACTCGCTATGATTAAATATAGGAATTTACGCTCCGGCATAAGTTTTGATAACGGTTTACCAAAAGACTTAACTACAAATTTAGGCGACTCTACTGGAAGAGGTGAACCTACTCGATATATTGTTGCATTGGTAACTCCACGCTTAGCATGAATTGATGCCATACGAACAAGTGAATGCAAATCTTTTTCTGTATATGATATTTCTGTGTCTAATTTATAGCCCGGCACCCAACTAAGGTATTTTCTGTTTATAAGTTTAGCTTTGATAATCTGGGGTGATTTGAAGTTTGGAACTCCGACTGCAATATGACCACCTTTTTTAGTAGCGTTGATCATGTTGGCTACAATTTGAATTGCTTGTTGCGTTTCATAATGTTCAATTACTCCTACGTTCCAAACGAAATCAAATTCCATATCCTTGAAAGGAAGATTGAATATATCGCCTTCTTGGAATTTAACCTTAGAAGAACCAAACCGCCTTGCAATCAGGTCAGCAAATTTTAATGCTTCAGCTGATATATCTAGCAGTGTTATGTCTAAAGCTTCACCTAATACAATTGACGCTTTGCCGGAGCCGCATCCCGCTTCAAGAATTTTGCTGGAAGGTGAAATGTATTGGCTTACCGTCCGAGCGATTTGGCCATAGTATTCTTGCCACCAGTACGATGAGTACAGTTTATTGTGATTTTTTTTGTTTTCCAATTTGAATAAGTAGTCCCATTGTTCGTGCTCGTGTTTGACCGATGTTAATTCACTTTTCAACCAGATTGGCTCCTACAGTAATAAAATCATATCTATAAATCAAATGAATAGCAATCATAAGCATTCTACATTGTTTTTGTATGCGGCATAGCCAATGACTGTTGACGGCTGAATATGACGGCAATAGCCCCGAGCATGTACCGGCTGTACCGGGCAGTCGCAGTCGCGTACACATCAGTTAGAATATATGGTATGCTTGGCGAACCAGAACTTCTAAGCCTTAGGTCACTGGTTCAAATCCCGTCCGGGGCACCACAGCATAAGCATTATAATTCTGATATACTCCAGCTATGGAACTGTACTTGGCCCAAGCTCCCCTTATAAATTATATTGGTAGTGCTATATGGATAGCGGCGCCAGTAGTAATCACCCTTCTAGTTCTAAGTACGATAGCGAGAAAATCTAAATTAGGCACAATTATTGTTGGGCTCTTATTAATTTTGAGTTCGATACCTATAGCTTATATGGCAGAATTGTCACTTAATGGATGTTGCGGATCACCCAATAGTGGGTATATAGGAATGGGGTACCTAGTTGGAGCTATCATTGCTATCGCAGGGATAGGCATAATCATTTTCGGTAAGAAAATAGTTAAGAAGAAGATAGTAATTTAGTTCTAACTTGGTGCAGAATGCTGCACCAAAGCATAGGCATTATATGCTGTACTTCATTAGATGATATAGTTATATCAAATGACCAGAAGCCCTATCTTTAAGCGCGCAGCAAACTAGTTTATTGATATTAGTTTTAGCTTTTTTGCAGGGGGAATCTTTCTCTTTGTATTATCACGTTTAACCTTGCCTATTGTTAATGATATTTATATCCTAGCGAGTAATAAATATACTTTGTCAGCAGTTATCTTTGTATTATTTGTTTTTCTTTATTACGTATTGAGCGAGGCTTATCTTGGTA
>Ga0326733_1000122_pt1 | contig 26163 bp, 22 predicted proteins | sample 14_GP2_308_FD_207946 | JGI IMG/M metagenome (GOLD analysis project Ga0326733, IMG submission 207946) | Glacier ice microbial communities from Ngari, Tibet, China - 14_GP2_30.8 | ecosystem: Environmental > Aquatic > Freshwater > Ice > Glacier | place: China: Ngari, Tibet | collected 2018-07-17
CGTAAATATCGGACGAGGTAAGAAACCAAATATTCTCATGATCCTGTCGCCCGAGCATGGCATAACGTCCATCAACCCGGCGTGGAAACAGCGCCATGCCTTTTCCGTTCGAAGCCGCGCCGCGGAGTGCATTCAGCTCGAAGGTCGCAAAATCGGTGGTGCGCAATAATTCCTGTCGAATCGCTTGGCCGCTGAATGCCGTATACGTGCCAAAATAAGTCACGTTCCCGTCGTCATCGGTGAACCGCACAAGGCGCATATCCTCGATCCCGTGACGCTGGTGGAGCGTCATTGGGAAAATTACGGTTTCCGACAGGTCGTGACTTTCCGCACAGAATAGCCGGACGCCAGGATCGTCAGGGACGCCGCCGGGGATGTTCTCGATCCGCGGCGCGACTGCGTACGGTCCCGGGCTGTCAACGGCCACCGCGCCATCCGGCCCGCAAATTCCGGTGCGGAAGGTGACCGATGACACATGCCCTTCGCCTACGGCGCGCAGTGACAGGATAAATCGAAGCGCGCCGGCGGAAACGCCCGCCTGATCTGGATGCGCGACGATGCTCGGGTTGAACAACGCCGCCGCCTCGAATGCATATTCTTCGCTGAAATAGGCTCCGATCAGGATCGCCTGCTCATCTTTCACTGAGCAGTGACTGATCAAGGACCCGTTTACCTCATGGAAGCGTCGCCGCAGCACGTGTTGTATATCGCGGTGGCGGTCGGCGAGATTGGCGGACACGTAACCGAGTTCCGCATGAAGGGCAGTGTCATCGAGCGCCAAAACACGGTCTACGATGCGTTGGGCACGCGGACGTGGTTTTGAAGGCAATAAGACGGGATCATCCGCCGGTACAAACGGGCGTATCACAACGCGCGACGGATCGGCTCGAAGCTGAATCGGCAAGTGAGTTATCAAATCGTCGTGAGCCATGATCACTGCTCTCCGTTCGTTGCGCGATCAGTCCGGCAAACGTTTCAAATGCCGGTCTTTGAGCAACTTCGGCCATTGTGAACCCCGGACACATGGATTGGCAAATTGCGAAATCGATCGTGCGTAGGGACATCTACGTATTTGAGCCGCCCAGCGACTCGCCTACAAGGAGCGGTGGCCGAGAGCGATCAACCGGAAACGGAAGAAATCTTTTGGCGCTGCCTATGTGGAAGCGACGGATATCCGAAAGGATGACGCGAGCGGAAGCAATTGTCAGGGCGAGCGAGGAAGAAGCGTGAGGCAAAGGCGAAAGCCAATGCCGCTCCCATCATTCCGGACCGTCCGGTGGAACCCAAGCTTTCGGGCGAAGGGACCGCGAAAGAGGCTTCGTCGAAGTAGCGATATTTCACCGAGGCTTCGCTGGGGACCGGTCGCGGCAGCAATGCTTGAACAGGACACCCGAGAAGGTAACCGACTGAGGTCGCAAGATCTTCGCCGGGGCCCGATCTGCCGAGGAGAAGAAAACCTTGCCTTCACGGTAAGGGGATTAGACCTTAGGAAAGTGGGGGCTGGTGGCAACACCGGCCCCTATTACTTCGTGCGCCCCCAAATTTGGGCAGGCCTTGGCGTGCCGAAGATTGATTTCCTGGAGATGAATTCAATGCCCAAACCCGATGATGACGCGAGCGCTGAGCGCCCCTTGAAAACCGACGATGCAGTGTCGCATTTGGTAGTGCTCGGTCATCCTGGTCCGAACAGTTTCAATGCCGCAATTGCCAAGCAATATGCGAAAACCGTCCAAGCCAACCACCAGGACGTAATCCTTCGTGACCTGTACGCGCTGGGCTTCGATCCATTGCTCAAAGAGCCCGAACGGACGGCCAGTACAACCGATACGGTCGCGGCTGACGTCAGAATCGAACTAGATCTGATCAACCGATGCGATGTGCTGACATTTGTCTTTCCGCTTTGGTTCGGCATGCCGCCAGCGATCATCAAGGGCTATGTGGATCGCGTTCTCGGAGCCGGTTTCAAAACGGACGGACTGGGAAAGGCGCAAGAAGGCGCCTTTCAGGGAAAGTATTTGTCAGTGTTGACCACCTCGGCATCCACTCTTCCGTGGTTGGAGGCGCACGGAATGTGGATTTCGCTGCGTCAGTCATTCGATCATTATATGGGTACGGTCTTCGGCTTCGCCGCCAGTGGTCATTACCATGCGGCTTCGATCGTCGATGACCTCAGCCCAGCATCGGCGGAAACAGTTCTTTATGAAGTCGATGAATTTACTCGCACCATCTGTGCTAAAACCGCAGCGGCTCGCCGTCTGAATAAGTGACCTACGGATAGTCATGTCGATGGTTGTTCAGTGAACGTTTCGGTTAGCCGCGGCGGTAACAGCTGACCACAAGGTCTCCAGATCAGGCGCCCGACGTGGTTCAAGCCGAACGACCGCGCTCAACTCTTCAACCAACTTCAGCATCTCGCTCGGCGTGTCGGGCCAAGATGAGTTCTGACGCCGGGCGCGCTAGAAAATGTCGCAGGTAAAGTTGTGGGAGGATCGGAGGTAGCCCGACAATCAAAGCAAGCTTCTTAGGTTCGATCACGACGCCTGCGTCTGTCAGCAGGGCAAAACCTTGCCGAAGACCGTGCACCAAGGTTCAAACGTCTTCCCACGATTTTGCAAGCGCGGCCGTGCTCCCCTGAGCAAGATAAATTGCTCCGGCGATCGCTGTCACAAGCATCGCATGCGTTTTGAGCCAGTCGTCCATTCGGCGGCTGAAGGCGACGGTGAAACCGGCCTCTTCGAAGATCTTCGCGATCTCGAGCAACCGAGGCGTAATTTGCCCATTGGGCTTGCCGAGCGTTGTGGGCTGTTCTGGAACAAGCCGATATCGAACCGTCGCTCCATCAAGCCAGCCACCAGCTCCGGGGAAGCCCAACAGCACTCGCTCAGGACCGACAGCCTGAGCCAGAGCTGAAACTCCCGCCGCCCGATTGTGCATAAACAGGAATGTCTTCACGCCTCGGTTGGCTGCGAGGTTTGGGAGAAGATCGTCGATCTGATCTGCACGAACAATCACAAGCGCTAGGTTATGGTCGTCGTCCGGCTTGAGGATCGGCACCACTTCGACGGTCGCTGCCGTAGCGACGCCGCTATTGTCGTTTGTAATCAGGATTGGCGCGCGTTGCAGTTCGCTTAGACGGTGGCCACGCGCAACGACGGTGACGGAGTGTCCTGCTGCGGCAAGCCGGGCGCCGTGTAGGCTTCCCAGCACACCTGCGCCGATGACGACCACGCGCATCAATCCCTCCAATCATTCACTACCAGATCATCTCACTCTTTCGCGTAATTTATCTGGCAAACCCGGCCATTGCGAGCGCTCGTCCGAGAGACAGCGGTCGAGTCACTGTGTCGCTTGCGAGGCGCTTTCTCGCCCCGCACGTAGTGGCACCGGCACGCGATCTTCGTCACACTTGGAATTAGCACCCTTCCTGACCGGCGGAATAAGGATAATTACGGATTTCAATCAATTGAATAACATTGGATCGCCACTCACGGGCGAACCAGGCGAAAGGTCCAAAGGTGAAGCCAATCGTCACCCTGACACTCAATCCCACGATCGATGGTTCAGCATCCGCCAAAGCAATCAGGCCGCTGCGCAAGATCCGTACCACGGATGAGCGCTATCAGCCCGGTGGGGGTGGTATAAACGTCGCTCGAGTAATCCACGAACTTGGAGGCGGCGCGCATGCAGTTTATCTGGTCGGTGGCCCGACGGGGAAGATTCTCGATGAAATGATGGCTGTAGAAGGCGTCCACGCGCAGCCGATACCTATCGCCGGGACGACACGCATTGCTCATACCGTGTTCGAGAGGGTCAGCGGTATGGAATATCGTTTTGTGCCAGAGGGGCCAGAGATTAGCGGCGATGAGTGGAAAAGCTGCCTCAACGCGCTCACTAGTCTCGATTTCGACTATATTGTCATCAGCGGGAGCCTGCCTCGTGGCCTGTCAGACGACGCATATCACGGCGTGGTAGAAATCGCGTCTCGCAAAGGTGCACGGGTCGTGCTCGACACCTCGGGCCCTGCCCTTCGTGCCACGCTCGACAGGGGCGTCTTCCTCGTGAAGCCCAGCCTGGGAGAACTCGAAGGTCTGATAGGCCGCAAACTTCCCGACCCCAACGCACAGAAGAAAGCAGCGCAAGAACTGGTCAAGGCCGGTGATGCAGAGATCGTCGCGGTCACCTGCGGGCGCGACGGTGCCGTGATCGTCAGCAAGGATGCGGCGTGGCGCGTTGCGGCTCCACCAGTCGTGGCAGAGACTGCCGTTGGCGCAGGAGACAGCTTCGCAGCAGCGGCGACACTTGCATTCTGCCAAGGACGATCTCTTGAACAGGCACTTGTCTTTGGAGTCGCCGCTGGAACAGCTGCAGTCCTTTCTCCCGGCGCAGCACTATGCCGGTCAGAAGATGTTGACCGGCTTTACTTGGCTTTGCGCGATCAAGCGCAGACAGCGTGATAAATAGTAATCTCATAACGCTGCGGCTCAACCGCCCACAAAAATAGATCTTCAAACTCAAACCCAAGTGGCAATATGCTGATCCGATTGAAATGAGCTATTTGACATGAAGCAGAACGTGCATCGCGACTTGAGCCATAAAATGTTCATCGAGAGGCTTTTGATTGTCATAGCGGCTGCGCTTGCGCTATTTCTATTATGGCGATTGAGTGATCTCGTCGTCTTGGTTTTTGGCGCGGTCATCGTTGCGGTGTTGCTTAGCGCTACGGCAGCACCACTTTCGCGAATTCCGGGACTTGGAAACCGGAGCGCGCTGGCGATCGTCGTGATTTCCTTATTATTGATAATCGCAGTCTTGTTCGGAATGTTTGGCGCGCAGATCCGTTCGCAATTTTCTGACCTCGCTCGCAATGTTCCCGAAGGCTGGAAAGGTCTTGAAGGGATCATCAAAAGCTTTCCCTTCGGTGATCGTTTGGTCAGCGCTCTGCGAGCAGACGTTCCCAGCGGAGCGCGTATTGTAAGCCAACTCGGAACGATTTTAATGACCGTAGGGAATGCAATCGTTGACCTCATCCTTGTGACCATAGGAGCGGTCTTTTTTGCAGCTCAACCGCATCTTTATCGAAATGGATTCTTCAAGCTTTTTCCGGTCAGTTGGCGTGGTCTCGTGGCCGAGGCGGTCGATGACAGTGGTCGCGCCTTGGGGCTTTGGTTTCGAGGACAGTTAATTTCCATGGTGATTGTAGGCGTCTTGACCTGGCTCGGCCTGACGTTGCTGGGAGTACCGTCGGCGTTTGCGCTTGGCTGGATCGCGGCATTTGCAGAATTTATTCCGTATGCCGGTCCCATTCTCGCCGCGATACCTGGACTGCTTCTGGCGCTTCTGCTTGGACCACAGAAAGCGATGTGGGTGTTGCTTATGTATGTCGCGGTGCAGCAGCTCGAGAGCAATATTCTACAACCCCTCATCCAGCAGAAAATCGTTACCCTGCCCCCGGCGCTGACACTGTTCGGAATGGCCGCGGGGGGCCTCCTGTTCGGGTTTCTTGGCCTCCTTCTTGCCGCGCCGGCGATCGTGGTCGCCTACGTCATTTTAAAGCGCGTGTATGTCGTTGAGCTGCTGCACACGCCAACGACCGTGCCTGGCGAGGTGCCGACGGCGACCTGACGGCCGATGACTTCATTCTCGCTGCGACCTTGGGTAACGCGACAACGCAATTTTCCGTAAGCCCTGCATCATGCGGCTCACGGAGTGCGTCCAAACCAGGCCTGCTTGGCTGCGGCCGTCGTCAGGTACCTATAATAGGATAGCACCATGGCTTCCAAATCGTGTTCTTCGGACGCACGGCTTAGGTATCAATACGCATATTGACGATCGCGCGAGTGCGCCATTCTCCTCGTCGACGCGACGGAGAATGAACATGAAATCCGACAATCAATTGCAGCGAGATGTTATGGATGAGCTGGCGTGGGTGCCCAACATTGAGGAGGCCAACATCGGCGTGACAGCCAAAGAAGGCGTTGTTACGCTTTCCGGCTTCGTCGGCAATTATTCTCAGAAGTTAGCAGCCGAACATGCCGCTGCAGGCGTGTTAGGTGTTCAGGCCATCGCCGAGGAAATCAAGGTGCGTTTCCCCGGCGATGCCAAAACGAGCGACACAGAAGTCGCTGGCCGGATCGCAAATGTGTTCTCCTGGAACGTTAACATTCCACATGACAAGATCACTATAAAAGTCGAGCGCAACTGGGTGACACTCGGCGGTACTGTCGAATGGAATTACCAGAAGGACGCTGCGCATACGGCGGCCAGCCAAATCGAAGGCGTTTTAGGTTTCACCGACGACATTGTAGTGCGAAACGCACCCTCAACCGCGGATGTTGGCGAGCGCATCCTTGCTGCCTTCAAGCGATCAAGCGACGCGGACGCCGCAACTGTGAGAGTGGTTGCGAAAAGCGGCACGGTCACCCTCAGTGGCAAAGTACACGGCAGACACGAACGCACGATTGCACAGCGTGCGGCGTGGGCTGCGCCAGGCGTATACCGCGTCGAGGACAATATCGTGGTCGTTTAGGATTTGAGCCACGGCTCCCGGTGGTCAGTGGCAAGTGCCGGACGCGGCCGGTGTTCCGGCCAAACAAACTCGTGGCGTTGCTGGCGCACGAATATATGTTCGCACGTGAAGTGTTTGGCGTTGTAAAGTATCATAGCGTCACGGGCCTGAACAAACGCTTCATCCCGCCGTCTCATCGGCCCGCAATGAAGGATGTTATCCTAGGGGCGGATGGGTTGAGTGTAATCCGCCCTGCGACGTGTTCGGCAATGGTCATTGCGCGCTGGATCTTCTGCAGGGCACAAATGCGAGGTTCTGATAATTGGCGCTGCGCTCCATACCTCAAGACAAATTGCCTGCTCTCACGACCGATCTCGGCTCAGGTTTGACTGGCAGCGAGGTCGAGCAGAACCGCGCGAAGTACGGCTCGAACGAAATCGCCGAGAAGCCCCCCTCCTCTTGGCGCAAGTTGGCCCGCGATACCGCTGCCGATCCGATGATCTGGTTCCTTATCCTGACTAGCGGGCTGTTCGGCGCGATCGGCCAGACTACCGACATGGTTGTCCTGCTCGCCGCAGTGGTGCCGCTCGTCGGCATGGACCTATATCTTCATCACCGCACTCAAGCGTCCCTCAAGGGGTTAAGCAGCGTGCTGAGCACGACTGCCACCGTCTTGCGTGACGGCGTCGAAAATACAGTTCCTGCCGCTGACCTCGTGCCGGGGGACATCGTTCTCGTCGCAAGCGGCGAGTCCTTTCCTGCGGATGGCCTGATCGCGGCGGGCGCCGACTTGCAAGCTGAGGAATCGTCACTGACGGGGGAGGCTTACCCGGTTGCTAAACATGCTCTTGCTCAAGGTGGGCAGCTGGATATTCGGTCATCGATCGATCGTGGCTACTGGGGCTTTGCCGGCACCCGGCTCCTCGTCGGGCGAGCCACCTTGCGCGTCGTGTCGACTGGCAAAGACACGCTCTACGGAGAGATCGTGAAATCGGCGATCGCTGGGTCCGAGGGCCGGACGCCGCTCCAAGCATCCGTTGCCGCTTTGGTCAAAGTGCTTCTTGGCGTCGCGGGGTTGATGTGCCTTCTCTTGGCGGGCGTGCGGCTGGCTCAGGGCTACGGACTGTTCGACGCACTACTGAGCGCGGCAACCCTCGCAATTGCCGCGATACCTGAAGAATTTCCTATCGTTCTCACTTTTTTTCTCGGCGTGGGCGTCTTTCGGCTAGCCAAACGTCAAGCGCTTGTGCGGCGCGCGATCGCGGTCGAGAATATTGGCCGGGTCTCGACAATTTGCTGCGACAAGACCGGCACGATCACCGAAGGCGTCTTGACCTTAAGCGAGGTGTCTGCCGCAGCGCCGCGTGATCGCACCGCGCTCCTAAAGATCGCGGCTTTGGCGTCGCGACGCGAAAGCGGCGACCCGCTGGACGCGGCTGTGCTCGATGCAGCGGGCGCACCCGACCCGCTTCATCACTGCCTCAAAGTGTTCCCGTTTACCGAAGGACGGCGACGGGAGACTGCAATCTGGAACAATGGTAAGGGCGGAGAGACGGTGGTGGTAAAGGGCGCGGCCGAAACCGTCCTCGACCTGTGCTTTCTTCCGCCAGAGGAACGAACGGCGTGGGAGGAGCAGATCCGCAACCTCTCCACCGGTGGCAAAAAGGTCATCGCGTGCGCGACGATCGATCATCCGTCGCTTGCTCAGGTGCTGTCAAAAGAGCCCGGGACAGGCTTCGTTTTTGCCGGTCTTCTCGCTTTTTCCGACCCACTCCGCGCTGGAGTCAGCCAGGCGGTTGCTGAGGCTCGTCGCGCAGGCATCCGCGTCATCATGGTAACTGGGGACCATCCGGAGACGGCGATCGCAATCGCAAGGGAGGCAGGCATTTCCACGAACTCGCAGGTCATGAGCGGCGACGAGGTGGAAGCGAATATTAAGGCAGGTGACAAGGAATCGTTGCGACTCCTGAGCGTCGTCGCGCGAGCCACGCCGGGACAGAAGCTCGCACTGGTCCGTGCGCTGCAAGACCAGGGCGAGATCGTCGCTGTGACCGGGGACGGCGTCAACGATGTGCCTGCGCTCCGCGCCGCCGATATCGGTATCGCCATGGGTATGCGCGGCACGCAAAGCGCGCGCGAAGTGAGCCCTATCGTGCTTCTCGACGACAACTTCAGGACTATCGTCGCCGCGATAGCGGAAGGGCGTCAACTGTTTGGCAATCTGAAGTCGAGCTTTACCTTCCTGCTGATGGTCCACATCCCGCTCGTCGCCTCGGCGGCGCTGATCCCTCTGCTGGGCTACCCGCTCATGTATTTGCCTGTTCACATCGTCTGGCTCGAACTGATCATTCATCCAGCCGCGCTTTTCGCTTTCCAGCAGAAGGCGACAGCGGAACTTCGTGCGCAAGACCGGGCCGCAAAGTTCTTCGATCGGCGCGAGTGGTCGGTCATCATCGGGACCGGGCTTGCAACGGCTGCGGCGCTCGTCCTGCTTTTCGTTCAAGCCGTCGCGGCTGGGCAAGGAGCCGCGCACGCCCGAACGGTGGCATTGGTGGCACTCGTCGTGACGCAGGCCGGCCTGATCGCGCTGCTGACGAAAGGTCGCGGGCGGGTGGCCTGGGTGATTGCGACAGCAACGGTTGCAAGCGCCTACCTCCTCCCGCAGATCCCGGAAATAGCCGCCATGCTGCACCTTCATCCGCTGACGACGATCGAATGGCTTCGAGCCGCTGCGATCGGGCTGGTCGTTCCTGTCGGATCGGTTCTCGCGTTCAAATTGGTTTCGCGGGCACTGGAGCACCGCGCAACAAACCTACGCGCTGCTACGTACAGTTCCGCATAGGCAGGCGCCTTGGCCGAACCATAGGCTCTTCCGGGCGAAGCTTAACGATGAGGGTCCGGCCATGAATAATGTGTTGCGCTTCGATGAAGTCGGCATCGGCGACGTCGCATTGGTCGGCGGCAAGAATGCCTCGCTGGGCGAAATGGTACAGGCACTCGCGGGCGAAGGCGTACGGATTCCCGGCGGGTTCGCAACGACTGCCCCTGCGTTTTACAGATACTTGGATGACAATGGGCTGAATGCGCCGATCGCCGCTGTGCTCGAACGCCTGAAGCAGGGCAGTACAACCTTGGCCAAGGCGGGTAAGGCGATCCGCGAGCTCATACTTGGCGGCAAATTCTCGGAAAGTATGCGCTTGGATCTGTGCGCCGCTTACGGCCAGCTGGCTGAGGAAATCGGCGCACCAAATCCCGCGGTCGCCGTCCGCAGCAGCGCCACCGCCGAAGATCTTCCAAATGCAAGTTTCGCCGGACAGCAAGAGACCTTTCTCAACGTCTCGGGGGAGGTCGCGTTGCTCGACGCATGCCGGCGGTGCTACGCCTCGCTTTTCACGGACCGGGCGATAAGCTACCGCGAGCTGATGGGGTTCGACCATTTGAAGGTCGCGCTTTCGGTCGGAGTCCAGCACATGGTGCGCTCCGATCTGGCTGGCTCGGGCGTTATGTTCACGATCGACACCGAAACCGGCTTCCCAGGCGTCGTCGTCATCAGTGCGGCCTGGGGCCTCGGCGAAACTGTCGTCCAAGGGCTCGTCGATCCCGATAAATATTTGGTCTTCAAGCAACTGCTGGCGAACGCAGACCTGTCTCCCATCATTGAGAAGAGCTTGGGCGGCAAGGCGCGCAAGATGATTTACAGTCGGCGCTCCGGCGAGCGGACGCGCCTCGTCAATACCCCGGCCAGTCAACGCAACACGCTCGTTCTTGCCGACCACGAAATCTTGGAACTCGCCAGATCGGCACTAAAAATCGAGGTGCATTATGGCCGTCCGATGGACATCGAGTGGGCAAAGGACGGAAAAAGCGGCGATCTCTTCATCGTGCAGGCGCGGCCCGAAACGGTGCAGTCCGGACGCAAATCAAACAGCTTCGATGTTTACAAGCTCACGGGCACCGGACCCGAGCTTTGCCAAGGCGCCGCGATCGGCCACGCTATCGTTGCCGCAAGCACATGCGTAATTCGCTCTGCCAAGGACATTGATCGGTTCGAGGATGGCACGATCCTCGTCACCGAAGTCACCGATCCGGACTGGGTGCCGATCATGAAACGGGCCGCCGGAATCGTCACCGACCATGGCGGCCCGACCAGCCATGCCGCGATCGTCAGCCGCGAATTAGGCGTCGCCGCCATTATCGGCACTGGCGATGGCACCGCTGTCCTTCGCCACGGACAGGACATCACGATGTCATGTGCGGGCGGAGAAAAAGGCGTCGTCTACGAGGGCAAGCTGGCCTTTACCTGCGAAACGATCGAGGTTGGTGCCGTACCAGAAACGAAAGTCGCGGTGATGGTGAACATCGCTGACCCAGGCAGTGCCTTCCAATGGTGGCGGCTGCCCGCGAAGGGCGTCGGCCTTGCCCGGATGGAATTTATCATCAGCGCTCTCATCAAGGCGCATCCGATGGCGCTTGCTTATCCCGAACGACTGGATGCGGGCGATGCCAAGAAGATTCGCAAACTCACCGCAAGCCATGCCACCCCGGCAGAATATTTCGTCGATATCCTTTCTCGCGGCATCGCCAAGCTAGCCACCCCCTTTTTCCCACATCCAGCAATCGTCCGGCTAAGCGATTTCAAAACCAACGAATATGCGTCGCTGATCGGAGGCAAGACGTTCGAGGCGGTGGAGGAAAACCCCATGCTCGGCTTTCGCGGTGCATCGCGCTATTATGACGACCGCTACCGCGACGGCTTCCTCCTCGAATGCCAGGCTTTGAAGCGGGTCCGCGAAGAAATGGGTTTTACCAACGTGGTCGTGATGGTTCCCTTTTGTCGCACACCTGCGGAGGCCGACAAGGTTCTGGCGGTAATGGCGGACAACGGCCTCAAGCACGGTGAGGCGGGCTTGCAAGTCTACATGATGTGCGAGGTTCCGTCGAATGTCATCCTCGCCGACAAGTTCGCCCAGCGCTTCGACGGTTTCTCGATAGGCTCGAACGATCTGACGCAGCTTGTTCTAGGCGTCGATCGCGACGCTGCCGACTTGGCGGCGCTGTTTGATGAGCGGGACGATGCGGTCAAGCAGATGATCTCCGATGCGATCCGCGGAGCGCATGCTGCGGGCATCAAGATAGGGATCTGCGGTCAGGCGCCAAGCAAATATCCCGAGTTCGCCGAATTCCTGGTTCGCGAGGGCATCGACTCAATATCGCTCGATCCTGACAGCTTCCTCAAGACGATCGAATACATCGCCAGGCAGGAATCTTCGCTAAGCCGGTAAAGAAACAGATTTTTTCCTGAATCCCCTATCCACTAGCCGCCCGAATGCCAGACTTCAAATCAAAATACTTTCGCTTCAATAGAAGCTTCCGAACACTTTATCGTGAGATGAACAGCGTAACGGGTGTGTCCTGAAGAAGCCGACGGGTGACGCCACCGAACAGATATTCGCCCACGCGGCTCCGCCCGTACCCGCCAATGACAAGATAGCTCGCTTTGATTTGCTCCGCACGAGCAACGAGCACGTCGGGGATCATATACTTTTCAGCACGCTCGACATGCAGATCAGCGTGAATTTCGTGCCGAGAGAGATATTCAAGGACACGTGTTGCAGGGAAAAGTTTTTCGTCTTCTTCCTCCACCACAAGAATTTCGACTTTGGAGGATAGTGATAATAATCCGATTGCGGAGCGAACGGCGTTTGCCGCTTCGTAGCTTCCATTCCACCCGATCAGCACTGGCCCCAAGGGGTCGCAAATTACTCCACTACTGGCGGGGATGACGAGCGGCGTTCGTGATCGATGGAGCAAATCGCCGAAGAGACCAAGCGAGCGTACGGCATGCGTCTGCTTGTGGGGCTCTCTGCTGGTTATGATCACGTCAGCAAGGGCGGCATGCGACACGATCGTGCTTAACATGGACCCCGTCATCTGCTGATAGTCCCAGCTGACGTCCTCCTTTTGCAACTGGTCTTCAACGCGCGTGCGTAAATCGGCCTCGTGCTGACACAGTGACTCAATAATATCTTGCATGACGAAAACACCACCGAAGGTATCGAACGCAACATAGGCTTCGATTGGCGTGACATGAAGGCAACTCAAATGGCCGCCTGATGCGCGCGCAAGCGCAAGCGCTGTCTGCAGCCGATTGTCGAGTGACTCATCATCCTGAACGTGAAGCAGAATGGATTTCATAGCGTGATGCCCCCTTGATTGACCCGCCCAGCAGCTTTGGGTCTCTTGTTTTCGTCGGAACGACCTATGCCGCACCGAGCTTCCGTCGATTGACTTAGCTTAAAGAGCTTCAACGCTCTCGGCGCTCTACCGATTGATTGCCGATCGGCGGGGCCGCCGAAGTCACGGCGACCCCGTTTGGTCAGCATATTAGTGGTCGAGCACCACAAGATTATCTTCGACGAAGAAGACACCCGGTGCAGCCCATGCCGTGCGCTCGGCGACTTGGCGTTCATGCCTGCCATGGACGGTGCCACTCAATTCAATCGTGCTGCCGTTGGCAGTGACGCGCAAGGCGCTCGCGTCGGCGGTAGCGGAGCGTTTGAATGCCGCCATGATACGCTCGCGCACATCGCCAGCTACAGCAGCGTCGCTCAGCATGATCTGGTTATTGACGCCGCTCACTCCGGTGATTTTGCCTGCTGCCTTTCGCGCGGCGTCCTTCTGGTAATTCCAGTCAAGCACCCCGTTGAGCGTCACATATCCCTTCTCAACCTTCACGGTGAGTTTGTTCTTGGGAATTGTGACGTCCCACGCAAAAACATCGAGCACCCGACGCGCAATTTCCTCATCGCTCGTCTTGGGATCAAACGGGAAGCGGACTTGAAGTTCTTCGGCGATGCCCTGGACGCCTTGGACTCGTTCGGCGGCATGCTCCGCGGTCATCTTCTGAGCGTAGTTGCTGACGAAGCCCGAGAGGGTCACTACACCGCCTTTGGCGGCCACACCGATATGGGCATGGTCGATGCTTGGATCCCATACTAGCTCGTCCATCACGTCGCGCTGAAGCTGGCTGTCGGTTTTCATCATCTTCTCCTTCGCTTAGAGCATCGGGGGGATGAGGGAGCCGGCTCGCTGTGACTATGCGTATTGCTCCTTAGGTACATTTCCTTATCCGGAGGCGCCGATTGCGGGTACGCCACGCCTATGGCAGTAGGAAACAAAGGCGACCGGGAAGATAAAGTCGACGAAAAGCCGACGGTTTTTGCGCTCGAAGCTCACCTCGAATCGATCCTTGATACCGTTCCTGACGCAATGATCGTAATCGACGAGCGTGGGCACATCTTATCATTCAGTGCCGCCGCCGAACGGATGTTCGGCTATTTCGAGGCGGAACTTCTGGGTGAAAATGTTAGCACGCTGATGCCGTCCCCCGACCGCGAACGGCACGAAAATTATCTTCGAAATTATTTAGCGACCGGCGAAAAGCAGATAATCGGTATTGGGCGAATTACCACCGCCAGACGCCGCAACGGTGTCGCCTTTCCAATTGATTTGCACATTGGGGAGGCTCGCGCAGGTGACGAGAAGGTTTTTACGGGCTTTATAAGGGATTTGACGGAGCGGCAGGCGACCCAGCGCCGGCTGCATGATCTTCAGGCAGAACTGGCGCATGTAGCACGCGTGACTGCGATGGGGACGCTGGCGACGGCCCTTGCTCACGAACTTAATCAGCCGCTTACGGCTATTGCAAACTATGTGGAGACGGCGCGGGATTTGTTGCACGACCCGAATGATGACGTGCTGGAAGTCGTACGCGAAGCGCTTAATGAATGTGCTGCGCAGTCCGTGCGCGCCGGTCAGATTGTACGTCGCTTGCGCGACTATATTTCACGTGGGGAGGTCGATCGACAACCGCAAAGCCTGAAGCAACTCGTTAGTGAAGCAAGCGTCTTGGCAATGATCGGAGCCGGAGAGCGCGGTGTCGAAATCGAGGTCCAACTGGAACCTGCATGTGACGAGGTACTGGTTGACCGTATCCAAATACAGCAAGTGATACTCAACCTCGTCCGCAACGCGTTCGAGGCGATGAACGATTCGCCTGATCGACGCGTACGGATTTCCTCTTGTTGCGAGGGTCCCGGGTCAATCCGTGTGACCATAGCCGATAGCGGGCCTGGTCTCGAACCCGATTTGGCGGACAAGCTTTTCCAGCCTTTTAACAGCACCAAAACTTACGGAATGGGCTTGGGCCTCTCCATCTGCCATACAATTATCCAAGGTCACGCTGGCCGGATCTGGGCGGAGACGTCAGACCTGGGCGGAACAGAGTTCCATTTCACCTTGCCTAGTGGAGCAGAAAACCAAAATGACGCTCTCTAACCGTACTGTACATCTGGTTGACGACGATGAGGCAATCAGGCGGTCGGCTAGCTTCATGCTGAAAACTTCCGGTTTTACTGTGCGTACGTTTGCGTCAGGCGTGGCGCTGCTCAAGGAACCCGCATTAGCGGAAGGTTGCATCCTCCTGGATGTGCGCATGCCGATCGTGGATGGGCTTGAGGTTCAGCAGACACTTCGCGCAAACGGAGTGAACCTCCCCGTGATAATCATGACGGGCCACGGCGATATCGACGTTGCAGTCCAGGCCATGAAACATGGCGCGATCGATTTCATTGAGAAGCCGTTCGAGAAGGCCGTCCTGCTAAGCGCAATCGGAGAAGGCTTTTCGCGCCTTGAACATGCCGGCCGGAGCCATGCGCGTGCAAATGAAGCTAGGGTCATACTTGGAGCTCTCACGCCGCGCGAGAAGGACGTCTTGAAAGGGTTGGCGCGCGGACACCCGAACAAGACAATCGGCTTCGATCTCGGCATCAGCTCGCGCACTGTTGAAATTCACCGCGCCAACCTGATGAGCAAGCTCGACGCGGCGAGCCTGTCCGGTGCTCTCCGGATCGCTTTTGCGGCAGAATTGGACCAGGATGAGACTGAGCGCTGCTAGCTTAGCAATTGAACATTGGTGACTCTAAATGGCAGCCGCTGACCATCGGGCTCGGTCAATGTAAGGCATTCGCCAAGGCAAATGTATTGAGCATCCAGGGGAAACAAGGTTTCGTTACAGTCCTCCCGTAAATCATAAGCAAATGCCCAGTCATTTGGCGTCTTGATCACATAACCCCGCAGATCGGGCTGACAGGGCCAGAAGCGTCGTACCGTCGCACGCTTAGGGGACGCCCGGACCAGCTCTTCGACAATCAGACCACTCGCTTCGAGTGGCAGGTAAAGCAGATAGCAGCGATGAGGGGAGCCCTGCGGAAACTGCGGAGCGCAGGCAAGTTCCAGGCGTATGTGGTTCCAGATCATGCTTCGTCACTGCGCGCCGGCAAAGCGAATCAAAATACGGAAAGTTACGGATGTCTCAGAGCGCGAACTATCCATGTGAAGGCGTCCGATTTTGCGTCTTCGCTGTATGGGGCCGACCCTGATTCCGTACCTTTACGTAGCGACTGGCTGTCTCGATGCTGTCATTCTTGAACCTCTATCGATCGGGAGTGGTGCGTGCAGACGTCTGACGAATATCATCGGCAACATGTCGCCACCAAGTTCGAAGGAAGGCACACAAGCGTCCGCGCGCGCAAGGCTTTGGTGGTCCTGATCGGGCTCTTGCTTGTCTCTTTGGCTGCGCCATCGGCAAGCCTCACCCAGCAACGTCCCCTCGGCTCCGGAACGGTGATGCAAACCGTCGAAGGGCTCAAGCATGGCGAGTATCTTTGGGCGCCGGAGATGTCGCCCGAAGGCCCGGTTCTCATAGTGGTCAGCCTCGCAACGCAGCGGGCAATCGTCTACCGCAACGGGGTTCCGATCGGGGTGTCGACCGTATCGACCGGCAAGAAAGGCCATGAAACGCCAACCGGCGTATTCACGATCCTGCAGAAGCATGTTGTTCACAAGTCGAGCCTTTACGACGACGCGCCAATGCCGTTTATGCAGCGCCTGACGTGGAGAGGGATTGCGCTCCATGCCGGAAACCTGCCTGGCTTCCCCGCATCCCACGGCTGCATTCGACTCCCATTGAATTTTGCAAAGCTGCTCTACGGCGTGACCAAACTCGGTCTGACAGTCGTCATCACCAATAATGCAGCGGTGCCACGCTTCGCACCAACCCCAGATCTCTTGGCGTCAGGATCACGGCAAGGGGATACCGCGCGATCATCGAATGCCTTTATCTGGCACCCGCAGAAAGCTCCCACCGGCCCGGTTTCCATCATCATAAGCGGCGCGGACAAACGCATTATAGTGCTTCGCAATGGCATACAGATCGGCTCGGCCAATGTTGAGATCGAAGGCGAGATTGGCGGGACGCTGGCGTATACATTGCGTTCGGTGGACGAGCTGGGCACTCATTGGGTCAAGCTCCCTTTGCCGGGTCAGTCCGAAACCGGCCTTGAAGTTTCTCCCGAAGAGCGGCAGCGGTTCAAGGTCGCGGAGCCCTTTCGAAAGCTGGTCGCATCAGTGTTGAATCCCGGGATGACCGTTCTGGTGACCTCTGACAGCCTTGTTAGCGGCAGCACGGGGCGCAAGCTGACGGTAATCGTAGGCGAAGACGGCGAGTCCACGGACAATTAACATCACCGTGGCTGCGGGAGTGCGCAACTGATTCTCGGGCGGCTATTAAGGATGATTGCGTATTTGCAGCTAAGCAAAGCTTCGCCATTCGAGCACTCTTCGCTAGCATGTGGCAACGCCTCTGCGTTGACGCCATCGATGCTCGTACAGATGATGGGAGGCGGTCTTGGAACGAGGATATTGGCTTCGACGAACGCGCGAAGAGCTCGCAATGGCTTGGAGTTCCACCAACGCCGAAGCAAAGTTGATCCATTTCGATTTGGCCGGTCGATACAGCGTGCGCGCGACCAAAACCGCGGACAGTTCCCTGCCCATCGCCGTGCACACGAAAGTCTCTTGAACATGACGCACGGATGGCTTGGGACGTGCAACTGAACGTTGGAAGGCCCGCGGCCTCGGATGCCGCTCACTTGCCCGCGGACGAACCGCTGGTTTTCCACGCGCCTTGGCAAGCCACTTTGGCTTGCGGCCTTCTCAAGATCTTTCTAGCCGTTGCTGCGGTTGCACTACCCTTGCTCGAAGGCCGCCATCTTGCTTCGTCCGTCGGATGGATGCTTATTGCCGGAGGGACGGCAGAATTCATGCTTGGGTGGAGTGCGCATCGAAGCGAGCTTAGAAGAGTCACGCTTGGATCTGGAATCCTTACAATGCTGGCCGGATTGCTGTTCGTAACAAGCGACTGGACCGAGCTAACTCCTCTCGCGAGTGTGGTGATTATCTGGCTTCTCCTCAGAGGCTTAATCTCGCTCGAAATGAGTGTTTTATCGGGCCGCGCAATCAACAATGACTCGATCTGGCTACTGGCACGGGGTCTCGTCGATCTGAGCCTTGGACTTTTGCTTCTTGCGAACGTGCCGATCGCAGTGATCCTAATTATCATATTCGGCGTCACTAGCGATTTGATCACGACGTTCGGCGCAGCGCTTTCGATCAGCTTCCTGATTGCCGGTGTCGGGCTCATCGCAATCTCAATGTCTCAAAGAAATTGCGAAGCAGCCAAGTGACATCGGCTTGAACTCAGACCGCGTGATATTCTTAACGCCGAAGTCGGCCTGATGTCGCTTCTTGCCCATCGACCCGACTGCGCTAAGCGATCAATATGATAAATCCCGCCCCGGCGCCAAGTCATTATCACGAGGATACCTTCAAAGTGACCACGGATTCGGCACGCCTTTGGCACTCGGGGCCAAAGGAGCTTTCGTGGCAGGCCCTCAACACGACGGTGGCCGGATTGTCGGGAGAAGAGGCCGCTCAGCGTCTTGAGCGCTATGGTCCCAATGCCCTTCCCCCGTCGGCTGTCCGTCATCCACTGTTCCGCTTCCTCGCGCATTTCAACAGCGCCTTGATCTACTTCTTGCTTGCTGCAGCCGCCGCGGCGGCCGTGCTTGGCCATGCCGTCGATGCGGGGGTCATTCTTGCGGTAGTGCTCATCAATGCGTTCGTCGGCTTTGCCCAGGAGGGAAAGGCCGAGCGCGCGCTTGATGCGATCCGCGACATGATCGCGCCGCGCGCAACCGTGCTCCGTGACGGCGTTCGAACTAGCATCGCCGTGTCGGTCTTGGTTCCTGGCGACGTCGTCATGCTCGAAGCGGGCGACCGGGTCCCCGCCGATCTGCGTCTGATCCGCGCGCGCGGGTTGGTCATCGACGAGGCGCTGCTCACGGGTGAATCGATTGCGGTCACGAAGGACGATGTCGATGTGGCAAGCACCGCCGCGCTCGGCGACCGGCGCAACATGGCTTTTTCGGGCACCTTGATTGCCGCTGGCCAAGCGACCGCAATGGTGGTCGAGACTGGAATGGGCACCGAGATTGGCCGGATCGCGACGCTACTGGGCAGCGTTCAGGCGCTGACAACGCCGCTTTTGCTCCAGATGGAGCGGTTCGCCCGGCGTTTCACATGGATCGTGCTCGCCGCTACGGCACTGCTGTTCGCCTTCGCCGTGTTGGTACGAGATTTCTCTTGGCCTGACGCGTTGATCGCGGTGGTCGCACTCGCGGTTGGCGTCATTCCGGAAGGTCTGCCTGCCGTCATCACCGTTACGATGGCGGTCGGGGTCCGGCGCATGGCCGCGCGAAAGGCGGTGATCCGCAAATTGCCAGCGGTCGAGACACTTGGTGCAACGTCGGTTATTTGCACCGACAAGACGGGCACGCTGACCCGCAATGAGATGACCGCGCGGCGGATCGAAACGCGCGATCACAGCATCGTCGTTACGGGCTCGGGCTATGCGCCGGAAGGCGTCCTGGAGGCAGGCGACGACGATGCTGCCGCGATTGCCGCCGCATTGCCACTGCTGCGGTGCGGGTTGCTGTGCAATGACGCGCGCCTCGATCAGAATGAGGGAAATTGGCTGGTCAGCGGCGATCCGATGGAGGGCGCGTTGATCACGCTGGCGCACAAGGCCGGGCTCGACGCCGCCCACGCCCGGTCCGAATGGCCACGGCTCGACGAAATACCCTTCGACGCCGGGCATCGTTACATGGCTTCGCTGCATCGCGGTCCAACCGGAGAGCGGTTCGCCTACGTCAAGGGCGCGCCCGAAGCGCTGTTTGCCATGATCGACGGTCCCTTCGATCACGAGTATTGGAGCAAAGCAATTGCCGCGGCCGGGAAGCAAGGCGAGCGGGTATTGGCATTTGGAAGCAAGCGGCTGGATCACGGCCTCGAACGGCTAAGTGCCGCCGACGTGACCGGTATCGATTTTCTGGGAATCGTCGGGTTCATCGACCCGCTCCGGCCTGAGGCCGTCGAGGCCATAGCGCAATGCCGTTCGGCTGGCATTGCCGTCAAGATGATCACTGGTGACCATGCCGCCACCGCGCTCGCCATCGGCCGCCAACTCAAGCTTGCCGATAAGCTGCACGGCGTCACGGGCGCCGAGCTCGATGGCCTGTCCGACGAACAGCTGCGATCGCTTGTTGAGCGAACGTCCGTATTCGCGCGCACCAGTCCCGAGCACAAACTGCGCATCATCCGGGCACTTCAAGCCGATGGCGCGATCGTCGCAATGACAGGCGACGGCGTCAACGACGCGCCTTCGTTGAAGGCGGCGGATGTCGGCGTGGCAATGGGATGCAAGGGGACCGAAGCCGCCAAGGAAGCCGCCGACATCGTCCTGCTCGACGACAATTTCGCCTCGGTCGTCGACGCCGTTCGCGAAGGGCGCACCGTCTACGACAACATCCGCAAGGTTATCGTGTGGACCCTGCCGACCAATGGCGGGGAGACGCTGGCGGTCGTCCTCGCCATCCTGGTGGGCTTCGAACTTCCACTGAGCGCAACCCAGATCCTGTGGATCAATTTGCTGCTGGCCTCGACGCTCGGTCTGCCGCTTGCATTCGAGCCCTCCGAACCGGGGGTGATGCACCGCGCGCCCCGGGCCGCCGCGGCGCCTCTTTTGTCGACCGCGCTGGTATGGCGCGTATGCCTCACTTCCGCTTTGCTCGCGAGCACCGTGCTCGGCATATTCTTTTACGCGATGCGCATCGGCCATGACATTTCCACGGCACGGACGATGGTGGCGAATATGGTCATGATCAGCGGCATCGTCCATCTCTTCACTGTCCGCTTCACGCATATGACGTCGATCACCTGGCGCGGGGCGCTGGGCACGCCAACGGTTCTCGCGGCGGTTGCCGCCGTCGTCGCGGCACAATTGCTGTTCACCTACGCGCCGTTCATGAACACCCTGTTCGACAGTCGTCCCTTGGCGGTGCACGATTGGATCGTTCTTTCAGGCGTCGGAATTGCGATATTCCTGCTGATGGAAGGTGAGAAAACGCTGTCACGGCATGTGGCCAGGAAAACATTTATGGGACCACAATCGGTCGCGGATGACATCCGCCTTCGCGAGGCTACGTAAAGTTACATGATTACACCGTTTGCGCCCTCGATGTTGACGCAGCTTGCCGTTGCGACGCTCATGGTGATCGTCACGATGATGATCCATCTGGTTGGCGTGACGACGCTGGCTCGGCTCCTTCGCTATGACCCGACAGCGGAAGAGCATCACCAGCACTTCACTCCCAATGTCGCCGCGTTGGTGCTTGCGATCGTGCTGGCACTGGTGGCGCTGCATGGCATTGAAATCTGGCTTTACGCGGGGTTATACCTTTATCTTGGCGCGGTCGCCGACCTTGAGACGGCCGTTTACTTCTCGACGATGACTTACGCCGCGATCGGCTTCGGCGACAGCGAAATGGCCCGCCAGTGGCGGCTGGTAAGCGCGATCGAGGGCGTCAATGGCGTGTTGCTTCTTGGATGGTCGACCGCGTTCTTCGTGAGCGTCGTTGCTCGTCTTCGTCGCTGACCAGCGACCCAGTCAGATCAGGATTGACCGATGACCTATATGAAAGCCGCCGTCTTCATCGAACCCGGAAGGATCGTGCTCGATCAGAAACCGATCCCGGACGTCGGCGCCACCGATGCGCTGATCCGGATCACCACCACCACGATCTGCGGGACCGACGTCCATATCCTGAAGGGTGAGTATCCGGTGGCTAAAGGGCTGACCGTCGGCCACGAACCGGTCGGAGTAATCGAGAAACTGGGGTCCGCCGTCACTGGCTATCTGGAGGGCCAACGTGTCATCGCGGGGGCGATCACGCCAAGCGGGCAAAGCTACGCCTCGCTGTGCGGGTGCCTTTCGCAGGATGGCCCCGGAACCCGCCACGGTTTCAAGGCGATGGGGGGATGGCGCTTCGGCAACACGATTGACGGCTGCCAGGCCGAATATGTGCTGGTGCCGGACGCGATGGCCAACCTCAGCCCGATACCGGATCATCTTTCCGACGAGCAGGTCCTGATGTGCCCCGATATCATGTCGACGGGTTTCGCCGGGGCAGAACGCGGTCAAGTGAGGATCGGCGATGTCGTCGCGGTGTTCGCACTTGGGCCGATCGGGCTGTGTGCCGTGGCGGGTGCCAAGCTGATGGGCGCAACCACGATCATCGGCGTCGACACGGTGCCTGCCCGCATGGCAACCGCCAAGAAGATCGGCGCCGACCATGTCATCGACTTCGCCGCGACCGATCCGGTTGCCGAGATCCTGCGGCTGACCGACGGTCGCGGCGTCGACGTCGCGATCGAGGCGCTCGGTACGCAAGGCACCTTCCAGTCCGCTCTTCGGGTCCTTCGTCCGGGGGGCACGCTGTCGAGCCTTGGCGTTTATTCTGGCGATCTGATCATCCCCGCCGATGCTTTCGCTGCAGGCCTCGGCGACCACAAGATCGTCACATCCCTGTGTCCGGGCGGCAAGGAGCGAATGCGGCGACTGATGGCGGTAATCGAGTCGGGCCGGATCGACCTGAGTGCCATGGTCACGCACCGCTTTTCGCTCGACCGGATCGAGCAGGCCTATGACCTCTTCGCGAGCCAAAGGGACGGCGTGCTCAAGATTGCGATCACCCCATGACCCTATCGGCAGCCTTTGACGCCGAATATGCCGCCAAGCGCGTCACAGCCGAGCACGCTATCGCGCAGATCCCTTCGGGATCGCACGTCGCAATGGGCATGGCGGTGGCCGAACCGCCCGCCCTGCTAGCCGCGCTGGCTGCGCGGGTGGAAAAGGGGGCGATCGACGACCTGAAACTATGGTACTTTCATTCGATGGCCCACGCTGCCGAGACGCTGCTGCGCTACGAATTGCTCGACCGGGTCCGACCGCACTGCATGTTCCTCAGCAAGGTCGAGCGGACGCTTATCCGGCGCGGCGACGCCGAGGGCAGGCAGCCGATCGAGTTCGTGCCGACCGCCTTCAGCGATTCGTCCCGGCTTCTGACCGAGCAAGTCCCCATCGATACGTTCATCACGACCGTATCGCCCATGGACCGACACGGCTGGTTCACCTTTGGAACAAGCAATGACTACGGCACCAGCGTCGCGCGCAGCGCGAAGCGGTTGGTCGTCGAGGTCAACGCCAGCATGCCGCGGGTGTTCGGAGACTCGCTGCTTCACATCTCGGAGGTGGACGCACTGGTCGAAAACAACGTGCCTCTTTCCGAGACGCCCGAGGCGCCCATCAGTCTCGAGGACAGGATCATCGCGACCACGATCGCGGCGATGATCGACGACGGTTCGTGCCTCCAGATGGGGATCGGAAGTCTTCCCAATGCGGTCTGCGCGATGCTCGATGGCCGCAAGGATCTCGGCATCCATACCGAGCTGATGACGCCTGCGCTGGCGCGGCTTGTCGAGTGCGGCGCGGTCACCAACCGGCGCAAGTCCACCTATCCGGGGCGAAGCGTCTTCACCTTCGCGATGGGCGATCGCGCATTCTATGATTTTCTTGACAACAACCCATCGATGCACAGCTTGCCGGTGCATATCGTGAACGATCCCCGCCACATCTCGAAAAACGACATGGTGCTGTCGGTCAATGCCACGCTCCAGGTAGACTTGAGCGGCGCCTGCAATTCCGAACATGTGATGGGGCGGCAATATAGCGGTTCGGGGGGCCAGCTCGACTTCGTCCGCGGCGCCTCGGCCTCGCGCGGTGGCAAGTCCATCATCGCGTGCCGCTCGACCGCCAAGGACGGTGCGGTGTCGCGGATCGTCGCCACGCTCGAGGGGCCCGTCACCACGCCCCGCAACGACACGCACATCGTCGTTACCGAATATGGCGCCGTGGACCTCAGGGGTAAATCGCTACGGCAGCGCGCGGAGGCCCTGATCGGCATCGCTCATCCGAACTTCCGCGACGGCCTGACAGCAGATGCCCTGCGCCAATGACGTGTCGCGCAATTACCGTTGCTGGGGGATCAACGTCGTTCAGCGCGCATCGCTTGATGACGCACGAGGATATGCCTCGCAAAGTTCAACGATTTGTTACACCCCTATGCGTGCCTGGCATTCCCGCAGAAGCAAATCCTACCGGTCGACCGACGCCGTCAATCGGTGAAAAAATGGGTGATTATCGACTGGCCCACGCTGCAGATTTGCGAAGATATTGCCGCAAAGCGTCGGCAAGAGGATCTCCAGCCGCGCTACGTCCTCAAGATTTCGAACGTCGACATGAAGGTGCAGCGTGCCGTTATAGTCGAATGTGACCCTGGCATCTCGCGGGGAGACGGCTTCGACAGCGCCTGAGAGTATCGCCAGCTCATCGCTTATGACGTTAGATTTTACTGGTCTGGGCAATTGCTCCACAACCTTCGGGGTGACAGCTTCAGGATCAATCATGCTCCGCTTTCCTTATTTTGTCCGTGGCGCGCACAAATCTGGCAATAGAAAACGGCCCGGCCCTGCTGTGACCATTCGCGTGCTCATGACCAGCATTAGGCTGCAGATGAGCCATCGCGCACAACGTCAGGGCGCTGTTCGACGTCCCCAGGCATAAGTCTGTTTTATCTCCTAGGATATCGGCAGTTCCATTCGCCAGTCCAGGCCATCAGGATGATATTCGACCTGCACTTTGCCTCGGATAGCTTTGCATAGGCTTTGTTGAATCAACTCGGTTCCGAACCCCTGCTTCGCCGGAGACATCACGCCCCTGCCCCCGGTCTCGCGCCAGTGCAGAAACAAAAGCTGTGTGCCGGCGTTTTCCTGAATCGACCAACTTATCGTGACTTGACGACCTTCGCGGCCGAGAGCGCCATACTTCGCCGAATTTGTTGCAAGCTCATGGGCGACCAGGCTGAGGGCTACCACGAGCCGTGCGGGCACACGCACCGCGGGGCCGTCCAGCACGACATTGCCGTTACCCCGATCGGAGTAAGCCGCCAGTTCGGCTTCCAACAATTCACGCAGACCAGCTTCATCTGCGTTCTCAGCTAGAAGTAAACTGTTCGATCTTTCGACAGACAGTAAGCGATCTTGAAATCCGTCTTGGAATGCCGATACCGAATCGCTTGCTCGCGCGGTCAACGAAACGATCGAACTGATTACTGCGATCAAATTCTTCATCCGATGCTGGAGTTCCGCGTTTAATACCCGGCGATGATCTTCCAACAATCTGCGCTCGGTCACGTCGCGGATGGCGACCGTGAGGATCAACGTTCCATCGATGACGCGGCGACACAGGGTTGCCTCGACTGGGAACTTGAACCACGCATTGAATCAGTGGCGTCAATTTTCGGCGTGGAGAGGTGTCCTTCTGAACGGCTAAGAAGAGGCCTCGGTCGTCATTCAGCCCTATATTCTGCCTCACTGAGTCAATGACAATTGGCAACTTCGTCGCGTCGAACGAGCGGCGTCAAAGCTTTCGCTCAAAATGCGACATAAGCTGACGGAGATCCTTCCCCTGCAACTCGAGCATTTCCTCAAGGCGTTCAATCCTCAGTGCATCAAGCTTGTCATGCAGTGCCATGATTTCCAACTCGGCTTTCAGATTGACTTCGTAATCGAGCCCAGCCGCGATGCGATCCCGCCTCGCCTGCCGGTTTTGCGACATAAGAATAACCGGCGCCTGTAGAGCGGCTACCATAGAAAGCATGAGATTTAGGAGAATGAACGGATAGACGTCAAAAGTCTTTCCGTATTGGCTCAGCATCCAGATGTTGAGCGCGACCCACGCTAAGAGCGCGGACACAAAGATAATGATAAACTTCCATGAACCTCCGAAGCGAGCGACGCTGTCGGCAACGCGGTCGCCGAGAGTTTCGTCTTCGCTTATTGTACGATTAACGTTCTTCGAAACATGCCGCCGACTAGCGATCATCGAGATAACTCGCTGTTCGCGGGCAGAAAGTTTATTTAATCCGCCGTCCAGTAGGCGTTGAGCGAGTTCCGCAATAAGCGGGTCGCTGCTCTTGAATGAAAGCGCTTCCCGATGACCGAGTGAAGCTAATGGCTTTCGAAAGATTGGTTTCATAAACTTCGCCTGAGATTAGAACTGTGAACCCTTTTTCGTCGGTGATACCCGGCCGCACTTTCACTTATCCAAGCCGACTCACCGTCGGAAGTCAGCGGTGACGGAACGGTGGTGATGAATTCGTCGTCATGCCCAACCCAAGTCTAGCTACCTTGTGCAAGATCAAGAAAACGTTGCGTTGGCAACATGCGTGTTGTCATGCGGTGCGTGGCCACGGCTCCCGAGAGCGTCCCCTATGGCGGGGACCGCTCGATCAGATATTTGC
>Ga0326733_1000123_pt1 | contig 26155 bp, 27 predicted proteins | sample 14_GP2_308_FD_207946 | JGI IMG/M metagenome (GOLD analysis project Ga0326733, IMG submission 207946) | Glacier ice microbial communities from Ngari, Tibet, China - 14_GP2_30.8 | ecosystem: Environmental > Aquatic > Freshwater > Ice > Glacier | place: China: Ngari, Tibet | collected 2018-07-17
AGTGGATGAATTTCCTGTTTGGCGGCAACCGCCGCAATACACTCTAACTTCCCAGGCTCGCCATAACGGTTGTATTTTTAGTTTCAATCTGTTAACATGAGTGATGTATCGCGGGGTGGAGCAGTCTGGTCAGCTCGGATGGCTCATAACCATCAGGTCGTAGGTTCAAATCCTACCCCCGCAACCAAGAAATGATCCTCATCATAACGGTGGGGATTTTTTCTTTTCGATGGATGGGCAGGTATTACGCCTATTCTTTACATTTATTCTCAACCAGACCATAATGCCTCCATGCTACCCACTCCGGAATTTTCTGATTTTCAACCGCTAAGCAGAGATTCGTATATCGACCACATCTCACGCGACATGCGCCTTGAAGAGGCGGTGACAGCTCAATTTCTTAGCCTTGGCCGCTATATTCAAAACACGGAAGAATCTTTTCGACTGGATCAACTCAACGATGCCATCGCGGCGACCAAGCTCATTCAGCTTGAAATATGTCTTGAGAACAACCTATCACCCGACGAGGTCGACTTTATGCTTGATCTGTGCGAATCACGCCTGCTGATGCTGGCAAGCCTCTAGGGGGATGTGCTCGACGTCTAAGTTAGCTTTGTAGCTGCGACACGGATAGCTTCGCTCCAACTAAGGAAGGCGTGAGGCGTCTGGGCGATATCATCGGCAGTTAGTCCGTGCTTGACGGCCAGTGCGAGTTCGTGGATCATTTCGGCGGCGTGAGGGGCGACAATGGTCGCACCAATCACGACACCTTTTTTATCAGATATGATTTTGACAAAGCCATCTCGAAAGTCTGACGTGTTACTGCGAGCGATGCCGTTTAGTGGCGCCACGGCCTTGTTGATAGCCAAATCACGCTTCATGCAGTCGTCTTCGTTGAGCCCGACATGAGCAACCGCAGGAAAAGTCCAGATGACGCCAGGAGTGGCGGTGTAATCAGGACTAGCCTTTGTTTTATGGAGAATGTTATTAGCTGCCACTCGGCTCTCAAGCAGTGCGCTGTGGGTATGACTGTCGCGCCCCAGGACGTCACCAGCGGCAAAGATGTGTTTGGCACTCGTCTGAAGTTGATCGTTCACCTCAATACCCTTAGGGGTGTATTTAACGGTTGCGTTCTCCAGTCCCAAATCGACGTTCGGCAGGCGACCAGCTGCGACCAGTATTTCATCAACTTTGACAAACTTTTCGACGCCTCCGCGAAGGTAGGTGACGCGCTTACCAAGGCCATCCTTGATAACCGATAAGACACGGGTCTCGGTCAAGCTGGTCACGCCTTTTTGCTCGTGCAGGGTTCGTTCCATTAGGCTGCCAACTTCGGCATCCTGGTGCGGAAGAATCCGGCTAGCTTTCTCCGCAATATAAACTTTGGTACCAAAAATAGCCATCAGTTGAGCGATTTCGACACCGATACCACCCCCGCCGATAATAAATAAGCTCTTTGGCGGACGAATTGATTCCAAAATAGTACGAGGAGTCAGGTAGTCGATTTTATCGAGGCCCTGAATTGCTGGTGCGACCCAGTGTGACCCGCTAGCAATCAAAAACGAGCGAGCCGACAGGTGACGGCGATTGACGCTGATTTCGTTAGGTGATAGAAAGTGTGCCGTACCACTATAGGCGCTGACGTTCTGGTTTTCGTAGTAACGACGGTTGCCACCGGCTCCTGTGCGGCCAACTGCCAAGTCTTTCCAGGCACGAATCGAAGGATAGTTATAGCCAAGGGTCGACGAGCGGAGACCAAAACGGGCACCGTGCCGAGCTTCGTCGTAGAGATGAGCGGCGTGTAGCAGGGCTTTGGTCGGGACATCACTCCAGTTAGGTGAGTCTCCACCGAAAGTATCAGCCTCGATAATAGCAACGCGTTTGCCATCCCGAGCGGCAATCGTCGCAGCGGCGCTTCCGCCGGCGCCGCTGCCGATAACAATGAGGTCGTAGTCAAATGTATGTTTAGTTGCCATGCTGTTTCTCCATTAGATTGTTATGCGATGCTGTTCGTAAATATAAGCCGCGTCGGGGTGGTGGGTATGCAGGTGCTGGCTGGCGATACGGCGCAGGTCGTGGCTTGTTACTTCTGGCTTGGTCTGTAGCCAGCTAATAAGACTTGCGGTGACGGTGCGCGCGATGACTTCGGCCTGACCAGGTGGGGTGCGGACGCTCAGGCACGCAGCCAGGATGCTGGCGTGTAGTTTAGTGTGCGAGAACTGCTCGCTCGGCCGTTGGCCGCCGCGTTTGACGATATCGATTGCTAATCCGGTCATTACAGACCTCCGATAGTGCTGCCAAGCACTTCTGACACGTAGACATAAAAGCCCAGAATCAGCAGGCCACTACCGGCCGCAAACTGCAAAAAGTACTTGTTTGATTCGCGCCAGTGTTGAATCTGGCTTAGCTTGTGGCCACTGCCGATTAGCATCCAGACAATGCCTAGTGACAGTAACGAAACGGCGGTGTACAGCGCGATGGCGGCCAGTTGCCACAGGGCGGGGAGTTCGATTAATACGAGTGCGCTGACGACAATCGGACCGATAATAAAGAGCAGTTCGCCAATCGTACTGACCAAGCCAAGGCTAAATGCCTCTGCGCTGCGCTTGGTCGCCTTGGTGCGATCACTTAAAAAGCTAGCAACGGGGCGCGGCACCCAGAGTGATGTTCCCTTCTCGCGACGATAGTAAAACATCCAGACAGCCAGGCCGATGCCTGCCAGAACTCCACAAACAAGCGCCCAGGCAAAGGCCGGAACGGCATTTGCAAAGAATGACTGAAACACCAGGGCGGCAAATGATAGCAATAGCATTGTCATGACGGCCGTGCCTGCCACAAAGGCTGTCGTCAGTCGCAATACGCGTGCCTGTGTCTTTTTGACTCCGATAGCATGGCCGCCAAGCAAAGTTAAAACGCTGACGCTCAACTGAAAGCTGGCGTGAATTAGGGCGGCGAGGGCCACGATAGCGAGTGAACTCGGGATATCCATATGTTTGTTTTTTGTTTACCTCTAGGTAATTTATAGCATAACCGTGGTGCATTCGTCAAAGATTAAGCATAAAAGGTATTGCTTTTTTATATCTTTTATGCTTAAATAGTATCACTAAACAACAAAAACAAATAGAAAGCAAAAACAATGGACATTCAAGAAACAAACATCGAATCAGTCACTATGAGCGATATCTTGCAACTTTCAAGCTGGGACCGCCCGCGCACCACAACCGAACTACTAGGATTTATCGCTCGCCGAGAATCTGAAATCGAAGACGACATCGACCGTAACTAGTGACTACGCGGGCTGCTGGGACGTGACGATTGTTGCGGCTTGCTGCTGTAGTTGTAGAAGTGGAGCCAGTTCGACGTTGCCGATAATATCACGATCCACTAGATGCGCGTACGTGTTAACCTGGCGGTATAGTGGCAATAGGTACTCAACGCCAGCCAAAATCAGTGGAATATTTTGTCCTTTCAGTTCACGCGCCAGTCGCGTATTAATTTTTCTAAAAAATCGTACCAGCATGTCTTTGTCGACCTGACGGGCATTGTACTGTCCATGAAACTGTTCTGATCCCTTGCCAATCACGGTCGGCGCAACGCTGTGAGTCTGAATCTCTTTGGGATACTCATCAATCCGTAGCGACTGCTCCATGTTGGTCGGCATCCGGTCTAGCTCGAGTGGTTTGATACTGTAGCGATCGCCGCGCAGCAGCTGAATATTGTTGTGGCTGAGGCACAGCAAAAAATAGGACAGGTTAGTATCAATCAGATCAAGAATTGGCTGGACGTTAAAGTGGCGCCCCAGCTGAATCGAACTCTCGATGCTAGTGGAAGGTAAGCGATAGTAGCGAAAAAAGTCCTGTCCAATAAACACGCCTAGGCTGTGGTCATGGCCAACGCGAAACTCTTCGCCAGAGAGTAGTTTGTCGGCTGGCTCTAAAAAGGCGGCGATGTCACGTTCGCTGTATTTTTTATCCGCTAACAGTCGGCGGGCTTCTTTTAATAAATTCTTAAACTGAATACGATTGGGATTGTTGGGTGAACTGGGCGGTAGATAGCCAGAATATATACTGAGGCCGTGTGGTTGTTGCGTGGTCCCGAGAGTGAGAATTTCTGAACGTGTAGGTAGTTGAATCATATGTGTATGTACCTCCCCTGTATTTTAGTATTATACCCCCCTATCCTGTTGTTTTGCTGTGAGACAGGTTGTGGATGGAGCTCGTTTCAGCGACAGTATTTTGATAGCAGCGACAGTGGTATCGCCAGAGCATGGAGATGGTCATGGGTGCAATCTCTGGATAAAAATACGCCAAAAACAAAACCCCATCTTTACGATGAGGTTCTTTTTTTGGTAGTAGCGACAGGAATTGAACCTGTGACCTCAAGCTTATGAGTCTTGCGCTCTAACCAACTGAGCTACGCTACCATATGTGTTTGGTACAGGAACGATTGTAGCAAGAATGAAGGCATTTTTCTAGAGAGCGGTGAGGAGGTGCTTGTATTTGCTATATGGGCGTGATTTAATATAGTCACAAGCGTTATTAATATAAACAAATGAAACAATATGTTCAATAAAACACACTTTCAAGATCTACTAGATAAAGACATGGACCGCAAGGACTTTTTAAAGTATAGCGGCAGTGTCTTGTTGGCGATTATTGGCATTACAGGTGCTTTACGCATGCTCGCCGATGCACAGCAAGTTGATTTTCTTACAACCGGCACACAGGCCGATCTACCAAACCGCGTCACGACTGGTTACGGCCGCTAGCCACACCGACCCCTTCCTGCGCAAATGAGAGCGCACGTCAAGAAAGATATCTTACACAGCTTTTAAAATGCACTCCTTATGATAAGTACATCAAGATACCACAATCTTGTGAGTAATACATACTTAATAAGGAGAACATTATGGATAAAAGTAATAATAAGTCTGCATTTATTGCAATCGCACTAATCGTCGGGCTCGCTCTTGGTGGCGGACTTGGCTACGCAGCAGCTGCATCAAAAGATGAGCCGACAACTCAAGCCAACTCAAGCATGACAAAGACAGCAGCCGGTGACGGTGTTACCGTTGGTGGCGCTCGAATGGTGCGTGAAAAAGATATTGTTGACAACGCAGTCGAAGCCTCAAACGTAACAACTGTCGTCAGCCTTGTTAAGCTTGCCGGTCTGGTTGACACGCTGAAGAGCGAAGGACCATTTACGGTTTTTGCACCAAACAACGGAGCGTTTGAGAAACTTGATGCTGCAACGGTTGAATCACTACAGCAACCTGAAAACGTTGATGCCCTCAAAAACATTCTGACCTACCACGTGGTCGCCGGCACCTACACCAGCGCTGATTTGAAAGCAATGGCACAAAAAGGCGAGACAATCATGAGTGTTCAAGGTGAGATGCTCACGCCAATCCTTGAAGACAACATGATTAAGATCCAAGATGCCTCTGGTAACAAAGTTGATATTGAGACAGCCGATGTTATCTCAAGCAACGGTGTCACCCATGTGATCACCTCAGTGATGATGCCAAAAAACTAGTTCGCTCGTTTCGTCATCCGACTCTGCTGCTCTGGACCCACTCGTCCAGGGCAGTAGAACTGGGGTAGTGAATCCCAATAACAACAAAGGAGTTCTATGTTTCTAATTCTCGGTGGCGCATTTTTGGCCGGTCTCATTACAGTCCTTGCTCCCTGTGTTCTTCCCCTGTTGCCGATTATTATTGGCGGGGCAATCACAGGCAATCAGCGGGACAAAAAACGGCCATATATTATCGCGGCTTCGCTCGCTATCTCGTTAATTCTGTTTACGTTGCTACTAAAGGCTACGACCGTATTCATTAACGTACCTCCGGCCACCTTTACGATTATTTCCGGAGCAATCATTATTATCATCGGTCTGTTATCGTTGTTTCCCGCTGCATACGAAAAGCTAATTATCAAACTAGGTATTCAGAGCCGTTCGCAAAAAATGATGGGCGCTGGACTCAAAAACAAGAACCGCTACATCGGCCCGATTATTACCGGTGCCGCACTTGGCCCGGTGTTCTCCAGCTGTAGCCCGGTGTATGCCTACATTTTGGCGACCGTCCTGCCAGTTAACTTTGGCCAGGCGATGCTATACATTGTTGCCTATGTTTTAGGGCTGAGCATTATGTTGCTGTTGATCGGTATCATTGGCCAACGCTTTATTAATAAGATTAAGTTTGCCACGAATCCAAAGGGCTGGTTCCAGCGTACTATCGCGATTATCTTTATCATCGTCGGGCTGCTCGTTATTACGGGATATGACAAAAAATTGCAGACCTATGTATCCGAGTACACGCCGTTTAACTTTGACAAACTCTCGTCACAGTTGATTCCAAGCAGTAGTCGTCAGAGTCAAAGTTCGGTCCTGAATGTCAAACCGTATGACGCACCAGAGTTTGTCGGCCTGCAGGACTGGATTAACTCCGAACCACTCACCAAAGCTGATCTTAAAGGTAAGGTCGTTCTGATCGACTTCTGGACTTATAGCTGTATCAACTGTATCCGCACGCAGCCGTATCTCAAGGGCTGGCAAGAGACATACAAGAATGATGATTTCGTTATTATCGGTGTCCACGCTCCAGAGTTTGCCTTCGAGCAGATTCCAGCCAATGTCGATAAAGCCGCCAAAGCCGCGGGATTGACGTATCCGATTGCCCTCGACAATGACTTTAAGACTTGGGCAGCCTACGAAAACCAATACTGGCCATCAAGTTACCTAATCGACAAAGAGGGCCAAGTTCGCCGTTATCACGGTGGTGAGGGTGAGTACAAGGAAACCGAGGATGCCATCCGTATGCTGCTGGCCGAAAAGGGCGGTAGCGTCAACGACGAGCGATTCGTCAAGGGCGACGCCGGCGTCCCGGTGAGTAGCCGAGAAACCCCTGAAACCTATTTGGGCACTAAGCGAGCGAGTAACTTCACTGGCTCTCCAAGATTGTTACAGGGGCGCAACACCTTCACTCCTGAATCGACCCTAGAAAAGAACAAGTGGACGCTTGGCGGCAGCTGGCAGGTAGCAAGTGATACAATCACCGCTCAAGGAAACAGCACGCTAACCTTCAGGGTCGCCGCCAAAGACGTGTATCTGGTCGCTGGCCCATCCGACGGTAAGAAAATTACCGTCCTGCTGGACGGAGTGCCCATCAGCCAGACTGATCACGCAGGGGCAGATGTTAAAGACTCGATGGTGACTGTCGGTGACGCCCAGCTTTATCGCCTCGTCGGCCGAGACACATTTGACGAAAACAGCGTTATACAGCTGCAGGTACCCGACGGTCTGACGCTCAACGTGTTTACATTCGGTAGCTAATAATTAAAGGAGAATCATATGGACATTACAATTTATTCAACCGCAACCTGTGGCATTTGTCACGCGGAAATGAAGTGGCTTGATGGCAAGGACATCGCCTATACCAAAGTCTTGGTCGACGAAGATCCAGCCGGCATGGTCGACCTGATGAACGTCAGCGGCGGCGCACTCGGCGTGCCATTTACGGTTATCAAAAAGGCAGATGGTACTGAAGAGAAAATTCAGGGCTTTGATCAGCGAAAACTTACCTCAATCCTATTCTAGTCCGTATACTAGAAGGATGAAGCTCGCCGCCCCACGTCTTTCGCCTATCCTTGTTCCTGCAACGTTACAGGATTTGCTTGACGGTGATCTCGAGGATGTCCAATTAACAGACATCGACGCCACAAATATATCCAGCAGTGGGCTGCTGCTCTCGTCAGTCCGACTCGACAAGGTACAGTTAACGGCAGCCCTGCTGGAGCGGATTAGTGCCCGTGATGTCGTCACAAAACACAGTGATTTGTCGTCGACCTACTTAGCCTACGGGGCGCTGAATCGCACTGAGTTTGATAACTGTCGAATGACTGGTGTTGATCTGAGCCAGACGTCACTCCATGATGTAATCTTTCGCGGTTGCAAGCTGACGATGGCAAATTTTCGCATGAGTGATTTGCGACGAGTGCGGTTTATCGAGTGTCATCTTGACGAAGCTGATTTTCTGGGCGCAACGCTCCATGACGTCAGCTTTGAGTCGTGCCAGCTCGAGATGACCAGTTTTTCGCAGGTCAAGGCCAAGATGCTCGATTTGCGCACTTCTGAGATTGGCGGCATCCAGGGTTGGGGCTCGCTCAAGGGTGCTATTATCGATGACGCTCAGCTGATAGCGGCCGCGCCATACCTGGCCCAGCAACTCGGTCTCATTATCCGCTAAGCAAAACGGTGATATACTAATAACTATCTTCCACACGATACTCACTGACTGCAATTGCAGTAAAGCGTCCCTCGTGAACGGATCATTCAACATTGTCTTCGACGATCACACATGAAACGAATGTGAATACGGCGGGCAATACAATCAAAATCGTTTCTCACACTAAGCTTTGAGGATTTTTGATATGAATGATGAACTAGTACTCCACGAACGAATTGATGTTATTGCCAGATTTGGCACAGGCATGAATTACTGCATACCTATTAAGTTTCGCCGACCGAACGGCCGCGAAATCGCCATCACTGAAATTGGCTTGCGTCATCCGAGTGTTCAGGGTAAGCGGACGGTGCATATTTTTGACGTGACCGACGGTGGTGCCGACTATCGAATCGAGTTCGATAGCATCGACCTGACCTGGATGCTAACACGTGAGGCGGATCACTATGAACGATAGGTATAATGACAGTCGATCGCTGATTATGCACATTGATCTTAATAGCTGCTTTGCAACGATTGAGCAACAGTCGCGGCCGCTGCTGCGTGGGCGACCCGTTGTGATTGCCAACCGTGCAACCGAGCATACGGCTATCGTGACGGCCAGCTACGAAGCCAAGGCGATGGGTGTGGTGGTCGGCATGAAAGTGCGTGACGCCAAGCGGCTTGTGCCTGATTTGATTGTCGTCGAGAGCGACCCGGTAAAATATCGTTATATTTATCATCGACTAATGGCAATCATGGGTGATTATTCAGCTCATGTCACAATGAAAAGTATCGATGAGGGTATTATTGACTTTCATCAATCAACCTACCTGACTCAGCATCGTTCGCTGGTTGATATCGGCCACGAAATTAAGCAACGCCTGATTGATGAAATTGGCTGTGCGATGCGATGTAACGTCGGCATTGCACCGAACCGATTTTTAGCCAAGACTGCCGCCGGACTCCATAAACCTGATGGCCTCGATGAGATTAATCATACCAATCTGCGGACGACGTTCGCTTCTCTGAAGCTGACCGACCTGACCGGCATCGCCAGTCACAATCAGGCTCGATTGAATGCAATTGGAATCTTCACACCGCTTGAGTTTTTGGATGCCGACCCGGTGACACTCCATAAAGTCGTATTCAAAAGTATCGTTGGACAACAGTGGCATCAGCGGCTGCGTGGCTGGGAGGTGGATGACCGGTCATCTGATGTCAAGCGGGTTGGCCGCCAGTACGTTCTGGAGAGTCGCATTCTGACACGTACACAGATAATGCAACGGCTCCATCACCTGTGTGAATCGGTTGGCTCGCGCCTACGGTCGCAACACAAAGTTGCCCGGGGAATTTATGTTTATGCCAAAACCGTCGAGCGGCGCTACTGGCATGCTGCAAAAATGATGCAGCTGCCTTTTTATAGTGACAAAACAATATATGAGTTGGCAGAAGTATTATTTGATAGGGCACCCGACCACATTCGCGAGATTGGCATTCATTGCTATGAATTGTCTGATAGCAATGACCCCCAGACCAGTTTATTCGGTGATAGTGTCGCCCGTGAACACCATCTGGTGGATGCAATGGACGTGATTAATCAGCGATTTGGTGATCGAACGGTACATTCAGCTGACACGCTGGCGGCCGGTCCATTCGTCAAACAAAAAATTCCTTTTGGTAGCACACGATACTTATAGAAGGGAACTGTATAATGGAATATAGATGAACAAGACAGCTACACTCTCTATTGATCGTTTTATGGCACCACCTCCAGCTGGTCGGTATGTCGTGGCGGTGAGTGGTGGCGTTGATTCAATCGTACTGCTGCATATGCTCGCCCAGCGTTCAGATCTTGAGCTGATCGTGGCACACTTTGATCACGGTATTCGCACTGATTCGATGTTGGACGATCAGTTTGTGTCTCAGCTGGCACGCAGGTATGGCTGTGTATACGAATCACGACGCGAAGAACTTGGCCAGGGAGCAAGCGAAGAATTGGCGCGGACGCGGCGCTACGCTTTTTTGCGAAGTGTTGCCGCCGATAACCAGGCTGGTATCATTACCGCCCATCATGGTGATGATGTTATCGAGACGATTGCAATCAATCTTCAGCGAGGGACGGGCTGGAGGGGATTGGCCGCGCTTGACTCAGACATCATTCGGCCTCTGTTGGGCCTATCAAAAGCTGAAATTATTGACTATGCGACGCAATATGACCTGGCGTGGAAGGAGGATAGTACGAATATCGGTAATACGTACCTACGCAACCGCTTGCGCGGCAAGATCAGTGCTCTGCTCGATGAGGATACAAAGCGACAATTATGGGCTCTGTGGGCAACGCAGTGCGTCCTTAAGCGGGGGATTGATGATGAGTCGACACATCTTGTCGGCAGTATGAACGACTATTCACGCTACCTGCTTACTTCAGTCGATTCAACGGTTGCCGACGAGCTACTGCGGCGGATATGTATTAGTGCAAGTGGCGTAGCACCGACCCGTCCACAGCGAGAGCGGGTGCTACTGGCAATCAAGACGGCTCGAGCGCGCAGCACGTTCGAGGCCGGTGGTAATATCCGTATTTTAATCGATCAACGGACATTTCGTGTCGAGTTAAAATAACGACAGGGGTGGGGATATGTGCCGGGTATGTTATTTTACAGGTGGTTGCGTTGTGAAATATCCTTAAATAATGCTAAAATAATGGGAGTGGGATTCTCAATCTTGTTATAAATTCGAAAGGAAATATTAATTTTTCATGGCTACAAAGCAGCAACCTCCCAAAAAGAAACCGAATAACCTAATCCGGCTCAGTATTTTCTGGGCAATCTTGGTATTTAGCGTTCTGGCCGTCGTGGCGATTACCTCTCCTCAAGAGAATCTAAAAGAGGTGCCGATTTCTGACGTCATTAACCGAGCGAACGAAGGTGAAATTAAAAAAATTGAAATCCAAGGCAACGAAGTTACGGTTACGCCAGAAGGCAGTGATACGCCAACTGAACGTTCAACAAAGGATGCCAGCAGCAGCATTCAAGAGCAGGGTCTTAATGACGATGCTGACGTTGAGCTACAAATTACACAGCCTTCGACAACCGGGGATACGCTCTGGAACCTAGCGATCATTCTCGTGCCAGTTCTGCTGATTGTTGCCTTCTTTATGTTTATGATGCGCCAGGCACAGGGCCAGAACAATCAGGCAATGGGCTTTGGTAAATCAAAAGCGAAGCTATACGGACAAGACAAAGGAAAAGTCGTTTTTGATGATATTGCTGGTAACGACTCGGCCAAGCAGGATCTCGAAGAAGTCGTTGACTTCTTGAAGCACCCAAAAAAGTACGAGGCACTTGGAGCAAAGATTCCAACCGGTGTACTGCTCGTCGGTAACCCAGGTACAGGTAAGACACTGCTCGCTCGTGCAGTTGCAGGTGAGGCAAACGTACCATTCTTCTCTATATCAGGATCAGAATTTGTTGAAATGTTTGTCGGTGTTGGAGCTAGTCGTGTCCGCGATCTCTTTGCCAAGGCAAAGAAAAACGCACCAGCGATCATCTTTATCGATGAAATTGACGCAGTCGGTCGCAAGCGCGGTAGCGGCATGGGCGGTGGTCACGACGAACGCGAACAGACACTCAACCAGATCCTGGTTGAGATGGACGGCTTTGAAACCGGTGCTAACGTTATCGTTTTGGCCGCAACTAACCGTGCTGACGTTCTTGACCCTGCACTCCTCCGACCAGGTCGCTTTGACCGTCGAACCAACATCATGTTGCCAGAGCGCAAAGACCGTGAAGCAATTCTAAAAGTCCACTTCAAGAAAAAACCGGTCGACGAAAGTGTCAACCTTGACTCGTTGGCGGCCAAAACCGCTGGATCATCCGGTGCCGATCTTGCAAACATGGCAAACGAAGCCGCTATCGTTGCAGCACGTCGAAATGCAAAAAAAATTAGTAATGCTGACCTCACCGAAGCATTTGAAAAAGTCGCTATCGGTCCAGAACGCAAAACGAAGATTATGAACGATAAAGAAAAAGAGCTCACAGCATATCACGAAGCTGGTCACGCCATTGTTGGGCATGTGCTTCCCGACAGTGACCCGGTGCACAAAGTCACGATTATCCCACGTGGTGGTACGGGCGGAGTGACGTGGTTCTTGCCTCCAGAGGACAAGAGCTATACCAGTGTGATTGAGTTTAAGGACGTCCTTGCTCGTGCACTTGGTGGTCGCATTGCCGAAAAAATCATTTATGGTGATGACCGAATCACGACTGGTGCGGGATCTGATCTTCGCAAAGCCACTGAAATTGCTCGCGACATGGTGATAGAGCAGGGTATGGGTACAAAACTCCGTGACCAGGTTTTTCACGATGACAACGGCGGTATGGTGTTCGACAAAATGACCCACGAGCGACCGTACAGTGACGACACGGCTAAGCTGATTGACGAAGAAGTCGCTGTGTTGGTAAAAGAAGCCGCAAAACGTGCCGAGGCAGTTATTACGCATAACCGTGCGAGCCTCGACAAGCTGGCTAACGCACTCCTTGAGGAAGAGACACTCGAAGAAAAACGAGTCGTCGAAATTCTGAAGGATGCTACCCTACCTAAGGAGGCCATGCTCTACGTAAGCGCCGCGTAGCACGACTTTTACACTTATGGGACGTCTTCGAAGTACCGTCACCCGAGCTAATAAAAAGCTCACACTCCAGCTAGCAGCCGCCCTGCTAGCTGGTTCGACGTTGCTTGCCAGTGTCCTCGGGTTGATTCGTGATCGCCAACTTAACGGACTGTACTACGACACCTATAAAACAGGCATTGACGCCTATACGGTCGCCTTTACGATTCCTGACTTCATGTTTTTCATTTTGGTATCCGGCGCCCTAAGTGTCACCTTTATCCCAGTCTTTAATCAGCGTCTGGCATCTGGCAATAAACGTTCAGCCTGGGAACTCTCCACTAGTATGGTCAACCTGATGGCGATTATTACACTCATTGCCAGTATCTTGATAATTATTTTTGCCGAACCACTTGTACGGTACGTTGTCGGTCCGGGACTTGATGAGGCCAGCCGGTCGCTGGCGGTGAGTATGATGAGAGTGATTGCCGTTAACCCATTCTTATTTGCAATTGCGACAGTTATCGCTAGTATGCAGCAGGCGATTGGCCGGTTTACGTTCTTTGCTCTTGCGCCGACAGTCTATAATATCGGTATTATCATCGGAACGCTTGGCTTTACCAACGGAATTAATATTTTTGGGTGGCAGGTATTTGAAGGTGGCATCATGGGTGTCGCGCTCGGTGTCGTCCTCGGATCGGTCCTGCAATTACTAGTCAGTAGTATCGGATTACTTGGCATGGGATTTGATTATCGGTTCAAAATTTACTGGAAGAACAAGGGATTTCGTAAGGTACTTTCACTTCTACCGGCGCGGTCGCTCGACCAGGGAATCGACTATATCAATAGTATCGTTGAAACAAACCTAGCGTCGCGCATGGCAGCCGGTAGTGTGCGCGCGTTCCAGCAAGCGACGACACTATCATATGTACCGATTAACTTAATTGGTGTCGCTATTAGTACTGCAGCCTTTCCGAAGATGGCTGAGCGGCTGAGCGAAGGGCGACTTGACCTGTTCAAGAGTGAGCTGCAGACGGTCCTGCGAGTGATTATCTGGCTCGCGCTGCCGGTGACCGTTATTGCTTTTTTTGGTCGTGGTTATCTGGTTAACTTCATCAATAACGGTGGTGACAATCTTATGTCGAACATTCTCGGTATCCTCGCAATTGCAATTTTATTCCGATCGATTTATCACATATCGGCGCGTAGTTTCTATGCACAGCAGGACACCAAAACACCCCTCTATATTTCACTGTTCGCCATTGGCCTCAATATTACGCTAGCAATCTGGTTTACGTTTGGACTTGATCTCGGAGTCTATGGCCTCGCGTGGGCGGCAGCGATTGTCTCCGCCATTGAAGTAGCGATACTGTTCTTTGTAATGTCACGGCGCATTCCGGGATTGTTCGATTTTAGATTTGTAAATGCTGTGGCGCGTATGGCAAGCGCAACGGGCTTTATGGCGGTGGTGACATATGTGAGTGTTGCCTTGTTACCGCTGAGTGCTGCCGATCAAAGTTTTTTCTCGAGTTTCCCGAAGTTCGCACTCATCGTGGCGATCAGCGGACTAGCGTACTTCGCGTTTAGTTATCTGTTACAGTTATCAGAAGTAAAGCCAATTTTATCAAGAGTACGAAAAATCCTTTTCGCTGGAGCCAAATAGTTATATGAACCAAGATAAAATCCGTAATTTTTGCATCATTGCCCATATCGACCACGGCAAGTCGACGCTGGCTGATCGTATGCTTGAACTAACGGGTACAGTATTAAAACGAGATATGAAATCACAACTGCTCGACAGTATGGACCTTGAGCGTGAAAAAGGTATCACTATTAAACTGGCACCCGTGCGTATGAAATTCAAGGATTTTGATCTGAACCTGATTGATACACCCGGTCACGTGGACTTTAGTTACGAAGTTAGCCGCTCACTCCAGGCCTGCGAGGGTGCTATCTTGGTTGTCGATGCCAGCCAGGGGATTCAGGCCCAGACACTCGCAAACGTCTACCTGGCGCTTGCTGCAGACCTGACAATCATTCCGGTTCTTAATAAGATTGATCTCCCGGCAGCAGATGTGCCACGGGTCAGCGCGGAGATTATCAATTTACTCGGCTGCACCGCCGATGACATTCTCAAAATTAGTGCAAAAACTGGCCAGGGCGTCGTTGAAGTTCTTGACGCGGTTATCGATCAGGTCGCTTCACCGAAAGGCGACGTTAATGCGCCAACCAGGGCACTGATTTTTGATAGCTACTATGATGACTACCGAGGTGTTATTCTATATACCCGTGTGATTGATGGCACGATTAAAAAAGGTGACACGATTGAAATGATTGCAACCAGTGCTCATGGTTTGGCGCTCGAAGTTGGTTCGCTCAATCCCGTCATGACATCAGGTACAGAACTAACGACTGGAGAAATTGGCTACGTCGTCACTAACCTTCGATCGACACGCGACGCACGCGTAGGCGACACGGTCACGACTAAACGAGCCCACACTGATTCACAGCTTCCTGGCTATAAACTCGTTAAGCCGTTTGTGTACGCCGGTTTCTTTCCGGTAAGCAACGATGATTACCAAGATCTCAAAGATGCCATTGAAAAACTGAGTTTGAGCGATTCGGCACTTCAGTTTGAACCAGAAAACTCCCCAGTACTTGGCTTTGGAGTTCGCATCGGTTTTCTGGGGTTACTTCACATGGATATTATTCGTGAACGACTAGAGCGTGAGTACAACCTTGATCTGGTAGTGACGAACCCATCAACTGACTATCAGGTCAGTCTCACGACTGGTGACGAGCTCGACATCAAAAGTGCCAGTGAATTGCCAGACGTAAGTCGTATCAAAGAGATTCGTGAACCGTGGATCAAAGGCGAGATTGTTGTACCGCAGATTTATATTGGCGCCGTCATTCAACTGATCGTCAACAAACGTGGTCTACAGAAAAATCTTAGTTATATCGACGAACGTGCGCTCATTAGCTTCGAAGCTCCACTCGCGAATCTATTAACTGACTTTTATGACCAACTTAAGTCTGTTACGAGTGGATATGGATCGTTCAACTATGAACTCGATACGTATCGTACCGAAGATCTTGTTCGAGTCGATTTTTACGTTGCCGGGGGTATGATTGATGCACTTAGCGTTATGGCGCACCGTAGTGAATCTCAGCGTCTTGGCCGTGAAGTGGTGGACAAACTCAAAGACGTGATTCCTCGCCAAAACTTTCAAGTCGCACTTCAAGCTGCAATTGGTGGCAAGTTTATCGCTCGGGCAGACCTATCGGCTTATCGAAAAGATGTGACGACAGGCCTATATGGTGGTGACGTATCTCGAAAAAAGAAAGTACTGGCCAAGCAGGCAAAGGGTAAAAAACGCATGAAGCGTTTTGGTAAGGTGGATATTCCATCCGAAGCCTTTACGGTTATGCTCAAGCGCGACTAGCTGTTAGGCAACAACACGGCGTGGCTATGATCGACCGAAGTCGGAGATGAGTCTGACATTCGTAGGTTGAAATGAGGTTGAAGCGGCGCGAGCGCGCGCTGGTGGCACAATTACCGCCGGTGGGGATGAGACTCGTCGAATATCCATGACAGGCCCACGAACAGCCCGTGGAGCAGGCGTGTATTTTGCTGCTGTCATTGTTTGCACGATTGATATCGTAGGAGCAGTTGGTGTCACGATAGCCGGTTCTGGGCGCGCCGTAACTTTATGTACGGGTTCGGAAATAAGACTTTCGTACGATAGGTCTGTGAGTGACATCGATGATACGGGTAGGGAGGAAGGGCTGGGGAGTGCTGGAATACGTATCCTTTGCGCTTTGCGTGCGAGTGCGCGAGCGTGACGCTTGGCGCGGGCATGTTGCATCATGACTATGAGAATCGACAGGTTATAGAGCACAACGATAGGTAGGGCTATCAGTAGGCTCGTCGTAATATCGAGTGCAAAAGGCACGAGAAAGCTAATTACTAGACTTCCGAGAATAACCCACTTTTCAAAACTGAGTAGTTTTTTTGGCGTGAGCGGCGTGATGGTGTCGATAAATGCAATAACAAGTGGGAGCTGAAAGACGAGTATAAACGTGATAACGACATTCGTCACGAATCCAAGGTAACTGTCGGCCGATATCAGCGCACTGAGCCCATCTGTCTGGAAGCCAGCAAAGAAGTGTAATGCCCCAGGAATAATGAACGCAAAACCAAATGCGACTCCACAGAGTGCTAACATAGCTGAAAATAATGTCGTGAGGTAGACACGGCGCAGTGGAATGACTTTTTTAAACGCCGGACGAATGAACATGATGAGATTATAGATAATGACAGGTATTGTTACGGTTAAGGCGCCCATCAGGCAGATTTTCATAACAAACGCAAAGCTACCTGCGGGCGTGCTGTAGTACAGGGGTGCGTCAAGTGGCGCACGGATGAGACTAAAAAGCGGCTCGTAGAGCAGATAAACCCCGATACCCGCCGCAACCAATGCAATTAAGGATACGGTAAGTCGTATCCTTAATTCACGAATGTGTTCAAATACCTTCGTCGCTTGGGGCGAATGTCGATCTGATCGCTTCATTCACTGCTCTTTTCTATTTTTTAGTAGATTTTCTGGTTGTCTTTGCGACAGGCTCGTCGTCTTCACGGAAGCCTTTTTTTAGTTCTTTAGCTGATTGGCCGATGCCACGAGCAAGTTCTGGAAGCTTTTTAGCTCCGACGAACAAGATAACAATAACCAAGACGATTAACAAAATTACTTCAAGTTTTCCGATTCCCATACTCTCCTCTTTCTATACTGACGTATATTGTCCTTTAAATATAAGCAATATACCTCTTTTTTACAAGGGTTTTGCCCATGCATTGTCGGCACAGTTTGGTATAATAGAATGAATGAATTCTCTTAGTGAACGCATCATGCGATACAAGCCTAGTCCGGCAGCCATTGCGCTTGTCCGGCAAACAAAGATTGTACTACTCGTGGGTATCTCTGGGGCAGGCAAGGATACTATCAAAAAGAAGCTCCTCGCGCAGCCTGATTTTTATGATATCGTGTCGCACACGACACGATTACCGCGTAGCAATAACACGGTAACGGAGATTAATGGCACCGATTATCATTTCATCGACGATAACCAGGCGAGTGAAATGATTGCTGGGCGTGAGTTTATTGAAGTCAAAGCCGTCCATTCGACGGTGTATGGTACGTCGGTCCGCGAGTTGCAGTTAGCAAATGACGCCGATAAGATTGCAATTACTGATATTGACGTTCAAGGTGTCGATGAATACAAGCAGTTATCACGTGACATTATTGCTATCTTTATTTTACCTCCAAGCTACGACGAATGGCGGCAGCGCCTGATGAAGCGATACACGAGCCGGTCGTCATTTGGGGCTGAGTGGCCAAAACGTAAAGAGAGCGCTATTAAAGAATTGATACGAGCTCTTGAAGTGCCGTACTATCACTTTATTATTAATGACCAATTGGATCATGCGGTGCTAGTCGCAAGTGAAATTGCGCATAAACCTGACGTGTTTCACCGTAAAGATGACGAGGCGCGACTGGCTGCGCGTGATTTATTACTCGCGATTAACCGCAGTGATGCACTGTGACGATATATTTTTAAAAGGAGTTACCTCAATGAATCCATCAACACAAGATACGCAACCAACTAATCAGGCGTACAAAAGTCTTCTTTACTGGCGTAAAAGCTTATGGAACAGTGCGCGGTGCGTCCCTGTTATTTTGACACTTCAGGACGAACAGCTTTCGATGACATCATCTGATATGAGTATAATTTTTCAAGCACCGCAAAGCGATGTTACTGCAAAATTTACTGGCTGGGGGACAATGGTACTGAGCGTCGCTGGTCAGAGCTACGATATGGTCGGTATGCCTGCTTCGGTATCGCCAGCTGTATCTGAAAGCCAAAAACAAGATCTTGCGCTGGTTCGAGACAATGGCGGACAGGCAGGCCAAGGTACAGACATGCAATTGGTGGTTCTTGGCTCGGCTGCGACCAACGCCGCCGGCGGTGCGCCTGGTGATATGGCCGGTACTGCGGCAATGGCAGCTGTGTACTACCGTGGCCTTGCCGGAATCCGTCAATGGCAAACATTACTCGCAGGCCCGAACGTTAAACGACGCAAAATGAATAACATGACAATCTTTTTCATCGCTATCGCTGCCGTTCTTGTGGGTATGTCCATTATTGCATTAGTAATGTAGACTAGCACTCAATTGCACGGAGTGCCAAAAAGCGCTATTATAGAGACATGACAGAGCGACAGATGCAAATTCTTGCAGCAATTATCGAGCAACACGCCGAAATTGCCGCGCCAGTCGGAAGCGTAATGCTAGCCAAGCTTTTTAGCGTCTCGAGCGCAACCATTCGTAGCGAGATGGCACGACTGGAGGATATGGGCCTTATCGCCCAGCCGCACACGAGTGCAGGCCGCGTACCGACCGATGCCGGCTACCGCCTGTATGTAAATACGCTTAACGAGGCGCACGCAAATGAAGTTCTACCACTCGCCCTCGACCGCGGGGCAAAAGCGATCGACACCCGGGTCAACACGCAGGCCGACAGGGCTGATCGGGCAATTCGTAGCGCCGTCGATAGCTTGGTTGATCTGACGCACAACCTTGGACTTGCTACCATCGGCGACGAGCTGTATTTGAGCGGTATTGGCAATCTCTTTTCGCAACCTGAGTTTGCACACGCCAACCACAGTCAAGAAGTCGCTCGGCTCCTTGACAATCTTGAACCGTGGCTACGCGAGGCTGCGCCAAACGAACCGTTAAATGTTTTTATTGGATCAGAAAACCCAGTCGGACGGCGTAGCGGCGCAAGCCTGATTATCAGCCGGTACCGCTCACCATACAGCGATCGAAGTTACATCGGGGTTCTGGGGTCAACACGTCAAAGTTACGCAAAGGTAATGCGGCTCGTCCGCCACGCCGGAGCAATGTTAGAGGAGGTATTATAATATGGTAGATAAACCAAAAAAGACAAAGAAAGAGTTAGCTCACGAGCAGGAAGTGCTCGAACTGACTGCTGATTTGCAGCGGACACGTGCAGATTTCGAAAACTATCGCAAGCGTGTCGAAACCGATAAGCTATCGGCTCGCGAAGCGGGTCAGGCGAATGCAATATTGAAATTACTGCCTGTCATCGACAACATCGAACGAGCAGTTGCTTATATGCCAGAGGAATTGCATGACAATCCGTGGGCGAAGAGCGTGGCCGGGTTGGTCAAGAATCTCGAGAAATCATTAGAGAACCTCAACCTCAAACGTATTGCTGCGACACCCGATACGGCATTTGATCCGGATCTACACGAAGCAATTCAGTTTGACGAGGATGCGACCGGTGAGCATGAAGTAATTGCCGAAGAAATGCAGGCTGGTTATGTCCTGAACGGACGGCCGATTCGCCATGCCATGGTTAAGGTCACGCGAAAATAATTCTCCACCCAAATAACAATACAATTATACAATCTGGAGGTCAGCGCATAATGGTAAAGAACGACTATGTCATTGAAGCCACCGGTTTAACCAAGGCATATGGACGCAATAAAGTGCTCGAAGGTATTACGTTGCGCGTCAAGCGCGGTACGATGCTGGCGCTCCTTGGCCCTAATGGTGCCGGCAAGACAACCACCGTGCGTATTCTCAGCACGCTCCTTCAGCCGGATGCCGGCACGGTGACGATTGAAGGGTATGATGTGTTGCGCCAGGCCGACGAAGTGCGTGGTGTCATTGGACTAACTGGCCAGTCCGCTGCCGTCGATGAAATGCTGACCGGACGTGAAAACCTGGTAATGATGGGTCGCTTGTATCACCTAACAAAAGCCAGCGCCAAGGCACGCGCCGAAGAGCTACTCGAGGAGTTTGATCTGGTCGAAGCGGCTAATCGGACCCTTAAGACGTATTCAGGTGGAATGCGCCGCCGGCTTGATCTTGCGGTCAGTCTCATCGCGACACCACCAGTAATCTTCCTTGACGAGCCGACAACGGGACTTGATCCGCGATCACGCCTTACTATGTGGGATATTATTAATCGGCTAAAGGCTAACGGTGCAACTATCTTGCTTACAACTCAGTACCTCGAAGAAGCCGATCAATTAGCTGATCAGATTATCGTGATTGATGGCGGCAAGGTTATCGCCGAGGGAACAGCCAAAGAGTTGAAAGCAAAAATCGGCAACGATCGTTTAGAGCTGACATTCGCAACCAAACGTGTTCATATGGACGCCGTTGCGTTACTTGCAGGTGACGTTGTTGACAGTAGCGAGAGCGAACTGACAGCGACGGTGTTGATTAACGACACTAACACAGACGTCAAGAGAACCCTGGACGTTTTGTCTGACGCCAAACTGCCGATTACGTCGATGGCTGTTCATAAACCGACGCTTGATGACGTCTTTTTGTCATTGACCGGCACGCAAGAGCTTAAAAAGAAAGGAAAAAAATAATGGCTGTTCAATTAAAGTTTAAAAAACAGTCCAGGATTTTAAATGGTATTTCTGATTCTGTGATTATGATCAAACGTAGTAGTCTGCACATTATTCGAAATACCGATCAACTCCTAGGCACTTTCTTCCAGCCAATTATGTTCCTGGTTCTATTTACGGCGGTCTTCGGTGGTGCTATTGCAACTGAGGGTGGCAGTTACGTTAACTTTTTGATGGCTGGCATTATTGTCCAAACCGTTGCTTTCGGCTCGACGACAACGGCAATCGCGGTTGCCAATGATCTCAAGAAGGGAATCGTTGATCGTTTCCGGTCGCTTCCGATGTCTAATCTGGCTGTTTTGAATGGACATGTTATATCAGACTTGTTTCGCAATGGTATCTCGACCGTTGTAATGATTGTAGCGGGGCTCGTCATCGGCTTTCGACCGAATGCCGACTTTACGGACTGGATTGCGCTGATTGGGTTACTGGGTCTCTTTACGCTTGCACTTTCGTGGCTATCAGCCATTGTCGGTGTGGTTGCTAAGAGTGTCGAAGGTGTACAGTGGTTGACGTTTGTAATTATCTTTCCATTGACGTTTGCCAGCAGCGCATTTGTTGATCCATCAACGATGTCGCCAGCACTGCGTGTCTTTGCTGAAAATCAGCCAGTGACCCACATGGTCGACGCCATCCGGTCACTGTTGATCGGCCTACCGATGGAGGGTGCGGCGCTGTGGTCAATTGTTTGGAGCGTCGGCATCTTGGCGGTATCAATCCCGCTCGCGTCATGGCTGTTCAAGCGAAAGACGACTCAGTAAAAAACTACTTTTTCTTTTTCTTGTCGACGAAGACGCTTGCAAGTAGCTCTGGGCTAAATGACGGTGGGATAACTTTATACTTCGCGTAGTAGTACAGGCTCACGTTAAGAATATTCGTCGCCAGTATTTCAAGAACTGATATTACGACGATACCAATGAAGAAGAGGATAATTGCGATTATAACCCCAACCATTCCTGCGACCGTACCAAGTGCGACGGCAAGCACGATTGTAAGGGGGATGCCGATAAGTAAGTAAAGAATGACGAGTAAGCCCGTAAGAGTAACGCGGCCAGTAATTGTCTCACCCCAGTTTGCTTTAAAAAGGCCGCCGGATTGTTTGATTGCCCTGAGGCCATTTTCATTAGTATCGGCGATGATAGGTAGGACGAAGCTAGTCGCAAGAACCCACAGTGCCCCGAAGATGCGCGCCACTATTACACCGACAAACTTGAATCGTTCTTCGATAGCCCGCAGGATGTAGCCCACAATGGTTGCAATCAGTGCGTATGTTGCAATTGCTGGGAGGCGTTTTCGTGCAAGAGCGATATATTCTCGATATGTACTCTGTGTTCCACGGAAAATACCAAGAACGTGCGCAGACAACGCTGTGCCGTAGTAGTAGGTGATGACCGTACTGATATACCCCATAGCAATCAGGATGATAAGTCCAGGTAGTGTTGGATATATCGTCGAATCTCCAGCGGCATCGGTCTCTTCGATGTAGAGAACTTGGTCATGTGTGATATCAAAAATGACTATCACCGCGACGATCGCTAGGATAGTCAGCGAATAGACCATACTCATAATCATGTAGCGCGACAGACCCGGGTTGTCTTTGATGACACGAATGCTCTGTTTGAATAATAGCCAACCAGTTTTGATGCGACCACGTGCAATCGGCGGGGGTAGTTGGACGGGCGTTTGAGACGGTGCGCCTTCAGTCGGCGTAGGTGTAAGTTGGGACTGCGCCGCCATGAAGCCAGTCGCAATATCAGCCTCTGGCCAGCCAGCAGTTCGTAGCTGGGTCGCGATATCGTCTGGCGTCAGGCTTTGCTGTAGTTGGGTAAATATGTAGCGTGAGAGTTCGGTTTGATTCATCAGCCCAGTCTAACACACCTACCACTGTTGTACTGCAAACCAAGCAGCATCACATATGTGGTGCGTCTTGGTTCGAACAGAGAGGAAAATACTCTGCTCGACCATGTATCACGCTGCTAGGCGCGTGACTTGATGGATGAGCAGATCGTCCTGGCGGATGATAACGTGCGTCATCGTGTCGTCGCTCAGTTCATGTGCCGCGTCCTTGAGGCGTTCCAGTTGAATCGTTCCGTCGGCAAATACCCCTTGGGCATTTGATACGGGACCTTCGTGTTCACGAGGTGGTTGAATTGCAAAATCAATCACTCGTGGCATCATGATGGCGCCAGGACGACCACTGTGTAGTGGCGTCGCGGCTTCGATAATGAGACGGTCGCGTAGCAATTGCTCCCTAAGCATCTGCTCGGGGCACATAACCAGCGACGTGCAGTGTGATTCGTTGATCGTTACCGATTTAGGGGAACGAGCAAGTTTGCGCCATAATCTTGCCAGCACGATATTCCTCTCTGTAATATAAAGAACCCACCGAGTATTCACTCAAGCGGATTCACTTCTTCTACGGCTATAACGGATGTCATAACGTTGTAAGACCCCAGTATAATAGTCCTCTTTTGCCTCATCGTCAATAGGGCTCGGAAGCAATGGCATAAAAGGCATAATTAGCACTCTTGACACGAGAGTGCCAGCGTATGTATACTGAGATTATTGGCAATCTATAGGCTAGAGTGCTAAAATTAATACAGAACATTAGAAGTTATTGTCATATACATAGGAGATATATAGTATGGGTAGAATTATCGGAATTGATCTTGGTACCACAAACAGTGCATTCGCATACATGGTCGCCGGCAAACCTGAGGTGATTGCAAACGCCGAAGGCAACCGAACAACACCAAGTGTCGTTGCAATTAACAAGACCGGTGAACGACTTGTCGGCCAGGTTGCGCAGCGTCAACGTGTTACAAACGCAAAAAACACTATCTATGGTGTAAAACGTTTGATTGGTCGCAAATTTAGTGACAAAGAAGTCCAAAAAGACCACGATATCATGCCATACGAAATTAGCAAAAAAGGTGATGGCGTCGTCGTAAAGATGGGTGACAAAGACTACTCACCAGAAGAAGTCTCGGCTATGATTCTCTCAAAAATCAAAGCTGACGCTGAAGCCTTTCTTGGCGAGAAAGTCACCGAAGCGGTTATTACCGTTCCTGCGTACTTCGATGACTCGCAACGACAGGCGACTAAAGATGCTGGTAAGATTGCCGGCCTTGAAGTAAAACGTATTATCAACGAACCAACAGCCGCCGCTCTGGCATACGGACTTGATAGTAAAAAAGACGAAAAGATTGCCGTATTCGACCTCGGTGGTGGTACATTCGACGTCTCGGTTCTCGAACTAGGCGATGGAGTGTTTGAAGTAAAGTCAACACACGGTGACACTCACCTTGGTGGAGAAGACTTCGACAACCGCATCGTCAACCACTTCCTTGAAGTCTTCAAGAACAACGAAGGTATTGATTTAAAATCTGACAAAGCAGCAATGCAGCGCCTCAAGGATGAAGCTGAAAAGGCAAAGAAAGAACTTTCGTCAACGAACGAAACCGAAATCAACCTGCCATTTCTTACAGCCGATGCCGATGGTCCGAAACACTTCGAGTACAAGCTAACCCGAAGTAAACTCGAAGAACTCGTCAAAGACCTTATCGAGCGACTGGTTGATCCTGTTCAAAAAGCAATCAAAGACGCCGGCTTAAAAGCCAGTGAAATCGATGAAGTTGTACTGGTCGGTGGTATGACCCGTATGCCAGCAGTCGTTGAAAAAGTAAAAGAAATTTTCGGCAAAGAACCACTGAAGGGTGTCAACCCAGATGAAGTTGTTGCCATTGGTGCTGCAATTCAAGGTGGTGTGTTGACTGGTGATGTCAAAGACGTCTTGCTACTTGACGTTACGCCACTTTCTCTCGGTATCGAAACAATGGGTGGTGTCGCGACAAAACTTATCGAGCGCAACACGACTGTTCCGACCTCAAAGTCTGAAACGTTCAGTACTGCCGCTGACAACCAGCCGCAGGTTGAGATTCACGTTACCCAAGGTGAGCGTGAGCTTGCTGCCGATAACAAATCTCTCGGACGCTTTAGCCTTGATGGTATCGCGCCAGCTCCACGGGGCGTTCCGCAGATTGAAGTAACCTTCAATATTGATGCCAATGGTATCTTGAACGTGACCGCTAAGGATAAGGGTACTGGTAAAGAGCAAAGTATTACTATTTCTGACAGTGGCAACCTCTCAAAGGACGACATCGAAAAAGCGGCCAAAGACGCCGAGATGCACGCCGACGAAGACAAGAAAAAGCGTGAAGCAATCGATGCACGCAATAGTCTTGAGAGCGCTATCTATCAGGCTGAGAAGATGCCAGACGAATACAAAGACAAAATTAGCGACGAGGACAAGAAAGTCATTACCGATGCGGTCGAAGAAGCAAGGAAGCACAAGGACAGCGATGACAAGGATGAGCTTGAAGCGGCTGTAAAAGCCCTGAACGACGCCATCATGCCAATCGGTGCCAAGATGTACGAAGCTGCATCGAAGGAAGAAGCGTCTGATACTGAAGGTGAAGCCGGCAAGAGCGACGAACCTGTTGAAGGTGAAGTTGTCGACGACGAGAAAAAAGCAAAATAGCCACCAATCGGTGATAAAAACAGGACCAATTGGTCCTGTTTTTATACGAGCCGTCGATGCGCTTTCTACATCAGGTTGGATAAATGAATGTGATATATTGGTAGTATAGTCAAATTAGTGACACTAAAACCAATATGAACGTACAACAGCTCTTTTTAACAAACAAGAAAAATAAGTTTCATCCTATCGCTCTGCGCCCGCTTGGGCTGCTCGTCTTTCTGGCGATTTTTGTTATTGTCCCATTTTTATATAACATTACTTCGGCGAAACAGTTTC
>Ga0326733_1000124_pt1 | contig 25955 bp, 31 predicted proteins | sample 14_GP2_308_FD_207946 | JGI IMG/M metagenome (GOLD analysis project Ga0326733, IMG submission 207946) | Glacier ice microbial communities from Ngari, Tibet, China - 14_GP2_30.8 | ecosystem: Environmental > Aquatic > Freshwater > Ice > Glacier | place: China: Ngari, Tibet | collected 2018-07-17
AAGAATCCGGCCGCCATTTACCAGTGAATCTCGTGGGGGTGTCCCCATTATGGTGGACAAACGCCGCGCCGTCCATCGACATGCCGAAACGCAAATAAGCCCCCGGCCAGAGGCCGGGGGCTTATTCGGGGTGTGCCGCGTGAGCGGCGGGAATTACTTGAGGACGACGGTGGCGCCAGCTGCTTCGAGCTGAGCCTTCGCCTTCTCGGCGGTCTCCTTGTTTGCACCTTCGAGGACGACGCCGGGGGCGCCATCGACGACGGCCTTCGCCTCGCCGAGGCCGAGGCTCGTGAGCGCGCGAACCTCCTTGATGACCTGGATCTTCTTGTCGCCGACGGACTCGAGGACGACGTCGAAGGAGTCCTTCTCCTCGACCTCTTCAACGGGTGCAGCGCCGCCGACGGCAGCAGCAGCGACGGGAGCCGCAGCGGTAACCTCGAAGACCTCTTCGAACTTCTTGACGAAGTCGCTCAGCTCGATGAGCGTGAGCTCCTTGAATGCTTCGATGAGCTCGTCGTTGGAAAGCTTTGCCATGATTATTCTCCTAATTGGTTCTGTGATCGTTGTGGCCGCGTGGCCGAACCCGCGGGGGGTTCTTAGCTCGCGGACTCCTGCTTTTCACGCAGCGCGTCGACCGTGCGAACGGCCTTCGACAGCGGTGCGTTGAACAGGTAGGCAGCACCGAACAGCGACTGCTTGAAGGCGCCGGCCAGCTTGCCCAGCAACACCTCCCGGCTTTCGAGGTCGGCTAGCTTCATGACCTCTGCCTGGGTGAGAGGATTACCGTCGAAGTAACCGTTCTTGACCACAAGCAGCGGGTTTGCCTTGGCAAAGTCACGCAGAGCCTTCGCGACGGCGACGGGGTCACCATGCACGAATGCGATCGCGGACGGCCCGGCGAGCTCATCGTCGAATGACGAGATGCCCGCGTTGTTGGCCGCGATCTTGGTCAGCGTGTTCTTCACCACGGCGTATGTTGCGTGCTCACTGATCGACGTCCGCAGCGTTTTCAGCTGGGCGACGGTGAGTCCGCGATACTCGGTGAGCAGGACAGCGTTCGAGCTACGGAACTTCTCCGTGAGCTCGGCGACTGAAGCTTCCTTGTTCGCCATGGCACTCCTTTGATTGATTGTTTGCGCCGCGACCGGGGCAGTGAATCATCAGGCTCGGCTCATGAAAAAAGCTCCGGCGCAAGCGCACGGAGCTGAAACCCTGGGGGAGACTTCTACACACACCTGCGCTGGCATTCGCTGAGCGAATCTTCGATCGGGCACCCGATGACGGGCACGCCGACAACCTGCGGTCTTTGGCTTCGCTAAGACTAGGGGATGCGGGCCCGATCGGCAAACCGGGCCCACCCCGCGTCAGACGTGGTTGCGCCAGGAGTGCTCCGGCTCGTAGCCCAGCACCCGGCGGGCCTTCTCGATCGAAAGCATCGTCTCGTTCTCGCCGAGCTGCTTCGTGACCGGCACGCCAGGGAACACCTCGGCCGCGAGCTCGGCGCTCGACCGGGACATGACCGTGTCGGCGTTCGCGATGATGTACGCGGCGAATCCCGGGAGGTTCTTCTCGAGCGCCTTCAGCACGGCCTGCGCACCGTCGCGAGCGTCGATATAGCCCCACAGGTTCCATTTGCGGGCTAGTGCGTCGGCGTCGTACGACGCGAACACGGCGTAGTCCTCGACGTGCATGACATTGGAGAACCGCAGCGCGGAGATGCTGAGCGCCGGATCCCAGCGGACAAGCTTCTGGGCGAGCTCCTCCTCGAGGTGCTTCGTGACCGCATAGGTGCTCTCTGGCCGCGACTCGTACTCCTCGTCGACCGGGATGTAGGGCGGCGGCGCGTCGAAGGGGATGCCGAGCAGCGTCTCGCTCGAGGCGTAGACGATCGTCCTAATGCCCGCGCGACGTGCCGCTTGGAACACGTTGTAGGTCGCGAGCATGTTGTTGTGGAAGGTCGCGGAATCGGGCAGGATTCCGCCGGCCGGAGCCGCGGCGAGGTGTACGACCGCGTCAAGCCCGGAGTGCCTGCTGTCGATACTGAAGAAGGCGTCGACGGTCTGCCCGTAGTCCGTGAAATCGACTCGCGTGAACGTCTCGCTGCGCGGGCCTGCGAGGTCGAGCTCGCACACGACGTGGCCAGCCGCACGCAACTCTGCGACGACAACGCTCCCCAGTTTTCCGGCTGATCCGGTGACGGCGATCCTCATTTGGGCTCCCTTGGTGAATGACTGCAAGGTTCCATCCTCCCACCCCTTCAGGCCTGGGCGACTACGGCTGCAGGCGCTCGAGGGTCCAGCCGGCCACACTCGTGGTGGGATCGATCGCCGCCGTGAACCGGATGCGATCGTGCAACCGGGAGGTGCGGCCCTGCCAGAACTCGATCTCCCTCGGCACCACGCGAACGCCGCCCCAGTGCGCGGGCCGGGGAATTTCGGTCCCCTCGGGATAGCGCCCCTCGAGCTCCAGAACCCGGCGCTCGAGTTCGTCGCGCGACGCGACGGGGCGGGACTGCTCGCTTGCGAGGGCGGCGATCCGCGCGCGACGGGGGCGCCGTGCGAAGTACGCGTCACTCACCTCGTTCGAGGTCGGCGCGGCGGTGCCGAGCACGGCGACCTGCCGGTTGAGCGAGTACCAGGGGAACAGCAGCGACACCGCGGGGTTCGCCGCGAGGGCGCGCCCCTTGCGCGAGTGGTAGTTGGTGACGAACTCGAATCCCTCGGCATCCAGCCCCTTGAGCAGCACGGTGCGGCTGCTCGGCCGCCCGTCGCCATCGACGGTGCCGACGACCATCGCATTGGGTTCGTAGACACCCGCCTCCTCGGCGCGCGCCAACCATGCGGCGAATTCGACGAGCGGATCGGGGTCGACGTCTGCCTCGGTCAGGCTCGTCGATCCGTAATCGGTGTGCCGGGTGAGTGAGTCCATCGTCGTGCCCGCTTCCTGGCGGGCCCGTGCCGCCGGTGTCATTCTGCCCCGTCAGGCCGAGCGCCAGCCGAGGACGATTCCGGCGCGAGGGGCAGCACGACCGTGAAGACGGTGCGGCCGGGCACGGAGTCGACCGACACCGTTCCGCCGTGACCCTCGACAACTGCCCGCACGATCGCGAGGCCGAGTCCCGTGCTACCGGCCGCCCTCGACCGGGACTCGTCGCCTCTCGTGAAGCGCTCGAACAGTGCTGCCTGCTGTTCGGCGGGTATTCCGGGGCCGTTGTCCGCGACAGTGAGGATGGCACGATCCCCCACCTCGAGGCCGACCGTGATCGCGGTACCCGCCGGGGTGTGCACGCGCGCGTTGGCGAGCAGGTTCGCGACGACCTGGCGCAGACGCGAATCGTCGCCGGTGACGATCACGGGCACCTCGGGCACCTCGAGCGCGAAGGCGTGCTCGGGGGCCGCGGCGTGAGCGTCGCTGACCGTGTCGAGCAGGATGCCTGTCAGGTCGACCGACTCGATCTCGAGGTCGCGGCCCTCGTCGAGACGCGCGAGCAGCAGAAGATCCTCGACAAGGGACGTCATGCGGATTGCCTCGGATTCGATCCGCTCCATCGACCTGGCGAGGTCGGGGGGCAAGTCGTGCCCGCCGCGCCGGGTGAGCTCGGCGTAGCCGCGGATGGAGGTCAGCGGGGTGCGCAGCTCGTGGCTCGCTTCGGCGACGAAGCGCCGCACCTTGCCCTCGCTCTCCTGGCGGGCGAGCAGGGCGGATGCGACGTGGTCGAGCATCCGGTTGATCGCGGCGCCGAGCCGCCCGACCTCGGTTCTCATGTCGGTGTCGGCATCCGGCACACGCTCGATGAGGGCGACCTCCCCCTTCGCGAGCGGGAGTCGCGACACGCGGACGGCGGTGTCTGCGACACGGCCGAGGGGACGCAGCGCTATCCTGACCACCGCCGAGCCGATCGCGGCGGTGGCGGCGAGCGCGGCCGCCGTGACGAGCGCGATGATGAGCAGCAGCTCCATGGTCGTCGCCCGGGATTCCGCGAGCGGCAGTCCGACCACGAGGCGCTCGTCCGCCCGCGTGGTTTCGGCGAGCACCCGGTACTCGCCGAGGTCGCCGAGGTCGACGCTCGACGCAGAGCGCCCACCCTCGACATCGAGCAGCACCTCCCGCTGGGCGGGTGTCAGGGGCGCGGCGGTGCCGTCGCCGGCCACGTACCCGGCGACGACGACGCTACCTCGCGATTCGACGAGCACGACGGCTCCGGGCCGGAGTGCATCCCGCGGCGATGGCGTGTATTCGCCGCGTCCAGGGCCCGACGACCCGACCAGGATGTCGGCGGCGGACCGCAGCTGCTCGTCGACCCTCGCCGTGAGTGCCCGTCCGAGCGCGGCCGTGCTGACGGCTCCGACGACCACGCTGACGAGTGCCAGGAGGAGCATGATGCCGACCACGAGCCGGCGTTGGAGCGACCAGGGTGCCCGCGAGCGGCCAGTCATCGGGCCGGCTTGATGAGGTAGCCGACGCCGCGCACCGTGTGGATCATGGGCTCCCGGCCGCCGTCGACCTTCTTGCGCAGGTAGGAGATGTAGAGCTCGACGATGCTCGCGCGGCCGCCGAAGTCGTAGCTCCAGACCCGGTCGAGGATCTGCGTTTTGCTCATCACCCGGCGGGGGTTTCGCATGAGGAAGCGCAGCAGCTCGAACTCGGTCGCGGTGAGCTCGATCGACTGGCCGTCCCGCTGCACCTCGTAGCTCTCCTCGTCGAGGGTGAGGTCGCCGACCCGCAGGACGGGGTCGCTCAGGTCGGTCGCCAGCACGGTCGACCGGCGGATGAGTCCGCGGAGCCTCGCGACGAGCTCCTCGAGGCTGAACGGCTTCGTGACATAGTCGTCGCCGCCGGCCGTGAGCCCCTGGATGCGGTCGTCCAGCGAGTCCTTCGCGGTCAGGAACAGGATCGGCATGTCGCGGCCGTCGGCGCGGAGCCGACGCAGCACGCTGAGGCCGTCGACGTCGGGCAGCATGACGTCGAGCACGACGACGTCCGGCGCGAACTCCCGGATGAGCGCGATCGCGGCGGAGCCGCCGGATGCCGCGCGAACGTCCCATCCCTCGTAGCGCAGCGCCATGGTGAGCAGGTCGGTGAGGGATGCCTCGTCGTCGACGACCACGGCGCGCACGGGCGAGCCGTCGGCGCGGCGCATCTGTACCCGGGCGGCATGGATATCGGTCACATCCCCACTATCCCCGGTTTCCTAGGAAAACCCTATGCGTGAGCGGGACGCGCGCTGTGTGACATCCCCGACGAAGGCCCCTGCCGGCCACGAAACACGGCACGGTAAATTTCCTCATCCCACTCCGCCTCACCCCGCCACCGCAGCCAGGAGAGCCCCATAATCAGCCGCCTGATGGAATTGCAGCAGCAGCATGCCCCGCTCGTGAGACAGGTGGATGCCCTCGCTGCCGGGCGTGCGCTGCGCGCCACGGTCCGGCGCTCGGCGCACGCCCAGTACACCGCCGGGTCCCGCGATCCTCTCGCCGTCCTCGCGAAGCAGAACGCAACGCGCCTCGAGCACCTCGTCCCGCTTCGCATGGGCCGGATGCTGGCGAGTCCGTTCGCGTTCTACCAGGGGGGCCGCGGCGATCATGGCCGCCGACCTCGCGGGAGGCGTGACAACGGGCATCCGGCTGACCGTCTGCGGGGACGCCCACTTCGACAACTTCGGGCTCTTCTCCTCACCGGAGCGCGCCCTGGTCTTCGACCTCAATGACTTCGACGAGGCCTCCGAAGGGCCATGGAATGGGACGTGAAGCGGCTCGTGACAAGCGTGGTGGTCGGCGGGCGTTCATTCGGATTCAGCGATGACGAATCCCGGCGCGCTGCGCTCGAGACAGCGAAGCTGTACCGCCAGTCGCTGCAGGCCATGATGAAATTCACGGTACTGGATCGCTACTACTTTCGGCTCGACCGGGATCCCACGGGCCTGGGGCTCAGTGCCCTGTCGCCGACGGCACGGAAGGTGCTTTACAAGGCCAGGCGACAGGCCCTGAAGCGCACCTCGGAAGCTGCCGTCGACAAGATCACCATCAGGGCGCCCGACGGCACGCGGCGGATCGTCGAGCAGCCGCCGCTGCTCACACACCTGAATCTGTCGACCCAGGAACAGGTCGAGCACCTCTTCGAGGACTACCGCCGCACGGTGCCCGCCGATGTCGCCCAGCTGCTGTCCCAGTTCTCGCTGACCGATGCGGCCCTGCGCGTCGTCGGGGTGGGCAGCGTCGGCACCCGCTGCCACATCGTGATCCTGACCGGGCCCCAGCAGGAGTCTCTCGTGCTGCAGATCAAGGAGGCGCAGGAGTCAGTGCTCTCGAGCTTCGGCGGCGTTGAGGCGCAGAACCCGGCGGAAACGACGTCGCTGCCGGTGGAGGCGATCGAGGGCTACCGGGTGGTGGCGAACCAGCGCATCCTGCAGGCCGTCTCCGACCCCTTCCTCGGGCACCTCTGCTTCGGCGGACGAGACTACTTCGTGCGGCAGTTCCGCGACCGGAAGGGATCGATCGAGGTCGCCCGCCTGCGTGCGCCGGAGTTCACGACCTACGTCGGCCGGTGCGCGTCCGTGCTCGCACGCAGTCATGCGCAAAGCCACGATGCCGCCATGGTGGCCGGTAATCTCGGCTCCGCGCCGACGTTTGATCGCGCGGTCACTGAGTGGGCCTTCGCCTACGCCGACCAGTCGCTCGCCGACTACGAGAGCCTGCGCGCCGCCGTCGACAGCGGGGCCGTCGAGGCGGTGCACGGCATCTGAGCAGGCTCAGCCCGCGGCGAGCCAGCTCAGCGCCGCACGCAGGTCGGATTCGTCGATGCCATGACCGCCGGCACGCACGACGTGGTCGACTTCGGCGCCGTGCTCGGCGAGTGAGGCGACGACGCGCTGGGCGCTGGCAAGTGGTGCGAACGGGTCGGAGTCGCCGTTCAGCACGAGCACCCTGCTCCCCGAGAGGTCGGTGTCAAGCTCCCGGTCGGGGAGCGGGTTCATGCCCGAGAAGGCGATCGTCCGGTCGAGGGAGCCCGGATGCAGCAGGGTCGTGGCGAGGGCGATGTTCGCGCCGTTCGAGAAGCCGACGGCGATGAGCCGCCGATCGCCGAGCCCGTAGGCGGCGCGAGCCTCGGCGATGAAGCCGGCGAGCTCTCCCGACCGGCGCACGACGTCGTCGACATCGAACTGACCCTCGGCGAACCGGCGGAACCAGCGCAGCATCCCGTTCTCCTGCACCTGCCCGCGGGGTGCGAGCACAGCCGCCGAGGGGTCGAGCGACTCCGCGAACGCGGCGAAGTCGTGCTCGTTGCCCCCGGTGCCGTGGAGCATCAGCAGTACCGGCGAATCGGGAGCCCCCTCGCGGTAGAGGTGCGGCCGGTCCGGCACCGGGGCGGTCATCGGGCGTGCTCCTCGAGCTGAGGGTTGTTCTCCGCGGGCAGCTCGATCTTCGCGACGGCGTTCTCGATCGCGTCGCGGCTCGGCTCGAGCCACGGCGGAAGCTTGAGCGAGCGGCCGAGCTCGAGCAGGGGCTCGTCGATGTCGAACCCGGGGGTGTCGGTGGCGATCTCGAAGAGCACGCCGCCGGGCTCCCGGAAGTAGATGGAGGTGAAGTACTGGCGATCGAGGATCGCGGTCACCTGGTGGCCACGGTCGACGAGCTCGCGCCGCCACAGCTCCTGGGTCGCCTGGTCGGGAACCCGGAAGGCGATGTGATGCACGGTGCCGCCCGCCGACAGCCCCTGCGGACCCGTCGGGTCGGCAATCACGTCGACGATGTTGCCGGCGCCCCCGTCACCGGCTTCGAGCCGGGTGCGGTTTCCGCGCTCGCTCACGATGCGCAGCCCGAGGTCGTCGGTCAGCAAGCTCACGGTCTTCGCCGGGTCGGCAACGGTGAGCACCGAGGAGTGCTGGCCGCGCACGGCATATTCTGCGGGCACAGAGGCGGAGTCCCACGGGTCGCGCGGGTCGGAGAGCGAGGAGGCGACGAGGTCGATCTGCAGGCCGTCCGGGTCCCGCAGCGACAGGCGCTCCTCGTCGCCGGACTCGGAGGTCACCGCCGACTCGACGCCGAGGCTGGAGAAGTGGTCCTTCCACCAGCCGAGGGTGCCCGCCGGCACGGAAAACGCGGTCGACGTCGACTGGCCGCGACCGACGCGGCCGTCGGGCACGCCGACCCACGGGAAGAAGGTGATGAGCGATCCCGGCCGCCCCGCGGTGTCGCCGTAGTAGAGGTGGTACGTTCCCGGGTCGTCGAAGTTGACGGTCTTCTTCACGAGCCGCAGCCCGAGTCCGGTCACGTAGAAGTCGATGTTGCGCTGCGGCTCGCCGGCGATCGCCGTCACGTGGTGCAGCCCCGATGTGTTCACACTCATTGTCTGTACCTCCCTGCTCGATTATATCCATGCAAACGCATAATAATGACGGAGTATTCCCGCGAGCGTCCGCACGCGCTCGGAGCCGTTGTCGGGGAGAATGGCGAGGTGACGTTCGTGCAGCCGATGCTCTCCCTCTGGGACGAGCCGCCCCCCGACCACCGGGACCGGCTGGTGGCGCGCTCGAGCAACCGCGTCGCGTGGCTGCGGGCGAGAGCCAAGGGCATCACGGCGACGGATGCGGCCCGTCTGTCCGGCATCCGTTCCGTTCAGGCGATCGCCCTCGAGAAGGTGCACGGCTCGGGGTTCGGCGGCAACGCCTATACCGACCATGGGAGGGCCCGCGAGCCAGAGATCGCCCGCTGGGTGCACGGGGAGTTCGGCATCTCACCGAGCGACGGATTGTTCCACGCCAACGGCGAGCGGCAGCACCTGGCGACACCGGACGGGCTCGGCCGCTCCGCCGCCGGCGACCTGGTGCTCGCCGAGATCAAGACGACGAAGTCGGTGTGGCAGTCGATCCCGCGGTCGTACCTGCGTCAGATCTGGTGGCAGCAGTACGTGCTGGGCGCCGAGCGCACCCTCCTCGTCTGGGAGCAGCACCTCGACTTCGTGCCGGTGAACGGCACACCCGAATGCCGCTGGATCGAACGCGACGAGAACGAGATCCACTCGCTCGTGCAGTTGGCGAACCGCGTGCTCGACGTGCTCGCGCGTCAGCGCTGACCGCGACCGACGGGCGCGAGCGGCGTCAGGACGCGCACCCGGCTGAACGCCCAAACCAGGGCGCCGACGAGCGCGAAGGCGATTGCAATGACGATCGCATAGATCGCGACCAAGCCGTAGCCTGTCGCGGGGTCGAGGAACGGGTACGGCACCCAGCCGTCGGTAGCGCCGCGGATCAGAACGACGGTGAGCCACACCACGGGGTAGGCGAGCACTACGGGAAAGTACTTCCAGGCCAGCGGGGACCGGTCGCCGAAGAGGATCCAGTCGGCAGCGAGGTAGAGGGGGATCCAGATGTGCAGGATGTCGTTGGCCCAGGGCAGCAGCACACCGCCGTCGAGGCCGGTCAGGAGTGTGTTGTAGACCACCCCGACGATGATCATGTAGGTCGCGACGCACCCGCGGGCGACCTCGAGCGCCCGGGACTGCGCGCGCCCGGTGATGCCGACGATGGCCGCAGTGCCGAGCACGAGCACCGAGAAGATGTTGCTCTGCAGGGTGAAGAATCCGAAGAAATTGAACGGGTTGATCGGACCCTTTTCCGCCGTGTAGGCGAAGGTGGCGATGACGGCGGTGGCTCCCGCGATCGCGGCAGACAGTCGCAGGGCGGCGAAGAGGCGGGTCATGAATTGATCATAGTTAGCATTCAATTGACACCGCTGTAACGCTGCCGACTCACGGGACGGATTGACTGGTGTTCCCCAGGCGAGGAGGCCATTCGAATGACCACGATGCGAACCATGGTGATCCACAGGTCCGGCGCACCACTGGAGCTGGTCGCATCGGAGGCACCGATCCCACTGCGGGTCAACCACGAGGTGCTTGTTCGGGTGCTGGCCGCCGGTATCAACCCGATCGATGCGAAGACCCGCTCGGGCGGCGGGGTCGCCGCGGCGATCGGCGCCTATCCCGCGGTGCTCGGCCGCGACTTCAGCGGTGTCGTCGTCGAGAGCCCATTCGAGGCGCACCCCCTCCAGCCCGGCATGGAGGTGTTCGGCATGACGAGCTTTCCGCGATCCGCCGGCAGCTACGCCGAGTACGTGGCCGTCTCCTCGCTCAGCGTCACGCGCAAGCCGGCGAGCCTGTCCCATGTCGAGGCCGCCGGGGTTCCCCTCGCCGCCCTCACGGCGTGGGGCATGGTCGTTGATGTGGCGAAGGCCCACGATGGGCAGCGGATGCTGATCCATGCCGGCTCGGGCGGGGTCGGCCATTTCGCGGTGCAGTTCGCGCGGTACTTCGGCGCCCACGTCATCGCGACGGGCTCGACGCGCAACCTCGGCTGGCTCGGCGAGCTCGGAGCGAACCAGGTCATCGACTACACCGCCGCCAGGTTCGAGGACGGCCTCGACAACGTCGACGCCGTGATCGACCTCATCGGCAACGTGCACGACGACACCGGCACCCGGTCGCTGGCAACCCTGCGCCGCGGTGGCTTGCTCGTGAACGCCCCGACCGGCAGCTGGCCGACGATGCGGGAGGATGCTGCGGCCGCGGGCATCCGCGCGACGGGCTACAAGGTCGCGCCTGACGGGGCGACCCTCGCGATCATCGCGAGGCTGCTCGAGTCCGGCGACATCCGGGTGCACCTCGACGACGTCTTCGACCTCTGCGACGCGGCGTCCGCGCACACCAAGCTCGAGACCGGCCACACCCGCGGCAAGATCGTGCTCAGGGTCGGCGAGGCGTAGGCCAGGACTCGAAGCGGAGCTCGCGCACGAAGTCGTCCTCGAAGCGTGAGCCGACGAGGAAGCGCTTGGTTCCCACACGAGCGAACCCGCTCTTCTCGTAGAACGCGTTCGCCCGCTCGTTGAGCTGGTTGACGCCGAGCCAGACGCCGCGCGCCCCGCGCCGCAGGGCGCGCCGGAGCGAGGCCTCGACCAGTCGCGTGGCGATGCCGCTGCCGTGGTGCCCGGTGTGCACATAGAGCTTGCTGAGTTCGACCGTCGGGCGAACCGTGATCACCGCCGATACGTCGGGGTCGCCGGGCTCGCCGAAGATCAGCATCGTGTACCCGGCGGCGATGCCGTCGACCTCGGCGAGCAGCAGCTCCCGGTGCGGGTCGGCGAGGTACACCGTCATTTTCTCGCGGGAGAGATGGGCGGCCACGAACGCGTCCATGTCGCGCCGCAGCGTTCCGGGAGGGCAGGCGAGGGGGAACGTTGCCGCGGCGAGCTCGTGAAGCGCAACGGCATCCGCTGGCCTTGCCTGGCGCACCACGACGCGCTCGTTGGCTGAGGCGGTCGTGGGCATAGTCGATTCTGGCGCACCGGGGGCTCCCGCCCCTAATGCCTGCGGTCGGAAAGCGAAAAAAGGGGCCAACTCGCGTTGGCCCCTCCTCGCGTCGCTCGTGCTGAGCGAATGCGTCCTGTTACAGAACGTTGACGTCCAGCGGGATGCCGGGGCCGAACGTGGTCGACACCGTGCCCTTCTGGATGTAACGGCCCTTCGAGCTCGAGGGCTTGGCCCGCGAGATCTCGTCGAGCGCTGCCTTGATGTTCTCTTCGAGCTGCACCTGGTCGAAACCGGACTTGCCGACGATGAAGTGCACATTGCTGTGCTTGTCGACGCGGAACTCGATCTTTCCACCCTTGATCTCGGTCACGGCCTTGGCCGGGTCCGGAGTCACGGTGCCGGTCTTCGGGTTCGGCATGAGGCCGCGGGGCCCCAGGACCTTACCGAGACGACCGACCTTGCCCATGAGCTCCGGCGTCGAGACGGCGGAGTCGAAGGAGGTGTACCCGGCGGCGACCTTCTCGATGAGCTCGTCGCCACCGACCTCGTCGGCGCCGGCGGCGAGAGCGGCCTCGGCGGCCGGTCCCGTCGCGAACACGATGACGCGGGCGGTCTTGCCGGTTCCGTGCGGAAGGTTGACGGTTCCGCGAACCATCTGGTCGGCCTTGCGCGGGTCGACCCCGAGCTTGAGCGCGACCTCGACGGTCGAGTTGAACTTGGCGGAGCCGGTCTCACGGGCGACCGCGACGGCCTCAGAAGGCGTGTAGAAACGGCCTTCTTCGATCTTCTCTGCTGCGGCGCGGTAGGCCTTGGATTTCGTAGCCATTATGCGTCCACCGTGATCCCCATCGAGCGGGCGGTGCCGGCGATGATCTTTGAAGCTGCTTCAATGTCGTTTGCGTTGAGGTCGGCCATCTTGACCTCGGCGATCTCGCGAACCTGCTCCTTGGTGAGCTTCGCAACCTTGACGGTGTGCGGGGTTCCCGATCCCTTGGCCACTCCGGCGGCCTTCTTGATGAGCTCGGCTGCCGGCGGGGTCTTCAGGATGAACGTGAACGAGCGGTCCTCGTAGACCGTGATCTCGACGGGGATGACGTTGCCGCGCTGGGCCTCGGTCGCCGCGTTGTACGCCTTGCAGAACTCCATGATGTTGACGCCGTGCTGTCCCAGCGCCGGCCCGATGGGCGGTGCGGGGTTGGCGGCGCCAGCCTTGATCTGAAGCTTGATCAGACCAGTGACTTTCTTCTTCGATGCCATCGTTTCTCTCTTTCGTTGTCGAACATCCGGGTCCCGGATGCTCTCCCGCTGCCCGGTAGGTCCGGTCGCGGTGGTCTGTGTGTCGCGTTAGAGCTTGGTGACCTGGTCGAAGCTGAGCTCGACCGGGGTCTCGCGCTCGAAGAGCGACACGAGCACGGTGAGCTTGCCGCTCTCCGGCTTGATCTCGCTGATCGAACCGGGAAGACCCGCGAACGAGCCCTCCTTGATCGTGATGGTCTCGCCGACCTCGAAGTCGACTTCCTGCGGGATCGAGCGCGCGGTGGTCTTGCCACCCTTTGCGCCGGCCTTCGCAGGCGCTTCGACGATCTGCACGAGGCTCTTGAGCATCGAGAAGGCCTCTTCGAAGCGAAGCGGGGTGGGGTTGTGCGAGTTGCCGACGAAGCCGGTGACGCCGGGGGTGTGTCGCACGACCGACCAAGAGTCCTCGTTGAGGTCCATGCGCACGAGCACGTATCCGGGGATGCGCACGCGGTTGACGAGCTTGCGCTGACCGTTCTTGATCTCGACGACGTCCTCCATCGGCACTTCGACTTGGAAGACATAGTCCTCCATCGACATGCTCACCTTGCGGTTCTCGATGTTCTGCTTGACGCGCTTCTCGAACCCGGCGTAGGAGTGGATGACGTACCACTTGCCCGGGGCGAACTTCAGCTCGGCACGGAAGGCCTCGTAGGGGTCGACCTCGGCCGCCTCCTCCAGCTCGGCTTCCACCTCGGCCTCATCGTCGACGGCGGCGACGGATGCGTTGGCCTCCTCGATCGAGTCGATGTCGAGGGCGTCGTCGACGATCTCGTCAGCCTCGGGGTCGACGGCGGTCTCGATCGCATCGAGTGCCGCGTTGAGGTCGGACTCGACGTCGTTCTCAATGTGCATCGCGGTGTGCTCGGCGGGCTCCACCGACGACTCGGCCTCGTCGAGGGTGTTGCCCTCTTGAGCCTCTTCCACCTCGGAGGACTGCTCGGCGGCAGTCGCGAGGTCGATATCGTCGCGTTCTGTGTCAGACACTGGATTCCATTTCCGTTGGTATTGCGGCTCTGCGCGCGAACCTTGCGGCTCCGCGCGCCGTCACGATTTCCGGGGCATCCCGGGATTCAGCCGCTCGCGCGGCCGGGGGGAACTACTGGGCGGGCCCGTCACCGAAGACATAGGCCACACCGAGAGCGAACACGAAGTCGAGCCCGGCCACAAGCGACATCATGATGACGACGAATGCGAGCACGACGCCCGTGTAGCTGAACAGTTCCTTGCGGGTCGGGGTAACGACCTTCTTGAGTTCATTGATGACCTGTTGGATGAACAGGGCGATGCGACCGAATGGACCGCGCCTTCCGGCACGCTCCTTCCTGGCGTTGGCGACGACGTCCTCGCTGGACTCGTCGGTCACGTTCTTCGCCACTGTTACTACCTTCCGGATACCGTTCGCCTGATCCGGGTGAGGATCAGGCAACTCGCTGGTTCGTGCGGTCCCGCACGAATCGAGCTGCAGGGCGGACAGGACTTGAACCTGCAACCTGCGGTTTTGGAGACCGCTGCTCTACCAATTGAGCCACCGCCCTTCGGAGGAAAACACCCCCACGCCCATGACCTTTCGATCCGCATCCGGATTGTTGGCTACAAACGGGCACGCAAAAGCATGGCAGATTTCCACTACCTCTCCCAGTCTAGGTCAGGTCTCTGGGGGTGTAAAGCCAGCCCCGCGCTGCGCGGCACCGCACACCACCGGTCTCGTTCGTTAAGCTGGGGATCGTGACCACCCAACTCCCCCGAATCTCGCAGCGCATCTCCTCGATCGCGGAATCCGCGACCCTCAAGGTCGACTCGAAAGCGAAGGCGCTGCAAGCGGCCGGCCGACCGGTCATCAGCTACGCCGCAGGCGAGCCGGACTTCCCGACGCCGGCGAACATTGTCGAGGCAGCGTCCGCCGCCGTCCTCGACCCGAAAAACCACCGCTACACGCCGGCGGCCGGCCTGCCGGAGCTGCGCGAGGCGATCGCCGCGAAGACCGCGCGGGACAGCGGCTGGGAGGTGACCGCGAACCAGGTCGTCGTCACAAACGGCGGCAAGCAGGCCGTCTACCAAGCCTTCGCCACGCTCGTCGACCCGGGCGACGAGGTCATCGTGCCCTCCCCCTACTGGACGACTTACCCCGAGGCAATACGCCTGGCCGGCGGCGTGCCCGTCGAGGTCTTCGCCGGGGTGGAGCAGAACTACCTCGCCACAATCGAGCAGCTCGAAGCTGCCCGCACGCCGCGCACCAAGGTTCTCCTCTTCGTCTCGCCGTCCAACCCGACGGGGTCGGTCTACTCCGCCGAGCAGACCCGCGCGATCGGCGAGTGGGCGCTCGAGCACGGCATCTGGGTCATCAGCGACGAGATCTACCAGAACCTCGTCTATGACGGCATCCGCGCGGTTTCGATCGTCGAGGCCGTTCCGGCCCTCGCCGACACGACGATCCTCGTGAACGGTGTCGCCAAGACCTACGCGATGACCGGCTGGCGCCTCGGCTGGATGGTCGGGCCGGTCGACGCCATCAAGGCCGCCGCGAACCTGCAGTCGCACCTCTCCTCCAACGTGTCGAACATCTCGCAGCGGGCGGCGATCGCCGCGTTGACCGGTCCACAGGATGCCGTGGAGGAGATGCGCCAGGCGTTCGACCGCCGCCGCGCGACCATCGTTGCCGAGCTGAACAAGATCGATGGGGTCAACTGTCCGATGCCGCAGGGCGCGTTCTATGTCTATCCCGACGTGACCGGCCTGCTCGGGCACGAGTGGGGTGGCGTGACGCCCACGACCTCGCTCGAGCTCGCGGACCTGATACTCGAGCAGGCCGAGGTGGCCGTCGTCCCGGGCGAGGCGTTCGGGCCGAGCGGCTACTTGCGGCTGTCGTACGCGCTCGGCGACGATGCCCTGCTCGAGGGCGTGCAGCGCCTGCAGCGGCTGTTCGCGTAGGTGTCGTCCGGCTGACGCCGTCTCCTCTGCACCGCCGGCTCCACCGCCCCAGCCACACCCGCGAACTGCCCACTAACGTCCCCTCCAGGCCCACCAACGTGACATTTTTAGGCAACTGGCGCAACCGCATCCTGCGAATTGCCCACTTACGTCCCCTCCAAGCCCTCCGATGCGACATAACCGGGCACCTCGCGGTCCGGACGGCCGCCAGGCTCCGCTGGCGGCCAGCAACCGGCCGATCACGCGGCAATGCCCGCTACTCCCCAGCCGCCACGTACCTCCAGCATCCCCCACGGAGGTTTAGCCGGGGCCAGGCGGACGGCTCGCTCGGAGTATTGACGGATACACCCGTCACCGCTTCCAGCGCAGCTCAGCGGTCAGCCCTTCACGGTGGTCACCGGCGAGCGCGCGGCATCCAACGCGGACGGATGCGATCACTCGATCTCGACAAGTCGATCTGGGGCGTACGCAACCCCGACCGGGGAGACACCTCCCTCGAGACTCGGTGCGCAATGTTCGCCCTGCGGATGCCGGATGACGCGGTCTTCAGCCACGCAACCTCGGCGCTCCTGTTTCGCGCACCGCTACCATTCGCGTTGGAGGCGTATCCACGCGTGCACATTGCAGTGCCGTACCCCGCGCGAGCGCCGCACGCTGCCGGAATCCTCGGCCATAGCCTCGATCTGGCTCCGGGGGATGTCGTCGAGAGCAACGGGTTGCGGCACACCTCGGCCGCGCGAACTTGGTGCGACATGTCGGCGTCCCTGTCGTTGTTGGATCTCGTCGCCCTTGGCGACTATCTGATCTAGTGGAGGCTGCAGTTCGCGACGCACGCGGAACTCGCGGAGTGCGTCGCCCGCCTGGCGGGTCGGCGGTGAGCCGAGCGGATGCGGGAATCTTTCCTCCGCTGAACGACCGTTCCGAGTCGCGACCGGAGTCATGGCTGCGGGTGATTGTCGTCCGAGCAGAGCTCCCAGCACCGTCGATCAACCACGTGATTGTCGACGCCGAATCCGGCAAGAGATATCGAACCGACGTTGCGTTCTCGAAGTACAAGGTGCTGCTCGAATACCAGGGCGACTACCACCGCGGGCGGAAGCAGTGGCGCAAGGACATGACCCGCTGCGCTCGCCTGGAGGCGAACGGCTGGGTTGTGATGGAGATCAACGGCGACGACATGAGAAGACCGGACGAACTCGCGGAGCGCATCCGCTCGGTGCTTCGTAGTCGTGGCTGGCGCAGCTAAATCGTGCGGAGTGCCCCCACGACCCCCCACCCGTGAGGTGCCCGCAACGGTCGCCTCACTTTCCTCCGACACGACGCAAGTGGGCACATCGCGCGATCGCGCGCGAGAAATCGCGAGGCCCACGACTCGCTCCGGCACGGGAGCGAGTTGTGCATGCGGATTGCCGAACACGGCCGCGCGATTTGTTGTCGGTAACACCATATACTGCAAGCCGGACAGCCAACGGAGGACCCATGGCACTCATCGCCGGCATCGACTCGTCGACGCAAAGCTGCAAGGTCGTGGTGCGCGACCTTGAAACGGGCCGCCTCGTTCGCGAGGGCCGTGCGAGCCACCCGGAGGGCACCGAGGTCGATCCGGAGCTGTGGTGGGCGGCGCTCCTCGCCGCGGTGCTGGATGCCGGTGGACTCGAGGGCGTCGTCGCCCTCGCGGTCGGCGGCCAGCAACACGGCTGCGTCTGCCTGAACGCCGCCGGCGAGGTCGTGCGGCCCGCGCTGCTCTGGAACGACACCCGTTCGGCGCCCTCCGCCGCCGACCTCGTGGCCGAGCTCGGCGCCGAGGCATGGGCCACCGGCACCGGAAGCGTGCCCGTCGCCTCGTTCACGGTGACCAAGCTGCGCTGGCTCCGCGACCACGAGCCCGCGAGCTCGGGCGCAACCGTCGCCGTCGCGCTCCCGCACGACTACCTGACCTGGCGCCTGCGGGGCTACGGCCCCGGCAATGCCGATTTCGCCGCGCTGGTCACGGACCGCTCCGACGCGAGCGGCACCGGCTACTGGTCGCCCGCGACCGGCGAGTACCGCCTCGACCTGCTCGAGCACGCGTTCGGCCGCCAGGTGATCGTGCCCCGTGTGCTCGGACCGGCGGATGCGGCAGGCGAGACCGCCGCATTCCCGGGCATCCCCGCCGGAATCCTCGTCGGCCCCGGCGCCGGCGACAATGCGGCAGCCGCCCTGGGGCTCGGGGCCGGGCGCGGCGACGTCGTGATCTCGATCGGCACGTCCGGCACGGTCTTCGCGGTGACCGACACCGCCGTCGCGGACGCCTCCGGCACGGTCGCCGGCTTCGCAGACGCGACCGGGCTCTTCCTGCCCCTTGTCGCGACCCTCAATGCGGCCAGGGTGCTCGCCGCCGCTGGCGCCCTGCTCGGCGCCGACCACGACCGGGTCGCCGAGCTGGCGATGCAGGCCGCCCCCGGCAGCGGCGGGCTCGTGCTGCTGCCCTACCTCGAGGGCGAGCGCACACCGAACCTGCCGACGGCGCGGGGGTCGATCCACGGGCTGACCCTCGCCAACGCGACGCCGGGCAACCTCGCGCGAGCGATGGTCGAGGGGATGCTGTGCGGTCTCGCCGACGGGCTCGACGCGATCGCGAGCCGCGGCGTTGCGATCGAGCGGGTGCTGCTCATCGGCGGCGGTGCACGCAACGCCGCCGTGCAGCGGATCGGCCCCGAGGTCTTCGGGCTGCCGGTCACCGTGCCGCCGACCAGCGAGTACGTCGCCGACGGCGCCGCACGGCAGGCCGCCTGGGTGCACACGGGAGAGCTTCCCGCCTGGACCCTCGGCGAGACGACACGCCTCGACGCGAGCGCCCAGCCGCAGATTCGCGAGCGGTATGCCGCGGCCGGACGTGCCCTCGGCTACTGACCGGTCAGTCGTCTGCCGGGATGCCGATGTAGCCGGGCTCCGGCTGAAGAGCCACGCCGAACTCGTTGCGCACGCGCTCCTGCACGAATCGGGCCAGCTCGAAAATGTCGGATGCCGTCGCAGCCCCGGTGTTCACGATCGCCAGGGTGTGCTTGCTCGAGATCGCGGCCCCGGACCCGGGGAGCGAGAATCCCCGGCCGATGCCGGCCCGCTCGATGAGCCAGGCCGCCGACAGCTTCACCCGGCCGGGTTCGATTGGCCACTGGGCGGCATCCGGCGGCAGGGTCCTGGCGAAGGATGCCGCGACGAGCGGATTCGTAAAGAACGAACCGGCGCTCGTGGTGTCGGGGTCGGCCGCATCGAGCACCATCCCCTTCACCCGGCGCAGCGCCAGCACGGCGTCACGGATGACGCCAACCGGGATCCGGTCGCCGAAGCCAGCGCCGATCGCGGTCGCGAGCTGCTGCGATGCGACCGGGCGGCTGAGCCCCTCGGCATCCGTCAGCTCGAGCTCGATCGAGAGCACGATGCCACGGCGTCCCGACTTGAATACCGAGCTGCGGTAGCCGAGCTCGAGCTGGTCCGCCGGGATGACCTCGAAGCGGCCGGTCTCGTAGTCGAGGAATTCGACGGAGACGAGCGTGTCGGAGAGCTCTTGCCCGTAGGCGCCGATGTTCTGGATGGGGCCGGCGCCGCTCGACCCGGGGATGCCCGCCATCGCCTCGATCCCCGCGAGCCCGCGGTCGACGGTGTATCCGACGAGCTCGTCCCACGGCTCGCCTGCCTGCACCCGCAGCCGTGTCGTGCCGTGCGCCGACCGCAGCGTCTCGATGCCGCGGGTGAGAATGCGGATGACGGTGCCGTCGAATCCGTCATCGCCGACGACGATGTTGGAGCCGCCGCCGAGGGCCATCCACTCCTCGCCGCTCGCCCACACGTCCAGGCTCGTGCGCACGAGCTCGTCGGGCGTGTGTGGACTCAGCAGCTCGCGCGGCGCCCCGCCCACGCGCAGGGTTGTCAGTTCGCGAAGATCCATGTGTACCAGGCTGGTCAGCGCAGGCTGACGCGAACCTGCGCCTTCCCGAGTACGGTGCCGCCGTGGGCGGTGACGGTGAGGTCGATCCGCGCCTCTCCTGCATCCGGGTCGAGCGCCCCGACCTTGGCAACGACCGCGATGGCGGCCCCCTCGAGAGAATCCACGACGACCGGGCGGGTGAACCGAACGCCGTAGTCGACGATGCGTCCGGGATCGCCGAGCCAGTCGACGACGGGCTGCACCGCGATACCCATGGTGAGCATGCCGTGTGCGAGCACGCCGGGAAGGCCGACGGCCTCGGCGACATCGTCGCGATAGTGGATGGCGTTGAAGTCCCCGGATGCCCCCGCATAGCGCACGAGGCTGTCGCGGCTGATTCGGTAGTCGGCGTCGGCGACAACCTGCCCGATCTCGAGAGCGTCGAGACGAGGCGCGGTCAGGGCGCTCATGCGTCACCCCGCACGACGAGAGTGGAGGAGGCGGTGACGACGTGGCTGCCAGTGGCATCGACGATGGAGGATTCGGCGGTCACCATCGCGTTGCCCCCGAGGGTCTTGATGCTCGTCACCGCGAGGGTCGCGGTGAGTTCGTCGCCGGCCACGATCGGCCTCGAGTAGCTGAACCGCTGCTCTCCGTGCACGACACGGCTGAAGTCGATGCCGGCGTCCGGCTCTGCGAGCAGCTGCGCGAGGGTCGACTCCTGCACGACAACCGCGAAGGTCGGTGGCGCGACGATGTCGCTGTAGCCGGCCGCCTTCGCCGCGGCCGGGTCGTGGTTGATCGGGTTGGTCGCAAAGACGGCGCGGGAGAACTCGCGCACCTTCTCACGGCCGACAAGGTAGGGATCGGTTGGGGCGAAGACGCGGCCCTGCAGTTCTGGGTTCACTGGCACGGTTGCCAGCCTAACCAATGGCACCCGCCGGCAGCCGAGCGGGGCAGGCCGGGGGCAGTGGGAGCACACGGCGAATGCACAAGGCCCGGCCATCGTGACGATGGCCGGGCCTTCCGGGTGGAATTGCCTACTGGCAGCTATCGCACTGCAGGAGGTCCATCGGGTCGACGGGGATTTCGTAGCCGCCTACGTTGTTGTCGTTGTCCATGTTGGCCTCCTTCAAAGTCTGTTACCGATCGCCCCGATCGGCTCCAGCAGGGGCGGTGATCGAAACCCTCGCGTGCTGGATCTCCACTATATAACGCTAATGACACCCGTGTCATTCCACTACATGTAGTGTTTCAACTTTTTATTGGAGATTTCTGCGCCACGCGCCCGGTGAAGTCGTCCATCGAGCGGTAGACCCCGAATAGGCGCCCGGCGAAGAAGTCGAAGGCGCGCTGCGGGAGCAGCCCGTTGAGCGCCCGGCCCAGGCTCACCGTCCAGGGCAGCATGAGGAACGGCCGGCCGGCGAGCATCGCGGTCCAGGCGCGGTCGACGACATACTCCGGGGCCATGATCGGCGTCAGCAGCGGGCCGCGGGCGCCGTCGAACATGCCAGTGCTGATGTAGCTCGGGGCGAGGGTCGTGACGCGGACGTGCCCGTGGCCGGCTCGCACCAGCTCGAGGCGGAGGGAGTCGCTCCACCCGATCACCGCCCATTTGGAGGCCGCGTACACGCTCATTTTCGGATTCGACACGGTTCCGGCTGCGGAGGCGACGTTGAGAATGCGGTGCGGGCCGTCGCCCGCGATCATTCCCGGCAGGAACTCGGCCGCGATCTGCATGGGTGCGAGCGCGTTCACGCGCATGGTGAGCTCGGTGTCGCGCTCGGGATGGTGCTCCCAGAAGTAGCCCGACCGCACAATGCCCGCGTTGTTGACCAGCACCTCGGGATGGCCGACCTCCGCGCGCACCCGCCCGGCGGCATCCGCGATGGACTGGAGCGAGGAGATGTCGACGAGGTACGGGACGACATTCACCCCGGGGGCTGCGAGGTCCGCGGCGGTCGCGGCGAGGGCATCCGCATCGATGTCCCAGAGGACGACCGCTTTCGCCCCCTCCCGCACCGCGCGCTGAGCGTAGAGGCGCCCCATACCCATGGCCGCCCCGGTGACGAGAACGATCCTTCCCGCGACTGATTTCATTTCTCGACACTACGCCCCGATTGCCGGCGTGTCGCGGAGGGCAACTGGCCCCAGCTTGAGGGACTGTCGGAGTAGATCCGGCGTGCTTACGCTGGTTCCAACAGAGTTGGAGGGGTGATGTCGGACACCACAGTCGTGGAGCAGGCGACCACGACTTCCGCCGCCGTCGCGTCAGCGCCAGCGGGCTGGTACGACATCGGTTGCGGCCGCAGGCGCTGGTTCGACGGGCGTGGATGGACCGATCACTACGCTCCGATGCAGCCCGAGACGACCGTGGCCACGCCGCGCCGGCATCCGGCCGACCACGGATTCCACCTGATCATGACCGTGATGACGCTCTGCGCGTGGCTGCCGGTCTGGGCCATCGCCGCCGGATGGAGCGCCGCGCGCCGGGTGCCACGCCGCGCGATCCGCTCCTAGCGCGAGCTGCTCCCGGGTCAGCGACCGACGTGTGCTGTCGGGTTCGATCCGGGCTCATCGGAGAAGTGGAGACCGCCAGGGCTGTTGGCGGAGACGGTGAGGGCCTCGATCCACTCGCGGTTGATGGCGGGGATGCGGCTGCCGAAATAGCGGAAGTAGAGGGGGATGCTCGAGTGCATCCAGATACTGCTGCGCCCGTCGCCGACATCGAACGCGTCGCGCCAGGAGAACACAAAGCACTCCTGCCGCCGCAGCTTCGCGGAAATGACAATCTGCAGGTGCATGAGCGCGCGGTCGTCAAACTCGACTTCCATGCTTGAACTGCCGTACAGCAACTTACCCATGTTTTGCTCGTCTTCCCTCAGTCCCCTTCCACGGTAACGGGTCGACGCCCGCGCCGCTCTCTTATTGTGATGTGACAGGCTCCGTCGGCGCACCCGCTAAAATCAACCCCTTGAGCATCCCGAGAACTGACGTCTTGACTGTGGAAATGCTGAAAGCTGAGATGGTTGAGCCGACGTGGCGCGAGTCCACGACCGGCCTCTGGGAAGCAACACTCAACGACGCGCCCCTCGGATCGATCGAGGAGACACGCGCCTACGGGTTTGTCGTGAAGGATTCGCGCGGTGGCTGGCTAGCGAGCTTCTCGGTTCTCGAGAACGCAATGTGGTTCCTGCCCGTTGCCGAGCGCGCCAAGGTTTCTAGCCGATGACGCGCTGACCGCTCGGCTTCCGCGGGGCGGTGTCGCTCTCGGGCGCTGAAGTGAATTGCAAGCCCGAGACACTGTTGGCCGACTCCATCAGCGCGTCGATCCAGGCGCGGTTGATCGCGGATGCGCCGGCGTGGAAGTACCGGAAGTAGAGGGGGATTCCCGGGTCCATCCACACGCTGCTCCGCCCGCTGCCCACCGTCAGCGAGTTGGTCCAGCTAAAGAGGAACCGCTCATTTCGCCGCAGCTTCGACGTGATCACGATCTGCAGATGGGCGAGCGCACGATCGTCGATGTCGATCTCCATGCCGTGGCTGCCGTACAGCAATACGCCCATGTTGTGCTCCCGGTGAGACTGCTCGCGTCTAGGTGCCTTTTAAGCTACCCGGTGGAGCGGTCCGCGGTGCACTATTTTTCCGGCGCGATGCTTCGGGCGCAAAGGCCCGCTGGTCAGCCCAGCCAGCCGATGGAGCAGGCGCGGCACCAGTGATAGGGACGCTCCTCAGTGGCAACCTCGAGGCGTGCGCGGCAAGTCGGGCAGTGGTCTCGAGGCATTTTATTCATTTGCATAGAGTAGACCCCCGTTCGGGGGGTGTCTACCAGATGGCCTAACGTGATAAAACATCGCTACCGTGCCGAGCGGATGCTTATGCTGCGGGTGTTTCTGTGTAGCGAGGGCGGGACTCGAACCCGCGACACCACGATTATGAGCCGTGTGCTCTAACCACCTGAGCTACCCCGCCGGGTACGTCACTTCCGAGAATGAACCGGGAGGACGGAGCCCCCTGTGGGAATCGGACCCACTACCTCTTCCTTACCAAGGAAGTGCTCTACCAATGAGCTAAGGGGGCATGACCACCTTGCGACCGCGAACGGCGCGCCGGTTTGGCACCGTACGAGACTAGCACCTGGCGCGCGCCTCGCGAATCACGGGGCACCACCCGGCTGCACGCCGTGCGTCCCGGGCGCTGCAAGCGCTTGCAGTGCCTCACGAGATAGAGTTTCGGGATGACTTTCGACAACTCTGTGGCAATCGTCGTGCCCGCGCGCGGCGAGGACCCGACCTCCGACCTCCCGGCCACCGGCCGCGAATGGTGGCGCAACGCCGTCATCTACCAGATCTACCCCCGGTCCTTCGCGGACGACTCCGGCGACGGCATCGGCGACCTGCGCGGAATCACCACCCGGCTCCCCTCCCTCGTCGAGCTCGGCGTCGATGCCATCTGGCTCTCGCCGTTCTTCGTGTCGCCGCAGCGCGACGCCGGCTATGACGTCGCTGACTACTGCGACGTCGACCCGCTGTTCGGCACCCTCGCCGACTTCGACGCACTTGAGGACGCCGCGCACGCGCTCGGCCTCAAGATCATCGTCGACCTCGTCCCCAACCACACCTCGAGCGACCATGCCTGGTTCCGCGCGGCCCTGGACGCCGCCGAGGGCAGCGTCGAGCGGGCGCGCTACATGTTCCGCGACGGCACCGGCGAGAGCGGGGAGCTGCCCCCGAACAACTGGGACTCCGTCTTCGGCGGTCCGGCGTGGACCCGCACCACCAATGCCGACGGCACGCCCGGCCAGTGGTACCTGCACCTGTTCGACTCCACCCAGCCCGACCTCGACTGGGAGAACCCGTGGGTACGCGAGAAGTTCCGCGACATTCTGCGGTTCTGGCTCGACCGCGGTGTCGACGGCTTCCGGGTCGATGTCGCCCACGGCATGATCAAGGAGGCCGGCCTCCCCGACTACACGGCCCCGGCCGATTCCGGGAGCATGGGCGGCGGCGTCGGGCTCGAGCCCGAGATCGGCACCCACGGCGACACGCCGACTCCGCCCTACTGGGCGCAGGACGGCGTGCACGAGATCTACCGCGATTGGCGCCAGGTGCTCGACGAGTACGAGGGCAACCGGGTCATGGTCGCCGAGGCATGGGTCGAGCCGCTGACCAAGCTCGCCCGCTGGGTCAGGCCGGACGAGATGCACCAGGCCTTCAACTTCTCTTACCTCGAGACGACGTGGGCTGGCCCCGCTATCCGCCGGGTCATCGACGGCTCGCTCGACGCGTTCACCGGCGTCGGCGCACCCAGCACCTGGGTGCTCTCCAACCACGACGTCGTGCGGCACGCCACCCGCCTCGCGCTCACCGCCGATAACCCTCAGGGTCACGGCATCGGGCCCAAGTCGCCCGGCCAGCCGATTCCGGAGCTCGGCCTGCGCCGCGCCCGCGCAGCATCCGCGCTCATGCTGGCCCTTCCCGGAAGCGCCTACCTGTACCAGGGCGAGGAGCTCGGTCTGCCCGAGGTCATCGACCTGCCGGACCACGCACGCGAGGACCCGACCTGGTTCCGCACCAACGGCGAGCGCTACGGACGGGACGGCTGCCGTGTGCCGATCCCGTGGGAGGCGGATGCGGCCGCATACGGCTTCAGCGCCTCGGGCAAGAGCTGGCTGCCCCAGCCGGCCGACTGGGCGCCTGTGTCGCGGGACGCGCAGGTCGGCGTGCCCGGATCGACGCTCGAGCTATATCGGCTCGCTCTCGCGCTGCGACATGAGCACGACCTCGGCTTCGGCGCGGTCGACTGGCTGCCCGGCTACGGCGAGACCGTCGTCGCCTTCCGCAACGGCGCCGTCACCGTGATCGCCAACACGAGCCAGACCGCGGTCGAGCTGCCCGTCGGTGAGGTTCTTCTGAGCTCTGAGGAACTCCAGGGGTCCGCGCTCGCGCCCGACCAGACGGTCTGGATGCGCCTCTAGTCCGTCGCGGACCACGGTCCCGTCGTCCCGCGCGTTGCGTGGGGCGGCGGGACTTTTCCGTGTGCGGCGCACTTTCTTCATTTAAAAGTTCTGGCCGGGCGAGCTTTTATCATTCAGGAGTTCTGAGCCCGGCAGGCTTTCAGAATTCAGGAGTTATTGGCCATGGCTGGCTTCAGAATTCAGGAGATCAGCCCGGCGAGTGGACGATTGAGTTGGCGATCCAGCGAGCGGATGCTGCAAAGTCGGCGTTTCCGGCCGATCCCGGCCGCATCCGCCGACAAGACTCCTGAATTTTGACAGCCGCCTCTAGGTCCAACTCCTGAATCCTGAAGGTGGCAGTCAGCCCCCACTCCTGAATTCTGAAGGTGGCAGTCAGCCCCCACTCCTGAATCCTGAAGGTGGCAGTCAGCCCCCACTCCTGAATCCTGAAGGTGGCAGTCAGCCCCCACCCCTGAATTATGAAAGGAGTTCAGGGCGCCAAGGGGCGATCAGCCCGCGTTGGCCTGCAGCCAGGCGAAGGGGTCGATCGGCGTGCCGTCG
>Ga0326733_1000125_pt1 | contig 25955 bp, 23 predicted proteins | sample 14_GP2_308_FD_207946 | JGI IMG/M metagenome (GOLD analysis project Ga0326733, IMG submission 207946) | Glacier ice microbial communities from Ngari, Tibet, China - 14_GP2_30.8 | ecosystem: Environmental > Aquatic > Freshwater > Ice > Glacier | place: China: Ngari, Tibet | collected 2018-07-17
TCACAGCGACGAGTTCCGCGTGGAGCACGACACAATGGGTGAGGTGCTCGTGCCGATCGCCGCGCTGTATGGTGCGCAGACGCAGCGTGCCGTCGAGAACTTCCCGATCTCGGGTTCCGGGCTGGAGCCGGCGCAGATCGTCGCGCTCGCCCGAATCAAGCGCGCCGCCGCGCTCGTGAACAAGGAACTCGGCATCCTGGACCCCGCCATCGCCGACGCCGTCGCTGGCGCCGCCGACCGCTTGATCGCCGGCGAGCACCACGAGCAGTTCCCGGTCGACACCTACCAGACCGGCAGCGGCACCTCGTCGAACATGAACATGAACGAGGTGCTCGCGACGCTCGCGACGGGACTGCTCGGCTCGCCCGTGCACCCCAACGACCACGTCAACGCCTCGCAGTCGTCCAACGATGTATTTCCCACCTCGGTGCACGTGGCCGTCACCGGTGCGCTGCTGCACGACCTGATCCCCGCGCTCGACCATCTCGCCCGCTCGCTCGAGACCAAGGCCGACCTGTGGAAGACCGCCGTCAAGGCCGGCCGCACCCACCTCATGGACGCCACCCCCGTGACCCTCGGCCAGGAATTCGCCGGCTACGCCCGGCAGATTCGCCTCGGTATCGAGCGCGTCACCTCTACCATCGTGCGCGTCGCCGAGGTCCCGCTCGGCGGAACCGCGGTCGGCACCGGCATCAACACCCCGGCCGGCTTCTCCCAGCTCGTCATCGCCGCCCTCGCCGAGGACTCCGGGCTGCCCGTCACCGAGGCGCTCGACCACTTCGAGGCGCAGGGTGCCCGCGACGGCCTCGTCGAGGCATCCGGGGCACTGCGCGTCATCGCCGTGAGCCTCACCAAGATCTGCAACGACCTGCGCTGGATGGGTTCGGGCCCGAACGCCGGCCTCGGCGAGCTGCACATCCCCGACCTGCAGCCCGGCTCCTCGATCATGCCCGGCAAGGTCAACCCGGTCATCCCCGAGGCCGTGCTCATGGTCGCCGCACGGGTGATCGGCAACGACGCGACGATCGCCTGGGCCGGGGCATCCGGATCCTTCGAGCTCAACGTCGCGATCCCCGTGATGGGAACCTCGCTGCTCGAGTCGATCCGACTGCTGTCGAACTCGACCAGGGCCCTTGCCGACAAGACCGTCGACGGGCTCCAGGCGAACCTCGACCGCGCCCTGGCGCTGGCTGAGTCCTCCCCCGCGATCGTCACCCCGCTCAACCGGGTGATCGGCTACGAGGCCGCTGCGAAGGTCGCGAAGAACGCCGTCGCCAAGAGCATCACGGTGCGCGAATCGGTCATCGACCTCGGCTTCGTCGACCGTGGCGAGGTCAGCCTCGACCAGCTCGACACCGCTCTCGACGTGCTGTCGATGACGCATCCCCCCGCAGCGCGCTAACCGCTGCCGCACCGAGCTGACCGCTACCGCACCGGCAGCGGCACGAGCGTGACGGGCTCGCCGGCGAGGGACTGCACGACCCGGTCGCCGAGCGGCTCGACGAGGTCAATGGGGATCAGGAACCCGCGCGTGGCGGATGCGTCCGGTGCGGGTTCGCAGTCCCCAAGGTTCTCGGCGTAGGACCCATCGGCAAGATTCGGCTGCCCGAAGAGCACCCCGACCTGCACGGCGCCGTCGACCGGGACGACGACCACCTGCTGGGGGATGCAGCGGTTGCCGCCGCGCACGTGCACGACGAGATCCGCCATCTCGAGAGCCACGGTTCCCGGCAGCGGGGCGACACCGAGGAAGCCGGGCTGGGTTGCGAGCCCGGCGGCACGGACCTTACCCGTGTCGAAAAGGTAGCTGGGGCTTCCCTCGAAACCGATCACCTTCTGATAGCCGGTGACCTGCTGCTCGACGAGGCCCTCTGGCGGCGCGGCCAGAGGGCTGAACACCCGGTCGACGACGTACGGCCTGGGCGAACCCCATACCCGCTCAGCCACCGTTGGCTGCCGAACGGACTCGTCCTGGTCGAACCTGATGGCTCCGACCGCCCAGCTCACGGCGATGGCAAGTACCGTCAGTAGACCGAGCAGCGACACGAACCGGCTCGTCGCATACGCCGCCGAACCCGGCTCGGTGGCGTGCGGATCGGTTCTGGTCCAGCCGACGAGCACGTGCCACTGGCTTCGCGGAGAGACGAGACCCCAGAGGAAGAACAGTCCGAGAACCCCTGCGACGGAGATCAGGAAAGTGTTCACCTGTCGACCCTATGTCGTCCCTCAGCGAGCCAGCGACAGCGTGCTCGGTGTTACGCCAATTCGTTCGATTCGAGCATCTCGGTCACCAGCGCGGCGATCGCCGACCGCTCGGAACGCATGAGCGTGATGTGACCGAAGAGCGCGTGCCCCTTGAGCGTCTCGATCACCGAGGCGACCCCGTCGTGGCGACCGACGCGCAGGTTGTCGCGCTGGGCGACGTCGTGGGTGAGTACGACGCGGGAGTTCTGACCGATGCGGCTGAGCACGGTCAGCAGCACATTCCGCTCGAGCGACTGGGCCTCGTCGACGATCACGAAGGCATCGTGCAGGGACCGGCCGCGGATGTGCGTGAGCGGCAGCACCTCGAGCATCCCGCGGGCGATGACCTCCTCGAGCACGTTGGGCGAGACGACCGAGCCGAGGGTGTCGAAGACGGCCTGCGCCCACGGGTTCATCTTCTCGGATGCGTCGCCCGGCAGAAACCCGAGCTCCTGCCCGCCCACGGCGTAAAGCGGCCGGAAGACCATGATCTTGCGGTGCTGCTGCTTCTCGAGCACGGCCTCGAGCCCCGCGCACAGTGCGAGCGCCGACTTTCCGGTGCCGGCCCGGCCGCCGAGCGACACGATCCCGATGTCGGGGTCGAGCAGCATGTCGATCGCGAGCCGCTGCTCGGCCGAGCGGCCGTGCAGTCCAAACACATCGCGGTCGCCGCGCACGAGGCGCAGCTCGCCGCGGGCTGTGACGCGGCCTAGGGCCGACCCCCGGTCGGAGTGGATGACGAGGCCGGTGTTGATCGGCAGGTCGGCGACGATCCGCGTCGACAGCCTCTCGTCCTCGTACAGGCGTGCGAGCTGTTCGGAGCCGAGCGTTATCTCGTCGGTTCCGACCCAGCCGGAGTCGACCGCGAGCTCCGCGCGGTACTCCTCCGCGGCGAGACCGATCGACGCGGCCTTCACCCGCAGCGGAAGGTCCTTCGAGACGACGGTGACGGCGAGGCCGTCGTTGGCAAGGTTGAGCGCGACGGCGAGGATGCGCGAGTCGTTGTCGCCGAGCTGCAGCCCGGACGGCAGCACCGACATGTTCGAATGGTTCAGCTCGACCCGGAGCGATCCGCCGTCTTCCCCGACGGCGATCGGAAAGTCGAGCCTCTCGTGCTGGATGCGCAGCTCGTCGAGGTTGCGGAGGGCCTGCCTCGCGAAATAGCCGATCTCGGGATCGTTGCGCTTGGCCTCGAGCTCCGAAATCACGATGACCGGCAGTACGACGGCGTGTTCCGCAAACCGGAACACCGCCTTGGGATCAGACAACAACACGGACGTATCGAGCACATACGTCCGTTCGGCAGTACTGGTCTTCTTTGTCGCGGATTCCTGGCCGGTCTTCTGGGTCGGGCGGTTTACCGTGGGCACTTGCACTCCATTCCCGAGTGACTGGCACTCGGATACTGTCGCACAGACGGCCATTTTGTGTCGCGAAACGAACTTTCGTGGCCGTCTCGATCAGGCGCCATACCTGATAATTATGAAACTACGTCGAGCCGCTCGAAACAACCCCGGCGACACGCCACCGTCAGATTACGCCCACGTGAACAGCTCGCGACGGTCAGGCTACGCGGCCGGGGCTAGGCGCTTCGCACGCCGAGAAAAGCGGCCCTGAGCATCGCGAATGTCTCGTCGGTCGTGGTCGCGTGCGCGCTCAGCCGCACCCGGCCACCGCGCGTCGTCGCCGTCACGCCGTGGTTGTAGAGCGACGCGGTGAGCGTCGTGAGCCGGTCAGCGGGCGGGGCGAGCACCATGATCCCTGCGCGCTCGTTCGGCGCCCTCGAGGAGGCGATCGGTATGCCGAACTCGTCGGCGAGCTCGATCATGGTCGACACCTTTTCGGCGACGCGCTCGTGGATGACCTCGACCCCGACCTGCTCGATGTCCTCGAGCGCGGTCGCGAGCATCGCCTGCGCGAGCGGGCTCGGGTTGCTCACGTTGAACGCCGCCGCTCCCCCCAGCGGGGGAAGCACCTCGTCGAGGGGCAGATCGTCGCCGCTCGCGACGGCCCCGGAGACGCCGGAGAAGACCGGGGTGAGACGCTCGGCGGCGCGGTCGCTGAGCGCCAAGAACCCGGTGCCCCAGCCGGCACGCACCCACTTCTGGCCGCCAGAGACGATGACGTCCGCGACCTCCCAGGGCGCATCCACGATTCCGAATGCCTGCACCGCGTCGACGATGAGCAACCGGTCGCCGATGACCTGTCGGATGCCGTCGAGGTCGGCGAGGTAGCCGGTGCGAAAGTCGACGAGGCTCACGGCGACGGCGGCGCAGCTCGGCGTGAGCTGGTCGCGGATATTGCCGGGGGTCACCTTTCCGTACTCGGTCTCGAGCCAGGTCGGCTTCAGCACGCCGAGCGTCTCGGCGGCCCGCGCCGCAGCGAAGGTCAGGCTCGGATACTCGGCGGGCGACATGGCGATGCCGCCGGTGATGCCGAACATCGCGTGCATGAGACCCGAGCTGGTGTTCGGCTGGAAGACGACCTGGTCCGGCCGGAAACGCAGCAGCCCGGCGACTGCCTCGCGCACCCGCGCATCCTGCCGTTCGAGGCTGTCGAGGCTTCCGAATCGTGCCCGTCCGAGTTGCTCGCTCAGGCCGCGTTGCTCGTCGAGAACGGCACGGCCGAGCGGTCCGACGCGGGCGAAGTCGAGGTAGCCGGGCTCCTCGCCGAATCCGGCAACGAAGTCGTCGATGCTCACCGCTGTCTCAACTGCCGAAGCGGCGGTGCCGCCTCGCGTAGTCGCGCACGGCCCGCAGAAAATCGACCTCGCGCAGGTCGGGGCCGAGTGCCTCCACGAAATAGAACTCGCTGTGGGCGCTCTGCCAGAGCATGAAGTCACTGAGCCGCTGTTCGCCCGAGGTGCGGATGACGAGGTCGGGATCGGGCTGGCCTCCGGTGTACAGGTGCTCCGCGATCAGCTCGGGGGTGAGAATCTCGGCGAGGGTCTCGAGCGCGCCGCCCTGGCTCTCGTGAGTGCGGACGATGCTGCGCATCGCCTCGGCGATCTCGGCGCGCCCCCCATAACCAACGGCGAGGTTGATGTGCAGCCCCGTGTTCGACTTGGTGCGTTCCTCCGCGTCCGTGAGGGTCGCGACGAGCTGCTCGGGCAGCCCCTCCTCCGAGCCGACGTGCTGCACCCGCCAGTCGCGGTAGTGCGAGAGGTCGTCGGCGAGGTCCCCGATGATCTGGAAGAGCTCCGCGAGCTCCTCCGGCGCCCGGCCGGTGAGGTTGTCGGTCGACAGCAGGTAGAGGGTGGCGACCTCGATGTCGAGATCGTCGCACCAGACCAGGAATTCGCGCATCTTCTCGGCGCCGGCCCGATGGCCGTGCGCCGCGGTCTCGAGGTAACGCTGCTTCGCCCAGCGCCGGTTGCCGTCGATGATCATCGCGATATGCCGAGGCAGCTCCTGGCTGCCCAGCCAGCGGCGAATCCGGCTCTGGTACAGGCCGTAGAGGATGCCCCGCCCGAGAGGTACTTCCCGATTGCGCACGTAACCACGCTAGTCCACCGCCACGCGAATCAACTCGAGCGCCGCGGCGACCGGCGCGGCAACGCATCCGGGGCGATCTAAGCTTGCCCCATGACGGGGCCAACAGACGATGTCAGTGTCGAGCACGAACCGGGCGCTGACCTTCCCAACCTTCCGCTGCTCGACGACGCGATCGACATCGCCGACCGCAAGCCGACCTGGCGGGGCTGGATCCACGCCGGCACCTTCCCGATCGCGATTGTTCTCGGCATCGTGCTCATCACACTCGCGGAGGGCACCGCGGCGAAGGTCAGCTCGTCGGTCTTCGTGGCGTCGTCGATGCTGCTGTTCGGAGTCTCGGCGCTCTACCACCGGTTCAACTGGAGCGACATGACGCGGGGCGTCCTCAAGCGGATGGACCACGCGAACATCTTCCTGCTGATCGCCGGCTCATACACGCCGATCACGGTGCTCGCGCTTCCGCCGGAGAAGTCGACCCTGCTGCTCTGGCTCGCCTGGACGGGTGCTGGCCTCGGCATCCTGTTCCGGGTCTTCTGGATCGGGGCGCCGCGCTGGCTCTACGTGCCCCTGTACCTGCTGCTGGGCTACGCCGCGCTCGTGTTCATCGGCGACTTCTTCGAAGCGAACGCGGCGATGATGACGCTCATCCTGATCGGCGGCCTCTGCTACACCGTCGGCGCGGTCATCTACGGGCTGAAGCGGCCGAATCCGTTCCCGGGCAAGTTCGGCTTCCACGAGATCTTCCACACACTGACCCTCGCCGCGTTCCTTTGCCACTGGACGGGCATCTTCCTCGTCGCGACGGACCCGCCCGTCTTCGGCTGAGCCCCGAATTAGGGAAGCCAGGCGGTCATGCTCAGCGCAGATCCGCCGGTTGTGGCATCCATGCGCGTGCCCAACTCAGGAGAAACGCGGATGCCGCCGCATCCGCCGCCCGGATAGACGAGACTACGTCGCCGCTCGGCGCGAAGTCGCCTGAGTTCTGCGCAGAGGCGCGCGCGATTCCCGGCGCCCACATCGACGGAAATCCGGAGGTTGCTTGTCGTGTGTGTTCATAACTCAGGACAAACGCGGATGCTGCCACATTTGCCGTCCGGATAGACGGGACTACGTCGGCGATCGGCGAGAATCGCTGGAGTTGTGCACGGAGGCGGGCCGGATTCGGGGCCCACATCGACGGAAATCCGGCGGTTGCGTGTCGTGTGGGTGCACAACTCAGGAGAAACGCGGATGCTGCCGCATCCGCCGCCCGGAACGACGGTGGCGCCCGCCGCTCGGCGCGAAGTCGCCTGAGTTGTGCGCATTTCAGCGGCGGTCGTTCGGACCGGCCTCGTCTGTGCTGGGGCTGTCTCCAGCCTCGCCCGCGCCACCATCGGCGTCGGCCCGCGCGATCGCGCGCGCCTCGGCCTCCTCGGCGTCGAGCTGCGCCCCGATCTCCGCGCGATACCGGGTCCGTCGCACCCGGCGAACCATGTCGAATGCGAGGAGCACGACGACCAGCGCGAGACCGAAGGTCGCCAGGAACCCGACGACTCCCGGTGTGACGGTATTCGGGTCGAACTCCTCGCGCTCGGCGAGCGTCGAGAGCGTCGTGAGCGTCGTGAGCGTCAGAAGCCCAGCCCTTACGGTCATGCGGGGGCCTCTTCGGTCTCTGGGATTCCGGCGAACAGGTCGCTCTCCGGCAGGGAGGTCTCGACGAGCGATCGGGCAAGCTCGTAGTCCTCGAACGGCCACACCTCGCGCTGCAGCTCATTGGGCCAGAAGAAGAACCGGCTGTCCGGTGGCACCTGGCTCGCGTGAGCGCGGAGGGCGTTGTCGCGGGTGTCGAAGAACTCGCCGCAGTCGACATGCGTGGTCGCCGTCGTCGCCTTCGCTGGGCGCGAACTCATCCACTCCTTCAACTCGGCCATTTGCACCGAGCGCTCCGAGCCGGGCTCGGTCTCCAACATCCGGTCATAGACGGCGTTGAGCCGGTCGGCATTGAAGATGCGGTCGTAGTAGACCTTCGACACGGTCCAGGGCTCGCCGGCCTCGGGGTAGCGGGCGGGGTCCGCGGCGGCCTCGATCGCGTAGACCGTGAGCTCGTGGGTGCGGATGTGGTCCGGATGCGGGTATCCCCCGCTCTCGTCGTACGTGTGAACGACCTGCGGTCGAAACTCGCGGATGATCTTCACGAGGGGCACCGCCGAGTGCTCGAGCGGGATGACCGCGAAAGAGTTCGCGGGCACCGCCTCTCCCTCCTCGGGCAAGCCGGAGTCGTGGTAGCCGAGCCAGCGGTGCTGGCAGCCGATGATCTCCTGGGCGTTGGTCATCTCGTACCGGCGCAGTCCGCCCATGTCCCGATCGGCCATGGCCCGCGCCGAGAGCGCCTCATTCTGGATGTCGCCGCGCTCGCCGCCGGTGCAACTGACGACCATCACGTCAACGCCGATGCTCGAGTAGTGCGCGTAGGTCGCCGCACCCTTGCTCGATTCGTCGTCAGGATGGGCATGGACCGCAAGCAAACGCCGTGTCACGAAACTCCTAGGTAAAAGCACTTAGCCTATGGGTAAGCCTAATCGTCACCGCGAGGGCTTTCCTGCGAGAGGATCACCTTTTGTCCAGCTCCGCCCCGGCCTCCGTCAGCATGGCGGAGATCGACGAACGCTACGGGCGCACGCCCGGCCGCCGACGTTGGAGAAAGCGCGGCGCGTGGGCCGCGGCGGCCGCGTTCGTGGGTGTCTTCACCGCGTGGGTCGTCTGGGGTGGACTGGATGGCACGACCACCTCGGTCGACGCCGTCGACACAGCCCACAAGGTCATCGACGACCGACAGGTCAGCATCACCTTTCGGGCCGCGCTGCCCCCCGGTGAATCTGCGAGCTGCGCGCTCCAGGCGCAGAACCAGGCGCATGGGATCGTCGGCTGGAAAATCGTCGACGTGCCGGAATCCGACGTCAGAGTGCGGTCTATCACGAGCGTTGTCAATACCACCGAGCTGGCGGTCACGGGCTTGATCTACCGATGCTGGCTCACGTAAACTTCCCCAACTAGCAAGGAAGACCGGCCGGAACGCCGGTCTTCCTTGTTTGTTGCTGACGCGTCCCACATCTGCAGGGCGCACGACCACTCCCGAGGAGTATTCCTATGTCCACTGAAGCAACCGAGACTTGGCTGACCCAGGAAGCCTACGACCGTCGCAGCGCCGAGCTCGAAAACCTGAGCGGTCACGGTCGCACCGACATCGCGAAGAAGATCGAGCAGGCCCGCGGCGAAGGGGACCTCAAGGAGAACGGCGGATACCACGCCGCCAAGGAGGAGCAGGGCAAGATCGAGGCGCGCATCCGTGTGCTCACCGAGCTGCTTCGACACGCGAAGGTCGGCGACGCACCCCACAGCAACGGGGTCGTCGAATCCGGCACCGTCGTGACGGCGACGATCCAGGGCGACCCGAGCGAGTTTCTGCTCGGCAGCCGGGAGATCGTCGACGCCGGCAGCGACCTCGACGTCTACTCAGAAGGAAGCCCGCTCGGCGCCGCGATTCTCGGCCACAAAGTCGGCGACACGGTCGTCTACACGGCCCCGAACGGCAAGGACATCACCGTCGTGATCTCGAAGGTCGAGCCCTACGAGCCGTAGGTCGGCGCCCGCGGTGGGTCAGTAGCCGACCCTCGGGTCGTACCCGGCCTCGCGCAGCCGCTCAATGACCCCGCGCACGTGCTCCGGCCCGCGCGTTTCCACGCTCAGCTCGAGTTCGACCTCGCTGATCAGCGCATTGCGGCCGTGCCGCGTGTGCAGCACCTCGACCACGTTCGCGTTCGCCTCCGAGATCAGCTCGGCGACGCGCGCGAGCTGGCCGGGGCGGTCGGGCAGCATAAGCTTGAGCTTGAGGTAGCGCTCGGAGGCGGCCAGACCGCGCGAGATGATGCGCTCCATCACCAACGGGTCGATGTTGCCGCCGCTCAGGATCACGACCGTGCGGCCGGAGTCTTTCACCTGACCGGTCAGGATGGCGGCGACCGCGGCGGCGCCGGCGGGTTCGACGACGAGCTTGGCGCGCTCCAGCAGCACCAGCAGGGCCCTCGCGATGTCGTCGTCGGTCACCGTGACGACCTCGTCGACGGCGTCCTTGATGATGTCGAAGTTCAGCGTCCCCGGCTTGCTCACCGCGATACCGTCGGCGATCGTCGGCAGCATCGTGATCTCGGTCGGCACACCCGCGGCGAGCGACACCGGGTAGGCGGCGGCGTTCGTCGCCTGCACCCCGATGATTCGCACGGTGCGGCCGTCCCGCGAGGCGGCCTGCTTGAGGGCACTCGCGACGCCGGAGATGAGCCCGCCGCCGCCGATCGGCATGATGACGGTGTCGATGTCGGCGACCTGGTCGAGCATTTCGAGGCCGAGGGTGCCCTGCCCGGCGACAACGTCCGGGTGGTCGAATGGCGGGATGAGCACCGCCCCGGTGCTCTCGGCGAACTCCGCCGCGGCCCGCAGCGGCTCGTCGACGGTGTGCCCGCGGAGGATCACGTCGGCCCCGTAGCTCCTGGTTGCCTGCAGCTTCGGCAGCGCGACCCCAACGGGCATGAAGATCGTGGCGGCGATGCCGAGCTCGCGGGCGGCGAAAGCGACGCCCTGGGCGTGGTTGCCCGCGGAGGCCGCGACGACGCCGCGCGCGCGCTCCTCGGCGCTCAGCTGCGCGAGCCGGTTGTACGCCCCGCGAATCTTGTACGAGCCGGTGCGCTGCAGGTTCTCGCACTTCAGGAACACCGGCGAGCCGAGCAGCTCAGCGAGGTAGCGCGAGCTCTCCATCGGGGTGATCTCGGCGACACGCGAGACCCGCTCGCGCGCCGCCTCGATCTCGGCCAGGGTGGGCCCGGCCAGGGTTTTCTCAGGCATTCCGCGTGACATCCTTCGCATTCGGATCAGGGTACGGGGTTTTCCTCCACGCTCCGCTCGTCACGTACGCCGCCATCGTGTTCACGGTCGCCACAATCGGCACGGCGAAGAGCGCGCCGGGGATCCCGGCCAGGTAGCCACCGGCTCCGACGGCGAGAACGACGGCGAGCGGATGCACCTTGACGGCGGCCCCCATCACGAGTGGCTGCAGCACGTGACCCTCGATCTGCTGCACGAGCAGCACGCCCGCGAGCATGATGAGCGCGACGACCGGCCCCTGGTAGACGAGGGCGACGAAGACGGCGATGGCTCCCGTGAGCACCGCGCCCACAATGGGGATGAACGAGCCGAGGAACACCGCGACCGCGATCGGAATTGCGAGCGGCAGTTGCAGGATGAGGGCGATTCCGCCGATTCCGATTGCATCCACGGCGGCGACGAAGATCTGCACGCGCACGAATCGGGTGAGGGTGGTCCAGCCGGCGATCCCGGAGCCGTTGACCGCCGCGCGCGCGTTGCGCGGGAAGAGCCTCACGACCCAGCCCCAGATTCCCTCTCCGTCGATGAGCAGGATGAGGGTCGCGAAGAGGACGAGCAGTATGCCGATGAGCACGTGCCCCGCCGTGGACCCGACCGAGAGTGCCCCCGTCACGAAGACGCCGCTGTCGGCCTGGATCGATCCGAACGCCTGTCCGAGATAGTTGCTGATCTGGTCGTCGGTGAGCTGCAGCGGAGAATCGCGGAGGAAGGCGCGGAACGTGTCGATGGCCCCGATGGTGCGTTCCTGCAGGGCGGGGAAACCGTCCCTGATCTGCGCGACGACGAGGTAGACCAGCGCCGAGATGATCGCGAGGATCCCCACTTCGGCGACGGTGACAGCCAGCCACTTCGGCCAGCGGTGCCGCTGCAGGAAAGTGACGAAGGGCACCAGGAGCGCCGCGATCAGCACGGCGACCATGACCGGGATGACGATCAGGCGCAGTTGCACGACGAGGAACACGAAGATCGCGATGACGCCGGCGACCACGAGCAAACGCCACGCCCACGCCCCGGCGATGCGCACGCCGACCGGAATCGCCTCGTCGACCCTCACACGGCGGTCGGATGCGTCGACGGAACCGCGCGCGCGGGACACCGCCTCCGCCTTCCGCCTGCCGAATATCACTCGGTCATTCTAAACGCGTGGACTTGCGGAGACCGGTCGCCCCCTCAACGTGATGTGCACGGGTTCCCCCGGCTCTGGATGCTCCCCCACCTCGTGCTGGATCGACAGGATGAGACCGTCGGCCGTGCGCACCTGCGTGCGGCGGAGCGACCCGAGAAAGCTCGACGCGACCACGGTCGCCGGGATGCCCTCGCGAGCGAATTCGATGTCCTCCGGACGGATGAGCGCGGTCACCGGGCCGTCGGGCTGGCGTTCCCCCAGCAGGGGCAGCCGTATTCCGAGCACGGTGACGACGCTGCCGACGTGGTCGGCATCGACGTGGTTGCTCAGTCCGACGAAATCGGCGACGAAAGGGTTCGCCGGCGACATGTAGAGCTCCTCCGGCGTTCCGATCTGCTCGATGTTGCCGTCGCGCATCACCGCGACCCGGTCGGCGACGGCGAGGGCCTCCTCCTGGTCGTGCGTCACGAACAGGGTCGTGATTCCGAGATCTGTCTGGATGCGCCGGATCTCGTCGCGCAGCTGCAGGCGCACCTTCGCGTCGAGCGCCGAGAGTGGCTCGTCGAGCAGCAGCACCCGCGGGCGGGTGACCAGCGCCCGCGCGAGGGCGACTCGCTGTTGCTGGCCTCCGGAGAGCTGGTGGGCGTACCTGGTCGCGAGCGGCCCGAGGCCGACGAGGTCCAGGGTCTCCGACGCTCGCCGGCGCCGCTCGCCCGCCGGGACCTTGCGCATCCGGAGTCCGAACTCAATGTTCTCCATCGTCGTCATGTGCGGAAACAGCGAGTACGACTGGAACACCATTCCCATGTCGCGCTTGTTCACCGGCACGTTCACGACGTCCTCGCCGTCGATGAGGATGCTGCCGCCATCGACCTGCTCGAGGCCGGACAGTGCCCGCAGTGCCGTCGTCTTGCCGCATCCGGAGGGCCCGAGCAGCGCAACGAACTCCCCGGGGGCGATCGACAGGGTGACACCGCTCAGCGCCCGCTGCCCCGAGAAGTCCTTGATGACGTCGATGAACTCGACGGTGGCTCCCGGGAGCTTCTGGATGGTGTCGCTCATGTGGTTTTCCGGCCTGGTCTTGTCGAGCCCACTCGACCGATGAGTAGAAGGAGGATGAAGACGAAGGCGAGCGCCAGCAGCGCGAAGATGACCGCGCCGTAGGGGTCGGACTTGGAGACCTGCACAAGCGCTGTCTGCAGGTTCTGACGGTTGAGGAGTGAGGCGATCGTGTACTCGCCGAGCACCACCGCGACCGAGATGAGCGAGGCGGCGAGGATGCCCCGCCGCAGATTCGGGAGCAGCACCCGCCACAGCACGTTGAGCCAGCCCGCGCCGAGAGACCTCGCCGCCTCGGAGAGGGTGATCATGTCGACCGCAGAGATGCTCGCCTGGATCGCGCGATACGCGTACGGCAACACCGTGATGCCGTAGGCGAACGCGAGGGTCCAGACGGAGCTGCCGAAGATTCCGACGACCACCCCGTAGACGGGTGCGAGGCCGACGACGAGGACGATGGCGGGCACCGTGATCGGGATGATGCAGATGAATTCGAGCACACGGCGCAGCTTCGGGAACTGCAGGTGCACGAGGATCATCGTCGGCAGCAGCAGGAACAGGACGATCGCGACCGTGACGGCGGCGAGCACGAACGAGTTCTGCACGGCGCGGAACAATTGCCGGTACTTGCTGTTCTGCTCCGGGTCGACGAGAGCCCCCCAGTGCTCGAGGGTGTAGCCCCCGCCGAGCCCGTCACGGAAGGTGAACTCCAGCATCGAGATGATCGGGATGGCGAAGACGACCCCGACGACAATGAGGATCGTGCGCCGCGCAACCGTGCCCGGCTCCGCCCCGATGCGCACCGCATTGGACGTCATCGTTGCCACCTCGCGGTGCGTGCCTGCAGGAACGAGTAGGCCGTCATCACGACGACCATCACGATGATCATGCCCAAGGCGAGCGCTCCGGCGAGGTTCGCCCGGCCGAGCACGGTCTCGCTGATGAGTGCGGCACGGATCTGCAGCGGCACGATCTGCGCGCCCTGGCTGATCAGAGCGGCGGCCGTCGCGTACGACGAGAACGCGTTGGCGAACAGAAGGAGCAGACTGCCGAGAAAGGACGGTGCGAGCACAGGGGCTGCGATTCTGGTCCAGTAGGTCCACCTGGTACCGCCGAGCGTCGCGGCCGCCTCCGCCCACTGCGGCTTGAGCCCCTCGAGCGCCGGCATGAACGTGATGATCATGAGGGGCACCTGGAAGTAGATGTACGGCAGGAGCAGGCCCGGCACCTGGTACAACCAGACGCCGTTCGCGAAAATATCGAAGCCGAAGAGATCCTTGAGGAGAATGGTCACGAGGCCCTGGATGCCGATGGTCGCGATGAACGCGAAGGCGAGCATGACGCCGCCGAACTGCGCCAGGACACTGCTCGCCGAGCTCGTGAACGAGCGAGTCGGGCCGTCCGGCTTCGCACCGAGCATCGCGTAGCAGACGAGCGCCCCGATAACGGCGCCCACGATCGCGGTGAGCGCCGAGACCCAGAACGAGCTGGCGAAGGTGGCGAGGATCACCGGGTCCGCGAGCGCGGTGATGTTGTCGAATGTAAACGCGCCGTCGCCGTCGAAGAAGCCGGTGCCGAGCGCGATGAGCGTGGGCACGGCGAGGAACAGCACGACGTAAAGCGCGAACGGTGTCAGCCCGAGGTACTTCGTGAGGCCGCGGCGGCGGCGAACCGGCCCGACGGACGGGCGACGCCGAGGCCCGGAAGCCTCGGCGTCGCCGCTGGTCAGGTCCGGCGCGTTTGCGACTGTCACGTCGCGCTGCCACCGGTGCGGGTGGTGTTAGGCAATCGCCGCAGCCCATTCCTCGGCCAGAAGCGACGCCGCTGCCTCGCTCTCCTCGGTCGTCGGGGTGACAAGCTCGTCGGGCAGTTCGCCGACCTCGTCGAGGGCGTCCTGGTCGACGGACTCGGCCTCGATCATCGCCTCGAGGGTCACCGGGTAGGCACCGGCGGCGAGGTACAGGTTCTGCGCATCGGGGCTGAAGATGAACTCCTGCCACAGGCGGGCGGCCGCCGGGTGCGGGGCGTCCACGTTGATCGCCTGGTTGTAGTAGCTCGTGTAGGCGACGCCGGGGAGTGTCGTGACCTTCCATCCGTCCACCGTCGAGGCGACGGCGAGGTTGTTGTAGCTCCAGTCGAAGACGACGGGCGTCTCACCGGATGCAATGGTCGCCTCGGTGGGGTCGAGCGGCAGGAAGTTGCCGGCGTCGTTGAGCTCGGCGAAGAAGTCGATACCCGGCTGGAAGTCGTCGAGCGAGCCGTCGTTCCGCTGTACCGCCGCGAGGCCGACCGCCGCGAAGGCAGCCCCGGCCTGCGTCGGGTCGCCGTTGATCGCGACCTTGCCCTTGTAGGCCTCGCCGAGCAGGTCGTCAAGGCTCTCGGGCTCGTCGACCTCGTTCGAGTTGTAGCCGATCGACATGCTGCCGGTGTAGTCGTTGACCCACAGTCCGGTCGGCTCTTTGTTCTCCTCGGGGATCTCGTCCCAGTTCTCCACCATGTACGGGGCGAAGTAGTCGAGGCTGTCGAGGGTGACGGCGGTGCCGAGGTCGAATACGTCCGGGGCGGTGTCCTGCCCCTTGAGGTTCTCTGCGGCCGTGATCTCCTCGGCGCTCGAGACGTCCGGGTCGGCAGAGTTGACGGTGATGCCGTACTTCTCCTCGAAGGCGTCGATGATCAGCCCGTAGTTCGCCCAGTTCTCGGGAAGCGCGATGACATTGAGCTCCCCCTCCTCTTGGGCGGCCTCGACAAGAGCATCCAGCCCGCCGAAATCGTCCGCGCTCGTCGCGGTCGCGGCGTCGACACCCTCGGCCTCGTCGTCGGTGTCCGGGGTGGAGCCGGCGCACCCGGCCAGGGTCATGGCCAGCGCTGCGACAACCGCGACGCCCGCGATGCTTCGTTTCTTAAACAAAGTGTCCTCCGATTGCCTGTCCGGTCGCCCGCGCTGCAGCGAGCAGAAGGATGCCGGTGGGCCTTGTCGGAGCCTATCCAAGGCGGCACCGCGAACGGCACCCCCGAAATGACTAAACCGCAAACAGGCGGTAACGGTTTGGGTGTCAGAGCGAATGGTTAGGGTCGGGGTGTGGTCGAATCACTGTCTCCGGCGCTCGCCCGACGCATCGCGCTCGCGGCGCAGGGCTTCGGGCGACCCGCGGCCCGGAACCCGGGCACCCGCCAGCTCAATCTCGCGATCGAGCGACTCGGGCTGCTGCAGCTCGACTCGGTCAACGTCTTCGAGCGAAGCCACTACCTGCCCCTTTTCGCGAGGCTCGGCGCCTACGACAAGGCCGGCCTCGACCGTCTCACTTTCGCCCGATCCGGACGGTACATCGAGTACTGGGCCCACGAGGCCGCCATCATCCCCGTCGACACCTGGCCGCTGATGCGCTGGCGCATGCAGCACTTCCGCACCCGTGCCGAGACGGATGCCGAGCACTGGGCCCACGCCAACCGGTCGATGATCCAGTGGCTCAGGGCGGAGCTGGCCGAGAAGGGGCCGCTCCCGGCGAGCGCCGTCGAGCATGACCTCAACAAGAGGTCCGGACCCTGGTGGGGCTGGTCCGACGTCAAGACCGGGCTCGAGGCGATGTTCCGCTGGGGCGATCTCGTCAGCGCCGGGCGAACCCGGTTTGAGCGCGTCTACGCGCTGCCAGAGCAGGTACTCCCGGCCGAGGTGCGTGAGCGCGAGGTGCCGCGCGACGAGGCCCACCGCCAGCTTCTGGCCCGCGCGGCATCCGCCCACGGCATCGGCACGGCATCCGACCTCGCCGACTACTTCCGGCTCAGCCGGGCGGAGTCGGTCGCGGCGCTGCACGAGCTCGAGGATGCCGGAGAGGTCGTGCCCGTCTCCGTGCCCGGCTGGACGCAGCCCGCGTGGCTGCACCGCAACGCCCGGCTCCCGCGGCGGATCGACGCCGCCGCCATGCTCTCCCCGTTCGATCCCGTGGTCTGGAATCGGCCGCGCGCCGAGCGCATGTTCGGCTTCCACTACCGGATCGAGATCTACACCCCGGCGCCGAAGCGGATCTTCGGCTACTACTCGCTGCCGATCCTGCTCGACGACGCGCTTGCGGGGCGCATCGACCTGAAGAGCGATCGGCAGAACGGCGTGCTCCGGGTGCAGTCGGCCTGGTTGGAGGCGGGTGCGCCGGCGTCGACGGCGGCGCGGCTCGCGCCGGTGCTGAGGAATGCGGCGGCCTGGCAGGGGCTCGACCGCATCGAGGTCGTCGGCCGCGGCACCCTGGCCGCGGGAATCGCGGCCGAGCTCGCGGTCGCGCTGTCCTGAGGCGCGAGACGTGCGCGCCGCCGCCGCAAGCTGGCCGGCCGTGCTGCGTGGCCGTGCCCCGTGGCTCAAGCTCCGTGGCCGTGCTGCGTGGCCAGAGCTCCGTGACCGTGATGCGTGCTGTGCACAACTCAGGCATAGCTTTGGGCGGCGGCATCCGGTGCCCGGCTCCACGGGCGACGACTCGCGCCAGCGGCAATATCGCCTGAGTTGCGCACGGGGATAACCCGTCCAAACCCCGCGAGCCGCCCAGTTGCGGGTACCCCGGGACGCGGCAGGTAGAAGCTGGGCAGCGCGGCGCGGATGCCCAGCACGGCACCGGCGCTACCGGGGTCCGCCCGGAGGGCGCTTCTCGCCGCGGCTGCCCCTCCTCGAGGTGGCCCGCCCCGCAGCATCCGCCCGCTGCTCCCGCTCCTGCTCCTGCTCCTGCTCCACTCGGATCGCCTCGATCTCGGTCGTGTGGACGTCGGTCGGGCGGTCGCCGGGCTCCCACATGTGGTCCACCGCCGCCGACACCGATGTCTCGGCCTCGAGCGCCGACTCGAGCGCCCGCTCCAGGCGGCTCTGCCGGCGTTTCAGCCAGAGTCCGAGCAGGATGATGACCGCGAGCGACACGTAGCAGGCCAGCGCGAACGGGCGCGTCACGAGCGCCGTCAGGTCGCCCTGGCTGAGTTGGAGCGCACGCCGAAGCTGAGCCTCGGCCATCGGCCCGAGGATGAGCCCGATGACGAGAGGTGCGACGGGGTATCCGAAGCGCCGGAGGAAGTAGCCGAGCACCCCGACGATGAGCAGGATCACGATGTCGACCGTCGAGAAGTTCACCGCGAACGCGCCGAGCGCCGCGAAGGTGAGGATTCCGGCGTAGAGGTACGGGCGCGGGATCTGCAGCAGCTTCACCCAGATGCCGACGAGCGGCAGGTTGAGCACCAGCAGCATCACGTTGCCGATGTAGAGGCTCGCGATGAGCGCCCAGACCAGGCCCGACTGGTTCTGGAACAGCTGCGGGCCGGGCTGGATGCCGTAGGACTGGAACGCCGACAGGATGATCGCGGCGGTCGCGGTCGTCGGCAGTCCGAGGGTGAGCAGCGGCACGAGCACTCCGGCGGCGGCGGCGTTGTTCGCCGACTCCGGTCCGGCGACACCCTCGATGGCGCCGCGCCCGAACTCGTGCTTGTGCCTGCTGAGTTTCTTTTCCGCGGCGTAGGAGAGGAACGTCGCGACATCCGCCCCGCCTGCCGGGATCGTACCGATCGGGAAGCCGATCGCCGTGCCGCGCAGCCACGGCTTCCAGGAGCGCCGCCAGTCCTCCCTGGTCATCCAGTTGCGCCAGCCCTTGGTGATCGGGATGAGCGAGACCGGCCCGTGCCGCATCCGCGAGGCGACATAGAACGTCTCGCCGACCGCGAACAGGCCGACCGCGACGAGCACGACGTCGATGCCGTCGGCGAGCGGCAACAGGCCGAAGGTGTAGCGCTGCTGACCGGAGAGGATCTCGGTGCCGACCAGTCCGAGGAACAGGCCGATGCCGAGGGAGGTGAGGCCGCGCCAGACGGAGGAGCCGAGCAGCGCGCCGACGGTGATGAACGCGATGACCATGAGCGCCACGTAGTCGGCGGGCGCGAGGTTCACGGCGAGCTTCGCGATCGTGGGGGCGAGCAGGGTAAGCCCGATAGTCGCGACGGTTCCCGCGACGAACGAGCCGAGCGCCGCGGTCGCCAGGGCTGCGGCCCCGCGCCCGAGCTTCGCCATCTTGTTGCCCTCGAGCGCCGTGACGATCGAGGCGGACTCCCCCGGGGTGTTGAGCAGGATGCTGGTGGTCGAGCCGCCGTACATTCCGCCGTAGTAGATGCCGGCGAAGGTGATGAGTGCCGCGGTGGGGTCGAGTGTGTAGGTGAGCGGAAGCAGGAGGGCGACGGTCATCGCCGGGCCGATGCCCGGCAGCACGCCGACCGCGGTGCCGACCAGCACGCCGAGGAAGGCGTAGATGAGGTACTCCCACTGCAGTGCGGTGGCGAATCCCTCCATGAGCAGTTCGATGTTTTCCATGTCAGCCCCTGAGGAGTGTGAAGAGTGGTTCGAGGAAGCCCAGCAGGGGCCCGAGGGGAAGCGAGAGCCCGAGCAGGCCGCCGAAGACGACCTGCACGGTCAGGCTGAGGGCGAAGCCGACGAGCAGCGCCACCCACCACTTCTTCGCCCCGAGCGACCACGCGACGCCACCGAACAGGATCGCCGCGGCGATCGGCCAGCCGAGGAGCGGGATCAGGGCGATGTGCGCGACGACGAACGCGGCAAGCTTCGCGAGCGTGATCCAGTCGGTCTTGGCAGTGGGGTCGGCGTCTTCCGACTCCTCCTGGGGCCCCAGGCGTCCCCGCAGCAGGTCAACGAGCACCATGGCCGCCGAGGCGATCAGGATGATGCTCACCAGGTAGGGGAACACCCGGGGGCCGACCGTGCTTCCGGCGCCCGGTACCCGGATCGCCCCCGCCCCGATGAGGACGAACAGCCCGAGGCCGAGAGCGAGCGCCGCGAAGACGACCTCGCCGATCCTCTGCGCCGCTGCCGGACGCACGGTCTGCGCCACGGTCAGTCCACCAGGCCGATGTTGCGCAGCGTCGCGGTGACCTCGTCGATGTTGCCCGTGAGGTACTCGTCGAACTCGTCTCCGGTGAGGAACGCGTCGCTCCAGCCGCGAGTGTCGAGTTCGGTGGTCCACGTCTCTGTGTCGTGCAGCTCGGTTGCGACGTCGATCAGGGCGTCACGTTCGGCATCCGAAATCCCGCCGGGGGCGAGCAGTCCGCGCCAGTTCGTCAGCACGACGTCGTAGCCTGCCTCGGTGATCGTCGCTGTGTCGGGCAGCAGCTCGACCGGTTCCTCGGACGACACGGCCAGTGCGCGCATCGTGCCCGCCTCGATGTGCTCGACGAACTCGCCGACGCCGGAAATGCCCGCCGACACGTTGTTGCCGAGGATCAGCGTGACGGCCTCGCCGCCGCCGGAGTTCGGGATGTAGTTGAGCTTGCTGGAGATCTCGTCGCCGGTCAGCCCGGCCTCCTCGAGGATCAGCCCGGCGAGGATGTGGTCGGCGCCACCGGCCGACCCGCCGGTCATCGTGACGTCTTGGCCGTTGTCGACGATGTCGTCGACGAGGTCCTCGAGGGTCTCGTAGGGCGAGTCGGCCGGAACGACGACGACGAGAGCCTCCTCGGTGAGCCGCGCGATCGGTGTGGTGTCCTCCATGCGGTTCGCGGCCGCGTTGGTCTCGACCGCCCCGACCATGACCAGCCCGGTGACCATGAGGGTGAAGGGGTCGGTCTCGTTCGCGAGCGAGGCGAGGCCGACGGTGCCCCCGGCGCCGCCGACGTTGGTCACGGCGGCGCCCTCGACGATGCCCTCCGACGTGAGGATCTGCGAGACGGCGCGGCCCGTCTGGTCCCAACCGCCGCCCGGGTCGGCCGGAACGACGATCTGGAGCTCGGAGACGGAGACCGCCGCGTCGCCGTCCGCCGGCGCCGCGGCCGGGGCCGCCGTCGAACTGCACGAGGCGAGGGTGAGGGCTGTGACCCCCGCGAAAACGATGATGCCAAGCGAACGCATGTGTACTCCTCATTGAGCGCCCGCGTCGTCGCGGGCAGTGAACGTGCTGTGTGCACCAACGGTAGGGACGCCGGGTCGGGCGGGGCGGCCGGAACGGGCTTCCGTAACTAGGAGGCGACTTCCGTAACTATTGGCCGTTACCCGTGCTTTCGATCAGGGCCGCCGGATGCCGCCGGGGGTGCACACTTATGTGGTGGTCCAGTCAATGTCGCTGCGTCTTCAACTCCTGCTGTTGCAGGCGTTGATCATTTGCACGACCGTCGTCGGAACCGGGATCGTCGCCGGGGCGCTGCAGGAGCAGCATCTGCGCGAGGCGTATCTCGACCGGATGATCGGTGTCGCGCAGTCCGTCGCGCGGCTGCCCGCCATCCTGGATGCCTTCGAGACCACGAACCCGGCGGAGATCATCCAGCCGATCGCCGAGGTGATCCGCACCGCCTCCAACGTCACCTACGTCGTCGTGACCGACGAGAACGGCATCCGCTACTCGCATCCGAACCCCGACCGGGTCGGCGAGCTCGTGTCGACCGACCCGTCCGCGCCGCTCGCCGGCGAGATGTGGGTCGGCACCCAGACCGGCACCCTCGGCGAGTCGTGGCGCGTGAAGGTGCCGCTCTACGGACTGGACGACGAGATCGTCGGCACCGTTTCCGTCGGGATCCTCGAATCGTCGCTGCGCGAGGAGTTCATGGGTGACCTGACCTGGCTGCTGATCGCCCTCGGCGGCTCCGTGCTGCTGGGGCTGTTCGGGTCGGCCTGGGTCACCTCGATCATCCGGCGACGCATCTACCGCCTTGAGCCGCAGGAGATCGCGTCGCTCGTCGGCTCACGGGAGACGATGCTGCACGGGCTCAGCGAGGGGATCGTCAACGTCGACGATGGCGGCCGGATCACGCTCGTCAACGATGCCGCGCTCGCCCTGCTCGGGGTCGACATCGCCGACCTCGCCGGCCGGCCCGCCGCCGAGGCGCTCGAGCCGGCGCTCGTCGAGTTGCTCGAACGCGGCGAGCCGGAAGGTCAGCTCGTGCTCGCGGGAGAACGCATCCTCGTCGCCCGCAGCACCGGCACCGAGCTCGACGGCCGCGCGGTCGGGGCGACTCTGCTGATTCGTGACCACACCGAGCTGCATGCGCTGCTGCGCCAGATGGACGGCGCCCAGTCGCTCACCGACGGCCTCCGCGCCCAGGCGCACGAGTTCGCCAATAAGCTGCACGTCGTCTCGGGGCTGCTCGAGCTCGGCCGGGTCGAGGATGCGCGTGCGTTCGTCGAGCGCGCCGGGCGCGGGGGGCCGCTCGGAATTGCCGGGGACGACAGTGTCGTCGACAACGCCGAACTCGCCGCGCTGCTCATGGTCAAGTCCAGCCAGGCTCGCGAACTCGGGATCTCGCTCGAGATCCGCGACTCGCAGGTCGTCGACGAGCTCGGCGACGGCGACGCGGCCGCACTCGCGGGCGGCGACCTCGTAACGGTCATCGGCAACCTCGTCGACAACGCCCTCGAAGCCTGCACGGCCGGCAACCGCGTGCGTCTCGGCCTCGCGACGGGAGACGACGACCTCGTCATCACCGTCGAGGACGACGGCCCAGGGATCTCGCCCGAGCTGTACGACAGCGTCTTCGTCGAGGGAGTCAGCTCGAAGCTGCCCGACCCCGGGTTGGGAGACAGGCGGCTGCACCGGCGAGGAATCGGGCTCGCCCTCGTCCGCCGGGTCGTGCGGCGGCACGGTGGGCAGGTGAGCGTCGGCCGGTCCGCGCTCGGCGGCGCGTGCTTCACTGTGCGGCTGCCGCTCGGCGCCCGGCCGCCACTCGAGACGCGCGCGACGACCGAGCCCCTGGGGTCGACCAGGTGAGCGCGGGAACGCGTTTGCGTGTGGTGATCGTTGACGACGACTTCGCTGTCGCGGCGCTGCACGAGCGGTTCGTCGAGGCGCATCCGGCCTTCGAGGTCGTCGCCACCGCGGCGACCGGTCCGCTCGCGGTCGACACCATCACCGAGCACAGCCCCGACCTCGTGCTTCTGGACTTCTACCTGCCCGGCATGTCGGGCCTCGAGGTGCTGCGGGAGATCCGCGCGACCCACCACACGCAGCCCGAGTTCATCGCCGTGACGGCGGCGCGGGATGCCGAGAGTGTGCGCCGCGCCCGGGTCGCCGGCGTGCGGCACTACCTCGTGAAGCCGTTCACCGCCGCCGACCTGCGCTCGCGACTCGACGACATCGTGCGGGACCGCGGCTTGCTCTCCCGCACGACGCCGAACGCGGGGCTCGACCAAAACGACATCGACTCGCTGATGACCGGGTCGATTCGCCGGCCGCTGCCACTGCCGAAGGGGCTCAGCGCGGAGACCCTCGCGGCGACCGCGCGGGCGCTTCTCGAGGCTCCGAACTCCTCCGCCACCGAAATCGGGGCGATCGTCGGCATCTCCCGGGTCAGCAGCCGCCGTTACCTCGAGCACCTCGTGCTCACCCGGCGGGCCGAGCGCGCGCTCGACTACGGCACGGCGGGGCGGCCGTCGAGCCGCTATCGCCTCGCGGACGGCGCGACGGCCCCGTAGCCACGCGAGCCGCCCACTTATGTCGCGTCGGCGGCCTCGGACCCGACAGTTTCGGGCAACTCGCGGGAAGGGAGAGGCCACACATCCCCGCAATCGCCACGATTCCCGCGGGCCGCCCCTTAAGTCGTTTGAGCGGCCTCGGACCCGACAGTTCTGGGCAACTCGCGGGACGAGACTGGCCCGCGTTCTCGAGAGCCGTCCGCCACGTGACGTACTGCGGGCTGCCCCGCGGGCGCAGAGCACCTAGAAGCGCAGACCGCTCTCGCGCAGGCGCTTGGCCCGGTCGGCGATCGGCGGATGCGTGCTGAACATGCGGTCGATGATGCCGGGCTTAATGGGATCCGCGATCCACATGTGCGCCATCGTCGAATTCTGCTTCTGCATGGGCCGCCCGTAGGCACCGAGCTTCTCGAGGGCGCTCGCGAGGGCATCCGGATGCCGGGTGGTCAGCGCGCCCGTCGCATCCGCAAGGTATTCGCGCTGGCGCGACACGGCCGCCTGCACGGCCGTCGCGACGATCGGCGCTATGACCATCGCTGCGATCCCGAGCACGAGGAAGATCGCGTTGCCGTTGTTATTGCGCCCGCCGCGGGAGAAAAAGCTCATCCGCAGCAGGATGTCGGCGAGGAAGCCGACCGCGACGACGAGGCCGAACACGATCGTCGTGACCCGGATGTCGTAGTTCCGCACGTGCCCCATCTCGTGCGCCATGACGCCCTCGAGCTCGGAGTCGTCCATGAGGTCGAGCAGGCCCGTCGTCGCCGCGACGACCGCGTGCTTGGGGTCTCGCCCGGCCGCGAACGCGTTGGGGGCGGCATCGTCGATGATGTACACCTTCGGCATCGGCATCCCGGTCGTGATCGCGAGGTTCTCGACGATGCGGTACAGCCGGGGGTTGTCGCGCTTCTCGATCTGCCTCGCCCCGCTCAGCGCGACCGCCTGGCCGCTCGCCGCGAAGTACTGGATGACGACATAGATGAGCGCACCGACGACGGTGCCGATGAAGATCGAGTACGAGCCGCCCGGGCTGTACATGTAGTTCGCGACGAGTCCGAGCGCCCCGATGATGACCAGAAAGAGCGCAATGATGAAAATGGTGTTCCGCTTGTTGGCGGCAATTGCCCTGTACATCGGACCTTTCGACTACTCGCCGTGCAGTGACTGCTCGCCGGTCAGAACTGCACGCGCGGGGGCTCCGCGATCGCGGAAGGGTTGGCGACCTCGAAGAAGTCGCGCTCGGTGAACCCGAGGCTGCGCACGAAAAGAGTGTTCGGGAACTGCTTGATCTTGGTATTCAGCTCGCGCACGCCGCCGTTGTAGAACCGGCGCGATGCCTGGATCTTGTCCTCGGTGTCGACGAGCTCGCCCTGCAAGTGGAGGAAGTTCTGGCTGGCCTGCAGCTGCGGGTAGGCCTCTGCGACGGCGAAAATGCTCTTGAGTGCGGACTGCATGTGGTTCTCCGCCGCTGAGGCATCCGCCGGGCCCTGAGCCTGAAGGGTCTCGGCCCTCGCCTTGGTGACCGCCTCGAAGACGCTCTTCTCATGTGCCGCGTAACCCTTGACCGCCTCGATCAGGTTCGGCAGCAGGTCTGCCCGGCGCTTGAGCTGCACAGTGATGTCGCTCCACGCCTCGTCGACACGCACATTGAGCGTCACCAGGGAGTTATAGGTCGACCACAGGTAAATGCCGGCGATGACGGCAAGGAGCACAATGATGCCCACAACGATCAGGATTTCCATAGGCGCAACTATAACGGCGCACCCCCGGACATTGGCCGGACGTTCGCTGGATGCTCCGAGCAGTCGAACCATCGAGAAAGGGGGACGCCGCCGCGGCGTTTACACGGTCGACACAGGGCTGGGATTTACTATCGCAGTATGCACAGTGGTGAACCCGAGCCGGATTCACCCGCGCGCCGGATGCCGGCAGAAGGAGTCGCGTGGACCTGAACACCGTCGCGGCGATCCGCCAGCCGCGCGAGCGCGCCGACCTCGCCCTCGCTCCAGGTGAGGCCATCCTCGGCGGCGGATCGTGGCTCTTCTCCGAACCGCAGGACCACCTCACCGGCCTCGTCGACCTCACCACGATGGGCTGGGCCCCGATCGAGGTCACCGAGTCCGGACTGTCTATCGCCGCGACCTGCACGTTCACGGAGCTGAGCCGCTTCGAGGCCTCCGCAACCGTGTCGGACAGGGCGGCCGCGTCGGACTGGGCCGCCGTGCCGCTATTTCGGCAGTGCTGCACGGCGCTGCTCGGCTCGTTCAAGGTGTGGCACGCCGCCACCGTCGGAGGCAACATCTGCCTCGCCCTCCCGGCCGGACCGATGACGTCGCTCGGCGCCGCGCTCGACGCCGAGGCGCTCGTCTGGATGCCGGACGGACGCGACCGGCGCGTGAACGTGCTCGACTTCGTGACCGGGGTCGAGTCGACGGTGCTCCAGCCCGGCGAGGTGCTGCGCTCGATCGAGATCCCGAACCGCACCCTGACCGCCCGCACCGGGTTCCGGAAGATCGCCCTCTCGCCCCTCGGCCGCTCCGGCACCGTCGTGATCGCTCGCCTCGATAAAGACGGCGGTGTCGCGGTGACGGTCTCCGGCGGCACCGACCGGCCCGTGCAGCTGCGATTCGAGGAGCTGCCGACAGCCGTGGAGCTCGCGAGCCGGGTGCACGACATCGACAATTGGTACGACGAC
>Ga0326733_1000126_pt1 | contig 25904 bp, 44 predicted proteins | sample 14_GP2_308_FD_207946 | JGI IMG/M metagenome (GOLD analysis project Ga0326733, IMG submission 207946) | Glacier ice microbial communities from Ngari, Tibet, China - 14_GP2_30.8 | ecosystem: Environmental > Aquatic > Freshwater > Ice > Glacier | place: China: Ngari, Tibet | collected 2018-07-17
AGGACCACAGCGGGAACAGCTTCGGCTATCTCAGGCGCGGCTGATATTAGCCTGTTTATTGACCTAGATGACTACGCGCATATCGCTTTCAATCAGGGCTTGTACAACGCCGTGGCGGCCGACACGGGCGGTGCCCGAATCAACGGGCCCGTCTACTACATGCGTGGCACGCCTAACGCTGGGCGCACGGGGTGGACGTGGAGTGCGGCGGTCGCATTCGACAGCGCCGCCAACTTCGACAACCCTGACATTGTCGCCCACCGCGAGGGCGCAGGGTGGAGCGCCCACATCGTTGCGCCCTTCATTGAGTCGCAGAGCAACCTCGTTTCTTACGTCCGTATGTCAATCACAAGTGCTGGCGCGATCTCCGCCACGCCGCAAGCGAACATCAGCAACAACTATCAGGTTGGCGGAGCCAACTGCTACCCCTCCATCGACTTCAACCACACCGGGGACGGCAAGACCGTCGCGGGTGGCACGCCGCACCTGTACGTCGGCTGGACAACTGGCTCAACCGGCGCAGGGCAAGGTATCCGTTTCCGCAAGGCCGTCTATGCGGCGGGCGCGTGGACGTGGAACGCCGAACGGGAGATTGACAACACCGTAAAGGCGTCCTTCACGGACTCATGGCAGTCTGTGCTGTTTGATGGCACTCGCATTACGATTGCGGGATCATATGGGAACGCCTCAAACGCGGGTGCCTTTCGCCAACTTGAGCGTGACGCAGCCGACACTGCGACAACCGTGATAAGTACAACCTTTATCCCGCTGGCCTCCGGCTCGGCTACATACGACAGCGCAGGAAACGTCTACTTACTTGGGCGTGACAGCAGTGGCGTCAACGGCACCCGCCTGCTGAACTACCGCAAGTGGACCCGCGCCACCGCGACGCTCGGCCCGATTGTCACCTTCGACACGACCGGCAACGACTTTCCGTACGTCAGCGCCAAGCGCGGCTACTCGTCGAACAGCATCGACTGGGTCTACACCGACGGCACCGCCAGTCCGTACTCCGTCACGTTTGAGCGCATCGCCCTCACGCCACTCACTCCCTACACCCCGGCGGTCATGCTATGAGCTACGCCTACGAGTACCTCAGCGACGCCGAGAAGCAGACCATCGAGGTGTCTCTGAGCGGCGGGGTCGGAAAGGTCAGCCCGAAGTTGCTCCGCGCGCTTGAGGCTGACCTGTACGCCAGGACGCTGCTAGGGCTGTCGACTGCTAGCAGCGAGGTCCGGCTCAAGGACATGAAGAAAAGCGCCGGCGCACCATGACCCTGTCCGGGCCGCTCTCGGCCGTCGTGACGGTGCTGTTCCTGGCATCGACGGCCGGCTCGGTTGTCGCGTTCTACCGGGCGACGCTGGCAAAGAGCACCATCGAGGGGCTGCGCGGCGACCGCGATGACCTGATCGCCAGGGTCGGACTGCAGGACGCCGAGATCGCCCGGATAACTGCCCGGATGGCAAGCTCTGAGGCCGAGAACGCGACGCTGCGCACGCTCAAGGACTCGAGCGACGCGGTGGAGAAACTCGCCGAGCGTCTGGTCGCAGCCGACCGCGCCAGGGGCGGCGAGCATCACGACATCATCGCCGCGATCCAGACCGTACCGGCCGTCGTCACCGCCGGTCACGACGAGATCATGGCGCTGTTCCGTGCCACCTCACACACCCACGGGAGTGCGGCATGAGCACTGAGCAGGACGTCCGCCAGCGCCGCGCACAGGCCCGCTACGACCTTGTCCGAGGCCTTGCCTACGGCCTGTTCGTAGCGGTCGTCCTGGCCTCCTTGGTGCTGCTGGTGGTGCAGTCCCGCGAGATCAGTCAGCAGGGCAAGGCACAGGTCGACGCCGACAAGATCCAGAAGGGACTGTCGGAGCAGATCGTGCGCCAGGGCAACCAGCTTGAGACGCTACTGGACAACCGTGAAACCGACCGGGCCGAACGCGCCCTCGAGGTTGCCGAGGCCGTCAAGGTGCTGACGAAGGTGCAGCAGGAACAGCTCGTCCGCCACGACGCTGACGTGACCAAGCGCCTGCAGCTTCTGCTGACCGAGATCGGACAGCTACAGGACCCGCCGCGGGCGATCTTCCTGCCCCCGGACAGCGGCGCGGTACCGGCACGCAGGACCGCCGTCGCACCACGACCGTCGACCACGGCGCCCCGCACGGCGGTACCTGCCCCTGCGCCGTGCCCGAAGGCCGGTCAGAGCGGCAGGTGCAAGAAGTGACCCGCCGCGAGCCGTCGTGCCCACGCATGTGCCTTGCTGCGATCGCACTTGGCAGCATCATCGGCGTTCTGCTCGGCTGGATGTCCTACGACGGAGATGACGGAGCAGGGCTATGACCATGCGACGAGCCGACTGGCTAGTTACCACCCTGCAGAACGCCGGCCTCAAGGTCGTGGCGCACGCCGGCTGGCAGGGTCGCGGGGACAACTTCGCCGACCTGCGGGCCGTCGTGCTGCACCACGACGCCTCCCCGCCCGGTGACAGCCCCGGCGTCCCGGCGTACATGCTGCGTGAGATGGCGGCGGGCCGCGCTGGCGCACAGCTCTGGGTCAACCGGCAGGGCGTCTGGCACGTCCTGGCCGCAGGCGTGGCTTACCACGCCGGGCGGGTCCTGGACGGGATGCCCGGCAACACGACGTCGCTCGGGGTCGAACTGGACCACACGACCGGCGAGTCCTGGCCGCAGGCACAGCTCGACGCGATGCGGCTGGGTGTTGCGGCCATCCTCGTCAGGCTTGGCCGGGACGCAGGGTCGTTGCACATGCATAAGACGATCTGCTCCCCTGCCGGCCGCAAGTCCGACCCGGCCGGGCTGGACCTGACCGCCGAGCGGGCTCGCACTCGCCGGCAGCTCTCGACCGTCATCACCCAGCCCGCCCACATCACCAAGGAGAACGACATGACCCCTGCACAGGAAGCCAAGCTCGACAAGGTGCTGGCGCTGCTCACCGCGCTCGTCGCGCCACGTCGTGCGGACAAGGTCGACAGTGACCCCGGCCAGCTCAGCTTGGCTGACTTGTTCACGCAGGACGAGCGTCACGGGACTACGCCGTGACGCCCCGTCAGTACGCCAAGGCGCTGATCGGCGCGCTGATCGCCGGGCTGTCTGCGCTGACCCCGAGCGTCCAGGACGGGCTCAGCGTCACCGACGTCCTGACCGCTGTGGTCGCGGCGCTCATCGCCGGGTCGGCCGTGTTCGCGATCCCGAACGTCGCCCCCGTCGGCCAGATCAGCGACCCCAACCTGTCCGAGCAGGACGCCCCGGATGCACCCACCACCCCCAAGGAGTCCTGACATGTTTGCTTTGATCGCCGCCCTGCTATTCCTCCTTGCCCTGCTCGGCGTCGAGATCGGCACGGTCAACCTCGTGGTGGCCGGGCTGCTGTTCGTCGCGCTGCACTTGTGCCGCGAGATCCCGCTGGCCTTCCCGCGCCGGAACGGCGCCTAGCCGTGCCGGTCACTCAGGCGCTGCCCGACGGCCCGTACGCCACCGGCACAGGCACGCCCGGCCAGGACGCCGCGGACATCGTGGCGTTCCTGACGCAGAAGGGCACCGCGACCGACACGGAGATCCTGGCAGCCTCGCAGCCCGTCGACTCCGACCTGACGGCCATCGCGGCGCTGACGACCGCCGCATACGGTCGGGCGCTGCTGGCGCTGGCCGACGCTGCGGCTGGTCGGACGAACCTCGGGCTCGGCGCGGCAGCTACGGCGAACGTGGGCACCACTGCCGGGACGGTGGCTGCCGGGGATGACTCGCGGCTCAGCGCCACCGCGACCCTGGTTCCGAACCCCGCCCTGGTCGGCAAAGACACCTACTTCGAGGGCCACTCCTACTCGGCGGGGTCAAACTCAACCAACAACGTCGGATACGCACAGCGGATCGCAGCCCGGCAGATTTTCAAGTCTGTGAACTACCGCGGTGTGGCGCAGCGTTTCATGGTCGACGCCGCCATGCTGCTTCGCATTGACACCCCGGCGGGACAGACCGGCAACAAAACTCGGATGTACCTTCTGGACTGCCTCTACAACGACATCAACGCGCAGAGTTCGGCTGGCACGTTTGCGCGCAACAGCGCCCGAAGTTACGCCGGATACCAGAACAGCCTGCGTTTCTGGCTGTACGTCATGCAGGGATCAAACAAGCAGGACACGACCCAGGGCACGACCTACACCGGCACCTGGGCGAACGACACCACCAGCAATGCCGGCCAGATCCAGAGCGCAATCAACAAATTCACGACGACGCAAAACGACTTCGTTGACATTGTGGTAAACGTCCCCGACACGGGCAAGGTCGCCGTTGTCCTCTGGGGTATTGACGATTCTAACAGTGGCATGACCGGCGCTGCATTTACTATTTCGCTTGGCGGAACAACGCTAGTTACTGGCACAACGAGCAATCAATACCTTCGCGGCGGGAACGGGGCGGGGGGCGGAGGCACAAACTGGGTCGCTTGCCCTATGCCGGTGCTTGTGACTGGCCTGACGCCGGGTAGTCGCACGCTGCGGGTGACCAAGACCGACGCCACCGGCTCTCGGCTGTGGCTTCACGGGATCTTTGCCGCTCGCTCAACTACGAGCGTCGTGTGGCAGTCCTTCGTGCTCAAGCAGCCATCGGTGCCCTCGCAGACAGACACCGACATTGGCAACTACAACGCCCTGGTCGACTCGGTCGTTGCTGAGTTCGCCGTCTCCGACACCAGCATCGTCGTGGCCAACCCTGGAACGCTGACGTCGCCGAGCCTCGGGGCGTGGAACCCTGCCACGATGGTGAACGACACCATCCACCCGAACGACCGCGGCCATGCCTTCTACACCGACGTGGTCAACGGGCAACTGCTGAACGGCCTGGCCTTCGCCAACTACCTGAACACTCTCTAAGCACGTCCCCCGCACGACCCGCGCCGCCCTCGCCCTCCCCCATGGGAGCGGCGGGGGAGGCAGGCACAGATCCGTGCCTACTAATTGCCTGGTCGGGTCGAGTCTTTGGTGATGCCCAAAAGTGCCTGACATTCCTCATGCACACTCGGCCGAGCGTGGCTGACATCGCGGTTGTTGCTAAACCGCAGGTGGGACCATGAGCGCAATAAGCTCGCAATGCTCGGTCATCGATAGCACGTGGAGCAGGCCCGCTAGCCCTCTGACCTGCATGTATGGCTTAGACCGCGAGGCTCATGCCTGTTCTTGTGCCAGTTTCGCGAGCAGCGCCTTGCGGCGGGCCTCAAACTCGCGGCCGTGCCGCTCGTGGCACGCACGACAGCGGTAACTGGGGCGCGCCGTTCTGGCCTTCCGTGGCATGCAGTTGTCCGGGGTCATCGCGTGGCCGTGCGCGCAGGTCTCGCGTTGCGGGCGGGCCAGGGCGACGGCACCACGCCGGACGTTCTCGGCGTGCGTCACGGCCTCAAGGTGCTCGGGGTTGACGCACGACTTCTCGCGGCATAGGTGGTCTAGTTCCAGGCCGTCCGGCACTGGGCCGACGTGCAGCTCGTACGAGACGCGGTGGGCCAGGGTCCCCCTGCCCTGCCACACGAACCGGCCGTACCCCTTCTGGCCGACCACCGTCCGGGTCCATAGCCAGCAGCCGGTCTCGGGGTCCACTCTGGTGTTGCTCTCGATGTGCTTCCGGGCGTCAGCGATAGGCTGTGTCATGCGGGTGCCTCTCATCCAGGTTGTCCCGTAGCTCCCGCGTCCTTCGACCGACGCGGGAGCACTTGGGTACATCCTAGTTGCCAGCAACCTTCAATGCGGCAAGAATCGTTTCTCGCTTGTCGGGCCTACTGGTCGTGCCGTACCTGTTCATGGAGAACGAGGCGTTGTGGTGGCCCAGTTGCTCGGAGATGATCTGCCAGTCGACGCCGGCCATCGCTAGCCGGGTCGTATAGGAATGGCGCATTGAATGCGGCGTAGGGGCCGGATCGAAGCCGCACAGCGTCACCGCCTTCTTCCACGGCCCGACGCGGAAGTTGCCCATGTCGAGCGGGCGCTGCTGCCGTGTCGTGGTGAATACGAGGTCGGACATCCCGAAGTCGCGGCGGTGCGCGCGCAGCACCTCCACCGTGACGGGGCTGATGTCCAGCGTGCGCGACTTGCCGCTCTTGGTCGGGCCGACCGTCCCGTCGAGCCGGCGTGACTGCTGCACGACGATCACCCCGGCCTCGAGGTCGATGTGATCCCAGCGCAGTGCTGCCAGCTCGCCGATGCGCAGACCGGCCCAGCACCCCAGGTGGACCAGGGCGGCGAACCGCTTGTCGATCGTTGCCTCGAGCCGCGCCATGTCCTCGACGGTCAGCAGCACCACGTCGCGCTCGCCCTCGCGGGGCAGTTCGATGTTGCGGCACGGGTTCTTGCCGAGCAGGTCGAAGTCCACGGCGCGTCCCAGCATCTGCCGCAGGGTGGCGTACAGCCCTCGCACGGTGGCCGGTGAGAGCCCGTCGGCCGTGAGGCTGTTGATCCAGCCCTGGATCGCCATGGTCCTGACGTCTTCCAGGCGTGTCTCACCGAACGTCGGCAGGATGCGGGCGTCGAGGAACGACCGGACCTTGCGGTTCGGCGCTCGGCGCAGGCCGTACCACTGCTCGGCGAACACCGCGACGGTCATCTTGCGGTCGGTCGGGTCGACGAAGCCGGTCCCGGCGCGGAGCTTGGCGAGTTCGTGGAGTTGGGCGTCGAGGGCGTCGCGCTTGGTGGCGAACGTTCCGATCCCCACCTGCACGCTCTTGCCGTTCTTGCGCATGGCGATCCGGCCTTGATAGCGGCCAGTCGGCTTGCCGGGCTTGTCGCCCGTCTTGTACAGCCTGCGGGGCGTGCTCATGCTGCTTCTCCTTCGATTGTGACAACTTCGTGACATTCGTAATGTCAGATCAGGAAACGGGTCTGCCCGCTACTGCAGCAGCAGACGCTGCGCTCTGACGACGCAGATCGCGACACAGACGCAGGCTGTCGAGTTCGCTGACACCCAGGTCGGACAGCAGGACTGACAGCAACGTCTCCTGCATGTGCATCGGCACGCTGTGGTGCGTCGACGGGGTGAGTAGGACGTGCACTCGGCCACCGATGAGGGCGCAGGTCATCGGTACAGGCAGGCTCTGGGCGTGATGCAAGTGGAGAGTCAAGGCGCGCACGAGGGGTTCCACTTTCCGGGTGATGATGCTTGTCCCGACGCTGGTTGCATCGGGGTTCGTGCGAGGGGGATGGGTGCACACTCACACGAAGGTCGGACAGTTACTAGGCCGTTGCACAGGTCGCTCGATGTGTGTTAGGCGTCCCGTACGTCGCTTTTGAGGGCATGCTCGCTTCCCTCCTGGCGTGACAGCTCGGCGATCTCGGTGACCATCTCGGTGATGCGGCGACGATCGACGTCGGTCATCTCGCCCATGTACGCCACGACGACGCGAGTGTCGTCGGCGGCGCTCAGCGTCGTCGTCAGCTCGACTGCCTCGTAGCCGGCAGCTCTGGCTGCGGCCACCTTGACGACGTCAAGCGGGACCTGCAGCGCCTTGGCGAGCCGGCGCAGAGTCTCGGGTCGGGGAGTCTGCTTGTGCTCTGCCTTGTTGACCAGAGCCGCGACGGTGGTGTGGTGCGGGAAGCCACCGGCCTTCGCGACGTCGACATAGGTCATGCCGAGGTCGGACATGCGATCCCGGATCAACTTGGCAAGGGCATTGTCACGGGTCACCGCCTTCCGGCCGGTGGAGGCGTTCGACTTTGCTGCTCGCTGGCGACTCATGCCCAGGAGACTAGAAGCAGACAGCCCAGATGCAACAAAAGTTCGTTGAACATCTGGTGTGTTCTGTGATGCAGTCGGTGTTGCCATGCGGTTCTCCTGGGTTAGTAGTAGCACGAGAGTGAGCCCGGATGCGCAGGGTGTCAACTCGAATGTCAGCAAGTCCTTGCGTGGCACGCCCTAGTCGTGTAGACCTGTGACATCCCAGATCGCAGCACAACCCGATATGTCGGACCCGCGTGGTGACATCACAGATGACAGGGAGTACGCATGAGCGAGAAGTTGATGACCAGCGTGGAGCTGGCCGAGCGATTGTCCTGCTCGGTGGGCCACGTCCGCACGCTGTACCAGGAGAACCGCATCCCGTTTATTCGGCTCGGCCGTGGCGTGCGGTTCAGCCCGGCCGCGATCGACGCCTGGGTCGCGGCGAAGCAGATCAAGGCCGTGACGTGACCCGCTGCGAGTGGGCCGGCTGCACCCGCCTCGCCACCACACAGGAAGACGACTACGACTTCTGCAGGCCGCACCTGTCGGAGCACCGACACCTCGCCAAGACAGACAGCCACCTACTCAAGAAGGAGAAGACAGCGTGACCGATCCGTTCGATCTTGAGGAAGACCCGCTCAAGCGGGACAGATGGGATCGGCCCCTGCTGGTCCCAGTGGGAGGCGGCGAGAGGCAGCCGTACACCAGAGCTTCGACGCTCAGCAACTACCTCACCGACTCCGGTGGTCTGCACACGTGGGACTTGCGCAACGTGGCGATCGGCATGGGTATCCGCGAGGACGCCTGCGCCCTGGCCGCATCACTGCCGCCGATCAACGCCGCGAAGCGTGGCAAGAAGACGCTGACCGCCGCGGAGAAGAAGCAGGACCGCGAGACGAACAAGGCACTCGACGAGATCATCGCGTCAGCCAAAGAGGCAGCGTACGGACTGCATAAAGCCCGTATGGGGACTGCGATCCACGCTTTCTGCGAGCCTGGCGCTGACGTCGACCTCGCACCGACGGCGATCCGGCCCGACATCTACTCGTTCCACGCCAAGCTTGCCGCGCTCGGCATCAGGGTCGTGGCGTCCGAGCTGTTCGTGGCGAACGACGAGCTGCAGGCCGCGGGCAGCTTTGACTACATCGCCTGGGTGCCCGGCCTGGGGTTCGTCATCATTGACATCAAGACAGGCCAGGTAGACGGCAAGGGGCTGTCGTTCGCTGTCCAAATGTCGACATACGCCACCGCGGTGCTGTACAACCCGGTCACCGACGAGCGCACCCCGCTCGAGTCACTGACCGGCGGTGAGGCGATCAACACTGACGTCGCGCTGCTGGCTCACGTGCCGCTCGGTGAGGGCCGCACCGACCTGTACGCCATCGACATCAAGACCGGCCTGCACTGCGCGGTCAAGGCCACGCACGTCCGGGCTGCCAGGAGGCTCGACCTGATGTCTGCATGGTCACCGATGACATCTGCGATGTCAGCATGACGACCGTCGTGCGCCTCGCGCTGATCGTGTTCCTGTCCGGCAGCGCGGTGCTGATGACCCGCGAGCTTCGCGACGTACACCGACGCGGCATGGCGCGTGTCCACCGCGGACAGTCGTGGGGCCAGCGATGACGGGCGAGACGGACGCCCACGGCTACGGTCCGTACAGCACCGGCTGCCGGTGCGACATCTGCCGCGCGGCCAAGGCTGCGTACTTGCGGGCTCGCCGAGCCGAGCACCGCGAGATCGCGGCCAAGCACACCGTTGGCTCGACCGGCAAGCGCCCCGCACCGGGCACTGCCCGCGCGCCCGGTGCGACCCGCTACCTTGCGCCGATCGCCAACCACGGGACGCGCTTCGGCTACGAGGAAAAGGGCTGCCGCTGCTTCCCCTGCAGCGACGCCCGAGCCCTGAGTGACCGAGAGCGCCTAGCCCGTCGCCGGGCCGAGGCGAACTCATGACACACCTCGAGGCCGACCGCCGCGACAAGCTGCTCGACGAGATGGGCCGGATGACCGTACGCAGCGCCGCCTGGGAAGGCGCGACATACATGGCCGTCGAACAGTTGCTCGACGTCCTGGAAGTCCTCGCGCTCGACCAGCCCGAACGTGACGAGCAGATGGCGCAGACTGCCGACAGCATCCGCACGTTCCTGCTGACCGTCGACACGCCGCTGCATGGCCGCAAGATCGCGGAGTCCTAGATGGTCGCCCCCCGGAAGCCATGCCCGAAGTGCGGCGGGGTCAAAGAACCTGGCAAGCGCCGATACTGCGAGGCGTGCCGCGAGTCGCTGCTTCCCATCTGGCAGCGACGCGATTACGAACGCGCGCAAGCTAGGGGCGAAGCGGCCAAGGCGCAACGTGCGACAGAAGGTCGCTCGCGTGTGCACCGACCTGGCCCCGATGACACGTTGCGATGCGCTGGGTGCGAGGAGTTCTTGCCCAAGACGTCGTTCGCTACCGCTGGATCAGGGAAGTGGAACGCCTACTGTCGGCCGTGCTACTCGCATTACAGCCATGATCGACGGCTGCGCGTGACCTATGGGATAGACGCAGTGGAGTACGCCCGGCTGCTGTCGGTGCAGGACGGCCGGTGCGCAATCTGCCTCAAGCGTCCGCGCAAAGTCCGGCTGGCGGTCGACCACGACCACCGCACACAGGTGGTTCGAGGCTTGCTATGTTCACGCTGCAACCACAAGTTGCTGGGCGGAGCAAACGACAGCGCGGTCATGCTGCAGCGCGCTGCGAGCTACCTCGATGCCCCGCCTGCCGTCACGGGGCAGTCTCCCGACTCGCTACCCGGCTGGTGGGAACGTCGGCTGGAGCAGGCGCTTGAGATCGCCGAGGTCAAGCACGTGGCCGACCCATCGAAGCCGCCCGTTGCGATGATCACGGTGCCCGGATCTGAGCAGATCGTCGCCGCCATGAGCGGCGCGACGTTCGCAGGACTTCTTGCAGAATATGAGAAGTGCGTCGGCGTGCCGCTGAGTATCGCGGTCCACTCGTGACACAGTCTGCGATCCCAGATGCCAGTGAACTGCGCTACCACGTCGTCAAGTGGGGTTCGAGATTTCGGGTCCAAGACGTGCTGTACGCCAACGACCCGAACGCGCACATCTGGCCCAACCGCGACGCCGCCACCGAGGCAGCCGAGCGGGCCAACAGCCGCCACCGCAAGGCCATGCGCCGCGAGTAGGCGCACCAACAACTTCCGGCTGGCAAGACGGCCAGCCGGATCGACAAGGGAGAACAGCATGACCAATCCAGACCCGTTCGCAGGTGGCGAGAGCAAGGCGTCGCTTAGCTTCGATGCCGCCGAGGTAGGCGCGACCTACTCCGGTGTCGTGACCGACCCGGCCGAACTCGTGCAGGGCAAGAAGTTCGGCACCGACCTGCCGGCCGTGTGGGAGAACAAGGACGGCACCACCTCGCCGAAGATGAGCGTCGTGATCGGCCTCAAGGTCGACGGTGAGGACCGCGCGCTGTGGGCCGTCAAGCCGTCGGCCATGTTCGCTGCACTCAAGGACGCACAGATCAAGAACGGCAAGCCGTTCGAGGTCGGAGGCACGCTGACCGTCCGCTACACCGGCAGTGAGCCGTCCTCGCAGAAGGGGATGCACCCGAAGAAGCTGTACGCCGTGAAGTACGAGGCGCCCGCGCCGAAGGACGCCTTCGCTGATGCCGGCAGCGATTCTCCGCCGTGGTAGCAGATCTGTCCGCGGCTGCGGCGTGGATCGCCGTCATCACGGCGATCTGCGGCTGCGCTTCCGCCTGCGTGCTGGGCTACTACGCGCACCAGCGCAGGATGCAGCGGATGCGCGACGACGAGGCCGGCCGCATCCGAGCTGAGCAGTCGATGCTCAGCGGCGACCAGCTAGAACTGGCTCTCACACAGGCAAAACTCGACCTCATGAGGGTTCAGGAGCGGACGCGATTCATGCGTCTGTAGCACCATCCGCTAGACGACGCAGGGCCAGGCCGGTAGGCGTGGGGAACGCCTACCGGCCTGTCTTGATCTGACATTCCACATGACACATAGAAGACAGGTGAATCCATGACACACAAGCTGACCGAACCACAGAGCCGACTGCTCAAGCAGCTCAAGAACGCCAGCGAGCACGGCATCGACCCGACCGAGCACTGGTCCACGACCGTCGAAGCACTCGTCCGAGAGGGCTACGCCAGCGTCGGGCTCGTCACGATCCAGGTCCCCCGCATGTTCCTCAACCCCGACCGCACGCCATGAGCGGCGGTAGTGGCGCCTATGGCGAGGTGAAGCAGGCTGCCCTTGACGCGCTGGGTCAGTACGCCGGGGTCGCCGACCCAGAGCAACCGTGGTGGAACCTCAACATGCCGAAGGCGCTCGACATCATGCTTCCGGCCGTGTTGCAGCAGGTCAGTGAGTTGCTGCGGCAGGAGCAGTATCGAGTGGAAGCAAAAAGCCACGACTTTGGCCCCGCCGTGCATCCCGACTTCGGCCCCGACTGGATCGTGGAGTACGCAACGCCCGCAAGTAGCGACTTGCAGGATCGCGCATGACCGCCGTCATGCGCACCCCGCTGACGACGTACACCGGCCGGGAGGACTACGCCACCGACTTCGCGTGCGGCCTGGTCCGCTTTGACGCGGCCTGCCCGCGCTGTGAGGTGGTGTGCGAGTGGCACGCCAGCGCGCAGTGGCCGCAGCCCATGCCGCAGTGCCGGTGCGAGGCGTGAAGCCCCGCCTGCTCGACCTGTGTGGATGTGAGGGTGGTGCCGCTGCTGGCTACATGGCCGCCGGCTGGCACGTCACGAGCGTCGACCTTGACGCTGCGGCACTCAAGCGCAACCCAGCGGACGAGACATCATGCCTCGATGCGCTCGACGTCCTCCGGCATGTCTTCCTGACCAACAACGAAGCTGGCTACGACGCTATCCACGCTTCCTTCCCCTGCCAGAAGTGGTGTTCCAACGGTGCTAACCCTGCCGCCGACAAGTGGCCCGACCTCATCACGCCGGGCCGCTTCCTGCTCGACCGCATCGGCTTGCCCTATGTCTTAGAGAACGTCCCCAAGGCCCCGTTGCGCCGCGACCTCGTCCTGTGCGGGTCGCAGTTCGGGCTGACCGCCGTCGACACCGACGGCACGACGCTGCACCTACGCCGGCACCGCGTCTTCGAGTCCAACGTGCCGCTGACGCCGCCTCACGCGCCTCACTGTCGCTCACACATGGCCGTGCTGATGCCGAACTACGGGGCGGACTGCACCTGCAAGCAGGGTTGCGTCCACCCTCGCGGCGTCCAGTGGGCAGGTGTCTACGGCGGCGCCCGCAAGGACAAGCACGAAGCCCGCAACGTCCGGCACGGCGGCTACGTCCCGCCCGACCCGGCGGTGCAGTCCGCGCTACTGGGCGGTGTCGACTGGATGACCGGCAAGGGACGGCGCGAATGCATTCCGTGGCAGTACGCCCGGCACATCGGCGAGCAGCTCATGGCACAGCTATGACCCCCGCTGACATCACAGATGTCACCATCCCGCGCACCGCCAAGGCACTGTGGACCGCCGCAGAAGCCGCTGGGTGGGTCATCTGGGCGACGTGGGCAAGCGGCACACCGCTCGACCGCAACGGCGAGCCACAGCGCGTCACAGAGCGCCGAGAGACAGGCGAGCTGACCGACGCCGGCCGGCCGCGCATCGAGGTCATCACCACCGACGAGCTGGTGATCGTCCACAGCCTCGCCGTACGCCTACGCCGCGGTGACACGCGGCTGTGTGCCATCTGGGACGACGGCGCGTTCGCCTTCGGCCTGCAGCAGTCCCCGTTCCGAAAGATCAACGCCCGCCAGATCACCGAACTCATCAAGGAGAACGCATGAGATCCACCCTGTCACCGTCTCAGCTAAAACTGCTCAGCGAATTTCTGACGGCGCTCAACGCCTGGCGGCTTACTGCTGGCATCGACGTGTGCGCCTACGGGGGCATCGACATCGAGGTCGGCGACGCAAACATCGTCCACATCGAGTGGTCCGAGACCGTCGGGACCTATGCCTTGGCCGAGCGCCCGTAATGACACCCATCAACTGCGAGGCGGCGATGCGCCACGGACAGGCCGAGCATGTCGTCACGTTCATCGGCGACCACGCCTCGTTCCTGCTGTGCGACGCCTGCACCACCGACGCACTGGTCAACACGCCCAACATCAAGGTCACCCGGATCATGCGATGACCGAGTTGGCGCTGCCCGACATCCCCCTGGCGATCTCGGAGGAGGACGTCGCCGCAGTGTGGCGCTGCCTGACCCGGTACGACGCGCTCGACCTCGCCGAGATGCTCGGACTGTTCGAGTGAGCGGGGACGAGGGGCGGGTGCCGTCGCCTCCACTGCGCGACCGATGGGGCATCGCCGTGGCGAACTGGTGGCTGCGCCGCGTGCTGACCGTGCAATGCCTCGCGTCCCTAGACGCAAACAACCGGCGCGGGCTGCTCTGCATCTGCAACGCAGGCGGCGCGGCGATCAGGACCACGCCATGACCGCCGCCTGCACGACCCACCCGCTGTCGCCGTGGATCACCTCGCAGGGCCAGCACAAGTGCCGGGGCTGCGAGAGCGCCAGGAAGTCCGAGTGGCGACGCAAGCGCCGCGCCGCCGGACTGCTCCCCGAGCAGAGCGCCGAAGCCCGCGCTGCCCGGCGTGACAGCTACGCCTGGCAGCAGACCTATGCCGCATACCACGCCCTGTGCGACCGCCTGGGCATCCCCACCGACAGGAGCACCCCATGACCGTCAGCAGCGCAGAGTGGACAGCGTGTGCCAGCAGGGCGCACGACAAGAAGCTCGCCTACACCGCCTACGCCCATACCTACGAGAACACCGCCGCCGACAACACCCGGCACTACGACTACCTCACCGAGCTGTACAACCTCGAGATGGGCAAGGCCGACGCTGCCCGCCGCTACGCCCGGTGGTGTCAAGACTGCGCTGCCAGCGCGCTCACCGCCGAGCAGAAGGCCGGCAACGTCGGCGGTGCGTCGTGAGCGGGATCGACGCGGGGCGGGAGAACTTCGAGGGCCACCAGCCCCGTGAGTGCGGCGAGCACCGCACTGTCGGCAGCCACCGCGCATGGTGCTTCGACTGCTCCGAGTGGTGCTACCCGCAAGCGCCGTGCGTCCGTTGCGAGATCGGCGCGTTGCGACGGGCTGTCGCCGCCACTGGTGACCCCTCGTGACCATCACCGAGGCGCAGACCGACGCCTACTACGCAGTGATCGCCAACGACCCGCCCGAATCGTCCTGCTGGCGCTGCGGTGACCCGACAGAGCCCGCCGACCTGGTCAGCCTCGACGGACTCGACATGTGCGAGCCGTGCGCGATCGCCGAAACCGGCGAAGCGCCCAGCCCCGACTACTGGAACGACCTGTGATGCCGATAGCAACGCAGGGCGGCGATCCCTTGCGTTTCACCGACCAGAACCGCGCCGAATGCAACCTCAAGGCGCACCGCGCCGAGCTGGCGCGCAATCGCCGGGCCGCGAAACGCAGCGCCGGCATCGCACCACCACAGCGCCGACCCCGCGTCACCGTCAACGGGCTGCGCGTGATGCTCGGCAGTTGCGACGGCATCGTCGATGACGGTGACTGGTCGCACCCCGACGCTGAGTGCAGGACCGCGCCGTGAGCGCGCCGTGGTGGCGAAAGTGGCGCCCTATCGTGGTCAATCCGGTCGGCTGGGACGAGACGCATCAGCGAGTTCACGACGTGAGCTTCATGCCGGACGGGGTGCTCATGCATTACTCGACGTGCTGGTGTCGCCGGCCTTGCGAGTGTCACCAGTGAAATACGCCTGCACCAAGATTGTCTACAAGAGCGAGGAAAGCGCCGCGCGTGCATTAGAAGACGCCCGCCACGCACGCGGCAGAGCAAAAGGGCGCAACATTCGCAAAGTGGAACGCCGCTATTACCTGTGCCAATGCGGCGGGTTTCATTTAACTTCGATGAAAAGGGCACAGCCATGACCTCGGATGACATTCCAGATGACAGCAAAGGGACGCGATGAGCGACGACAAGCTGCTCAAAGCAGCGACGCTGTGGCACGGGGCCGGCTGCTCGGTCGTGCCGGCCAGCTCGGACGGCAGCAAGCGTCCGTTCGGGCAGTGGAAGGACTACCAGAGCACACCACCCACGCTCGAAGACGTCACAGGGTGGCTGTCCAGCGGCGCCTACGACGGCATCGGCGTGATCTGCGGAGCCGTCAGCGACAACCTGGAGATGTTCGAGATCGAAGGGCGGGCCGCAGACCTCTACGACCAGCTCGGCATGCGGATGATCGAACACGGCTACGCCGACCTGTGGCTACGGATCTGCACCGGCTACCTCGAGCGCACCCCGTCCGGCGGCTACCACTGGCTCATGCACGTCGACGGCTCCGCCCGGCCCAACCTCAAGCTCGCCAGGCGTCCCGCCACCGACGCCGAGCTGGCCGTCAACCCGCTCGAGAAGGTCAAGGTGCTCATCGAGACGCGCGGGGAGGGCGGCTTCACCATCGTCGCCCCATCAGGTGGCAGGACGCACCCCACCGGGGCAGCGTGGGTATGGGTCAGCGGCAGCCCCAAGGGCATCGCAAGGGTCACCGCCGACGAGCGCGACGCGCTGCACGCCATCGCATCGACCTTCGACACCATGCCGGCGCGAGTAGAGCCCGACCGTCCAGAGTCCACGCCACGCCAGGAGGGCGACCCGCTGCGACCCGGCGACGACTACAACCTGCGTGCCACCTGGCACGAGATCCTCGAGCCGTTCGGCTGGACCCACGTCGGGCATCTGGGCAATACCCAGACGTGGCGGCGTCCTGGCAAGACCGACGTGGGGATCAGCGCCACCACCGGGCGCAACGAAGCCGACAACCTGTACGTGTTCTCATCCTCAGCCGACCCGTTCGAGACAGAGAAGCCGTACTCGAAGTTCCACGCCTACGCCGAGCTGCACCACGCGGGCAACTTCGCCGCCGCCGCGCGCGACCTGTCCAAGCAGGGATTCGGTGAGCGGCGACAGCGTGAGAGCCACGAGGCGCCCAAGGTTGACGAGCCCGCACCACCTGTCGACGTCGGTGACTTTTGGAGCAGCCGGCCAGAGCTAGCTCACATCCAGACGTTCGCCAGGGCCAGACGGTGCAGCCCGTGGGCCGTGCTCGGGGTGGTGCTGGCAAGGATCATCACCGCCACACCGCCCTACATCGTCCTGCCGGCGCTGGTGGGTAGTCACGCCTCACTCAACCTGTTCGTGGCGCTCGTAGGGCCATCAGGAGGCGGTAAAGGGGCATCGGAGAGCGCAGCGTCGGATGCAGTGACGGTGCTCGACGTCAACGGCGACCAGATCGAGGTCGCCACCGTCGGGTCCGGTGAAGGGATCGGACACCTTTACGCCCACCGGGAGAAGGGTGAAGTCATCAAAGACCGCGACGCGGTGCTGTTCACCGTCCCGGAGGTCGACAACCTCACCGCGCTGGCCGGACGTCAAGGCGCGACGCTGCTGCCACAGCTCCGGTCGGCGTGGTCAGGCGAGAAGCTCGGCTTCGCCTACGCCGACAAGGCCAAGGCGCTGCCCATCAACCGCCACACCTACCGAATGGGACTGGTGCTGGGAGTGCAGCCCGGTCGGGCGGCGCCGCTGCTGGATGATGCAGACGGCGGAACGCCGCAGCGGTTCTTGTGGATGCCGACGACAGACCGCGACGCGCCAGACGTCGCGCCAGACGTCCCCGCACCGTGGATCTGGTCGCTGCCCAAGCCGTGGCACGCGGACCCGTTCGGCATGGCCGACCTGCCGATCCCCAACGAAGTGAGGATGGCCGTTGGGCTCGCCTCACTGCGCCGGCTACGCAGCGAAGGCGACGCACTCGACGGGCACGCCATGCTCGCCAGGCTCAAGACAGCGGCGGCACTGGCGCTGCTGGCACAGCGCCAGGAGATCACGATGGATGACTGGAAGCTGTCCGAGACGGTGATGGCGGTCAGCACCGCGACGCGCGACAGCGTCGTGGCGTACCTGTCATCGAAGGCGTCGCAGAGCAACCAGGCGAAGGGACACGCCGAAGGGACACGCGCGGTGCTGGTCGCCGAGACGGTCGCCGAAGCCGACGTCAAGCGGGTCGCCAGGAAGGTCACCGGGCGGCTCCGAGCAGGCGGTGAGATGTCCCGGTCAGAGCTGCGGGTCAAGATCGCAGCACGTGATCGGCCGCACTTCGACGACGCCGTAGACCGGCTTGTGGAAGCCGGCACGATCGTCGTCAAGGTGACTGAAAAGGGCGAGCGCGTGGCACTGGTCGAGTAGGTACCACCACCCCTGTACAACCCTGTACATGTACAGGGGTGGTGGTCAAAGCGTCAGTGCGCGGAAGTTGTAAAACTGCAGGTCAGAGTCAAAATAATCATCCGCGTTACGTGAGGTGCTGTTGGGGCACCCCTGTACACGTACAGGGGTGTACAGGGGTGGCGAGAATCCCACCAGCAGACCTCACGCCGCATCGGAGATGAGGACGTGGACAACGCAGAACCGCCCCACCGGGAGCGAGAGCCGGGAGAGGCTCGACCGGTGGGGCGGCGGTATCTGGACGACGAGCGGGGAGCTGCGTCGTGGGGTGGGACGCGCCAGGTGGGCTAGGGCAACATCTCGTGCCGCCGCACGATCGCCGTGCCGTCGATCGTGTCGGAGATCTCCGACCAGTCCAGCGCTGCTACGGCGTCGCGGTCGGACACATCGCAGATCACATCGCCGTTAGCCAGGATCGCGACGGACTCGACGCCGCAAGCGGTGGCGAGTGCATCAGCGTAGTCGTGCTCGATCGCGTCCCAGTCGAAGTCTTCGACGAGGGTTCCCGCCAGGCCGGATATGTCTAGGTCGACATTGGTGACCTTGGTCGTGGTGCTCATCGTGGTGCCTCCTGGCGTTGTGTGGCCGACGGGGATGGTCCACCGTGGGTCCTGCCCGCCGATCCCACGCCGCATCGGGAATGGGATCGGCAGACAGGGCCAGCGGGTCAGGCGACGTCTCGCAGGTAGTCGAGCGTTCGGTCGCTGTAGATGTCCAGGTCTGCGCCGACCAGGGTGTCTATGTCGTCTTGCAGCGACTCGACGCACGAGAGATGCCTGTCGTAATCGTTGCTGTTGACCATCACGGCGTGGAACGCGTCCAGCGCCTCGGCGTCGTCGAGCTCGCTTGCCGCGTCGAGCGAGTCCAACATCTCGCGTAGTGCCTCAATCGGCCCTAGCAGCGCCTGGCAGGCCGCGTACGCCTCGCTGATCCTGTCGCGGACCTCGCGGGCCGCATCGAGCGCCACCTCGCCCTGCGGCATGAACGCCGAGTCAATGCGGCAGACGTAGCAGTCTGCCGGCGTCGTGGCGCGCGGCGCGGGGCGGTTGCAGTAGACGTGCATCTCGCAGACCTTGCGTGTCATGGTGATCTCTCTCCCGGTAGATCGTGTGTGGTGAGCCGTCCGGCTCGCAATCCCATCCCGCATCGGGGATGAGACGCCGTGCTGGACGGTTCAGGTGGTCAGGAGGTCGCTGCGCCGTCCGGCCGCGCGGTGCAGGAGTCGCGGCACGGCTCCCCCGGCACGGCGTTGCACGCGTCGCAGGCGTTGCATTGCTCGGCCCGCACCATGTCCACGATCGTGCCGCGCCCGCCGATGGTCACGAGCACGTCACCATCTAGGGGCAGGCCGCCGTAGACGAATCCGTGGTCGGTGGCAGTGTTGGCGCTGGTGTGATTGGTGAAGGTGAAGCGGTAGCGCGGGTTGCCGTTGATGCTGTTACGAAGGCGCTTCGCCGTTGCGATGGTGCGGGCGGATGTCGTGGTGCTCGTCATGTCAGAGTCTCCCGGCTCTAGTGGTGCCGCGTGAGTGCGGCTGTACGCCCCGTAGCGGCGCGCATTGTGTGCGGCGGGGGTAACGATCCCCCTCGAGGCTCCAAGCCCGCACAGCCCGTTCTAGTGCGTCGTGGTGCTGCACGTGCAGTCGGAACCGTTGAGCGTGCGGTATGCAGGGCAGGCCGTGATGGTCCAGACGTGCCCTACGCCTAGCCCAGCGTTCGTGCAGTCCCCGGCATGTCCGGCGTATCGAGCGCAGCCGGTCCGCAGTGTCTTGATCTTGCGGCAGTAGTCGTGCGTGTAGGTCTTCATGCGGTCACGACCTGCAGCGCGTCACCCTTGCCGATGCGCAGTGTCTCGCCGTCGTGCAGTTCGCGAGTGATCTCGTTCCAGTTCGGCACGTCCACGCTGTTGCACAGCGTGCAGGCGACCGTGTGGTCCCACGCCGAGTACAGCGTGCCTTTGCCGCACTGCCCGTGGATCAAGGTTGTCGTCGTCATGAGTGCTCTCCCGTTCACTCTGTAGCACCGTGTGGTGCTGGTAGGTACTCAACACTACTGGCATGGGGGATGTCAAGGGTCAATCTTGAGTGACTTGCGATGAGCGTGGCAGGTTGACATGTCTCTTTGTCGACAATCAGTGAGGCTGTCCCCTTCTCGCTAATCCCCTACAACCTTGTAGGACATAGGCTCGCCCCTTCCCTTCTTCCTGCACACGGAACAGGTACAGGGGGTGTGGTGGTGACAGACCTGCAGGTCAGGCAGGGTGCAGGCGTGGCTCACGCTCACCACGTGCCACCTCCGTGCCTGGCAGACAGGCAGCACCACGCTCGGCAGGGTCACGGCCAGCACGCTCACGGCAGGCTGTATGACCGGGCCTGTGCCGAGGGCCGGCCAGCTATAGGTGGTGTATCCCCACGCCAGACGGTTAGGGAGTTCGTGGCTGGTCATGTGCCCAGCACTGCTGACATGTGTGGTGTAATGGCATCTGCGACCCGCTCCGACGGCCGAGGAGGCGTGGTGTTCTTGACCGCCTCCGCTTCTCGCACCTGATGCCGCCGCGGGTTCCGCTCGAGGTCTACAAGAAGTTCGATGCGCTGATCGCCAAAGGCATGAACTGTGCTGAGGCCAGCCGCGTGACGGGCCTGTCGTACAAGACAGCCCAGCTCCGCGCCAAAGGTCAGACCAAGCGCAACGGCAACATCCACGCCAAGGTCATCAAGGATCTGGACCTGCCTGATGTGGTGGCTGACGGCAAGCTGTCACCGGAGGCCGAGCGCGCCAAGGTCGACTTTGAGTTCTTCCGGCTGCGCTACTTCGGGCACGTCTCGACGCCCTGGCAGATCGACGCGGCCTACCGGATGGTGGAGTACGCCGCGACCGACGAGAAGGAGCACGTCGTTGTCAACGTGCCTCCGGGCGCTGGCAAGTCCACGACGTTCACGCACGACATCGTTGCCTGGATGATCGTGCGCGATCGTGGCACACGGGTGTTGATCGGTAGCCGCACTGAGCGTCAGGCCCGTCAGTACGTTGGCCGGCTCAAGACGACGTTCGAGCGGGTGCATCCGCCTGTGGCGAGCGACAACGACCGGCGCAAGGGCCTGGCGCTGGACGCTACGGCGACGCTGACCGGGGACTTCGGGCGCTTCAAGCCGACCAACCCGGACGTGTGGCGCATGGAGGAGTTCACCGTCGCCCAGGTCGATGACATTGCCTCATCCGACAAGGAGCGGACCGTCTCGGCGTACGGCATGGATGGTGGCTTCCTCGGTGGCCGCTATGACGTGGTCGTGTGGGATGACCTGGTCGACAAGCGGTCGATGAAGACTGCTGATGCCCGTGAGCAGCTCATCAACATGTGGGAGACAGAGGCTGAGACGCGCCTTGAGCCTGGTGGCTTGCTGATCTTGCAGGGTCAGCGGATGCGCAGCGATGATCTGTACCGCTATGCGCTGGACTTGAAGGCTGGCGACCCCGATGACTTCGAGATCGAGTCGCAGCGGCCCAACAAGTACCACCACATCATCTACCGCGCCCATGACGACGACGTGTGCAAGGGCCGGGACAAGACGAACCCGGATCATGCCAAGACGGCGAAGCCGTGGCGCGCTGATGGCAGTGGTGGGTGCCTGTTGGACCCGCTGCGTCTGGACTGGAAGTTCCTGGCGACGATCATGTCCAACAGCGCCGGCCGGTACGACACGATGTACCAGCAGAAAGACGTCAACGCGCAGAACGCCCTGGTCGACCCGGTGTGGGTCACTGGTGGGCGGGGTGAGGACGGCGTTGACTTCCCTGGCTGCTGGGATCGTGACCGCGGTGCGTGTGAGCTGCCTAAGCACCTATCTCCGCCGCTTATCAGCATCGCTACGGCCGACCCGTCGCCGACGAAGTTCTGGTCGATCCAGTGGTGGGTGTATCACCCGGAGTCCGGTCAGCGGTTCTTGATGGATCTGATCCGTCAGGCAATGGACGCGCCGGACTTCCTGGACTTCTCGTTTTCCTCCGGTGAGTTCACTGGTGTAATGGAGGAATGGCAGCAGCGCAGTGTTGATCTGGGTGTTCCTATTTCGCACTGGGTGGTGGAAGCTAATGCGGCGCAGCGTTTTATTCTTCAGCATGACTATGTCAAGCGGTGGCAGTCGAAGCGTTCTGTCAATGTCATCCCGCACCAGACGCACCGCAACAAGCACGATGATGAGTTCGGTGTGCAGACCTTGAAGCCGCATTGGCGTCACGGCCGGGTGCGCCTGCCGGGTAAGCAGAACAATCCTGGCCGGATCGCGGCGATGAAACTCGTCGATGAGGTCACGAAGTGGCCGGAGGGTTCAACCGATGACTGCGTGATGGCCGAGTGGTTCATGGAGTACCAGCTTCCCAACATCTACACGCCGAACGTGGCACCGCCGCGTATGCACATGCAGTGGCGTGACATCGACAGAGGACTGGCGGTAGCCCGATGAAGTACCGGAAGAAGCCCGTAGTCATCGAGGCGCTTGGTCCGCTCGATGAGAGTAACGCCGCCGACATCGCTGCCTGGTGTGGTGGTCGTATGGTCACCAACGTCAAGCCGAGCGATCCGACGGACGTCTACGTGGCGCTTGAGATCCCCACGCTTGAGGGCGTTATGCGGGCTGAGCCCCATGACTACGTCATCAAGGGCATCCAAGGCGAGTTCTACCCGTGCAAGCCCTCCATCTTCGCCGCCACCTACGACGAGGTGTCGGCGTGATCTCCCCCGAGCAGATCGTGGCGACCTACCAGCGCCGCAAGTCCGACATGGCAGAGGTGACGGCCAAGCGGATGCAGGTGCGGGACGCCTACAACGGTGAGCTGCGGGTTGCGCTGCCTGACATCGGGCGCAATGAGCGGGCCGCGGTGGCCAACCTGCTCAACACCGGCCTCGACCAGCTCGCGATGCGGGTGTCGTCCACCTTGCCGTCGATCTTCTGCCCGCCCCGCGATGAGCAGGTCAAGCGTGAGGTGGTGGCAGCGGACAAGCGGCGCAAGGCGCTGTACGGCTGGTGGGAGGCCAACGACCTGGAGATGATGGTCCCTCGCCGGGCCCGTCAGATGCTGGCGTACGCCCAGTCTCCAGTGATGCTGTGGCCGGACTTCAAGCGCCGCATCCCGATGTGGCGGATGCGCGACCCGCTGGGCACCTTCCCGGCGGCGTGCTTGAACCCTGGCGACTTCACGCCGGATGACTGCATCTTCGCCTACCAGCAGACCTACGGCTGGGTGCGCTCGAACTACCCGGACGCCTTTGAGTTGCTGTGCACCAAGGAGCACTGGCGCGTCGATGACAAGTTGACGCTGCTGGACTACGTCGACTGCGATGAGTTGGTCACGGTGGTGCTCGGTGAGGGTCCCAACGACAACTCATGGGCGGCGTACGGCTACGTCGGGTCGATGCCGGGCTTCAAGGGCTCCGCGAAGTACATGATCCTCGAGCGCCTAACGAACAAGGCCGGCATCTGCACGGCGGTCGTGCCGGGCCGGATCACGCTGGACAAGATGCTCGGCCAGTTCGACGGCATCCTCGGCCTGTATGCCACGTCGGCAAAGCTGATGGCGCTGGAGGTCATCGCGGTGGAGAAGGGGATCTTCCCTGACACCTACCTGGAGTCCCGGCCGGGCGAGCAGGCCAAGTTCCTGACCGGCCCGCACGACGGTCGCACTGGTCTGGTCAACATCATTCAGGGCGGCACGATCCGCGAGCAGGGCACCAACCCTGGCTTCCAGACCAACCCGACGATCGACCGGCTGGAGCGCGCCCAGCGCCTGACCGCTGGCATCCCGGCAGAGTTTGGTGGCGAGTCGGCCAGCAACGTCCGTACCGGCAAGCGCGGCGACGCGGTGCTGAGCGCGGCGGTCGACTTCCCGGTCCAGGAGCAGCAGAAGGTCATGGCTGCTTCGATGCGCGAGGAGAACAAGCGGGCCATCGCGGTCGCGAAGGGCTACTTCGGCAACGACGCCAAGTCGTTCTACGTGAACTGGAAGGGCGCGAAGGGTCAGGTCGAGTACAAGGCCAGCGATATCTTCACGACCGACCACAACGTCGTGTCGTACTCCCACGTCGGTTCCGACCTCAACGGCTTGACGATCATGGTCGGCCAGCTCGTCGGGATGGGGACGATGAGCAAGCAGACCGCTGCTGAGCTGCTGCCGATCATCGAGGACCCGGAGCGTGAGCACGACCGCTCCATCCGCGAGGCGCTGGAGGCGGCGTTGCTGTCGGCGGTGCAGCAGAAGGTCAACGCTGGGGAGATCGCTCCGGTCGACGCGGCCTGGCTGATGCTGCAGGTCGGGAGCAACAAGCTCGAGCTGGCCGAGGCGATCATCAAGCTCGACGAGCGGGTGCAGAAGCGCCAGGCTGCTGCGGTCGAGCAGACTGCTGACCCGGCGATGCCCGATCCGATGGCTGGCCTGGCGACTGGTACGCCGGCCGAGGCGCAGGTCGTGCCGCCGAGCATCGAAGGCCCCAACGCCTCGACGCAGAACTTGGGCGACTTGCTGTCGTCTATGCGCCGCCCGCAGATGTCGCTTGCCTCTGAGAAGCCAGCGCTGTGAGGAAGTTTAAGCCGAAGGCGTGCACCGCTTGTGCCGAGGTCTTCCCGCCTCGGTCGGCCAGTCACGCCCGCTGCGACTCTTGTGCGCAGGCGCACAAGGCTCTGGGCCGGGGCGAGTACAACGCTGCGTACCGCGAGGCAAACCGTGAGCGCCTCATCGCTGCGGATCGGGACAGGTACACGAAAGACGAGATTGCTGAGAAGTCTCGCCAGTACCGCGAGCGCCACCCCGAGGCGGTTGCCGCTCGCAAGGCGGCGTACTACCAGGCAAACCGCGATCGGATCATCGCCAACGAGGCCGCTCGATACGCCTCCGATGCCGAGCGAATCCAGCAGGTCCAGCGCGAGTGGCGCGCAAAAAATCAAGACGCCCTGCGGGGGCGCGGCCAGCGTCGTCGCGCGCTCAAGGCATCTGTCGAGTGCGAGAAGTACCGACCGCTGGACATCTTTGAGCGGGATGGATGGGACTGTCAGCTCTGTTCCGAGCCGATCGACCGTAGCGCCCCCTGGCCTGCACCCCGGAGTCCCAGCATCGACCACATCGTTCCGCTCGTAGCCGGAGGTGGCGACATGCCCAACAACGTCCAGGCGAGCCACCTCGGCTGCAATCTTCGCAAGGGACGGAAGGTGCTCAGTGCCTAGGGGTGGACGTCGCACAGGAACGCCCGGCCAGTCCTACCAGAACCGTTCCGACTTGCAGGGCGGCGGGGCCATGCCGGTTCAGGCGGCGACCGGGCAGGCGTACGGCGTTGCTGGAGAGCAGCGAGCCGCACAGCGCGCTATGCCGGTAGCCCGCCCGGCGACCGACACCGTTCCGACCGCTCCCCCGCCCCGCCCGGCTGCGCCTCCTGCCGCGCCTGCCGGCCCGCCGATGCCCGCTCCGGGGTCGGTGGTTCCGCTGGACGCCCCGACGCAGCGTCCTGGTGAGCCGTTGACGGCCGGGATGAGCATGGGCGCTGGTGCCGGCGCAGAAGCCAACCCGTTCAGCATGGTCGGGAGTCCAGATGACGCGGCGTTGGCTCTGCGTGCGGCGTACATGGCTTATCCGTCGGAGGAACTTCGGGCGATTCTGGAACGGATAGATCTCCCATGACCACCCAGATGTGCGGTACAACAGGCCCATGCGCACCGCCGGCAAGTACGCCGCCAACGCCATCGGGATCACTTTTGTCGTCTTGTTCTGGCTCATGGTGCTCGGTTCCTTCGACTAGCCCGGTGCTGGCGTGACGTCGCTGGCTGACCAGGCACGCGCCGCGCAGGCCCGCCGGCAGCGGTATGAGCAGCTCCGG
>Ga0326733_1000127_pt1 | contig 25882 bp, 20 predicted proteins | sample 14_GP2_308_FD_207946 | JGI IMG/M metagenome (GOLD analysis project Ga0326733, IMG submission 207946) | Glacier ice microbial communities from Ngari, Tibet, China - 14_GP2_30.8 | ecosystem: Environmental > Aquatic > Freshwater > Ice > Glacier | place: China: Ngari, Tibet | collected 2018-07-17
ATTTTACTGCTTTTAAAGCTCCAGCCGAGCCACAAGGGCGTATAGCTAAACTTAAGGCCCTGTGGCCGCCGACAAAAAAACAGGTGCTTGTCGGGAGTGGAGTATTCTTACTACTCATCGTTTGCTGCGGAGTGGCATTTGCCTTGACGCGTCAACCGGCGCCAGTCGTGACAAAGCCGGTCGTCCGCGTCAAAAAAGCCCCGGCGCCAGTCGTTCCGACAACCGTCGCATCTAACCTTAGTGGCCTTCAAATTGACCCACCGCTCAATAGCAAGCCGGTCATCGGCGTCATGGTCGAAAACAGCTTAGCTGCGCGGCCCCAATCAGGCTTGTCGCAAGCCGGCGTCGTTTACGAAGCTATCGCCGAAGGTGGAATTACCCGCTTCCTAGCCCTTTATCAAGAAACGAATCCTGGCGAAGTCGGTCCTATCAGAAGTGTCCGACCATATTATCTCCATTGGGGTATGGGCTTTGACGCCTCAATCGCTCATGTCGGAGGCAGCCCAGAAGCCTTGAATGGCATCAAAGCTTGGGGCACCCGTGATCTCGATCAGTTCTTCAATAGTGGCGCTTACACCCGAGTCGCTAGCAGGCAAGCTCCTCACAACGTTTACAGTAATCTCGATACCTTCACTCAATTAGCTCAAGCCAAGGGCTTCGGCACCAGCACATTCGCGCCGTGGCTGCGTAAGAAGGACACGCTGGCTCCACAAGTCACGGCTAAGTCGATTGATATGGCTATTTCTAGTGCCCAATATAACATTCACTACGATTACGACGCGCCGACTAATAGTTACAGACGCAGTCTGGCTGGAGCGCCGCACATGGATGCCGCGGGCAACGTTCAAATTAACCCGAAAGTCGTCATCGGCTTAGTCACGCCTTTTTCTATCCAAGCCGACGGCAAACACTCAGAGTACGGCACTATCGGCAGTGGCCAAGCTTACATCTTTCAAGACGGCATTCTTACGATCGGGACCTGGAATAAGCCGGACATAAAATCAGTCATGACTTTCACTGATGCCAATGGACTAGCTTTAGCGTTGAATGCCGGCCAGACCTGGTTGACCGCCGTAGCTAATCCCGAGAAAATAACGTCGGCCCCATAATATGGATCATTTCTCTCAAGTCAGCCATAAAGCCCGCACTCGGCTCTTTTGGTCAGTAGCGATTCAAAACTTGGTCTTGGTCAGTCTCGCAGTCGTCATCAACAGCTATACGCCATTAGCTGAAATTTACATACTAGCAATCGTCATATTAGTCGGCCTAATTTATGCGTCATTCCTGGCTAAGGCTTACAGCTCATACATGCTACAACCACTCAAAGCCATCTGGCAATTGATCCTGCACATCAGTCCGGAACAAAACAGCGTGCCAGCCCCCGAAACTGATAAATTAAAAATAGGCCGGGAACTGGTTACTAATTTAGCTGGTCAGGTCTATCAGCTGACTGACATCGCCAACCGTTTAGCACTAACAGCCAAACAAGAAAATAGCGACATCCGCCGAAACTTTATCGCGAACAACTTACCGCTACCGTTCTTAGTGCTCGACAATGCCGAAAATATTACGTTCGCGAACCAATCTTTTGCCGATTATATCGGTATCCCGTCCAACGAGCTACTTGGCAAAAATGTCTATATGATCATGGACATGGCTTTTCCGAGTGCCGATACATTCGATGTCTGGCTTAATAAAGCCAAGCAGAACAGTGCTACGGCCACGACAAGTTGGGAACGAGTCAAGCTGAACGTCCGAGACAATCATCCGCTCCGACTTTTTGATCTAGCCGTTTATTACAATAAGGGTAACGCTCAAAAAGTTGAGACCATGATGGTCTTATTCGACCACACCAAGCAGTATAGCCAAGATGATCAAGCCGTCAGCTTTATCGCACTGTCGGTTCACGAGCTTCGCACGCCCTTGACACTATTGCGAGGCTACATCGAAGTCTTCGAAGAAGAACTCTCGACTAATAATGATCCAGAACTGATCAACTTCATGGAAAAGATGAGCGCAACGGCCCAACAACTGACTGCTTTCGTCAACAATATCTTAAATGTCGCCCGCGTCGATGACGACCAGATGCAGCTGAAACTGCAAAAAGAGGACTGGGCGACCGTCCTGGAAGCGGCCCTTGCTAATTTAGATTTGCGAGCCAAGGTCAGGGGCATGTCAATCGAGCGGACAATTGCACCGGACTTGCCAGCGATCGGTGCAGACCGATTAAGTATCACAGAAGTCATCAATAACCTCGTCGATAATGCCATCAAATATAGTAACGGCACGGCAGTCATAAAGATCGATAGCCAGCTATCGAAAGACGGCCTGATCGAAACTACCGTCCAGGACTTTGGCCTTGGCATCACCAGCAGCATCATGCCGAACCTGTTTACTAAGTTTTACCGCGACCACCGTAATCGCGCTCAAATAGGTGGCACAGGGCTAGGCCTATACTTGTCTAAAGCCATCGTGACAGCTCATGGCGGCAACATGTGGATTCGTAGTCGGGAAGGTGCTGGTAGTACCTTTGGTTTCACGCTGCAGCCGTTCGATACATTAGCTGAAGCCGCCAAGCAACAAGGTGATGAAGAAATGGTCCGCGGCGCCCATGGCTGGATAAAAAATCACTCATTATATCGTCGTTAATTTAAACCATAACCAGGGAATCTGCTAAAATATAACTATGGAAGAACCGCAAACCCCAGACACAACTCCTTTATCTGAAACGAAAATACCAGCGCCCCAACCGCAAACTTCCGCCCGTCCGACCGGTCGCAAAGTTCTCTGTATTGAAGACGAGCATTTCATCGCCGAACTATACGCCCGCGCCTTAGTCAAAGCCGGTTACGATGTCACGATAAAAGGGGACGGCGTCCAAGCTTTAGCTGAAGCCCAAACTAATCTTTACGACGTTATTTTATTGGATTTGATGGTACCGAACCTGACGGGTATCGAAATTCTACAGGCTTTGAAGGATCCGACCAAAACTACGCCCCTTAAGTCTAAGATCGTCATTACGACCAACCTTGAACAACGAGAAGATGTCCGAGCCGCCATAGAGAAACAAGCTGACGGCTACTTAGTCAAAGCCGAGCTTACCCCACGTGAGCTAGCTTCTTTCGTCGACACAATCAGATAATCTAGACATAAATTTAAACGAAAACAAGCCTTGCGGGGGACATACTGCCGGCTTTATACTATTCATCTAGCCATGTGTGGGCTGGTTGAAAACCTTCCTCCGCACAGACTTTTACGAGCGACATACTCACCGGCCGGATTCGTCCATGTGCCAGGCGTCCCTGAAGCTTCAATCTCAACTTTCTGGTCACGGTAATCACTCTCGAACGGGGTTCATTACTTATCCGGTTAGTTTTCTCAAAAACCGTTCGCTGCAAAGCCAAGCGCCTGCAGTCTCTCTTTTTTATAATTTTTTACTCCAGGAGAAATATCATGACACAGATCAACGCCGCAATCGAAGTAACCGCCCTCGGTTTCCGTAACAAGAAGAATCAAAGCCAGCTAGACAGCTACCCGAAGCGCATGGTCTGGGGTGATCGGGAATACGCCTTTGCCGAGATGACCATGCAATACCTGGTCCGCCACGGTAAGAAACTGGTCAAACTGTTTGACGTCACTGACGGTAATACTCAATACCGGCTTCGTTTGGAAGACGACTGCTGGACACTGGTCGGAACTTCCAGCAGCGGATTAAAAGTTACCTATGTTTAAATAGGTGGACTATGAAAGCAGTAAATAATGTCACATCGCTGTTAAGCAGGCATCCGATCATATCTGATCAGATTACTCGCCCGGCCTTAAATGTCGTCTTGCGTGAACTCGAAACAATTTTAAAAAGAGATGTGCCCGGTGATGTTGTCGAGTTTGGCTGTTACATTGGCACGACAAGTCTGTTTCTGAGGCGGCTTTTAAGTGTTCATGACCCTAATCAGAGCCGACAACTATACGCCTATGATTCTTTCAGCGGTTTACCCGACAAGACGACTGAAGACGCCAGCGGAGCCGGCGAACAGTTCCAAGTTGGCGAACTTACCGTCAGTAAGAAGCAATTCTTACATGAGTTTCAGAAAGCTAACCTACAATCACCTAATACATTCAAAGGCTGGTTCAAAGATATTGCGCCCGATCAGCTACCCGATCAAATCGCCTTTGCTTTTTTAGATGGTGATTTTTATGAATCGATTCGTGATTCCTTACTTCTCGTCTGGCCCCGACTTGTCGCCGGCGGCACTATAACGATTGATGATTACAGTCGCGCCGCCTTACCCGGTGTCGAACGGGCAGTGCAGGAATTCGTCAAAGTCCATAAATTAACTGTCCGGCATGAACACCAGATTGCTATAATAACGCGATGAAGATACATATTGTGACGATTGGTGAACCGAAGCTGGCCTACGCTAAAGCCGGCTGGGAAGAATACACCGCACGCCTGCGCCATTACCATACCATCAAGCTGACTCACATAAACGATAAGAACAATGATGATGCCCATGTCTTAGAAGCCGCCCGGAGCGGATCAAATCCATACACCGTAGCGCTGACGATAGACGGTCCGCAATTAAGTAGTCAGTTATTAGCCAAATTTATGGACGATAAGACCAACCAAGCCCGTGAACTTTGTTTAATCATAGGCGGACCGGACGGCCTGTCCGAAGCAGTTATCAATCAGGCCGATCGTTGCCTCGGCTTAAGTGCTTTGACCTTTCCGCATGATTTGGCCATGGTCGTCTTAGCGGAGGCGCTGTATCGGGCCAGCACGCTTAATAGCGGTCATCCGTACCACCGTTAAATCAGGTGGTTGATATCAATTTTGGTGCGCTACGGTATTGTGTCATTATTAAAGTATGAAAATACCTAATGACAGATTGTTACCAAAACTGACACTCAAGTTTTTTAGTTTACCAAAACTGACAGCTGTCTTGTGGATAATCCTGACTTTATTTGGTTTACTCAGCTACACGGTCTTATTACGCCGTGAGGGCTTTCCGTCAGTCCAAATACCAATCGCCATAGTCAACGGTACTTACTTCGTCAACGACCCGTCTCGAGTCGATGCGGAAGCGGCCAAACCCATCGCTGATATCGCTCGTCTTAACCCGTCCGTGACTAAGGTTACGACGACGTCACGGGACAATTTCTTCAGCGTCATACTCCAGTACGAAGAGGGGGTCGATGCCAAGCGGGTCACGGCTGACATTGAGAAAAGTGTTAATCAGCAAAAAACTTTGCCGGCCATGGTCAAACCGACCTTCAACGTACCGATTTTCGGAGTTACCGGAGGCGATGTCGAAAAGATCGACTTAGCAATATCATTTTATGCTCAAGATGATAATTTAGATACGACCAAACTAGTCGCTCAAGCTGAGAAATTCGCAGCCGAGCTAGAGAAAGCTAAACTGCCGAACGTCGCGACTGTTAAGGTCAAGAATCCGATTGAGAATGTCGTCAATCCTTTGACGGGGCAGTCAGTGACCGTCGAACGAAGCTTTGACCGATATGGCATCCGTCAAGCTGGCCAGACCGAGTTTTATTCATCCGTCTTTATTACTGTCGCCGCTAATTCCGATGTCGATGTCATCGAACTCGACAAAGAGGTCAGGGCAGCGGTCAGTATGACTTTGGCTAAAGATGAATTTGAGGGCTATGGCGCCGAAGTCAGTGCTAGTTTTGCGCCTGCCATCGTTGAAAATATTTCTGAACTGCAAAAAGTCTTGCTGGAGGGCCTCATCGCCGTCTTAGTCATCGGGTCGATCGTCATTGCCTTAAGAGCATCATTCATAACTGTCTTGTCAATGGTCACAGTCATATTATCGACTATAGCTTTACTGTATCTGCTTGGCTACACGCTGAATGTCATAACCTTATTCGGTCTGATCTTAGGCCTGTCGCTAATCGTCGACGACACCATCATCATGGTCGAAGCGATTGAAGCCGCCCGGCGCAAGACCAAGACTGCTAAGGAAGCCGTTGCGCTGGCCACCCGTAAAGTCAGCCGGGCCATGGTTGCCGCGACGGTCACGGCCGCCTTATGTTTCTTGCCGCTGGCCTTGGTCGGGGGCGTCCTCGGCAGCTTTATCCGAGCTATTCCAGTGACAATAATCTCATCGCTGTTAATTAGCTTAGTCGTAGCCTTGGTCTTTATTCCATTCTTTGCCAGATTCTTACTACTAACGAAAAAAGAATTCCGCAAAGCCCGCAAGCCGACTGTCGGATCACGAGTTGAGAACTTCTTAGCAAACGGAATCCTGAAACCGATGCGCTGGGCCGAAAAGTCGCGTCGGAAATTAGTTGCCGTGGGTATCACGGCCATCATCATCGCTTTCGGATTTATCGGGGCAGGGCTCGGGTTAGCTCAAAAAGTCACATTCAATATCTTCCCGCCAACTAAAGATACTAACGGTATCATCGTGACTTTGAAATATCCCGAAGGCACAAATTTAGCCAACGCCAAAAAGATTGCCAGTGACGCCGAAACAGTCGCCGCGAATGTCGTCGGAGAGAACTTCGTCCAAGCAACTTACTACGCAAATGGCACGCCCCAGATGGCCAGCGTCTTGATTGAACTGATTCCATATGGCAAGCGAGAAATTACTTCACCGCAGCTGATTGACCAGTTAAAAAACAAATATAATGCTGATTTCAAAACTGCTCAAGTCACGGTTGGATCTGTCGATCTGGGTCCCCCGATCGCTGCCTTCAACGTCCAGATCAAAGCTGACGACAGACAGGCCGCTTACGATCTAGCCGACGACTTGAAGACTTTTTTGGCGACAAAAGAATTGGAACGGCTCGATGGCTCTAAGGCTCGCTTTACCGACGTCGCCGTCTCCAGCCAAGATGAATATATCCGATCCGACAAAGGACTTACGGTTCAACTTGGTACCGGTTTCGACGGCGATGATATCACCACCTTAGTCACCCTGGCTCAAACGGCTATAAATGATAAGTTCGACGCGGCCGAACTCAAAAAATATGATTTGCCGGCCGACGCGATCTCCTTCGATTTAGGACAGGAGACAGAGAATCAGGATTCGTTCAAGACCTTGGCCGTGACTTTCCCGTTACTGCTTTTGGCAATCTACATCCTGCTGATCTTAGAGTTCCGCTCACTCCTGCAGCCACTGCTGATATTCATGGCCATACCATTCAGTATCTTCGGACTGATGCTCGGACTTTATCTGACCGATAATGCCATCAGTTTCTTTGCTTCACTCGGCTTCTTTGCACTGATTGGGTTGAGTATCAAAAATACGATACTGCTAACGGATTTTGCCAATCAGGCCAGGGCATCGGGTCTGACGGCAGTTGATTCAGCTGCTGCAGCGGTCCAGGAACGATTCCGGCCGCTCGTCGCGACCAGCCTGACAGCCATATTCTCACTGATTCCCTTAGCTATCACCAGCCCGTTCTGGCAGGGTCTCGCCGTCGTTTTGATATTTGGCTTAGCCTCAAGTACGATCCTTGTCCTATTGGTCTTTCCGTACTTCTACTTAGGTGTTGAGTATCTCAGGGTCCACGTCAGCCGTCGCCTTGGGCTAGCTTGGTTAGTCACGACGGTTGCCGTCACATTACTGATCGGCCGGTTCGTCAGTCCGCAATTAGCTCCATTGTTCTTCCTCGTCAGCTTATTAGCGCTGTTTATCTGGGCACTACTACAAAAGCCTCGTTACGCCATCAGCAAATAATATTCCGAGTTTATCGGCTAATGCTACTATTTAGATATGCTTCAACTCGGCCTTAGATTTGTTAAGCGTTTCGCCATCCTGGTTCCCGGGATATTAATTACCATTTTCTCAGTCCGAAACGTTTTTCCTTATTTCGACAATCGCTTGCCCCAGGCCTTAGCTATATTCCTGACATACGTCGTGACAGCATACGTCTTGATTCCAGCCATTATCCGACTTATCCGCATTGTTTGGCCGCCGACCCATTTACCGCTATATTGCATCACGCCTGACGGCTTTGCTTCAGATCCGCTTAATATCGCCTTGATCGGCACCCGTCGAGAGATAATCATGGCTATGGAAAAAGCCGGTTGGTACATGGCCGACCCGCACAACAGTATTCGCAACACGGCTCGGCACGTCCTAAGCACTGTCATGAAATGGCAGTATCTGACGGCACCGGTCAGTAGCTTATTTTTATTCGGCCGCAAGCAAGATCTGGCTTTCCAGTTGCCAATCAAAGGAGAGAGCAGTGACAACCGTCACCATGTCCGCTTTTGGGCTACGACCTTTGACGATAGCAAAGAACTTCACGTCAACACTATCCATTGGCACAAACGCGAAGCGCAGATCCTGTCAGACAAGTTACTGTGGGTCGGGGCAGCCTCGCGCGACGTCGGCATCTCGCCGATTCGCCACAACTTCCAACTGACTCATATGATCGCACCTGACACGAATGGTGAGAGGGAACTGATCACCAGCGATCTGCACCGTTCCGGACTGGTTGATACTGTTCATAGGGTCAAGCTCGGCGAACCGTATAAACTAATCAACCGCGCATTCCGGGGACAGCTTCACACCGACGGTATTATGACAGTCGTTAAGTTGAAGATTAACGCTAAAACTAAGGCTTGAAAACGTTGACTTGAGTCTGGGCCATGTTTCCGGCTGCATCGTAGGCTTTGACCATGATTGTGTGGTAGCCACTAGTAGCTCGCTTGGCATTCCATGAAGTACTGACAGAGCCTGAAGTCGTAGTAGTCGTCAGCCGAGCGTCAATGTAGACTTCCATTTTAGTCACATTTCGGTTATCAGTTGCACTTGCAGATATCGAAACTCTGCCATTAGCCGGAATAGTTGAATTAGCCAAAGGACTAGATATCGATACAGTCGGAGCAGTCGTATCGATGTCGGTTGTGTTTGAAATTGTGACGGTATGAACGCTGCTAACGGTACTATTGCCGGCAGCATCATAAGCTCGAGCTGAGAACTGGTAGGAGCCATTGGCATATCTAGTCGTATCAAACGACATGAAGTAACTGGCAGTAGTATCACTTTGGAGAAGGTTACCATTGAGGAAGAAATCAACTCGCGATACTCCGACATTATCGCCAGCATTTGCGGCAACAGAAGACGTCCCGGATATCGTACTGCCATTAGCTGGAGATGTCAGCTGGACAGTAGGTGCAGTCGTGTCAGTTGGGGCGACGACAGTTGATCCAATCAAAAAACGGGTGTTAGAGGCATTCCATTTGGTGTCCAAGTAAGAACCGGCAGCCGGACGAGTATTGAAGTAATCATTTTTCTGACAGTCGAATGATGATTCTTGATCGCCGCTGCAAATGCTGCGCATAGCGACAGGGCCACTACCGTCATCGTCATAACACATGTTATCTGACTCATCGGTACAGTGCCAGCCGCCACTGGTATTAGGCGCACTCAGCTGGACTCCACCTAAGTTATGCATAAGTTCGTGACCTTCAGCGTAGTTCCAGCAACCAGCATCGGATCGGCCATAAGTACTGGCGTTACCATTATTTAGGTTATCCTGAGTCGGTTTATCATCGTTCCATATGCTGCCGATTCCGCAATAAACGTTTGCATCTACCCAGACCATATATTTACGGTCGATTAGGTTGAAGCCTTGGTTCTTTAGTTCCGTGGTCATGTTACTAAAGTTATCGTCTCCGGTAGTAGACATCACAACTTGCTTGATATCAACGTTACAGGCAGCATCTGTGACATACCTTAGTTTACGAGTGTCGCCAGTCTGTTGAGCACTTCGTTCAAACATTGCGGATGTATTAGCGGCATATGTCTGGAAACTCGAAGCATAGGTCGGGAATCGATCAGCCCGGTCGCTTGACCTGGCATAAATAGCTTGGACTCTGTATCCTGTCTGACCATCGCCGTCACAGGCAACCGTGCCAGCTGATTGGCTTCCGTCAGTCGAGGCTAACTCAGAGGCAGGCAGCGGGTCGACACTCTTACGGATATCGACACCTTCTGGTGCAGGGTCGGGGCCATGTGTACAGCCGGTGGCTTCACCGGACTGACCATTTGCAACTTCCAGAAGTTTGCCACACAGACTATCAGCTTTGCCGCTCCTTAGACCAGCCCAGACAAGACCACGTTCCGGCTTTTCTTCAAAAGCCCGAATAGAGTTACTATTTGTGTTCGCGAAACTTTGAAAGATTGCATAGACTCCTATCAAGGCAAAAATTAAAGCAAAGAATATGCCTTTACGAAGCGAGAAGGGGTCATAACTAGCAACTGAGCCAGTTACTTTTCCTTTAGAGGCTGGAGCTCTAGACCTGACAGCAGGTTTCTTAGTAATTTTTGGATTGGGCATTTTTGTTTTTCTTTCGTAAGTTATTTTCTTTAAAATACTGCTTACGCTTAGCTATGTCAACAAATAAACAATTTTCAATATGGTGACCTCATGGAGAATCGAACTCCAATTGCCAGGATGAGAACCTGGCGTCCTAACCGTTAGACGATGAGGCCAGAGCGGAGGAAAGAAATTTTGTGTTTACATAAAATTACTTTCTGAGCATCTGGGCGGATATGCGAAGCATATAGGCCAACTGATGTAATGGCTGATGCGCTGATGCAGAGCCAAATAATCTTACCACATCTGTTAACAACAGTCCACGGCGCCAATCTATAACCATAAGCCCGTTGCAATTAACCCTCAGAAAAGACATACTAAGATCAAGAATGTCACAAATAAAAGAACAATGTGGGCGAAGTAACTAATGTTTGGTCTTAAGAAGTCTAACCAGAATAGTCAAACGAGTAAGCTGACAGCTAATTTACAGGACGAACGTCAAAAGTTCGAATTGATTGTCAATGCCATCGAAGATGGCGTGGTACTGATTGATGAAAACCGCGTTATCAGACAGTTCAACCCAGGGGCAGGGACCATAAGTGGTTGGAATCCATCAGAAGCAACCGGCTTAGACGTTACGCAAGTGTTGAAGTTAACAGACGTTAAGAACGAAGCTTACAACGAGACTAACAACCCATTCCTATTAGTATTTAAGCAAGGTCAAAACATCCGAGACAACAGTGCGATATTAAATACTAATTCGGGCAAGCAAGTTCCGATTAGCTTGAACGTATCGCCTTTGTGGGGCGCCGATAAACAAGTCACTGGCGCAGTCGGCGTTATCCGTGATGTCGCCGAAGAGCGCGCCGAGGAACAGCGCCGAGCCGATTTCATAAGCACCGCTAGTCACGAAATGCGAACTCCAGTAGCGGCCATAGAAGGCTATTTAGCTTTGGCGCTCAATCCTAAAGTCACGACGATTGACAACCGCGGCCGCGATTTCTTGGAAAAAGCCCACACCAGTACCCAGCACTTAGGTCAACTCTTCCAGGATTTATTAACCAGCGCCAAAGCTGAAGACGGCCGGCTGACTAGCCATCCTCAAGTAGTTGAGATTGGCGCGTTTTTAGAACAACTAAGCAACGATTTGAAATTCGGAGCCGAGAAAAAAGGCTTATTTACGGAATTCGTCTTAGGCTCGAGCAAGAATATCGATGCCAGCGGCGGCTCAGCCGGCGGCGAGCGGGTGGTCCGACCACTTTACTACGCCTTTGTCGACCCTGATCGCTTGCGCGAAGTCGTCACCAACCTTTTCGACAACGCCGTCAAGTACACACCGGAGGGTAAAGTTTCTTTAGGTCTAACCGGAGACAACCAAGTCGTTCAGATGTACGTCCGCGATACCGGTCCAGGTATTCCGCAAGAAGATTTAAATCACTTATTCCAAAAATTTTATCGGGTCGATAATTCAGCCACCCGGACGATCGGCGGCACCGGATTGGGATTATTCATCTGTCGAAAGATCGTTGAACTGTACGGTGGTCGAATCTGGGTTGAGAGCGAATTAGGTAAGGGCAGCAGTTTCTTCATGAATTTCCCGCGACTGACTCAACAACAGGCTAGTGAAAAACAATCTGCTTTGGCAAATAGCGCAACTTTACAGCCGATCACATCTTTAGCGGCGAACAGCACGCCTTAACAACGCATGTGGTTGATAATAGCGTTGTGTTGTACAATGAAGTCAAACATAAGCAAAATATAATACAGGGGTAAGCCATGTCAAAAGTAATGCTGGTCGAAGATGATAATAACCTTCGCGAAATTTATGAAGCCCGCCTACAAGCCGAGGGTTACGATATCGTCACCGCTCATGACGGTGAAGAGGCCTTAGTCGTCGCTAAAGCTGAAAATCCCGATTTAGTTATTTCTGATGTTATGATGCCGAAGATCAGTGGTTTTGAGATGCTTGATATCCTGCGCAACACCGAGGGGTTGAAAGACGTCAAAGTCATCATGCTGACAGCTTTAGGTCAAAGCGACGATCAGCAGCGAGCCGACAAATTAGGCGCTGACGCTTATCTGGTCAAATCACAAGTTACTCTAGAAGATATCGTAAAGGTCGCCCAGCGTCTACTAGGTGTCAGCGACGAAGAAACTGAAGTTGCCGCAGTTCCTGTTGCTGAAGTCGCACCCATCTTAGCCGAACCGGTGCCAGCACCTATCTTTGAGCCTGTCTTGCAAGCTGTCGCGCCCGAGCCAGCTATAGCTCCCGAACTCGCGCCAGTCGCCATATTCACCCAACCTGAGCCCGTTGCTGAGCCGGCAGCTCTAATTCCAGAACCTTTCGCTGTACCGCCGCAACCCTTTACCGCTCCCGAACCGGCTGTTGCCCAGGAACCTATAGGCGTGGCTCCGCCATTAACACTAGATTTACCTCCGTTGGATCCACTAGCGGTTGTTGAGAATCCAACGGTCGCCGTATCGCCGGTTGCCGCTGAATACTCCCAGCCTACGGCCGAGCCAGCGCCATCAGCCCCGACTGTCGAATTACCTGAAGCCGAAGCTTCGTCGGATGAATCAGCCAACATCTTATCTCAAATCGAACAATTCGAAGCCGAAGCCGCACCGGCGCCGTTCGAAGTCACGCCAATGGAAGAACCGACCGCACCAAGCGCCGGGCTCCCAGCCGAACAATTCATGACGACAGCAGCTTCTGACCTAAACACGGCCGCTCCAGCGCCAGATCCAGCTGTTGCCGGCAATAACGAAGACGTCTTAAATACGGCCTTAGAGAACCTGACTGGTTTACCACCAGTTCCAGGGCAGGAACCTGCTGTCGAAGCTACGGCCTCTCAAGCTATCGCTCCCGGCAATGAAGCCGTTCAGCGAGGCGGCGGCCGAGTAATTACCCCTCTCGAATCAGTACCGAAGCCAGATTTAAATTCTTTACTGGCAGTCGAAGAAGCTAAAGAAGCGGCCGTAGGGTCAATTGTTCCGCCAATCCCACCGACACAACCGCTGACGCAACCGACCAGCCCATCAACATCACCGCCTGTCGTCGGGCAACAACCGGGCCAGTCGTTTGACCCGAATAGTATTGCGCTCTAAGCCTGCGCTGACTACACTAATCTAATGCGCATCAATAAATATATTGCTCAGTCTTCAGGCATGAGCCGCCGTATGGCCGATAAAGCCGTACTATCAGGCCGAGTTCAAATCAACGGAATTCCAGCTGAAGCTGGCTCTACTGTCGACCCGGTTGATGTCGTTATGCTCGATAGCCGAGAACTCAAGAACCTAATCGAACTTACGACAATCATGTATCATAAACCGGCCGGTTGCGTCGTAAGTCGCGACGGGCAGGGCAGCCCGACAATTTACGAAAAACTACCGGCCGAATACCGACTATTAAAACCGATCGGCCGACTTGATAAGAATTCATCCGGTTTGCTCTTACTGACTAACGATGGCGACTTGGCCAATGAATTGACCCACCCACGCTACGCCAAAATTAAAATCTACGAAGTTAAGTTAGGCAAGCCACTAGCGCCATTGCATCGCCAGATGATTAGTGACCATGGCATAAATCTTGAGGACGGGAACAGCCAGTTAACCTTAGAGCGCTTAAATGATGGCGATGATACCAAATGGCGCGTCACGATGTCGGAAGGCCGTAATCGGCAAATCAGACGGACATTTGAAAGTTTGAATTATTACGTGGCAGAACTGCACCGGACTAATTTCGGCCCATACACCCTTGGCGATCTAGCTGTCGGCGCAACTAAACCGATTATATAATTAGGAAATAAAAACGAACTGTTTTCAATACGGCTCTCATCTGTTATAATGATATCCTTATGGCAACAAAACTTCCTATCATCGCTATTGTCGGCCGCGCCAACGTTGGTAAATCCAGCTTATTTAACGCTATCTTAGACCGCCGTGAAGCCATCGTCGCCCGTGAAGCCGGCACGACTCGTGACAGTATCATGGCAAAAGCTTCGGTCTGGCTGCCGGCCCCGACCGGTGACGATCAACCTGAGCACGCTCAGACGGCCGCTAAACAGCGTCGCCTCACCGAATCAGTTACCGTAGCCAGCAAGACTCGCGCCGCCCGCGAGGCTGCCCGCCAAGCCCAGGATATGGTCCGTCAGGATTTCTGGATAGTCGATACCGCTGGTATCAAAGACGCTGAGGACGATTTTGAATTTACGATTCAGGAACAAATCACCCAAGCCGCTGACAGCGCCGATATCATCTGGGTCATGGTCGAAGCTGGAGTTCCAATTACGGAAGATGACCGCCGTGTCGCCAAGATGGCCCTGCGTAGTAAGAAGCCAGTCCACCTGATCATTAACAAAGTCGACAAGGCCAAAAAAGAAGACTTGTCTTACTTTGATCGCTTAGGCATCAAGCCGGTCTTCCGAACCAGCACCACCCATGGCTCAGGTATCGAAGATTTACTCGACGAACTTATCAAGATCATTCCGAAGGCCTCCCAGACTGAAGACACCGACCGTTTACGCATAGCGATACTTGGACGACCGAATGTCGGTAAGTCTCAACTATTCAATACACTGTCCAAGAAACAGCAGGCCATCGTGGCTGACCGTGCCGGCACGACCCGCGACATCAATCGTTCAATCGTTAAGTATCAAGGTCGGGAAGTCGAAATCATGGATACGGCCGGTATTCGCCGTAGTGGAAAAATTGAAGTTGGCATCGAGCGTTTCAGCGTCATCCGCGCCATCTCGGCTATCGAACAAGCTGACATCTGCTTCTTACTGATGGACGTCAACGAGCTTAACGTTCAACTCGACCAGAAGATTGCCGGCATGATTAAAGACGCCGGCAAAGGCCTCGTCTTAGTCGTCAGCAAGTGGGACAGCGCTGAAGGCAAGGACGCCTACACCCGTGACGCCTTAGCGCCGCAAATCGCGAACCAATACGACTTCGTCCCTTGGGCACCGTTGATCTTTACCAGTGCTATCAGCGGCCAGAACGTCACGAAATTGTTTGATATCGCCTTCGAAATCGACCTTGAGCGACACAAAGTGATCAGTACGACCGAACTAAATAAATGGCTGCGCCAAGCTATCGATACTCACCCGCCAGCCGGCTTAAAAAACCGCACCCCGAAACTGAATTACATGGTTCAAGAAGACGACAACCCGATTCCGGCTTTCAAAATCTTCGGCTCCCAAACCAAATATGTCCACTGGAGCTACCGCCGTTACCTCGACCGCCGCATGCGGACTTCGTTCGGTTATAACGGTTCACCGATCCAACTCTGGTTCATTGAAAAGCACATCGCCCACAAACATGGTAACTCGCCGACTAAACCGGAACGCTCACCGACTGCGCCAGACATCGCAAGGACCCGAAAACGACCAAGCCGATTCACCAACCGAGCCGTTGCGACTGCCCCAAAGCCTAAAGAAGAAAATCCTGGCACGACTTACTAATCAGTTATACTTAGCTTAATGTCATTATTCCAAAATCGTCCCCAAGCTAGCGATACCCATAACTACTACACGACCGGTATGAACAAGACAGTCTTGATCGTCGGACTAGGTAACCCCGGCAAAGAGTACGACCTGACTCGTCATAATGTTGGCTTCCACATCTTAGATAAGTTCGTCGACAAACAGACGGAGATGGAGGGCTGGGTCGATAAGAAGGACCTAAAATGCCATATCAGCCAAGGACAGTTCGGCGACACACGGGTTTACGTCATAAAGCCGACCACTTTCATGAACTTAAGCGGGGAATCGGTCCAAGCTGTTGCCAATTTCTTTAAAGTTTCACCAGACAACATCGCGGTTATCCACGACGAATTAGATATCGCTTTCGGCCAGATCCGTTTACGTGTCAGCGGCGGCAGCGCCGGGCATAATGGCATCAAGTCAGTCACCCAGCACATCAGTGATAATTATGGTCGGATCAGAGTTGGAATCGGTCCAAAGTCACCAGCCCAGATGGACAGCGCCGACTTCGTCTTACAGCGTTTTTCTACGGACGAACAGGAACAGCTAACGAATCTCGTTAAAGAATCCAGTGCGATCTTAACTGAATTTATTTACAGCGGACAAGTAATTCCTACGGAAACCCGAAATTTCCTTATCTAGGTTTTTGGGCAATTACCGACGCAATAGAAGATATCATTTCTGAATCTCTAAAGTATGAAACCGGCTTAACAGACTCGGAATAATCGATGATATCCCAGCCCATATTCAAATAAGATGCTCTCAACTCATTCGACTGAAAGCATTGGTCTCGATTCTTTTCATCTGCGACATCTGGCGTGATCAGGTAACCACTAACTGCGTTGACACCGCCCGGCTTAGTCAGGCTGCGTGTTAGCCGTAATGTCTGTTTTGAGTCATTCTTTGGCATCATGTGTAAAACCTCAGAAATGACTACGGCGTCGAACATCTTTCTAAAAATATTGGTCCTGATGTCTGCAACCAGATACGTCGACCGCGCACTGTAATCGTGTTTGGCAGCTAAAGCAACTTCTTCAAAACTAAGACTAACTCCTACGACGGAGTGGCCTAAGGCTCCGAGGTATTGCGAGTTACGCCCTAAGGAACAACCGGAGTCTAAGACGTCTTGCTCGGATAAATCATTAGCTTGAAAATATCGATTCAAGCCGATGGCCAAGTTACTCGGCGGCAATCGATTCGGATGATTAGATGTAATAAGTGAACTCATGATAATGATTATACTTTGACTATGACCTAAAAAGGCCAACAAGAGGGGGTGGGCACCGCTTGTTGGCCTTAAATTGTGGAGAACCGAAATTCTCCACACCACCCTTCAACCCACCCCAGCGAAGCATCGTCGTCTAAATCAATGACGCGTGCCGGAACCGTAAAGTCCCACCATTTAGGCTCGCTTTGAATTGGGGACCTCCCCAAGCGCGAACGCTTGGCTCAGTAGTTAAAGGGGTTAGTATGCTTTAGAGTGTGTTTAATAATAAACGTGCAAGAGGTAGCGGAGGGTAACAACTATCTGGAGCCACTCTAAAACAACCTAACGGTTGGTCTGAATCTTTGAGGGATTCAGTCGTTAAAATTGGGGGTTAAAGGTGCTTGGTTCTAATAAAAGAACTCACAATTTGCTATTTTAGCAAAGATGTTGCCTATTGTCAATACTCTGAAATGTTTTAGTCCTTTACGCAAGGGGCTTATGGTTATCCATTATGGTTGTTTTAAGATGTTAATTTTTTCTTAATTGCTTTTCAGTCTCATAAAATTTCTGTCAAAGTAAAAGGATGGAATTTAAGGAATATTATCTAAATGACAGTAAACTGCCGTCGCCCCTGACTCACATACCCGACCGGCCTAAGGAGCTTTTTTGGGCAGGAAGCTCACTTGACCCGCTTTTAGCTAAGCCACGAGTCGCAATTGTCGGCAGTCGTAAAGTTACAGCTTACGGCCGGCACGTGACGTATCAGCTTGCCCGTGAACTAGCTGAATACGGTGTAGTCGTTATTAGCGGGTTAGCTTTAGGTGTCGACTCCATCGCTCACAGTGGGGCCTTAGAGGGGGGAGGTAAGACTATCGCCGTCTTACCGTGCAGCTTAGATAAGATCTACCCGGCCAGCAACACAGGCTTAGCTCGACGGATAGTCAGACATGGTGGGTGTCTGGTTAGTGAATATCCAAGGGGTTCACCATTTGCCTTCAAATATAATTTCGTCGCCCGCAACCGTATTATTGCCGGCTTGAGTGACGCTGTACTCATCACTGAGGCTGCCGTCGATAGCGGTAGCTTACATACTGCTGATTTCGCCCTTCAGCAAGGCAGGGAGGTTCTGGTGGTCCCAGGTAACATCACTAGCCCGACCTCAGCCGGTACCAACAATTTATTGAAGATGGGGGCAACGCCAGTTACAAGTGTCGTTGATGTATTGAGGGTGCTTGGAATTGAGCCGGAAACAGTTAAAACTAAGCAGAAATCAAAAGTTCCCGAAGAACAAATGATTTTGAATCTCGTTCAAGACGGCATGCACGACGGTGACAGGCTGCTCAACCACAGCGGCTTAACAGCGACCGAGTTTAATCAAGCATTGACTATGTTAGAGATTAACGGCCTGATCCGACCTGGTGGTGGCAATACGTGGTTATAACAGCGAGTGACATATATATAAGTTGCATTCGACCCACCTTTCACCATACTATGTAAGACGTGACAAAAAACCTTGTAATCGTTGAAAGCCCGGCTAAAGCAAAGACTATTGAGAAGTTCTTAGGTAAGGACTATATCGTTAAGAGTAGCTTTGGCCATATCCGCGATCTACCTAAAAAGGGTTTGAATATTGATCTTGAAAATAATTTCGCACCTCATTATGAGGTCAGTGCCGATAAAAAGAAGACCGTCGCTGAGTTAAGAAAAGCCGCCGCTGGAGCCGAAGTCTGGCTAGCGTCTGATGAAGACCGCGAAGGGGAAGCAATAGCCTGGCACTTGGCCCATGCTCTCAAGCTTGATCCGGCAAAGACAAAGCGTATCGTCTTCCATGAAATCACCAAGACAGCTATCGAGGAAGCTATTAAGAATCCGCGGACCGTCAATTTACAGCTGGTTGATGCCCAACAAGCCCGCCGGATACTAGACCGGTTAGTCGGTTACGAACTGAGTCCTGTCCTGTGGAAGAAAGTCCGCACCGGCTTAAGCGCTGGCCGCGTTCAATCGGTTGCCGTCCGAATCGTCGTAGAGCGCGAGCGCGACATCAAGAACTTTGAAGCGACCAGTAGCTTCAAGGTGACGACCATCTTTGACGTTGACGGCTCCTCCTTGCCAGCCGAATTATCAGTCAAGTTCAAGACTGAAGCCGAAGCGTCCGACTGGCTTAACAGTTTAGTCGGAGCCGATTACACTATCGATTCGATTACCCAGAAGCCTGGCTCCCGCAGTCCAGGCGCACCATTTACGACCAGTACGCTCCAACAAGAAGCCAGTCGACGCTTAGGTTACAGTGTCCGTCAGACCATGACACTGGCGCAGCGCCTTTATGAGTCCGGTCATATCACTTATATGAGGACCGACAGCACGACATTATCAAGCTTAGCGATTAACGCTGCTGAAACATTCATCACACAAGAGTACGGCACAAATTATCACAAGTTCCGCCAGTTCAAGACTAAGAACGCCAGTGCTCAAGAAGCCCACGAAGCTATCCGACCAACCAACTTTATTGCCTTATCGCTCGGCGACGACGACCAGCAAATCAAGCTTTATAAGTTGATCTGGCAACGAGCCATTGCCTCGCAGATGAGTGAAGCCAAACTAGAGCGGACTGAAGTTACGATTGCTGTCAGCAATCACAACGAAGCCTTTATGGCCAAAGGCGAAGTCTTGAAATTTGATGGTTTTATGAAAGTGTACGGCGGTGGCAAAGACGACACCCTATTACCTCCCCTTAGCGACGGTCAGAAACTAACTGAAGGTGATATTAAAGCCACTGAGACTTTCAGTCGCTCGCCAGCCCGATATAGCGAAGCATCACTCGTTAAGAAGCTAGAAGAACTTGGCATCGGCCGACCAAGTACTTACGCGCCGACCATCTCGACGGTCCAAACTCGGGGTTACGTCGAAAAAGCCGACTTAGAAGGCAACGAGCGGGAATTCATCGAACTGACACTTACGGGAAAGCAGGTCAGCCGTGAGGTCACTAAGGTTATCACTGGAGCCGACCGCGGCAAGTTAATTCCAACCGGTATCGCTGACGTTACGACCGACTTCTTAGTCAAATACTTCCCACACATCGTCGACTTTGATTTTACCGCCAAGGTTGAAGCTGAGTTTGACCAGGTCGCCGACGGTAACTTGGCTTGGCCGGACATGATCAAGAGCTTCTACGAGAAGTTTCACCCGCTTGTTGAATCATCAGCCGACATCACTCGTCAAGAAGTATCGCAAGCTCGCCTGATTGGTCCTGACCCGAAGAGCGGGGAGCCGATATACGCCCGCTTCGGCCGTTATGGCCCGATGCTCCAGATGGGCGACGTTGACGACGAAGATAAAGAAAAGAAGCCGAAGTTCGCACCTATGCCGAAAGACACGACAATCGACACGGTCAATTTAGAGCAGGCTTTAGTCATGTTCCAACTGCCGCGAACTGTCGGACAAACTGAAGATGGCGATGACATCAAAGCCAACATCGGTCGTTTTGGACCGTATGTCCAAATCGGTAAGACTTTCGTTTCAATCAAGCCGCTTGACCCACATACCATCACCTTAGAAGAATCACTCGACTTGTACGCTGCTAAGCTCCAAAAGGATGCCGACAAGAACATCGCAGAGTTTAAAAGCGGACTTAAGATTCTTAACGGGCCATATGGGCCGTATATTACAGACGGCAAAAAGAATGCCCGCATCGCAAAAGACGTCGACCCCAAGGGCATAACCGAAGCCGAAGCTAAGAAATTACTAGCTGCCGCACCAGCCAAGAAGCGTTCATTCCGCAAGAAAAAAGCTAAATAACAGAGCAGTACAGTCCTAACTTGCATTTTTAACGCTCTAATTGTTAGGTAACATTTTTACAACATCGAATACGCATTGGCGTCACGAATGTGATAGAATATGGTTACCAGATAAGTCCAACTAACTACTAATGTTGACTTTTAAAAATTTAAGTTTTATAATACTAGTAATATATTTACTAAAAGGATTGTAACTGCATGGCGGACCCGACACTTGAACCTACCACCCTTACCACCGAACAGCTAGTCACCGATGTTTTAGCCACCATAGACCGTGAACGTGAGCGCGAAATCGTCGCTCGCCGCTTTGGTTTATTCGATCGTAAAGAAACCCTTGAACAGATTGGTGAAATGCTTGGTATCACTCGAGAACGTGTACGACAGCTTGAGAAATCAGTCGTCACGAAATTACGCGGTGCTGGAGAGCAGGGGACTTTACCTCATCTAGTAGACTTCCAAACTAAGATCGTTAAACAACTCCAAACCATCGGTCAAACCGCCCGTGTCAGCGTCTTGACGGCAAGCTTAGTCGAAGACGCCAACAAGGTAGAGCAGGCGAGAACTGCATTCTTGGCCGGCCTATGCCCAGACTTAATCGTTATTAACGAAGATGATCATTTCTTTAACAGTGTCGGCATCAAGAATATTCGGGATGAGAAAGCACTCAAAGCGACAGTCGCTAAACTTATCGATACTATTAAGAAATTAGGCGAGCCGAAAGCAATCGATGAGATTGCCGCAGCCGCTGAAATTACAGACGCAGCTGAAGCCGAAGCACTGGCTAGTACCAGTAAATCATTGGCAACCCTAAATGGCCGCTGGGGCCTAGTCAAATGGCCAATGGTCAATCCTAAGAACATCCGTGACAAAATCTACGTCATCTTAAAAGAACACGGCAAGCACCTCCACTTCAACGAAATCGCTGAAGCCATCAAAGACAGCGAATTCAAGCGCAAAGACGTTACTACGCAAGCCATTCATAACGAATTGATCAAAGATAAGCGCTTCGTCCTAATCGGCCGCGGTATCTACGCGCTGAAAGAGTGGGGTTACGAAAAAGGCACCGTTGCTGACATCATCACTGAAGTCTTAAAGAAAGCCAATGAACCATTACACCGCGACGAGATCGTCAAGCGTGTCCTAGAGAGTCGCTACGTCAAAGAAACGACCATACTCCTTAACCTTCAAGGCAAACCACAATTCAAGCGCGTCGCTAAAGCCACTTACGCCTTAGCTGTCTAATAAATGTCTTACGAAATTGCAGTTGCATGTGATGTTGCGCTTGGTAAATCAGTTCAATCCAACCCGACTGTAAACCAAATAGACATCGACCCCTTTGCTATAGAATCAGTTTTGACTGAGCTAGCGCCTGAAATTCAGCCTGGTGAAGTCAGAACGCTACTTTTTATTGCCTGTCATTTCGATTCCGTACAAGAAAAAAGTATGGAGACAAGTCACATATCTGGTTCGTTTCAGACTGCCAAGCGGAGCAGCTACGATGTTCCAACGGCAAAAGTTGTTGTAGCTGGCGATCCCATAAATTATCAGGTCAACGAATCCAGAGAATTCTCTCAAGCTTTTGAAGATGCGATGGACGCTGATCGTGCAAGTGCTACGGCAATGCAAGTCGTTAATGTTGTTAGGCAATATTCGTCGGTTGCGACTTTTGAGCGAGCCAAATCGACTCAAGAAACTGCAGTACACGAAATTTGCCACGCAGCCGACAAGTTGAATAAACAGATTCGCACTGCTAATATCCGCTATCATTCGAAGAATTTGATAAATAAGACGATATTCAGCCTCAGTGCTTACGCAATGACATTTGCAGGACTTAGGATGGCCTCAGATGCTGCCGAAACAGCAATCAACCCATATGCTGAATCGGGTAGTATTATTGCGTTATCGTACGTTGCAAGCCGGTTGGCTGTCAAATACTGGACCAAGGATAGCTATAAGAATTATCTCGGGATACCTGATGAAATCCGGGCTCGTGCCGCCGAGAAAAACAGCTCTCAGTATCAACAGATAATTAGATATAGCTAACAGAACAATATACGAACAAGCTGTGCAGATGAATAGTTGAGATTTTTGCTAAGTAAATAAAATCTACCTGAGTGAGACAGTAGGCATGTCAGCGGGCCAGGTAATTCATAAGAAAATTATAATAAAAGAATATTTATATAAGAACATGGCAATACAAATGGTCATCAAAATAGCAACAGTGCACACTTCCCGAACATAGTTTAGATGTCGTACAATGTATATTTTGCGACGTGCTTATAGTGTGGGCGTTGGTAAACTAATACTATTTACATAGGGAACAAGTTTCAAAGATATTGAAAGTTTCCTTAAGAAACTATTATTTATGGCTAATCGTATCTGTTAAATAATACCTACTGTCTACACCGCAACTGATCTAATACTCAAAACGTCCCCAATAGCCCTAGTGTCTGGCTGTGATATGTAACACTAGCGAGTTTTCCACAGTTTGATCAGATTATACGGCTTTTTCAAAAATGTTTGACGTCCCCTGCTTTTCATGTGTTATATATGTTTTATTGACTTATCGGCTTATTTGTATAGTTATATGTTTTTTTAGCAATAGTCATAATGTGAACACTTTACGAACTAGCAGGGTGTAGAACGGGGAATTAGCTTTAAACCCCTGCCCCATAAATATAAGTTCGTGACGTCACGTCCTTATTGAATGATAGTGTGCTGAATCTTCAGAGCCAGCTTATCGATAGTATGCCCTGCCCGCGACCCTGACATCGATATATTCCCCTGGCGTGATAGCCTGAGCATTTAAGCGATCGTACACGGCTATCAACGTACCGGCTTGTTGGCGGCTGTTATTATCAGCTAAGTTGAATTTAACATAATAAGGTTTGCCTGTGATGCGGACGTGAAGTTCGTTTGATCCCGCTGGTAGGGTCATTGAAGCAATGGGTAAGTTCTGAGCCTTGAGATAAGCAGAGACGCCGGCTATAAAGGTCGCATTACCAGCTGGCAAGGCTTGCTTACGAAGTTTTAACTCTAGACTGCTGTCATCTGTTACTAATGGCAGATCGAGGTCGCTAAGATCTGCTAGACGTGAACCAGTCGCTAATGCTATGCCGCGGCTATCAAGCGCATAGCTACCACTAGCTGAAGCCAGCAATAAGATTGGCTCAGCCGGAATCAATCTGACTTGAACGCGGTGATTCAACAGCGGCAAACTTACCTGGACTTGGTTCAGTTCAGGAAATTTAGCTAACATCTGATTAGATAACTTAGTCGTACTTATAGTAACCTTATTTTGATTAAGAACAGATTTTTCCAGCATCAGTTGAGCAGCAGACTGATAAACTGATAAATCCTGCAGAGAGGAGGCTCCGTTTTGGCCGACAACTTCGATACGAGGGTTATTGGTCAGAGTCGTGAAGTATACCGCGCATAAGATCGCTGATACGAGTAATGCGCCCAGGCCGAACCGCTGACGCCAGTACCGGGTGACTTGTCTGGTCTTTTCAGCCGTTTCGGTCCGAGCAATCTTACGGCCGGTGCCGAGCATTTCTTCAGAGCGTCGGGAATAATAAGAGAATACTGACGGCTTGTCTGCCGACAAACGCGATTGGCGCTGTCGTCCAGAAGTGGGCGGTGATTTTTGTTTTTTACGCGGTATCATAGTTATTTCTTGGCTTCGTCTAAAAGTATTTTGGCTAATTTATTGGCTGAATCAGAATGAGACAGGGCTTGAAATTTTTTACCTAGCTTAATCAGTTCGGCTGGCTGTTTCAACAAGTCGCTGATGGCTCGTGCTAAGAAATTAGCGTCGGCTTGCATATCTCCTTCGTCTACGACAACGATAGCGTCGGCCTCTTGTAAGACACGGGCGTTTTTAAGCTGATGACCACCGGTCAAAAAGGGGCTCGGAATAACGATACAAGCTTTGCCTTGCAGGCTGAACTCGGCCAGATTGGTCGCCCCTGCCCTAGTGACAACGAGATTGGCGGCACCGCTGTAGCGATACAAATCATGGATGTATCCGACGACTTGAACGCGTTGGCGGGCGGCGTCTGTCAGGTTATCATCGTAATTTTTAATCACGGCTGTCTCGTTAGCTCGGCCGGCACCTTGGATGACAAACAAATCGTCGAATTCCGCTAACAAATGAGGTAATACCTCTTGAACAGCATTATTGATTCGTTGGGCGCCGAGTCCGCCGCCGACGATAAATAAGACCTTAGCTTTAGCCGGTACATCGATGACTTTACGGTAGTGACGCTGTAACGAGTCCGTCACCGGTTCAAAATCTGCAACTAATGGGATGCCGACACTGACGGTTTTGTCTATAGGGTATGGATATATGTCAGCTGGTAAGGCGACAGCGTGGCGTCTGGCCCAACGAGCGATAATTCGGTTAGCTAAGCCGGGGATAGCATCTGAATCGTGAGTTACGAATGGAATCTTCAGAGCGGCCGCCGCCAAACCGACAGGTACACCGACAAAGCCACCTTTAACAAAAATAATATCGGGACGAAGTTTACGCAGCAAGACGTAGCTTTGGACTAGTCCGATCAAGACAAAGACGGCATCTCGTAAGTTAAAGAACATCGTCTTAAAATCGAGTAATTGACGCAGACCTTCACCATGGTAGCGCCGGAACTTTCCAGCTCGGACACTGTAATTGGCGTCGATGTTTTGGTCGGCGGCCGGAAGATCAGCTAAGCCATCGTTCGTTTGACCGACGTAAATTATCTGGCAGTTTGGGTCAAGTAGTTTGACCCTATGCGCGACCGCTAGGATAGGGGTGATATGCCCCCCTGACCCGCCGCCCGTCATGATGATTGTCATTGCTTGGCCTGCCTTTCATATCAGCTATTGGTGCTGTGAAGTTAGTGTACTTAGAAACCTGGAACGCTAAACCAATGGCGGCCGCCACGAAGACGACACTAGTGCCACCGTAACTGATCAGTGGCAAAGTAATGCCCTTCAGCGGCAACAGCCCGATCATAGCGCCAATGTTGATGATTGTCTGGATACTTAGCCAGGCTAACACCCCGACGACGACTAAGCGGCTGAAGTCATCAGGTGCCCGTTCAGCAATCTGTTTAAGT
>Ga0326733_1000128_pt1 | contig 25820 bp, 27 predicted proteins | sample 14_GP2_308_FD_207946 | JGI IMG/M metagenome (GOLD analysis project Ga0326733, IMG submission 207946) | Glacier ice microbial communities from Ngari, Tibet, China - 14_GP2_30.8 | ecosystem: Environmental > Aquatic > Freshwater > Ice > Glacier | place: China: Ngari, Tibet | collected 2018-07-17
CTATTAATATAAGTATCAAAACGCTGATAGGAGTTTAATATTTCGATTTGAGCTTTATAGCTACGATAAACTAAACTGGCTAATAAAAATTAAAAAGACTATTAAAATACCGCCCGCTAGCACCAATGACGCAACTCCGAAAAAGCGACCAAGAACCCATTCATTTCTAGCAACATTAGCCTTTCGTCCGTCTAATGCAAGGACGATTGCAGTAATACCCGCTAAGACACCGACAATAAGAAAAAAGTAATGAACAAACGCAAGAAGGTTTGCGATTACTGCAAATATACCTACAATAACCGACCAGTTAGCTGACTCCGAGGCTACATCAGGAACAGGCTTTGCCATAGTCTTTTTTGTACGTTTCGTTTTAGCGACAGCCACTAAGGTTTAAACCAACCAAACAACTTACTCACACCGCCCTTAACACTTTTAACAGAAGGCGTCTTGAATTTCGAGTTACTCGATTTAGTCGTCGCGCCGCGTTCGGCATCAACCAACATCAAGCCAATAGCCGTAGCAAAAGCCGATTTATCAATATCGTCAGCCACACCACCATAGCCGGTTGGGTGGCCTAAACGAGCAGCTAAGCCAAGGCTCGTTTTTGCATACTCGGCCAAGTGTTTTAATTGAGAGGCGCCACCAGTGAGCACTACACCGCTTGGCAGTTTACCAGCACGGCCGGCTTTTTTAAGTTCTTTTTGGATACCCTCGAAAATCTCTTCAAGGCGAGCTTCAACAATTTCATCAATATCGGAAGTGTCAAAGGTTTGAATTTCTCCGTCGTGCTTAATGCTTATGCCAGAATGTGCTTCACGAATAACCGCCGAGGCGTGTTCGAGTTTAATTTTTTCGGCAACTTCAGGGTCGGTTTTAAGGCCAATGGCTAAGTCGTTGGTAATGTTTACGCCACCAATTGGCACAACGCCAACATATTGTAAGTCGCCTTCTTCGTATACGGCCACGCTAGTTGTCGAGCCACCCATATCGATAATAGCCACGCCGTTTTCAAGTTGTTGCTCGCCAAGCACTGCCCGAGCAGCTGCCATACTAGTAGGGATAATGTTGTTTGGTTGTACTTGGGCTGATTCAGCTGCCTTTTGAACGTTTACCAAATAAGGGGTTAACGCCGAAATAACGTGGGCGTCAATTTCTAAACGCGTGCCCGTCATGCCGATAGGATCTTTAATGTTATCTTGGCCGTCAAGTTTATAGGCATGGGGAATAACGTCAAGAATTTCGCGGTTTGCCGGTACCTTACCAAGCGTAGAAACTTCTTCAATACGGGCTAAATCGTCGCGGTTAATTTCGTGGTCAGAGCCACCAACCGCTACCATACCGTCGGCATGGGTAGTAAGAATATGAGCACCGTTAACGCTAATAGTGGCGGCGTGTACTTGGTAGCCGCTCATACGCTCGGCTTCACCGAGCGCTTCGTCAATAGCGTGGCCGGGGCCTTGTAAGTTAACAACGACACCTTTGCGCATACCGGTATTTGCTGCCTGGCCAATACCCACAATAGTAGGTACACCAGTGGAACCGTCGATGTGGGCTACAACTGCGCGAACTTTTGTTGTACCGATATCGAGACCGACGGCATATTGAGAAGACTCTTGCATGAAGCTAAGTATAGCGCTTGTGGTGTAGGTTCGACAAGAGCAAGATGCCTCAAATAGCTTTTAAAGCTGAGTTAAAATTTCGGCGCCGTCTTTAGTAATAAGTACAGTGTGCTCAAAGTGAGCCGCTAAGCTACCGTCGCGGGTGTTAATTGTCCAGCCGTCGCCGTCCTGCACAATCCGTTCACCACCAAGAGTAGCCATTGGTTCGATAGCGATTGTATCGCCGGCGCTCAAAAACCCACCACTGCCCTTTTTGCCATAGTTCGGAACTTCAGGTGCTTCGTGCATTTCATGGCCTACACCGTGGCCAACCAGTTCGCGAATAATACCAAGTTTGCCGGCTTTTAATACTTTTTCAACGGCAGCGCCAATATCACCGATGCGACCGGGGCCTTTAATAGCATCAATGCCAGCATAAAGGCTTCGTTCGGTTGCATTAAGAAGGTGCTTTTGAACACCGTTTGGTTTATCGCCAACAACCATTGTAAAAGCGCTATCAGTTTTCATATTTTTGTAAGTAATGACTAAATCGAAGCCAACCATATCGCCCACTTGTAATACGTAAGCTGTTGGAATACCGTGCACAATTTGTTCATTGGTAGAAATACAAATAGCCGCCGGGAAATTTACTTCACTGGTTTTATACGTCGCGACAGCGCCGTGTTTTTTAATTTCGGCGTCTACCCAAGCATCCAGTTCAAGTTCGCTGACACCTGGTTTTACTTGCTTTTTAAGGCCTTCGAAAATAGTAGCAAGAATTTTTCCACCATCGCGCATTGCTTGAATTTCAGCTGCAGTTTTAAGCTTTTGCATTACTCGGCAAGTTCTCTACTTTTAAGTTCAGCAAAAATACGGTCGTGAATTTCGCCAACTGAACCAACGCCATCAATATGAACAACTGGAATGTTCTGTTCAGTAACAAGGCTCAAAATTGGATACATTTCTTGGCGGTAAATGTTTAACCGTTGGTCGATAGCTTCTGGTGTATCATCGGCCCGGCCACGAATTTCGAGGCGTTTTAATAATTCTTCACGAGGCACTTCCAACACAACCACTAAGCCAATAGAGCGGCCGTGTTGCGGTTGGCTATCGATGAGCCACTGTGCTTGGTTAAGCTCTCTTGGAAAACCATCGAGGATAATTTGTTGAATACTGCTGGCTTTAGCAAACGCCTCACCCATAATGAGCGTGATGCTTTCGTGAGGTACCAACTTGCCTTCATGCATAGTCGCAACTAACTGTGGGTCGTGCGAATCACGTAAAAGTTGGCCAGCACTTAACCAACGCCAACCCATACGAGCTGCTAATATTTGACCCTGAACGCTTTTTCCAGCACCTGCTGGACCGAAGAATATAATCATATCTTTATACTACGCACCGAGCGCTTGTTTCACAAGCCGGGCAATTGTTCCGCCATCAGCAGAGTTGCCGAGTTTGGCTTTTACGGCACCAATTGTCTTGCCCATAGCTTGAGGACCAGCTGCACCAGTTGAAGCGATGACTTCGTCGACAACTTTTTGGATATCAGCTTCTGAAAGCTGCTCGGGTAAATACGCTTCAATAATTTTAGATTCAGCTTGTTCGGCTATAACCAGTTCTGGCCGACCGGCAGCTTGGTACTGCGTCGCACTGTCGGCGCGTTTTTTAACTTCACGAACAATAATTGTTTCGATTGTTGTGTCATCAAGGCCTGTGTCGCGTTTATTTTGCGCAACTTCCTCATTAAGGATAGCGGCCTTTAAACCGCGTAATACTTCGGTACGAAAACGATCACCGCCCAAAAGGGCGGCTTTTAAATCGTTATCGAGTTGTGCTTTAAGCGACATTACTGCCAAACCCAAACGCTATTAGCGTAGGCCTAAACGAGCTTTTGCAAGCTTGTCGGCTTTACGTTCTTTACGGATGATAGCTTTCTTACGGCGTTCAACCTTGCTAATATCCTTACTAAAACGCATAGAGGCTTTAGCTTCAGCTAATACACCGCTTTGCAGCACTTTTCGGTTGAAACGACGAATAATGTTCTCGTTCGCTTCTCGTTCGTCTTTACGTGTTACTTGTACCATATTGTTAACATTCTAACAGATTAACCGACTTAGAACAAGGGGGTTTCTTATGTTCGGCGACAATTGTCTAGCCGTTTTGTCTGTCGTCAATCAGTTTTGATGCAATAGATATAATTAAGGCTCCAAGCGCAATTGCACCTAGGCTTCCAAGTGAACGCCACACTACCGTTCCAGCGTCAGGCCCAAACACTTCCCATATCGACAAAATTGAGATCAATACGAAAGTGATTGCCGAAACAATCAGCACAAAAGCCATAGTACGATTAATTTTATGCGCAAGCGACTCTGTCTTCGCAGTCTCGGCAACGTGCTGCACAGCTGGGTCAATTGGTTGCATTGGTTCAGTTGGTTGTGTTGATTGGTTTTCCATAACGGCTTTTCTTTGTTTATTTTTAATTGTGTTCTAAAAATATAGTAAAGTACTGCTTATGTTTTATCAACAACCTTTTATTCAGCTATACTAAAGGTATGATAAAACCCATCGTTAGCGTGAAAAACTTTAACCTCACCATTGGTGATAAAGAAATTGTGAAAAACCTGAGCTTTGAAGTAATGCCCGGAGAAATATTTGCTTTTCTTGGTTCAAACGGTTCGGGTAAAACCAGCACTATTCGCTCACTTCTTGGTATTTATCAGCCAACCAGCGGTACTTTACACGTAAATGGCAAAATGCTCAGCCCTGAAACGGCTTCTATTGTCGGCTACCTGCCGGAAGATCGTGGTTTATATACCCGCTCTAAGGTACTTGATACCATGGTTTACTTTGGCGAACTTAAAGGTATGACACGCAAAGCTGCCCACGACTTCTCGATTGCTTTTTTGCAGCGTGTTGAACTAGCCGACAAAACAATGCTAAAAATTAAAAAGCTTTCTGGTGGCCAGCAACAAAAAATTCAACTTGGTGTGGCTATTATGGGAAACCCAAAACTACTTGTACTGGATGAGCCAACAAAAGGCCTCGACCCGGTTAACCGTAAACTCTTATTAGATATTGTTGATGATTTGCAAAAACAAGGCACGGCCGTTATTTATATCACGCACCTCATGGAAGAGGTTGAACGGTTGGCTCATCGCTTACTTATTTTGAAAGATGGTGTCGCGCGGGCGTACGGAACGGTTGATGAAGTGAAAAAACAATTTAATTCGCAATCGATTGAAGATATTTTTGTGGAAATTTATAAAGAAAACAATGATAAAAAAAGTATTGAGGTAGCGCATGTCTAAATTAAAGTCGGTTATTCGCCACGAATACTTAACTATTGTTCGCCAGCCAAGTTTCTGGATAGTTATGATAGCTATTCCTCTGCTTATTGGTATTGTGTTTGCACTAACCTTTTTGGGTAACCAATCCAGTGCCAGCCGAATTGAAGAGTTGTCGAAAGACTTAAAGAATGTTGCTATTGTCGATAATAGCGGGCTCATCAATAAAGGCGTCGTGTCGGCCAGTAAGCTAGTTATTAGCCCAGCTAGCCAAACTGAAACACTTCGAGAACAAGTTCAAAATGGCAAAAAAGCCGGTTTAATTGTGTTTCCTGCTAACTTAAAAACAGGCGGCACCTATCAAATCTATCTCAGCACAAATGACTTAACAAAAACAAGTAGCGTCAGCGCCTTAGCCGACAATATTTTACGTACGAGTTTATTTGTGCCGCTTGGTTCAGCCGAAGTAATTGCCTTAGCTCAAAACGGTGCCAGCGCCACAATTACGATGTACGAAAATGGCAAAGAATCGGCTGGTATTAATGGTTACCTAGCTCCCGGCCTTTTCATTATTTTGTTTTACATTATTTTTGCTTTCTCAATTAGCTACATGCTTACGAGCGTCAGTGAAGAAAAAGAAAATCGCTCGATGGAAATGGTGCTAACGTACGTAAAACCACGAACGCTCATTATTGGTAAATTATTAGCAGTCAGCTTAGTATCGCTGACTCAGGTAGCGTTTTTTGCTATTTTGGCGATGCTTGCTTTATTAGTAATGAAGCAAACTGGCACCAACCTCGCGTTACCATTCGGTATTGACCTTGGCAAAATTGTTCTCGACCCATTAGCTATATTCTTCGGGCTCGGCTTCTTGATTGTGGGATTTCTTATGTACGCCGGTTTAATGACGGCAACTGCAGCAGCCGCACCATCCGCCAAAGAAGCTAATAGCTTTTCGAGCGTATTCTTTATTGGCGCTTTTATTCCGTTCTATTTTGTAACAATGATTGCAACCGACCCGAACAACCCAATTGTGAACTTCATCACCTATTTCCCGTTAACATCACCGGTTGTAAACCTTATTCGCAATACCGTCGATAACCTTGGGGTTGTTGGTTCATTCGCCTCATTGGCTGTCATGACAGGCTTCATGCTACTGAGCCTTTGGGTTGCTGTACGTGCCTTTAAATTAGGCGCGCTTGAGTTTAACCAAACAATAAAACTTTCTCAATTATTTAAGAAATAGTTTAGAAAGTTTTAGTCGGCAATTTCATCAACAATTTCTAAATGGAGCAACTTGCCTTCAACCGAGCGGTTACCATTCCATTCGTTCAGCTCGACAGTTATCCAACTATGAATGCGTGTGCCGGGTTCAACAAAAAAGTGTTGTGGAGCACTAAAAGCCAGCGCATCAATACTGCGACCATTGGCATTTTTTAATGATAATTTCACATGTTGATTACTATCACCCATACGGCGAATATTTGTAACCAGTACATTATTTAAGCGCAAAACTGGTTGAGGGTTTCCGCTGCCATAGGGTTCGAGGGTGGCCAGTTCATCAAGCAAATTCTCGTTTAAATCTTCAAGCTCGGCGTCGCTATCGGCCTTTGGTAAAAGCAGCAGCGATTGGTCGCGAAGTTTTAATTGTTTATAAAATTTGTTGACGTTTTTACGGAAAGCATCGATATTCGCCGCCGGCAATGTTACCCCAGCGGCTAACTTGTGCCCACCGCCTTTGGTAATAATATCGTCAGAAGCCCGAATAGCATCGGCAGCGCTAAAATCGCCATAACTTCGCGCCGATCCCTTAGCTTCATCACCATGAACCGATAATACATAGGTTGGTTTTCGGTAGCGCTCTAATAATTTGGCAGCCACAATACCGACAATACCGTGGTTCCAACCCTCAGCACTTACCACTAACACTGGGTCGTTTATCAGCTCCTCGGCTTGCACCAAGGCTTCTTTAAAAATCGTATCCTGGTCGAGGCGACGGTTCTTATTCATGTCGTCTAGTTGGCGAGCCAGCCTTAACGCTTCCATTGGGTCGGTGGCAGTAAGTAGGTCGAGAGCATATTGTGCCGTTTCAAGCCGACCAGAAGCGTTCATACGAGGCCCTAAGCCAAAGCCTAGGCTGCGGGCGTTCACCGTTTCTGGACGCACTCCAGCTACGGCCATAAGCGCCTTCAAACCAGGCCGGCGAGTTTGCGCCAGAACCTTCAAACCATAGAAAACGTTGGTGCGGTTTTCATCTTTCAAAGTTACAATATCGCAAACAGTACCTAAAGCGACTAAATCGAGGAGCCATTTTTCTTGGCCTTTTTCTAATCCTGTTAAGCGGGTTTGTAGGGCTTGAACTAATTTGAAGGCGACGCCCACTCCGGCGAGGTCGAGGAAGGGATACAGTTTTGAAGCGGATTTTGCTCGGTCGGACTTCAAAATATATCCATCATACGCATCGGGATAATCGGCCAGTAGTCGTTTAGGGTTCACGACAGCAACGGCATCTGGCTGAATTTCGGCGACATTGTGGTGGTCGGTTACAATAACGTCGACGCCCATTTCTTTAGCGCGGGTAATTTCTTTGTGGCTGAGACTACCGCAATCGACGGTTACGATTAACTGCGCGCCTGCTTCTATAATGCGTTCAACAGCGTCAACAGTAAGGCCGTAGCCTTCTACGAAGCGGTTTGGGATGAAGGCGCTGACATCGCTAAAGCCGAATTTTTCGAAACTATCTATTAATACTGTTGTTGCGGTAAGTCCGTCAATATCGTAATCACCGTAGATGGCAATTTTTTCTTGTTTTTCGCGGGCTATAACTAAGCGATCGACTGCTTTTTGCATATCTGGTAGCAAAAAGGGATCGTGTTTTACATCGTAGTTTGGCAATAAAAAAATCGCCTTCCGTTCACCAGATAAGCCTCTGGCTTCAAGAATGCGATTAAACAAGCCCATTAGGAAATATCAGATGAAGTGCGCTTTGGGCGGGCAGCTTGTTGCTGAGACTTAATGACGATACTTTGAAGTTCTTTGAAGATTGGGAATTGCTTGTTTGTCGAGTAAATTTTAGTGTTGCCCTGGCGTTCGCTGGTGAGAAAGCCAACTTTTTCAAGACGTTTTAGCTCGCGCTGAATATTACCTGGATCTTCTTTGATAAGTTTTGCGAGGCCACGAACGTGTGTACGGAAATCAGGGTATTTAGCGTAGACCACCACAATCTTGCGTCGCACCCGAGATGTAATAAATACGTCTAACATAATCCCCTTTTACTTTGTTCAATTAATTCCAAAACACGTTCCTGTTGTTGCTTTTTATTCTACACTTTTTGATGTACTTAGGTCAACGCCAATTCAATACAATCTTGTTAATTTTATCAATTGTTTCCTCGTGAGACGGGATTTCATTTCTATCATAATAATGATTTGTATTTACGTAATTCGCTTTCACATCAAGAATATGAAGCTCATCTGCGGCAACGTGCAAACGGTCAACAGCTGCCGATGAAGCCACTGGAGCAACGATAACCAGCCGCTTAATACGAATTGGTTTCAAGAACTCAATAGCGGCGTCAATTATAACCGTATTGTCGAACCCATCGTCCACTAAAATAACCGTATGGTCGCGCAGCATGTCGTGGTCGATGAGCCCTCCATCACCAAGTAAGTGGTTGATTTTATGAAACGCTTCACGTTTTTGGTCTTCTAAATAGCCCCGGTATTCTGTTGTATATTCATCAATTTCTCCGTTAGAGAACTGGCTATTATACGAAAATATGCCACCCTCAGAAACACTTCCGAAACTAACACTTTCACCGGGAACGCCAATATCTTCCACCAGCAACATAGTAAGTACACAGTGTAGCGCAGCGGCAATTTGTTCGCCAACAACTACCCCGCCGTCGCTTACGGCTACAACCGCACAGCTGGTGTAGCGATACGCTTCGAGGAGTTCTGAGGCCAGTTGTTGCCCGGCATGGACGCGACTTTCAAAATACATATGCTTATTATTCTATCATGATGTAGCCTAAGAATCAGGAGGCCTACGCTCTAATCTCAAAACAGCTTCGCGCGGGCCCTCTCCTCACTGTTATACTAGAAACATGAAGTTCTACGAGGTAGCTCCAACCCGCATAGTCCGTGCCGATCAGGCAACTTTTACCTATGAATCGCAAAAACCGCTGCAAGTTGGTTCGCTTGTAACAATTTCTATTGGTAGGCAAACTTCAATTGGTGTGGTTGTAAAAGAAGCGAGCAAGCCAGCCTATGCCACAAAACCAATTGGTGATTTAATTGAAGATTTGCCATTGCCCGAAAGCCTTATTGGGCTGTCGTTATGGCTTGCCGAGTACTACCGCACCCCTCTTGCCACTGTTTTACAAACGGTGCTTCCGCGCGGGCTCACTACCAAGCGCCGCGTGCAAGAAAGGCTTGAAAAAACCAGCCTTAGAGACCGAACACAAATTGTGCTCAATCCACAACAAACACAAGCAGTTACCTCTATTATGGGCCAAAAAAATGGTACGGTTTTACTGCAGGGTGTTACCGGTTCAGGTAAGACCGAGGTGTACAAAGAGCTCGCACGCCAAACTATTGCCAGTGGCCGTTCGGTTATTGTTTTGGTACCAGAAATCAGCCTCACTAGCCAAATTATTGATGAATTTATGCACGACTTCCCTAGCCTGATTGTTACCCACTCACACATGACCGAGGCAACTCGCCACCTAGCCTGGAAGCAAGCGCTTGAAGCGACCCAACCGGTAGTTATTATTGGCCCACGCTCGGCCTTATTTATGCCAGTACCTCATTTGGGTGCAATTATTGTCGATGAGGCCCACGAGCCAAGTTACAAGCAAGAGCAAGCGCCGCGCTACTCGGCGCTTCGGGCTGCCAGTGTACTAGGTAAACTCTGCGAAGCTCGGGTTGTTTTTGGTAGCGCCACGCCGCTTATAGCCGATCGCTACCTAGCAGAATCCAACAACTCATTAATTGTTCGCTTGGATACATCGGCTCGCAGCAACCGCAAAGCATCGCATGTTGAGCTAGTCGATATGACCAAACGTGAAAATTTTAAGAGGCATCGCTTCTTATCAAACAAGCTTTTAGGGGCAATTGAACAAAACATTGTCGCAGGCCGCCAAACCCTTATTTTTCATAACCGCCGTGGCAGCGCTAGCACAACTTTGTGTGAGAATTGTGGCTGGAGTGCGCAGTGCCCAAAGTGTTTCGTGCCCCTGGTACTTCATGCCGATACGTACACAATGTCGTGCCATATTTGCGATACAAAACAGAAAGTTCCAACGGCGTGCCCGGTGTGCCAGTCGGCCGATATTATTCATAAAGGTATTGGCACAAAGCTTATCGAATCTGAATTGAATAAGCTATTTCCTAAAGCAGTCATCGCCCGTTTCGACGGCGACAACGCAAACGCCGACACGGTCAACGAACGGTACAAAGAATTGTATTCAGGCGAAATTAACATTGCCATTGGAACACAAGTTGTCGCCAAAGGTCTCGATTTACCAAAGCTACACACTGTCGGCGTCATTCAGGCCGATAGTGGCCTAGCCCTCCCCGACTACACCGCCGCCGAACGCGCCTTTCAATTACTGGCCCAAGTGGTTGGCCGGGTTGGCCGCGACGAACGCGAAACACAAACAATTGTTCAGTCGTACCAACCCACTCACCCAGTTGTTCAATTGGGGCTCAAACAAGATTACGAAGGCTTTTACCAATACGCCTTAGCCGAACGCAAAAAAGCCGGCTTCCCGCCCTTCAGGTTCTTGCTGCAATTAACCGACGTGTATAAAACCGAAGCTGGCGCTGTTAAAGCCGCTAAACAACTATCGGCCACCTTGAAATCAATCGTTCCACCAGAAATTGAAGTGCTTGGCCCAACACCCGCTTTTTACGAACGCCAGCACGACACCTACCGCTGGCAACTGGTTCTTAAAAGTACCCGCCGCGAGGCCCTCGCCGATGTTTTGAAGCACGTTCCCACCACGCACTGGCAATACGACCTCGACCCCTCTAGCCTTTTGTAGCTCTTTGCGTATTCCGGTGGCGGGTAGGGTGTACCTATATTTGAACAACATCTGTAGCCAAGTGAGATTGGGCTGCAGAGGCCCCAATTGGACCCGGTGCAAAGCCGTCTGATGAAATATGTAAACCCCACCCCTAGCCAACCCCCTACCACCTCTGATATACTTGTGTTAATGAAAAAAGAAGACATCATCACCCTTCCAAACCCTCACCTTCGCCAGAAGTCTCTTAAAATTACCGATGTTAACGAAGAGGTTTTAAAGCTCGTTGCCGATATGACACAGTCTGCCCTCGATTGGGAAGCTTCCCGCCCGCACGAAATTAGTGCCGCCCTGGCTGCTGTTCAAGTTGATAGGCTTGCGCGGGTTGTGATTGTTCGCAGCGATTTTGATAACAAAGAATCAAATGAATTTACTACGTTAATTAACCCAGAAATTGTTAAATACGAAGGTAAGTTAGTTGAAGATTACGAAGGCTGTTTAAGTGTTAGCAACGTTTACGGCCACGTACCTCGCTACAATAAAATTCGTGTTCGGGCCACTAATATTGAAGGTCAAGAAGTGCGCTTTAAGGCCGATGGTTTTCTAGCCCGCGTTATTCAACACGAAATCGACCACACCAACGGTATTGTGTTTATCGACCATATTAAAGATGCGCCGAAAGCATTTTATACTCTCGACGATAAAGGTGAACTGGAGCCCCTCGACTATGCCACACACATCAAAAACAATCATATTCTTTGGGACTGATGAATTTAGTGCCGTTAGCCTGCGTGAATTAATTCAGCATGGCTTCACTATTAGTGCTGTCGTTACAAAACCCGATAGCCGTAAAGGCCGTGGCCGTGAGCTACAAGCTTCGCCGGTAAAAAAAATTGCCCTCGAAAACAACATTTCCGTCTGGCAACCGCTTAAAATGATGGAGATTGCCGACCACATCACTACCCTGCAGCAGGCGAAAAACGAAAAACCTATCGGCGTGCTGGTAAGCTACGGTAAAATCATTCCTCAAGCCATTATTAATTTATTTGAACCGGGTATCATTAACGTACACCCGTCGCTTTTGCCAAAATATCGCGGGCCATCACCCGTCGAATCGGCTATTCTACACGGCGATACCGAAACCGGCGTCAGCATTATGCAATTATCAGCCGCCATGGATGCCGGGCCAGTGTATAAACAAATTTTCTTTTCGTTAAAAGATACCGAAACCGCACCCGAACTTGAAGCTAAGCTGGCCACACTGGGCGCCCAAGAGTTAGTAACTATTTTGCCAAGCATTATGAACGGCAGCCTACAGCCACAAACCCAACATGATTCTTTAGCGAGCTACTGTAAACTGCTTAGCAAAGACGATAGTATTCTTAATGCTAAAACACTTACCGCCGAGCAAGCTGAACGGCAGGTTCGAGCCTATATTGCCTACCCTAAAACAAAAGCGACCATCGCTGGCCACTTAGTTGTTATTACAAAAGCGCATATTGCCAGCGCCAGTAATAGTATTCTTGATATCGAATGTAGCGATGGACAATTCTTAAGCGTTGATGAACTTATCGGCCCTAGTGGACGCGTTATGGACGCTAAAGCTTTCTTGAACGGTTACGCGGCGGGTTGAGTAGGTTGATCGAGGCTCGTAGGAGCTGGGTTGCTTCCTAAAATTGCCGCGCGGTTAGTATTAATTTCAATCTTTAGCTCGTCGAGGGTTTTCGCCACAACGTCGCGATAGTCTGGACGGTTCACTTCAAGCCATTTGGTAGCAGCGTACTCGGCTTTCAACACCGGGCTATCAGCCGCAAGGCCACTTGCCTGTTGAATTTTTTGAAAAACTTCCTCGGCAGCATAGCCAGGAGCATTTGTTCGGATCCAGGTATTCACAATATCTTCTTTACGGTCGATAATTGCTTCAAATTCTTCAAGCTGATCATCGCTCATACCCTCGCTTAAGCGAACACCGACTCGATATTCAAGCTGGTCGTATACATGTTGAAGAAATGGTTTTTTCTGATCTTCAGGAAGGTCGGCCAAGCCGATGTCTGTTAGAAATTGGTCATCGAGTTGAAACATTAAACAGTAATCTCCTTTATCTTGCTTTTATTATACCAAAGGCGGGTCGTTAACGCACCTGGCGCTCTTGCTTAAAGTCGTCCAAAGCCTTAGCAACAATATCTTGGATGTGTGGCACCGTTAGCTGAACCCATGCAATTGATGCGTATAATTTTGCGGGGTTATTACGTTCGGGGTCTAACTCGACACCTTCTTCAAAAGATTGGTACACCGCTTCGTTCTTATAGTTGGGAATGTTCTTTTCAAGCCACGAGGTAATAACTTGTTCATTGCCGTCAATAATTGCCTGGTATTCAGCGAGCTGTTCATCAGCAAGTTGTTCACTCACTGCCTCGCCAATACGAACCTGCGCTTCGTTAATAACTGCTGTTTTTTCATCGCTAGCAAGGTCTGCGATAGCTAGTTGTTCGATAATTTGTTCATCTTGATACATGTTTAGCCCCTAAGGTGTATTAATTAACTGTTTCTAATCTTTTCAATTGCTTTACGGAATTCAATCGGAGGTGTTCCTTTTTCTATGAAACGTACATCGCCGTTCTCGGGGTAAAGTACATCAGGGAACTGTTTCAGAAGTTCTTGAGCATGCTCTTTCCACTGCTCAGTACTCATATTAAGCCCGTTAAATAGTGCTTCACCCCCACCACTATTTGGTATATTGTAGGCAGGGTTATCTACCCCGTTAACGTCCATACTCTCTACAACATCAAGAAGATGCGGAACGAATTCGCCGCCATCAGCATGTCCAGGTTCTACAACTGGACCAGTGTAGCGGTACCCATTCTCGCCAAGCCCAAGTGTGTCTACGGTTTCGGCAGATGGAGGTGTAAATGAATCAAATATCATAACGCCGGTTTTTTGTACCAGCATACCAACAACTACTCCAGCGGCGAGTCCCAGTAGGTTATTTCGTCTATTGATCAGTTTCTGCGATTGAATCTGCTCAGGCGTCATCGTCTCTTCGTCAATGTGGCGGTTATTTAGCCACTCGCCGGCTTTTCCCAATGCGCCCGAAAACGCATTTCCCATGTATGTAAGGCCGCCAAATTCCTGAATTTTCTTTCGTTCTTTACCGAACCATTTCTTTGTTCGCTCGAAACGCGAAAGCTTTTCCTCTGGCGCTTCGTATTTTTCAAACTCTCTTTTAAAGTCGACATCGCTCGTATCGACAGCTTCAATTGAACCATCAGCCTTTTCGATAGTATAAGCTTTCTTTCCATCAGGGGTTTCAGTGAAGTCAAGAATAGTTACTTTTCCTTCGTTGAGGTACGCAGAACCTTCTACCGGAATAAAGTCAGGGTCTTCAACCCGAGCATTGGTTTTGTCTTCAATATACCAAAGCGCACGCTCATCAAGACCCTTGGCTTCATATGCTTCATAAAGAGTGTCATAACTAGCTTGTTTTTCTTCGAGTGCAGGCTTGATTGTTTTTTCAAATTCTTCACCAGTCAATTTGCTGTTATGCAATGCCAGCAGTTCCTCACCAGCCCTTAGTAAGCCTTTGAGGCGAACGTCTTTTTCAACCAAAAATTCGCCTTCTATATTGGTGCGGATGGTCCTGCCATAGCCCTCGTTCACTATTGCGTTTTCTTTTAACGCATCGTCGATAACATCGTTTGAATTAGCCTCATCCAAAAGATTGTCGTAGTGTTCACCGGCAGCTGCAGTATCATATTTAGCTGCGTAAACGGCTTTTTTGTTCTTCATAGGTTCAGTAGGAACGGCACTATACACGCGGTTGTTGTGGTGATAAAAGTCGCCCTTTTCAGCAACTGGGCGCTGCGCAAGATATTGTTCATACGTTAATTCACCTTCAGGGACATCCTCAGGCTTAATGTCATCGTTAGCGCCGAACCGATCTTCTTGTTGCTCCACAAAGTCCTTACGACTTATCTTGGCATCATTCTTCATATCAGTTGTCGGTGCAGGGGCTTCGGGACTTACCGGCGCTGCGTCAATAGTAGATGCGTCAGGAGTTTTTTGTGCCACGGCGTCGGGAGTAATTGTTGAGTTTGTTAAATCTAACGCGGCCGCACCCATAGCAGTCTGCTGGTCGGTGTCCGGCTCGGCTGTACTTGGACGGTCGAGCATCTCTTGTATCTTTTGAACTCGTTGCATTATTTCAGTATCGCTCATAACAGGCTGCTTAGAATAAGGTTTTGGTTTTGAGCTTAGCGAAGCTTCTACTTCAATATCAACTTTTGTATCAGCATCAACCTGAATCAGTGTCTCATCCACAACCTCAGCGTCTACTATATCTTCATCGGTGAATCGCCAAGCATCCTCTTCGGTCGTAGACTCAGTGATACTGTCGTCTTCAGTAGACATTTGAGCGCGTTCGCGTGCTGCAAGAAGTTTCGCTACGTCTTCGTCGCTAAATACTGAATTAAATTCTTGTGTGTTTGTCATATTTTTATTGCCTTGTGTTTGTTTTTTGGTGCGCTATTTAGCCTTAATATAACAAAAAGCTTGTGTTACCACAAGCTTTTTGCTTTGAGCTCGACTAGAGGGCTACTAGAGGAGATTTTTTCATCCCTCAACGACTATAAATGTCGTTCTACAACTTCGCGTGTAAAGAATTCAAGCTTGTCGCCAATTTCCAACAAAACTTTTTTACGAGTTTTGAGGCTTAGCCCACACATGTCGCCTTCGAATACTTCTTTTGATTCGATTTTTTCACGTTGCAAGTGAGTAATTTCAGCTTCACCAAGAATTTCTAGCGCTTCGCCTTTTCCGCGGGTCATGCGTACCAAAACGTTTGGCACAACTTTACCGCTTTTCACCAAACCACCGGCAATAATTTCGTCTTTCATTGTGCGAAAGACACCCTTAATTTCTAGGGTACCAATTTGGGTTTCAACAACTTCTGGAGCCAATAATTTCTCCATCGAAAGCCGTGCATCATCGAGTAGTTCGTAAATAACTCGGTATAAACGTACTTCGGCACGTTCGCGGTTAGCCAATTGTTTCACAGCAGGTGGTAAATCAACGTTGAAACCGTAAATGATAGTATTTGAACCAGCAACTAAACGAATGTCGTTTTCGGTCATGTTACCCACGCCGCTACTAATAACGTGCAGGTTAACTTCCCCACCGGTATCGATGGTTTTAAGGCTATCAATAACAGAGGTTAACGAACCTTGAACGTCGGCTTTAATAATAACGTTAAAGTCGGCAGCTTCCTCTTTTTGGGTCATTAAACGCAACATATCGGCGCCGGTAACGTTGGTACTGGCGGCGTTTTGTTCGCGCTCGATACGTACAACACTCGCTTTAGCTTTGGCTTCTTTTTCACTTTTCACCACCTCAAAAATATCGCCAAATTGCGGTAATTCTTTAAAGCCAGAAATTGTAACAGGTGTTGATGGGCCAGCAGTTTTAATGGCTTTGCCCGCAAAGTCTTGGAGAGTACGGATTTTTCCGTAGGCAGTTCCGGCCACTAGGAATGAACTTGGCGTAAGGATACCTTGTTCGACCAAAAGGCCAACAACCGCACCGCGGCCAGTTTCCATGTGAGATTCAATAACTAAGCCTTCGGCTGGTGTATCGATATCGGCTTTCAATTCTTCAATATCAGCTACCAAAAGCACCATGTCGAGCAATTTTTCGATACCTTCGCCAGTTTTAGCACTTACTTCAACCATCACTACATCACCACCCCATTCTTCTGGGTTCAAATTGTGCTCAGTCGCAAGTTGCGTCTTTACTAGTTGCGGGTTAGCAGCTTCTTTGTCGATTTTATTAATGGCTACCACGATTTTTGCATTAGCGGTACGAGCAAAGCGAATCGCCTCAATAGTTTGAGGTTTTACGCCGTCGTCGGCTGCAACAACGATAATAACAACGTCCGTAAGGGTCGCACCATGCTGACGAAGGGCTGCGAAAGCTTCGTGGCCCGGAGTGTCAAGCAAGGTAATTGTGCGGTCTTTACGAACAGTTTGGTAGGCACTAATGTGCTGAGTAATACCACCAGCTTCGCCATCAACAACTTTTTGGCCTAAAATAGCATCCAAAAGGCTGGTTTTACCGTGGTCAACGTGGCCCATAACGGCTACGATTGGCGGACGGGCAATGGCATTGTCGCTCAGTTCATGAACTCGGCGTTCTGCTGTAGTGGTAGACTCTTTTTTCTGAAGCTCAACGTCGATTCCTAATTCTTCAACAATAATTGTTGCGGTTTCAAAATCGATACGTTGGTTAATAGTTGCGGCGATGCCGTTTTTAAACAACTCACCAACTAAAGTTGTTACCGAAAGGTTCAATACTTCAGCAAGTTCACCAACGGTAATCGAATCGGCAATCGATAAGACTTTCTCTGCCATAGTAGTTTCCCTTTCGGAACGTTACAGTTTACTAGAAATTGTAACTATTTAGTTTTTTTAGTCGCACCTGGTAGGCCAAGCGAAATTTTGCGGTTATCTTTTTCGATGTCGAGGACAACGAATGATTTACGCTCGTTTAAGGTGAACACCTTTTCAGGGTCAGCGCTATCGCCTTCACCAAGTTCGCTTACGTGAACGAGGGCTTCAACGGCAGAGCTAATTTGTACAAAGGCACCAAACGGTGTAATACGTGTAACCGTACCTTCAACAGTTTCACCACTCTTGAATTGTTCAACTTCGCTTAACCAAGGGTCTTCGCTAAGTTGTTTCATAGAAAGGCTAAGGCGTTCTTTGTCGATAGCGATAATTTTCGCTTCGATAGTTTGACCAACCTTTACGTAATCGCCAGGGTTGTTTACACGTTCCCAGCTAATTTCGCTAATGTGAACCAAACCTTCAATACCTTCAACGTTTACAAAGATACCGTAGTCAACTACACCAGTAGCTACACCCTTAACAGTGTCGCCAACAGTTAGTTTTTCAAATCGGGCAGCGAGGCCTTCTTTTACGGCTTCTTTTTCAGAGAAGATAAGCTTGTTTGCTTTACGGTCGGCGTCGAGGATGCGAACTTTCAACACTTGGTTGATAAGCGCGTTCAATCGCTGTAGAATTTCATCTTTATCGCTGCTTCCTACACGAGGGTAGTGTTCAGCTGATAGTTGTGAAACAGGAAGGAACCCGCGAACACCTTCGTATTCAACCAATAGTCCGCCACGGTTGGCGTCGTATGGTGTTACGTCGATAATGTTACCGCTATCCATCATGGCGATAACTTCGTCCCAGCCCTTGTCTTTTGCTGCTTTTCGGAGTGAGAGTAATACGTAGCCATTGTCGAGTTCTGTGTCGACAACACTTGCTGTTACTTCATCGCCTACGTTAAGTGCACGTGAGTAGCCAACTTCGCGGCGTGGTACAAGGCCTACACCTTGAGGGCCGAGGTCTACGAGGATTTCGTGTTTCTTGACGATGAGAACTTTCCCATCTATCACCTCTCCTTGAGTTGCTTGTTTGATGCTCGCATCTTCGATAGCGAGTAGATCATCCATAGTTATTGTTGTTGCGGCTGTAGCCATAAGTCTTATTCAGACTCCCTTCTTAAAATATATTTCGGAGGCGCACGAGTAACACGGGGTTATTCGAAACACCTCATCGATTAAGTCTATTTTACCCCAGATAAAGGGATAAGTCAAAGCTTGAGGTTGTTTTACAGTTGGTTCGAAACCAGTTTGCGTGAACGCATGAACGACAAAAGCGCAAAGCTTAAAACGCCAATCGCGACAATTGAAGCAGCCTCTGAACCGGTTCGCGGTAGTTCGGCTACACTTGATGGCTGGTTAGCGGCAGCAGAGTTGTCGGTTGGGCTGGTTGTAGCCGGGCTTTCTTCAACAAGTGCCGGTTCAGTCGACTCTCCGTTTGCGCCTTCACCCGTATTAAGTGCGATATCTTCATCGCTTTCTGCCTTGAGCTGCTGGTCGGCAATAGTAATAGCCGCTTCCCGCCGAGCTTGATCGCCGCGTTCGCGCACTAGCCACAAACCGCCAAGTACAAGTAGCCCTAAGATTATGATTCCCACCACGAGCCCCACACCCGCTCGCGTTACAGTTCGTATCGCCATGGTTTTTCTCTCCCTTTAGTACCTTTATTGTATCCCTTTAACACCGCCCTGCCAAGAGAGCACGCAGCGCGACGTCGGTTCTGCCTCGAATAGTGTGTTTGTGCGGTCCGTCATGCTAAACTGAACACATGATAGTCGCGGTGGATACAGGTGGAACTAAAACGCTCATAGCTGGCTATACTGAAGCCGGTAAAATTACCACTGAGTACAAGTTTCCTACCCCGCAAAAAACCTCTGAATATATTGAACAACTTAAATATCATCTCGATATCTTGTTTGGCGGACGTAAAGTTGATGCGGTTGTTATCGCTATCCCCGGTACGGTAAAAAATGGCGTAGCGGTTTGGTGTAATAACCTAAAATGGAAAAACTTCGATGTCGCCGGCGAGCTTAAAGGCATTTTGGGCGGAGCACCGCTGTACGTCGAGAACGACGCCAACCTTGCTGGGCTAGCAGAAACCCGCCGCTTAAAGCCAATGCCGATATGCTCGCTATACGTAACAATTAGCACTGGTATTGGTAGTGGCATTATTACCGAAGGTACCATAGACCCTGCCCTTCGTTATAGCGAAGCTGGTCGCGCCCTCATCGAGTACGACGGCGTTGTTCGCGAGTGGGAAAGCTTTGCCTCTGGAAAAGCCATTTACAACACCTACGGAAAGTTTGCTCGCAATATTAAAAGCAAGCGTACCTGGCACCAAATTGCCGACCGTATTAGCCGAGGCTTTTTGGCTGTCATCCCTATTTTGCAACCAGATTGCATTATTATTGGCGGTAGTATTGGCACCTACTTTGAAAAATATGGACCCGATTTAAAGGCTCTTCTTCGCGAAAAGCTGCCCGATCATATCGAACTTCCTAAGCTCTGCCAAGCCGCCCACCCCGAACAAGCTGTTATTTATGGATGTTATTACTATGCGCTCGACATCATCACTACTGCATAAGCTAAAAACCGATTACCCAGAGATATTCTTTATTCCTGGTGACGCCTTTTTATGGGACCCCGAACTAAAGACCGTTTTTTACGTGAACAACGGGCCCGAATCGAAGGCGCTGCTTCTGCATGAAGTGTCGCATGGCCTACTTGAACACCGTGAATATACGCGCGATATTGAACTTCTTGCCATGGAAGCCGCCGCTTGGCAAAAGGCTAAAGCATTAGCTACGCTGTACCACTTCCCTATTAGTGAAGCCGTTGCCGAAGACCATCTCGACACCTACCGAGATTGGCTGCATGCCCGTAGTACCTGTATACGTTGCTCGGCCATCGGCTATCAAACAGGTAAAGATGCTTATACCTGCCCTGCCTGTAATACACGGTGGCGTGTCAACGAAGCTCGCATCTGTGAATTACGAAGATACAAAGAAAAACTTCCGCTATAAATACAAAATAAAAATACTCCCGACTTTATGACGGGAGTATTTTAGTTATTCGCTTAAATTAAGCGACTGTTTTACGGCGACGTGAGATACGTCCACCCTTAGCGCCTGCAATACGTGCAAGGTCAGGGTTAGCGGCAAAGCCACCGGTGTGTCCGTTTTTTCCACCCTTGCTACCAATTTTTGCGTAGAAGTTAGGGTCGCGTTCTAAGTTCTTTTGTGCGGCTTTTTGGCCGCCTGCTTTTGTTCCTGCCATAATGATATCCTCTTCCCACCGACGATTTGTGCGGTGTTTTCCACTTAAATTAAAAAGATTTCCACTAGTCTTTCGACGTGGAAACCCTCATTTATACCTCACATACGATATAAACTCGCGATGTGTATAAGTTAATAATAGCATAGCGTGAGCTTTATGTCAAGTTTTACACAAGCGTTTTTATATTATTTAATATACGTTGCTAAAATGCTGATTAAATGTTTATGCTACCGTTGCGTATATACCCTTGGTGGGATATTATAAATACGCACCTGTTTGAATCTTTCAAAAAAACAAAGAAGATTTAAAAAAAATAAAAAACGACCTTATCTGCGAGATGGGTCGTTTTTTTATGAGTTTGTCGATATAGGCTGCTGAAGCTTGTCGAAGTGGGCCGTTAAAGACGGCTGAATGTTCAACTATTTAACAGCGCGGTTACTACGAAGGGTCGCTAACGCCGTTTCCATGTATGGCCAAGCTTCATCAAGCGTCAGGCCGCTCTGGTAAAGTGCGGTCGCTAACCCTATTCCAACATAGCGATAATGCCACGGCTCGAAATTATAACCAGTTGTTACCTCTTTACCCTTGGGGTATCGCAGAGTGAACCCATATTTGTAGGCGTTTTCAGCCAGCCACTGTCCATCGGCGGTGCCAATAAAACACTCCGATAGGTAGCATTGTTGCGAAGTAGTGCTGATATCAACTGCTAGGCCTGTTTGGTGTTCGCTGTGGCCGGGGTGGGCACTGTATTTATCAGCTTCTTGGTAGCCCGCTGTGGCAACGTACCTGTTAAACAGCTGGTCTTGGGTAGCCGCCGAGCGGTAGGCGCTACCAATCATTAACGAGTGTCCTTGGGCTTTGGCAGCGGCAAATAAGTCAGTAAGTGGAGCATCAATTGTTTTACGAATCCGCTTTTCATCTGCGGTTGAGTTTGTACGGGTTGATACGGACGCCACCATTAACTCTGGCGGTATGTATTCAGTTGATATTGCCCGAGCCTTATTGACAAGCGTCCAAACGTTCGTAGGGTCCTGGTAGTTTTCAGCCGGAGCCCTTAGCGTATCTGCACCAGGTAGCGAAAGGTACACCGGTTCCTTCTTTTTAACCTCAATTTCAGCCAGGCGAGCGCGGGCAACCTTAATAATTTCATCAGTAGCCTGCTGTTTTTCAGCTATTTTAACCTCTTCGTAAGCCCAAAAAGAGCCTACGGCCATTGCTGTAACTACTGTAAGGACAACGCATAGCCGCCCCACCTTGCCGGCGCGATAGCGCCGCGACTTTTGTATTACTTTCATGTATTTATCATACTACACCGACAGCATACGAATTAGCGCGGCTTGTTGAGTACTTAGATAGTTGCCGGTTGCCGATGGTAGTTCAATCAATATTGCCGGTATGCCCATCGATTCACCCATCCAATCCTCGTATTCGCCCGTCATTGGGTAGCCCATAACTGCCTCTGCATCGTAGAACATGGTTTTATAGCCAACTATTTTTGCGTATATATCCCCTACAGCTATTGAATTACCAAACTTATTTGCACCCACCAAGCGGCCTGATGAATGGAAAGATATTTCAAGCTGCGGCCGTAGCTGCACAGTAAGTGCAGCTAGTGCTTTCGATTCTGGTTCAGAGGTTTTGCTTGTTCCTCCCCCGTTCACTGCAATACCAGATGATGTTTCGATGTCCGCCTTCCAGTTTGCGGTTGCAAAGTTACGGCCAATATTCACGTTGTTAGCGTTATACCGCGAGCCAGCCGCAATACCATCGGGGTTAGTATTTGGCACTACCACTACCCGCTTGCCCGCTGGTATAGCTTCGGCAGCATGAACTTGTAAGTAAGTTACCCAAGCTTGCATTGTTGTTGTACCGCTCGGCTCTGAACCATGCATACCACCGGTGTATAAGGTTGTTGAGCTACCACTACCAAAATAATAGGCAATAATTGGGCGACCTTTTACAGAGTACCCAATAATTGATGATGAGCCACAAACAGTTCGCGATTTAAAGTTCCAGGCCTCTTCAGAGCTTTCTTTATTACTACCGCTAGCAACGCCCTTGTCGATAGTAAGTGTAAATGCGCCACAAAGTGGTGCATTAGCTAGGGTAAAGGAGAACTGGGTATCCGATACCTTTGCGACACTTCCGCTTGCACCTGTTATACGAGCGATTTTAGTGGCGTCAACCGAGGCAGCAACCGGCTGATCGAACGTTACCATTATTTTAGCGGACTGCCCTACGCCACTACCACCAACTGATACACTTGCGACTTTTGGGCCACCAGAAGTAGTCAGTTTGTAGGTAAGCGGTGCACTGAGGGCACTTCCATTCTGGGCTATAACTTGGTTAAGAACGAGCGAGTAATCAAGCTTACGAGGCAGTTCTAGGCGAGGAGTTACAATTAAGGTAGTGTCTTCTTGTTTGGTGTTAACTTCAATTATTTGCCCGTCGGCCCGCTTAAGGGTTACATCGGCGGTTTCAACTAGTTTATCGAAGGTAAAGCGGAAGTCGGTGGGAATATCGTAGATTACTTTACCATCGGTAACTGATGCATTTGTTAGATTAAGGGGTAACAGTGTCGTAATTTTGCCTTCGACAATCTGCTTTTCAGCTGCACCCTTAAAGCTACGATACAGCGTAGCTTGGTACGCCGTGCCAGGCGCAAGTTCTAGCTTAGAAACCTCACAGGCCAGCTGTGCGTTTTTTTGGTCGCAGGCTGTGCTTTTATCGGCAATTACCAGCCGGTAGTCATGAATAGCGTCGCTACTAGTAAGCTTAATATAAAAGGGTAAAGCGGTTGAAATTGTTTTGCCTACCATGTCGACGGTACGAGCTGTTGGCGATTCGGGGACGGTTATGGCAAACTTTTTAGTGGCGAGTACACTACCGAATGGTGAGACCGTTACGGTGTTCTTGCCTATCTTCGGCATTTCAGTGGCCGTAAAACAAATTGACGTACTAAATAATTGCACGTTGCCGATAGAGGTAACATCTTTTAACTGGGTGTCGTAGCCCGACGTACCGGTTTGTTTCAAAAAGCTTGGGGCGAGACTCAGTTGGCGTACGCAGGTATCGCCGGCATACGAAAAGCTCACCTGCTTCGGAATACCAAATACAAGGCCGTAAGGTAGAACCACGAAGGCCAGCACCGCAAGCGAAATCCAGGCTGGTAACGGAAGCCTGTGGTATATGTTTATTAGTTTTTGTTTAATTTGGTATTTAGTCACTGTTTCTATTTTAGCATGAGCAATTTTATGTGCCGTTTTTAGGCAAATTAAAAGACCACATCAGGGTGGTCTTTTAGAGGGAACTTGTTTGCTACAATTTTCTTGCCTTTATATCGGCGAGTGTTCGATCTTCGCCACGACTTGCACTCTCATCCCAATACTTGCTAGTTTCCGTACCTTCTTCAATGGCTCGTTCAGATGTACGTATCTCAAGAGGCGGCACGCCAGGGAAGAAATCATTAGGGTGCATCATTTGGTATGCTGTGTTCGCAACGCTATTGTCTTTCTTCAGCTTTCCGAATGTATTTAGTTTATCAATATCACTTCCCTCGGTATCATTAATAAGTTCGATAGCTCTTCGGGAAAGTGCGGCTGAGTCCCTACCGGCTTTGTTCCAAAATCTCGAAGCTACTTCTTGGGCAATTGCAGGGTCTTCAATCCTTGTTTCGTTTGACGGTATTTGTTCTGGCATTTTATTTTTTCCTTTTTTTAGAGGCGCATTGATACAAATCTATCATAATACTTATGTTTTGTCAATACCTCAGCTCTTCCACGGTATCGTAAATCAAAATAGACCACCCTCAGTAGATGGTCTATTTTTGAAAAGACAAAACCCCTGGTATTACCAGGGGTCATTGTATAATTCGGCACCGTGCTAGTTTCCCGCTTGTGGCAGTATAATCGCCGCTGCTGAGCTTGACTTCTGTGTTCGGAATGGGAACAGGTATTTCCTCAGCGCCATGGGCACCGAAGTAGGGCTTTTCGCATACTTTTTGCTGATATAAAAAATCAGTGGATGGGAAAAACCTTGCTTCGATGCCAATAACTTATCTATTTCGAGTTGCCTCGTAATAGTAAAACTATTGGTTCGGTGTTTTATTGTAAGAATGTTATAAAATTGACAATCTTGAATGAAATTCTCACGTTCGTATTTTCATACGTTCGTTTGATTCTCACCAATTACTCGTTAAGTCTACCTTATCACCTGAGTTAAAACAAGTTCTAACTTTTGGTGAAAAGGACATAAAAAGGCAGTGGGACTATTAGTATGCTTCAGCTACATGTATTGCTACACTTCTACCTTGCACCTATCAAACAGATATTCTTTCTGTGTCCTCATAGGGAAATCTAATCTTGAAGTTAGTTTCGCGCTTAATATGCTTTCAGCGCTTATCTATTCCGAATATAGCTACTCGACAATGCAGCAGGTGGCCACAATCGATACACCAGAGATTCGTCCACCCCGGTCCTCTCGTACTAAGGGCAGATCTCCTCAAATTTCCTATCGTCCGTACCGGATATAAACCGAACTGTCTCACGACGTTCTGAACCCAGCTCGCGTACCACTTTAATCGGCGAACAGCCGAACCCTTGGAAGGTGCTTCCCCTCCAGGATGTGATGAGCCGACATCGAGGTGCCAAACAGCGCCGTCTATGTGAACTATTGGGCGCTATAAGCCTGTTATCCCCAGGGTAACTTTTATCCGTGTTCGCTGTCATTCCCACATATACGTATAATAAATTATACTTACAGCGGTTCACTTGCTCCGACTTTCGTCTCTGCTTGGGATGTACCCCTCACAGTCAAGCTGGCTTATGCGCATACACTATCACAACGATTTCCATCCGTTGCTAGCCAACCTTTGAACGCCTCCGCTACTCTTTAGGAGGCAACCGCCCCAGTTAAACTACCCATCATACACGGTCCTGATACCGGATAACGGCATCAGTTAGATCAAGATCACAACAAGGGTGGTATTTCACATTTCGACTCAACAAATACTAGCGTATCTGTTTCATAGTCTCCCACCTATGCTACACATGTTGTAACCCGGAACAATGTAAAACTGTAGTAAAGCTCCATGGGGTCTTCTCGTCCTGGTACGGACAGACGGCATCTTTACCGCCAATGCACTTTCACCGAGTCCTTCGCTGAGACAGTGCCCACATGATTACTCCATTCGTGCGGGTCAG
>Ga0326733_1000129_pt1 | contig 25323 bp, 12 predicted proteins | sample 14_GP2_308_FD_207946 | JGI IMG/M metagenome (GOLD analysis project Ga0326733, IMG submission 207946) | Glacier ice microbial communities from Ngari, Tibet, China - 14_GP2_30.8 | ecosystem: Environmental > Aquatic > Freshwater > Ice > Glacier | place: China: Ngari, Tibet | collected 2018-07-17
GAGGAATCTCGCTCGCGCCAGTGGGCGGCGCGGATGACTCCAGCAAGATTCCTCGGCAAGCTCGGAATGACGTTCTTTTTGGTTGACTACGGTTACTTAAGCGCGACTGCTTAGACGAGTACGTACACCAGCAGCGTCACGAGGCTGCCTTTGATGCTACTTGGCGAAGCGCCAACGCGCTTTGTTCCCAACTTTGGGCAGTATCTCCGTTTGACCGTTGGCTTTCGACCCACGTAGGGCAATTTGGACGTGCCGGGAAGCGAACATCTACTGATTGGCTGGTCAGCTGCCCCGCACCCAAGGCCCTAGCCTGCCGCACCAAGGCATCGGCCTCAGACTTTCACGTCGTAGCGGTCAAGCATCATCACTTTATCCCACGCCTTCGCAAACGCTTTCAGGAAGCGCGGATGGCCATCGCTTCCTGCATAAATTTCTGCGACCGCGCGCAACTGGCTGTTGGCGCCGAACACGAGGTCCGCCCGCGTCGCCGTAAAGCGCTGCTCCCCCGTCGCGCGGTCGTCGAGCGAGAAGGTCATGCCCTGCGCGTCCGCCTTCGTCCATTCGAAGTCCATGCTCGTGAGCACGGTAAAGAAGTCGTTGGTCAGCACGCCGACGCGGTCGGTAAAGATGCCGTGCGCGGAGCCGTCGTGGTTGGCGTTCATCGCCCGCAGGCCTCCCACCAGCGCGACCCACTCCGGGGCGGTAAGCGAGAGGAGCTGCGCCTTATCAAGAAACAATTCCTCCGGGGCCACGCCCTGCGAAATTTCCGCGAACCCTTCGTCGAGGTAATTGCGGAACCCGTCGGCCACGGGCTTCAACCACGTGAACATCTCGATGTCAGTAAATTCTTGCGTCGTATCGCGGCGGCCCGGCGTGAAGGGAACAGCGGTCGCGATGCCCGCATCGGCCGCCGCTTTTTCGAGCGCGGCGCAGCCCCCCAGCACGATGAGGTCGGCGAGCGAGACCTTTTTGCCACCCGTCTGCTGGCCGTTAAATTCCGCCATCAACGTGCGCAACGCGGCGACTACCGGTACGGTCCGGCGATTGACCGCCCAGTCCTTTTGCGGGGCCAGCGCGAGCCGCCCGCCATTGGCGCCGCCCCGCTTGTCGCTGCTCCGATGCGAAACCGCGGCGGAAAAGGCGGTGTACACCAGGTCGGAGGGAGAAACCCCCGACGCCAGGATGGATTGCTTCAGGGCCGCGATATCCGCTGCGTCTACCAGCGCGTAGTCAGCCAGCGGGATGGGGTCCTGCCAGAGCAGGTCGTTGTCGTTCCGCTTCTCGGAGCCGAGGTAGCGTTCTCGCGGCCCCATGTCGCGGTGGGTCAGCTTGTACCAGGCCTTGGAGAAGGCTTGGGTGAACGCGTCAAAGTCGTGGAGGAATTTTTCGCAGACCTGGCGGTAGTCGGGGTCGACCTTCAGCGCAATGTCGGTCGTCATCATCATCAGGGCGTTCAACTGGCCGGGGATGTGCGCATCGGGCGTTTTCGACGCGTTCGGGTCGGTCGGGGTCCACTGCAACGCGCCGGCCGGGCTCTTGGTCTGCTCCCATTCGTATTTGAACAGGTTTTCGAGGTAGTCGTTGTCCCACTGGGTCGGGTTTGACGTCCAGCTCCCCTCAATGCCGTTGGTCATCGTGAATTCGGCGTTGCCCGGGCCCTTGGGGTTGTGCCAGCCAAAGCCCATCGCCTCCATCGGCGAAATCTCGGGCGGGGCCCCGATTTCATCCGCCTTCACCATGCCGTGGCTCTTGCCGAAGGCGTGGCCGCCGGCAATCAGGGCCACGGTTTCCTCGTCGTTCATGGCCATGCGGGAGAAAGAAACGCGAATGTCGCGCGCCGAACCCATCGGGTCGCCGTTGGCGTAAGGGCCTTCGGGGTTCACGTAAATTACCGCTTGGTGCGTGGCAGCCAGCGGGTTTTCGAGGTCGTAGTCCGCATCGCCGTTGCGGCCGCGCCACCGCTTGTCGCGCATCACCATGCTGTCGAACGAGGTCACGTTCTTGGGGTCCCACACCTCGGGGCCCCAGTAGGTGGCGTTGTCGGCCTCCCAGGCGTCGTGGCGGCCACCAGCGAAACCGTAGGTGGGAAAGCCCATGATTTCCAGCGCACAGTTGCCGGTCAGCACGATAAGGTCGGCCCAGGAGAGGGCGCTGCCGTATTTCTGCTTAATGGGCCAGATGAGCCGGCGCGACTTGTCGGTGTTGCCATTGTCCCACCAGCTGTTGATGGGCGCGAAGCGCATCAGCGCCTCCCCGGCGCCGCCCCGGCCGTCGGCGATGCGGTAGGTGCCGGCGGAATGCCAGGCCATCCGAATCATCTGCGGGCCATAGTTGCCGTAATCGGACGGCCACCAGGCGACCGAAGAAGTCAGGAGGGTTTTGATGTCTTGCTTCAGCGCCTCCAAATCAATGGCGTTGAAGGCCTGGGCGTAGTCGAAGTCGTCGCCGAGTGGATTGGCGCTCGCACCGTTCTGATGCAGCAGCTCCACCTTCAGCCGGTTGGGGTACCAGTCGGACAGGGCCGGCGGCGTGCCCACCGCGCCGCCGATGCGGTCACCGCCGAAGGGGCATTGGCCGGTCATTTCGAACGTCTTGGTATCGGTCTTGTCGGGGCTTAGGTTATTCATGGGAATATTTTATAAAATCGTTGATTTCGGATAAGTCGTCGGTAGCGTGATGCAATCTGGGTCCCTGGTTTGAGCCATCCGCCGGGCGCTTCCAACCACCAGTTGTGCGGCGAACGAGACGCCGGGCAAAGGCGGGTGCATCCCGTACGCGCGAGGTTGGGATGGAGTTGCGCGCAAGAGTCCTTGTGTCTCAATTGAGGGCCCGCGTGACGCGCGCTGCCTTAATGACTGGTTTTCGACGTGCCATTGCGAAGCGCCAAGGCTGCCAGTTCGCTGGTTTGGAGGCGGTGCTGGGCCAGGTGCAGGGCCAGCAGCCCGTAGAGGGGCGGGTCCAGAACGGGGAGTCCCGGGGCGGCGGCCAGGTGCTGGGCGAGATGCGTCAGGTCCGCGGGGGCCAGTCCGACGGCGGTGCCGGTGAGCCACCGGTCCGGTTGGTATTCAGCGAGGACGTGGGGCAGGTGCTGGGTTGATATGCCCAATTCCCTGGTCAATAGCTCATTGCAGCGGCCGCTGCTGGCCCAACGGCCCGCCCCCGGCCTCATCGTTCATTCCGACCGGGGTCGTACCCGGTAGGGCGGGCAGTACGTGGGCAACGCTTACAAGGCCCTGCTACGCGACGTCCAGGCCCGGTTCTCGCACAGTCGGCAGTCGGCGCGGCGAATGCTGTGACAATGCCCAGGCGGAAAGCCTGTGGTCGCGCCTTAAAACCGAGGAGCTCGAAGCCCGCGACTGGCCCGTGTTTGCCGACTTAGCCGATGCGCAGGCCAGCGTCGCCGATTATTTTGACTTTTATAACCACGAGCGACGCCGCTCCAGCATTGGCTACATGAAGCCCTATCAATTTCACCAACGAGAACTTAGTAATATCACCCAATTCTCTCCTGCTTAAATAGACCACCTCAGATTGCCTTTTATCAAGTGCACCAGCTTGTGCGCGACTAGGTAGCACACCGCCTATAACGGTGCTTTAATAATACGTCAGTTAAAAATGATGTTGTTGCTGGGCATGCCGGAGCCCCGGCGGTACTTCATTTTCGAGGTTTTGTACTTGTTGTAGTACACGCCTATGCGCTGGCGGGCCACGAAACTGAAGCCGTTGCCCAGCTCTAATAGAAACTCCTGCAAGTGCGTTAGCAGGGCTTTCCAGGTCGCGCTCGCAGTAAGTGGCCTCCCGCTTCAGGCCCAGAAACGCTGGCACCATCGGGTCTTTAATGATGGTGCGGGCCACGGCCCTGACGGTGCGCGTGCCAACCAGCGCCACAACCGGCAGCGTGGTGGTGAGCACCGCGGAAGGCGCTGGACGCAGCGGCAACGATTTTACCGTGTACCAGCCGCCTGCCTTAACGGCCGTGACGCCCGCTGATGGCATTCCCGGCAGCCTAATCACCCTAACTGGGGGGTACTTTGCCTCCTTGGCGGCGCAGGACACCGTGTGGTTTAACGCGACCCGGGCGGTGGTCGTGCAGGCCTCCGCGACCACGCCGCAGGTAACGGTGCCGGCCGGCGCCACCACCGGCAAAATTCGAATTCAAACGCTGGGCGGGCAGGTGGAAAGTACACAGGACTTCACCGTGTGGTACCCGCCCACGTTCCTGGGCTTCAGTCCCGCCAAAGGCAAGGCCGGCGACGTGGTGAACATCACCGGCAACAACTTTGCCCCGGCCCCGCGCATCGCGGTAACCTTTGGCGCCGGAGTGGCCCCCGTGTTGCCAAATCCCAGCGCCACCAGCCTGCAGGGCCGCGTGCCGGCGGCGGCGCAAACCGGGCCCATCCGGCTTCAGACGTCAGGGGGAAGCACGGTGTCGGCCGGTTCGTTCACCTTCCTGCCCGCTCCGCATCATGGCGTTGGTGCCCGCGCAGGCCAGCATCGGGGAGGAGGTAAAACTAGCCGGGGTGAACTTCCTGGTTGAGGGCTTACCCGACACCATTATCTTTGGCGGTGCGCGGGCGGCCGTGCTGGCGGCCACGGCCACGGTGCGGGTGCCCCAAGGCGCCCGGTCAGGGCCCCTGACCATTGGGGGAGCCGGCGGCCGTTTTACCAGTGCCGCGTCCTTTACGCTGTTGGCATTGCGGGTGGACGAGGCCATCACCGTTTACCCCAACCCGGCTCGGGGAATGGTTACGCTGGACTGGCAGCGGGCGGATTTTGGCGTGGAGCAAGTACGCGTCTACAATGCCCTAGGCAGCCTCGTTGCCGTTCAAGAGTTACGCAACACCGCTACTCCCAGCATGCCTTTGCACTTTGCACCAGGCCAGGTGGGCTTGTTACTGGTTATTGAGACTGCCCGCGGACCCGTGTTAAAACGGATTACGCTGTATTAGCCGGAGCCGGGAGACTTGCCATTTGGAAAAGCAGGAGTTGGGCCTTTTCAGCAGTTTGTAAATCCCGTCTTATCAGAAGCGACTGGAAGCAGAGCGCCCCTAAATCCCTTTGATTCCGTTGAGGCAACTTAGTACCGATAATAGTTAATTGTCGGTACTAAGTTGCTATCTTTGGAAATCGACCAAAAGTTGGGGTTTTACTCCTTATTATATAGGCTACATGGAAAGCGCGTCGCAACTCCCGGTTCTGGTCCCCACTCGTTCGCACGCCATGGTGGAGATGCCAGCCTCGGTTAGTCGGTATGTCGAAGCCGGCCTGCACGGGGCCGAGAATACCAAGCGCGGATACGCGGCCGACTTGCGCAGCTTCCAGGATTACTGCGAGCACCATGATTTACTGCACTTGCCAGCTGATGTGACGACGGTCGCCGGGTACGTGTCGCAGATGGCTGACCGGGGCATGAAGTTGGCCACCATTCGGCGGCACGTCGCGGCGATTGCTAAGCTGCACCAGTTGGCGGGTAAACCTTCGCCTACGACGCATGAAGCTTTGCACGTGGTGCTAGATGGTATCACCCGGGTAATTGGCAAGCGTCAGCGGCAGGCCGCGGCTTTTACGGTGGCGGAGTTGAAGCAAGCAGTTCGGGCAATGGACCTGACTACGCCAACGGGCCTTCGTGACAGGGCCTTACTGTTGCTTGGTTTTGCTGGTGCATTTCGCCGTTCAGAATTGGTGGCTCTAAATGTGGAAGATATTGAGTTGACTCGTCAGGCACTGGTGATTCACTTGAAACGTAGCAAGACCAATCAATATGGGGAAAGTGAGGATAAAGCGGTTTTCTATGCTCCCAGTGCAGACTTCTGCCCCGTTAGGGCAACACAGGAATGGCTGGAATGTATTGGTCGTACTTCAGGTGCGCTTTTTACGCGAATGAGCCGTGGCAACAAGGAACGCGCTGCTCAACCTGGGAAAGCAAGGCTATCGGACCAGAGCGTTAATGACCTTGTTCAACGACATCTTGGGATGGAATACACTGCTCACTCACTGAGGGCATCATTTGTAACCGTTGCAGTGGAGGCAGGACAGTCTAATAAGGCTATTAAAAATCAGACTAAGCAGAAGACCGACTTGATGATAGAGCGTTATGCCCGGTTAGATGATGTTAAACGATTTAATGCCGCACAATTTCTAGGGTTGTAAAATAACCGTAAAAAATATGGACGAACCAAGAGCAATTTCAATTGAAAATAGTGAACTTTATCATTCGAGAAGTATAAAGTGTAATCACAAGGTTTAATACGCTAATTTTAGAATGTCTTTGAATTTGCAGTATTCAGATCATTAAGCTCTTTATGCCAAAAATTGTCACCACTCCTCTTTGGAAACATCAAAAGGATGCCTTAAAGGTTATAAAATCTTACCTAGAAGACTATGTTCCAAATGTTAGGAAAGGCTCTGCCTTAATGCAGTTGCCGACTGGCACTGGCAAAACGGGTATAATAGCCTACTGTGCTAAGCATCTTCATCATGATAAAGTGACATTAATAGTAGCGCCTTCTGAAGCGTTATGTGCACAGTTAACAAGAAAAATTCGCAGTGAGTTTTGGACAACTATTAATCAACCACCGCCAGAGCGAGAGTTCATAATAAGTCTGTTGCAGCCCTCCATATTATCTAGAGTAGTAAATAAGTTTGTGAGCAGAAAGGGTGTTATAGTGTGTACACCGCAGACTCTAGAGCTACTACACAGACCTTTTAGAGATGGAGTTGGTGATAGGACGCCTTATCAAACTTTAGGCGATCTGATATCATGTATAATCTTCGATGAGGGTCATAGAGAACCATCCCCAGTTTGGTCCCAATCAGTGCGCCGCTTTGATAAGCCAACAATATTATTTTCGGCTACACCATACAGAAACGATTTCTCACTTTTTAATATCGATCCAAAATTTGTTTACTCTTTCACCTTTCAAACAGCCCTAAGAAAAGGATTTGTTCGAAAGGTGTTATTTAAAGATGAAAGTTATAATTCTGTAAATGAGTTCGTTAATAAATTGATCGGTTATTATAATGGGGCATTTCAAACAGATAAGCCCACTAACTTATTAGCTCCGAAAGTTATAATAAGATGTTCTTCTTTACATGGGGTTGTGAATATTGCTAAAAGACTAATAAGCCTCGGGCACTCTGCAGTCGCTATCCATGATAAACTCGACCCAAGTAAGGAGAGCTTTTATTTTAAGCATGTTCCCAATCCACTCCTTACAAATGCAATATTCTGGGTGCATCAGTTCAAGCTTATTGAGGGAATTGATGACCCTAATTTTTGTCTTCTTGCCATATATGACCCTTTCTCAAACGCTCGATCCTTGGTTCAACAAGTTGGGCGTATAGTTAGAAACAACGATTTTCCAAACGCTCAAAATGCTATAGTTCTAAGCAATATATCGCACAGGCAAAATGGCTTTTGGGACAGGTACTTGCAATATGAAAAGATCCCAAGAGGCAATTCCGATTTGCGTTTGCTCCCACAGAAAATCATAGCTACACAGCCAAAGTTCCGGTATGTAGACCGCGATTACAGAGCAATTTTTGACCCATTTGACAAGAACATTCATTTAAAATTTATCTACCCAAGAAAATCCACGATCCTTAAATACGATTCTAGTAATGCTTGGAATGGGGAGCTTATTGCTAATAATATAGCTGAAGAGTGGAAGGCCATAGATCGGCTGGTACATAACGTGATTTGTCCTGACTCTACGACTTGCGTAGTGGCTTATACAGCTGTTGAAAATTCACCTGTATTGTTGGAAAATTACTTTCCAGAGTTAAAAACTGGCTTTACAATATGTCACCTAGAAAATGATCTTCTCTTCTACTATGATTCACAGCAGGTGCTTTCTGAGCAAATAAAAGAAATAACCTCCCTTTTAGAGCCTGACTATTTAACTCGACTTTTTGATCATGGATCAAGAGCCACCACAATGACATTGCGGAATACGGATTTAAGCGCTTATGCTCCGCGAACACGGAGTATTTCTGCACAATCAATCTCAACCACCGCTCCAGGTTTAGTAGACCATGCATATTTCCCATCAGTAATCAGTGGTAAGGTTCCCAACAAGCATAAAACAGGTATTGATAAAGATGCTGGGAGTACTTTGAATCGTTATCTTGGCATAATGACAGGGCGCTTGTCTGAAAATTCTTCTCGTTCAAATACTTATAGCGATTTTATAAACTGGACAAAGATTAGGGCAGAATCGATTGTCGATTCTTCAATAAACGTTGATGGGTTACTTAAAAGGTATGCTTCCTACGTAGCTCCACCTGCAGATCCAACAGCTCTACATGTATTACTAGATATAAGCGATTGGATAGCAAGTAACTTGTATGTTCAGACTGATCCTGCTAATCTGCCGCTTGAGATTCCTGACTTAGCTTTTGAAGTTATAAATAAAAAATTCACTCTCAACGCTAACGGTATAGAATATGAGGTTGATATAAAGTATGATACCATTAAGAACAGATATTTATTGAAGTGTGACTCTTTAGATGAAGCGTTTCAATTACTTGATAGTACTCATACTAGAAGAGCAACATTAATTCAGGAAATAAATGCTAAGCAGGCACTTCGTGTTGTACCTACTAATAGTGTTATCGGAGCATGGACAATTTATGCAAACGGTCATTTCTACCTTCCTCGACAAGCTTTGTCAGAAGGAATTGATTTGTTGCAATTATTTTGTCCTATTGAAGAACTTGCTCACGTAACTAGTGAAAAGGGAGGGCAAAATTCTGCGCCATATGGTGGCCTACAACAGTGGGCACACGACTCAGTATTTCATTTGCTCGATAACGGTGGCATTATAGGTGGAGTAACAACAAAAAGCTTGGAATTGCAACTAGCGTTAAAGGATTTGGATGTTGTGATATGCGACGACATGACCAATGAGGTGTGTGATTTCCTTATGGCTGATACAATTAACAATCGTGTTGTTTTCGCCCATGCTAAATCTAAATATAGTATCTTGTCTGCGAGTGACTTTCAAGAAGTTTGCGGTCAAGCAACCAAAAACTTAGGACATATTATTCCTTCTACGAACTTTCCGCCTCCTAATCAAAAGAATCTTTGGAATGGTAACTGGAATGGGGGCTCTATTGGAGTCTTAGATAAGCGAATAAGAAAAGGCTCTGGATCCGCTGAGCAACTTTGGATACAGGTTAAATCATTAATTCAAAACCCAACTTCATCACGTGAGGTGTGGATTGTATATGGCGAAGGGTTTGATTTAAATAGTTTTGAAAATGAATTGAAAAGCCCAACGCCGAGTCCGCAAGCCATTCAGCTATATTATTTATTGCTTTCTACTTGGGCAGCTATATCTTCAACAGGGGCAAAGTTTCGCATATTCTGTCCTGATTTCACTTGATCTTTTACTATTGAATATCATACTGACACACCCGCGCTTTCGGGGGTAGACAAATTCAAATAAAACGGTAGGCTTGTATTCAGGTCTTGTTGTAACGAATTAACTATCAGTTGCTTTTGAATGTAATAACGTCCTCGCGAATCAAGTAAGCTGATGAAACCCCGAGGTCAATCATGAGGCTGAGCATCCAGATAAACTCGGTTACGAGTCGCTTTTGCGACTTGATGGTTTGCATGTGGCGGTGGTATAACCTTCTGATTAACCTGAGAGCCGCGTCCGACACCAGCGATGCCTGTTGATTCGGGTGTGTTTGCAGCAGTTCCACGACCGTGGACAAGGCATGGGGCAGCAGGGTTTTATCCCCCACGGCGGCCAGCACGTGCAGCACTGACTGCAGCTGGTCGCCCCCGAGTTGTAGCATGGCTCGCTGGTAGTACGCGCGACCCGTTTCCAGCGGCACCCAATGCATTGCGGATTCCCTCCAATCGATCTTAAGCAACACCAACGAGGCCAACCGCTTTCGGCCGGGCGTGGTCAGCTGCACCAGCAGGTGCTCCCACAGCAACCAGAAATGCTGAATGAGCCGCGCATCGGCGTCTTTATCCGTAGAGCGGGCCAGCGTTTGATCCAGCTGCGCGATGGTATAGGTCAGCACCTGCCGGGAGAATTTGTATAAATCCTCACCGGGGCCATATGCTACAGCGGACACCTTGTCCATGCCGGCCAGCAGGGTGTCGAGAATGAGCAGCCCGCTCGCGTCGTCGTTATGCACTAGGAAGCGGGGTAGGTAATATTCTACCACGGCCTGCTGTTGGTGCTGCAACTGGCGTTCCCGGACGGTGCCGTGGCGAGCGTAACGGTCATCGTTCAGCTGCAGCTCTTCCACCACGACTTCAGCTACGCGCCCGACGAAAGCTAGCAGGGTTTGGTCCGTGGTGTTGAAGGGAATGATCCGAAGCGAGTGCAGGAGCAGCGCCGGATCGTAGTCACGCAGCGAAATTTGTGCTACGGGCACCACCGGCAACGCGGCCTGCTTCGCCACTGCGCGTAGCTGGGCAAGACGGGCTGTCCGGTGCTCCCCGGGGTTGTATCCGCGGTAGTACGTTTCCATATCCCCTCGTTGGAATGCGGCTTCCTTGCGCTTTTCTGCGAGAAGCTCGTCCTCTTTCTCTAACCGGGAAACTTCCAGCAGCGCCCGCCAAACCCGCGCCAGCAGATCCGGGTGCTGGACGAAGAACTCGTCCCGCAAATGATCATAAAGGTAGGTGAGCAAATAATCGTGGAAATGGGTCGTTACGGCTCGCAGCACCAGCTCCACAAGGGCGCGTCGTGCTCTCCCGTCTGGAGCAAATTGGTTCAGCAGGAGGAAGGATTGCAAGACGACCTGCTGATCGGACAGGTTGTTGCGCTCATCAAACGTGGCTTTGGACTCGTAATCGTTGGCGTGCTCGATTCTAAATCGTAACGCGACGTGGATGGTTTTCCAGCACCAAGCTCGTTGGGGCGGGGTCAGCTCTTGGGCCAGGTAGCGCAGGCCGATCACGGCCAGGCCCGCCAAGCGGTTTTCGTGGAACGGCTTCCGCCCGGGCTGGGTGTAGTCCGCGTAGATTTCCGACCAGGTAACCAGGTTGCAAGAAGCAGTATCTTGTTTTTCCAAGATGTTGCCGATCCAGGCGCTCATGGCTAACCGGCGACTTTGCGCCGCGAAATACGGCGCGGCAGAAGCCATTTCGGCTTTGACGGTATCGTCGTAAACGGGCTGCAGCCGGGCCATCCGCTGTGCCGGGTCGTAGGCGGTAACCTCCCAATGACGCATGTCCATTTCGCGCAGGTGCTTGCGCCATAGGAAGTCCGTTTCCGGTGTTATTGACTGATGGTGCTCATCCAGAATCTGCTGAATCCGGGGCGTTAACGGGCCATGTTTGTGTTGGTAATCGGCCGTAAAGCTCACCAAGCCGCTTTCGTATTGGGTGCGGTGCGGCAACTGGTTAGACGCTTCGCGCTCCCGCTGTGCAAAGTGTAGGTCGTGGTCTTCGGCTGTGTGCATTCCCGCTAACCGCTCGTGCGTTGCGCGATTGTAGTCCCATTCAATGAATTCCTTGACCGTGAGCAGCGGTAACCAAGTCTCGCCCAGCCCTTCGGGGTAAGCTAGGGCGACGCTGGTCAATACCCCCGTAATGGCAGCGGACCGGGAAGAGGTGAGCAAATGCGTAAAGCACCATCGGTAGTTTTTTTGACTGACTTCGGATTCCCAACCCGCCATGGTTAACAGGTATTCTTCCAGACTCATCAGCACCGATTCGAGCACGTGTGGCAAGGCGCTTCCGCCCCGGTAGGCTCCCCAGAAGGTGTTACTTCCAAACTGCTGTACGGCGACCCCATTTGCGCCCGTAAAAGCAACTTCCACCAGGGAATGGCTCTCCCTCGTCTTGTCGAGCCGGTAGGCGTCCGTGCAGTAATTGAGCAAGTCCACAACAAAGTCCATTCCGGCCAGCGGGTTGTAGCGCAACAGCTGCAAAACCGGCGTTTTATAAGCGCTCGGGGGATAATCGTTATGCTGGGGCTCCAGCCCAAATGCCTCTTCCTGATCACGCGGCTGGCTGCCCCGGAACCCAGGCCACTGATCTTCTTCCCGCTTGGGCCTTTTCTTCCACGTGTAGTTCATCAATTCGACGACTAACTCCGGCAGATACCGGCACATATGGGCAGCGTAGAAGCCGTGCAGGCACGCGTTGCGCAGCTGCTCGTAAAAGGCCCGCAGTCGCCAGTTACGCTCTCGCACCTCGTAGGCCATTGCCCGGGTCAACAACCCGGTCAGCTCGGGGGCGGCTAATTCCGGCAGCTTGAGGGCCAGCTTAATCAAGCGTTCCACCACCGCCTTGTTGGAATCAGACAGCCACAGCTCATCTCCCTGCTCGAGCTGATCGAAAAAGGTAAACACGATGGTCTTCACCTCGGCTGCTTCCGCGGGCAAGGGATCCCATGCACTGCCCAAGGTCCACGCCCAGTCGAGTACGACGTGCGCAATAAGAGGCCGCAGGGCAGCTAAGCGCGCCCGGTGCCGGGCGGCCAAGCGAATGGTTGCCGCCCACCCCGAACCTGTCGGGTAAAGCAAGCCCGTGTGCGAGAGCTCATCCGAGGCGTGTTGCTTGCAGGCCGTGCGCAGTAGATGCATGCACCGGCCGAGCAGCGCGGCCGAATTTTCGAGTAATTCCGTTTCAAACCGGGTAAAGAAAACATCCGCCCGGGAGGAGCGGAACACGGCTACCAGCAGCTCGTCCAGCCAGTACTTTTCAATCGACGGACTGCTGAAGGTTTGCTCCAGCAACTTCAGCGCCGGGTCAGGATCGCCGGTGAGCAGGTCTTCAACCCAGAGCCGGAACCCGCGACGTAAGGCGGGCTCATTGCCGATGGCCCCGAAAAAGGGCTCCGCGTCCTGGCTATCCAGCCAGTGACGGTTGATGAATTTGGCCAAGGCCAGATCTTCCAGCACGTCGTGCGTTGGGGCAAACCGCCACTCCTCCCCCTGCCGAAACAACAATCCGTCGTGCGTTAGCGCTTCCAGGGCTTGTTCGTCCACGCTGTCCGGCGCGACAAACAAGGCCATCTGTTGGGCCCGTAGGACGGCAACGGCCAGGAAGGCCTTGTTACGCTTCAAGGGCATGCCCATCCCTTGGGTGTTGGCATCTTCCACCAGGTAGCGCCAGAGTTGCTGCTTAAATTCAAGCAGGGACATCCCGGAGAAATCGGCCTGGGTTTTCCCCAGCAACGTGATGGCCAGATCCATATACTTTAGGCTGCGCAGCAAGGGCCGCAGCTTCTCGTTCTGCAACAGGCCACTGAGGGCCGGTTCGGCGGTCTGGATGAGGGTCAATTCTTCGTCAACGAGTTCGGGAATAACGACCCGCTGCACCCCGCTCAGCTCATACCGCTGCACCAGCAAATCGACGGCGTATTGCCGGGCGGTCAGGATAATCTTGAAGCCGCCCCGTGCCTGTACTAGCGCCAGCAACTGCTGAAAAGCATTGCCGGGAGGGCCTTCCAACAGCTTTTCCGCACTGTCAATAAACAATACCTTCTCGGGCAGCAGCGCCAGGCACCCCAGCATATCTTCCAGGGTTTCCGCGATGCCCTGCTTGGTGAACACGTGGCTCAAGTGGGGCTCGTTGAACTGGTCGGCCCGGAACGCAAAGCAACCATCGGCCGCGAACTGTTCCGCCAGTACATCGCGGACCAGGGCGGACTTGCCGACCCCGGCGCCGCCGGTTACCAGAACCAAGTCGTGGCTATCCAGCGCTTCCAGCACCGCCACCTTGCCCGTCTCCCGGTCAAGCTTGATGCTGCCAACCGTATTTTTGAGGGGGATGGTTATCGCTTGGCTGTTACGCGCCAAGCGTAGCACGGCCTGCCGCACCGGGTCCAAATGGTTGGGCGCAAAGCGTTGATACAAGATGGTGTGAGCTAGGTCAGTCGCCGCAAAGCTTCCCCCGTTGCTGTTGAGCAGCACGGCCTCGTGTAACGCGTGGTGCCAAAGGTCGAGCCCGCTGACGTCGGCCTGAGCGCTTTTGGCAAGGTTAAGCAGGTGCAGCACCGAGGCTTCATCGACGCTGCCGGTGTTCATGAAATCGTAGTCGAGCAGCTCCACGCACCGCAGAAAGCGCCACAATTCGTCATCCGTTACCGGAGTCTGGCTCACTTTAGCCAGCACTGTTCGGAAGATTTCCAGCCGTTTGGTCTTTTCCTGGATGCGTCGGACTTCCAAAAAGAAGCTTGGGCTATGCGCATGAGCCCGCGCCCAGTTCAGGATTACCTTGACATGGTTACGCTCTGTGTCGTTAAGACCACTTTTAACAATAACGAGTCGGTCAAGTGTCGGATCAAATAAGGATGCTGATTGATAGTCGTGCCAGAACGCGTTTATTACTTGCTCAAACATAGCGTCTTGGCTGCTGATGCTCAGGTTATTCTTGATCTGCAGCAGCAAGCGATGTTGTTGGCCGCTTACGGACGTTGCTTCTACCAACAAATCATCCGTTTCGTACCCCAGCTTAGTGGTTTGAAAGGCCAGCTTCGCTACCCTTGCCCCCGATATACATGGCGCCACGCCCCCGGTAAGCAGGCTGACGAGAAAAGCAGCTTGAACGTGCTGCTCGAAGTTGGTACCCAATCCTCCTTTCGAAGAAACGCTTCCTTTGTCTGACATCTTTTTATCCTAACCCAGATTTTGCGAGCCTGCGTGAACATACATAAGGACAGCCTGGGTGACCGCCTGCTTTAGCTTACTTCCCAAGGTCTAATCCCTATCTGGTAGCCATCTCGCCCATCGCCATATCCTCGAAACGTATTACTTCGTCTCCACACTGAACTTAAAGCCGAGGTAACAAAGACACTCCCGAATAGAGTCAGACCTTACAGAGAAAGCAGTTAAGCATGGGTAGCTTCGTCAGAATTTTACAATTTTTACTCTAATAAAGCAGGGTGATGTATTAGTAACCGGTATACGTTTCAGCTATGAAAGTAATCAAGTGGTTTGAGGCGGACAAAACGTGGGCTATTCTGGGCTATCCCACCTTGGAAGCTTACGTATCATACTGGGTGCCTGAACAACGCTTCCACGGCCACGTGCCCGAAGATATTCACAAAGCATACCGCACTACCGGCTATATTTTAGCAAACGCGTGGCACCACTATCCCATGTACGACCAGGGCTTGCAGCACCTGCTCGGCATAATGGAAATGTCCGTAAAATTTCGCGCCGAGCAGTTAGGAATAGGCTTAGGATCTTCACAACAGGAGAATTCCCAGCCACCCAAATTGGCCAATCTCATAGATCAGGTTTGTCGGCGCACCCAGGCCAAAGACTTAAAGCAAAAGCTTCACTGGGCCCGCAAAATCCGCAACTATCACGCCCATCCCGAACGCTACAGTTTTGCCCCAGTGGCAATTCGTCAAGCTGTTATCCCATTGCTTAACCTCCTCAACGAGTTGTTTATAGACGCAACTCTAGCCCTACAGGCAGAACAGTACCTTAACTGGCTAACGCAACTAGGAAATGTTCTACGAGGGAAGTTGTTAATTCTGAAGTATCAAGGCCTTCGCTATCTAATGCACCAAGCGGAGCCACTGCGTGCTTTTCATTCTACTGAGCAGTGGCGATCCATCTGGGCATTTCACCCGGTTCTCCCTCAGGCGCAGCAAGCGCTTAGCCAGCACCGATACCTACTGCCCATTGTGCTCTGTTTTAGTAATGTAGAAAAGTTGACGGGCGGGCTGCAAGCCCGCAATATGGCAACAGGTGAGATAGTGCGGATGCTCGTTAATGAAGATCCCCGTAATCAAGCGGTGTGGAGCGCCCACCAACAGGCTTGGAGGCAGGCAAAGCGGATTAATCAGTGGCTGTATTCCTCTTCCCAACGAAGTGATGTACTTGGGGCTCAACACAAATTGGAACACGAATTTGGATGGGGCTACGCCTATACTGACTTACTCCACCGCTGATCCTGCAGGCACTAACTAATACGCCCATGCTCGGTACATCTAGAGAGCATCATGTGCCTGGATGCGTTGACGGTAAAGGTGGCTTTGCTTTGGGTGCGCCAGCATTTTGCTGGTTAAGATCAAGGGACTACTGATGTATCTCACGCAAATTTCCGCCCTCTGATTTACTTATTATTCACTCCTTCTACGCTTAACCGTGGCCCGAAGCGACAGATCCGACAAAGAATTCAACCGTGCAGTAGCCCTTGGCCAAAAAAACAAGGCCCTCCTGCCACGCTTGCGCAATTGGTGTCGACACTTGCGGATTGAGGATCAATCCGGTGGCCTAATTCACCAGATGTCCGGGTTACCTATGAACTTGGAGCTTTCCTGTCAGCACGCCGAGGGGAGGTTCGGTGCGATGAACTTAGAATGGAATGCGCAGATGTTTATCACTGATAACTGCGTTAACTGTTCCTTCCACGCCGAAGTATTCGCCCCAAACTTCGGACGGGAAGTGCTGGCGCAGCAGCAACAGGCAGCTCAAGCCGCGGCGCTGCAGACTCGGGAGCAAGGAGCCCGGCGGGCAGAACTACAGGCGGAAATTGATTCACTCCTAGAGCACGAACAGACCCAGGTCGATACCAAAGCCTTATCTATCTTGACGTTGGTACAGCAACTCGGCAGCGAGCAAGCTGACCAAGCAGTGGCGGCTGCGACCATTCTGGAAGCCGCTCGATTGTCACCCCGCTTTTTCACCACTGCTGCCATAAACTATCTGGCTTTGCACCTAGACAGTCCCCAGGCATCACAGCTGTTGCAGGCATTACGATTACTAGTTGAATCAGGATATGAATTACCTGACTTTGCTCGACAGCGCCTGCTAGCCGTTGTAGAAGAGGGTGAGCATCTCGACGCTGCTATAGGGGTAATTGTGGCAACCGTTGCTCCGCTCGAATTATTGGTGGCACCCGACTCGCTTCGCCGCATTCTTGAGCGGATGCGCTACGAACGCCGCGCTATGTACATGCGGGCCGAAGAAGCGGGGATAATCTATCCAAACGTGGTGATCTTATTACAGAGGCTTGCAGCTACAGACTTGGTAGCGTACGAGTCGCTGTTAAGGCAGCAACTGGCCCTGCCCGATAAGGAAGATCGGATTCGTGTATTAGGGCTGTTGCAGGACGTTACCGCCGTCGCACCCGAGCTAGTGCTGCCGCTCGCGGACGGGGTGATACGCTCTTTGGCCTTCGTGGAAGATGGTTACGGGGAGTCCGCAGATCACGCGGTCCGTCAGCTGCTGGCTTCGCTTTACGCGTATGCGTCGGAGGCTATTTTCACCACATTAGACGAGATGTATCCGGGGCTAGTAGTGGAAGCTCAACTTGAACTCTTGGAGTTTTATGGCCGAGCCCTGCAAGACAAAAACTTGTTGTTGCCCCAACACGCCGCAGCATGGGTTAGCCAACTGGTCAGCGGAATGGCAGCCACAGATTCTGATGTGCTTAAGGATACTGCGCTGGAGCAGGTTGAAGACGTGGCATATCATGCCCCTCAACTGCTTGCTCATCATCAGGATGCTATATTAGGCTTTCTAGTCTCCGTGGTCAACGACTACCGTAGGTTTCAATGGTTCCGCGCCGAGTTGCAAAACCCGGTTGCTCCACCAACCACCTTCAACCCGTTGCTGGGACGGCATAGTTTGGAAGTTCAGAACTTGGACATGCAAGAGCAGCGGCGCGTGCATAGAGCGGAGCGAATTGTCGAACACATGTTACGAGGTCTCAGGGGGGATATGCACCAAGCAGTGATGACCGTATTTGAAAAAGTGACTAGTGAAACCGATGGACTCTTGAAGGCACGTCTGCTTACAGTATTAAGGAACGGTCTAAACGATTCTATTCGCCTCGGACAGACGTTACCTATTATTTATACCAGCTTGTTTGACACGGGTGCCGTAGACGTACGTCGCGAGGCGCTGCGCAGCGTGGAGCACTTGTTAGATAATCATCCCCAATGTGTCACAGTGACGCTACTAAGCGTCGTGAAAGCCTTATTAAAAGATCCCGACGTCCCAATCAGGGGGCAGGCCATCCGGGCATATGGGGCGTTGATGCGGCAATTCGCAGAGCAGGTAGAACCGGAGCACTTGCAACTTGTACTGGAAGCAATTACTAATAAGTACGTGGCTCTACACAAGGCTGCTGCGGCGACGGCCCTAAGCGTGGCACCATTGCTGAAGCCGGAGCAGCGTTTGCTGCTATTAGTGGGCGTGCTACAGCTGGAACAGGCATATTATGCCGAACGCGATTATGAGTATTGCAAAGAGCTGATGGGTATAGCTCTACGCTTGACGCAGGATAACCCAGCTCAGCGCTTACATATAGTGAAAGCGCACTTGATTAAATACTGTACATGTGGGGAAATATATACTGAAAAGGATTTCGTGAAACGCCTGACTCACTTAGCTGCTGATGAGCCGCAGCTACGGTCTACATGGCTGGCTCAAGCGTTGGCTTATATGCAGCGAGTGGAACCCGATTATTCCTCACACGTTGACCTCCGAGATGTATTATTGCCAGCCGTGCAGCAATTACCACACGAAGAAATTGTCGCGCATCTTGAAGTACTAGTGTCCTTTACGCAAGCTCAAATTCGAGCAGCTCATTACCAAGATGTATATGGCATATATGCCGTCTTCGGCGCGCAGGGACTGCACTCACCGCTCCATGATCTTACCCAATATTTTGTGCAGGAGGTGCCTGCCACTAAGGCGAACGCTAGTGCGCTGGAAGTAAATGCTTCGTTTCACCACTTGTCAGGCCTGGAGGTAGCCGTAGGGGCTGCACGTGTGGACAAGTCGCTGCTAACAACGCTTCGCTCCTAATGAGATACGCACGCTATAATCAGGAACTAGTAGACGCGCAGCTGCTCATACGCCGGGAAGTACTCGGGCTCTTGCTCAGTCGACGTCAGATAGACCAGGAGCCACTGCTGCCACCAACCGTTGAGCAGGCCCTCATGCGCTTAGTGGAAGCAACAAAGGGAGGGCGGCATGCTTTGTTCTTTGTCAACAACCAGTTGTTAGTACGTGGGCTGCTGCACTTGTTGCGATGGGAATACCAAGAATTACACGCAGAGACCGGCGCAGACGTGCAACTTAAAGCCGCACGAGCTCACCTGCGCCAAATTCAACTGGAGCAGGCTGGTTACCCAGAGCCTTTTCGAGAGCAGCTCCAGGCTTGGTTGGCACTGGGCCCTTCAGCCGTGGCTGAACCGGATGTGCCGACCATCACGCAAGCTTTTTTGCGCCTAGCTTTTCCCTCGGTCTACGTTTTTGCGCATGACCCGCTGCAATCCTCGCGTCAAGCCGCCTCGAGCCGGGACGAAGAAGAAGGCCAGCCCCCGCTACTGCTTTCCATAGAATTTAGTGTGCAGGGCGAGCCCTGGGCTAATCCTCAGGTTTTACGACCTGCTCAATCGTATGCCATCCGCGGCACGCTGACAACCAATTACTGGCCGGAAGGCTACGAACGATTGATTTTGGCACCGGTATCAACTGCGAGCGGTTCGCTTTACGAGTTGGCCCTTCCCGAAGTGCGGTGGCAAGAAACCTCTTCATATCATGAATTGGTCGGGCATGTAGTGTTCAAATACCCGCAGAGTAGTTTTGATGATGCGATGGCTATACGATTGGTTGCGTGCTACGAAAACATGCAAGGCCAGCGCCTTTACCCAACCCTTATTGGCTACGACCAACTCGTGGCGCAGGTGTTGGATCCCGAATTGGCCTATTTTCCGACGGGCTTTAAGGCTATGAACCAAATAGTCTTCGATACCATTACAACGATCCGCCACCAATTGCCCGGTATTGACCGTCATGAACTTGCTTATTTTGCCCGCTTGCTGAGTGGCATTGTTAACTACCAAGGTTATTGCTTACAGCATGGCGTATACAAAGAGCAAGATCAAGTTAGCGAAGACGATTTCCGTGATCAGCTAATCCAGCATTTAGTGGGGATTCCGTACATAGGGGAACAAGTGATCAAGGAAGGACATTTGGCCGGGGGGCGCGTGGAAATCAGTTTTCACGGGGTTGTAGCCGAGTTGAAAGCAGAAAAAGCCATCCGCGACCCAATGAAGCTGCTGGCTAAATACGGTAAGCAGGCTGCTGCCTACGCCTCGGCTAACACCCGTCAACTATCAATTTTGTGCGTGTTAGATCTGAGCAAAAAAGCAGCCCCCCCCGCACCACCGCAGAATAGCGTGCATCTGCATACGCCAAGGATGCACGGTTTCGAACAATCCACACCGGCGCATGATGCCCGGCAAGTATTGGTGATAATAGAGGGCAATACGCGGAAGCCCAGTGACTATAGCCGCTAACTAAACACGGCAGTAAGGCAAATAAAATCTGACATAGCCTAGCTTTTGATAGATGAAAATGAGCCACTAACCTCCGGCCGCGGCCTGATATCTATTTTTGAAGTGTTGATTCCCAACTAACTTAAAATGCAACAGGATAACCATCAATTCAACCCTTCACACACGTAGAAGCGACGTCTGCAATGGCATCTTGATGATTTGCTTTAGGTTATTTGAATGTTCGCGCCTTTAGTAAATCAGCATTCGAAAGCTTAAGCTTGACGTTGCGGCCACCTACCTTCTCATACACTTCTATGATGAGCTGCTTTTGCTCTGGATGGTAAATTTCTTAAGGATGTAGACCTGCTGAAGCTGGCCCTCGATATTCAGCCGCGCAGCCGCCTTTTGTTCCTCAAAACTGGCTTTCGCTTGATCTAAGATTTCATCATCAGGATTATTAGCTGGAACGTACTCGCCTAAGCCGCTGCATATCGACCAAAAAATGTCAGCGTCTGGAAAGCTAATATTACAATAAGGTCTTACAAGAGAAGGTTATCGGACCCTATACCTGCCTTCGCCGCTAGCGCTTGTTATGTACTACTAGCGTATCCGGCGAGCATGTTGCAATCGAAGACGGCAAAATGGAACTGTTGTAAAGTGCTATTCAACCGTTCATAGTCGCGGGCCAATCGCCGGAAGCGGCTGCACCAAGCGAATCTGCGCTCGAACACCCAGCGGCGGGGCAGCAAGCCGAAGCCGGTTTGGGCTTGTTTATCACTTGCAAATCAAAGCCGTGCACGGCGGCCTCGTATTCGGTTCACTCGCCCATGTAGCCTTAATCGCCAAAGCCGATTTCGACGGTTTGGCTCGTGGTCTTCTGCACCCGCCGGCACAGTACGCCTACTTGCGCCTGCTCCTGTTCGTTGACCGGGATGATGGCCACGCCCAGCAGGTGGCCTCAAGTGTCACTGGCGATGTGGGTCTTACCACTCTTGCGCTTTTTGCCCCGTTACAGTCGGCCCAGTGCCCGCTCTCGGGCATGTTATGCAAGGAGTTTCCGTTGAAAACAACCGCCTTGGTCGTGGCCACCCAGCCCGGCAAAAGGCGCTGCAATTCATTTAAATCATGCACGAGGGCCCCCAACACGCGGGCGTCGCGCCAGCGAAGCCATTGCGCTGACTAGGGGTGGCAGGTCGTGGGGCAGGTAGCGCTTGGCAGCCCGTGTGGCCCAGGTAGCGCAAGGTGTTGAACAAGGCCTGCAGCGGGTGTTGCCGCTGGAGCATTTCTTCACACATCTCGCACAGGTAGGGGCTACGAACGCTTATTCATCGTCGCTAACGTCATTGGGACAACTCCGTGTCGCGGCCATACCCCAAATTAATTTCAAGAGCAGAACAGACTCTAACCCGTTGGTGTGAGCAGGTCAAACGGGCATACCCGCTTTGGAACCGCTATCCATCGCTTAATTATTGGCCCGTGAGCACCAAACGTGAACCCAGCGCCCGTTGTAGGTCAGGCAAGTCGTATCGGCTGAGCACGCCGGGCAAAGCCGACGAATACGCCTCCCTGCGCGTGGGCTGCAGCAGCGTTTGGGCCAGGGAAACCGGCATTTGCGTCAGCACTAGGCGGTGAATTGCTGGGAAAAGCGTGGCAGCGTGCAGGGCTACCGCTGCGGCGCGGCCCCGCGCCTGCACTACCAGGGGGGCGCCTCGCAGCCGGTCGTCGGTCTCAATCCAAGCAAGTAGGGTGTGCACATCAAGCACGCGCTGGGCCAGCAGCGGGCGCCCGATGTGGAGGCTTAGAATAGCTGGCCGGTACTCCGCATTGTAGTACTTGGGGTCGTTGTACACCGGCGGGTCAGCGGTTTCGCCAAAGCCGCGCAGGTCCGCCAGGAGCACGGCGGTGCGTTGCCGTTGGCAGGCCTGCCAAAGGGCTAGGCTGTCAACGTAAGCACTTTTACCCTGGTCGGGCAGCCAAAGGGTGATTCCTGCGCAGCGCCCGGACCCCGGGGGCAGCAGCAGCAGCACAGGCAGTGGCGGTTCGCCCGGCCGGCGCAGAATCAGCCGGTGCCAAAGCATCCCATTTTGGCGCAGGGTGTCGCGGGTCTCGGCCGTCACCGGCATGTTGGCTGCTGGTTTTGGCAATCCCAATTGCTGATGGACCGCGGCCGCCAGGGCGGCGCCGGTCAGCGCCGGCCGGCGACGCGCCAGCTCCTGCGCCCGCGCCTGGTGCTGGCCGGCGAGCGACGCTTCCGTGCGGTAAGCCGTGTTGACCTGACCGGTGCTGGTGCACTGCAACTGCCCGGCCGGCAGCGTGTGCAGTGTGGGTTCGTGCACCGGGCGGGGGTCGTTGCAGAGCCAGCGCCGAAACCATTCTACGGCGGCCTCGCGCTTGGGCTGGGAAATACCGTGGCCATCGTCGTAAGTGAACAAGCTCATCTGCTCGCTTTTGCCCAGGGCGGCGTAAGCCCGTCGGCTTTCGGCATAAGCCGCTTCGATGCTGGTGTAATCCACAAAATCGTACCGGCCGGCCAGCACCAGCAGCGGCTTGGGCGCAAACAAGATGAGCCAGTCGGGCACGTCCAGGCGCGCCTGTCCGGCGCCCGGCAGCTGGACGCAGCCGTCGGCTGGGCCGGTCAATTCCAGGGTGCGTTCGCCGCTGGCCACGTAGCTGCAGAGCGCCGCTACTTTCACCCGCTCGTCCAGGCCCATGAAGTAGGCGGCCTGGGTCGCGCCGCCGGAATTGCCGAGGCAGCCGATGCGGGCAGCGTCCACGTCCGGCCGGGTGAGCAGGTAGTCGAGACCCCGCACGTTGTCCCACAGCTCTTCGGCCGCCACGCTGGTGCCTATCAGGGTGGCACCCGCGTTGAGCAGCGTGTGCTCGGTGGTGCCCCCGCGGGCCAGCCCCTGGCCTTTGGCATCGGTCATCTGCAGACGCTCGCCCTGGGAGATGGGGTCGATGACGAGCACCACGAAGCCATTGGTGGCAAACAGCAGCGCTGTTTTTTGGTAGGATGCCGTGGCTTTGGCCTCCGGCTCGTGCCCGCAAAACAGCAGCACCGCGGGCCGCCGGCCCGGTCCGGCCGGCACATACACGTTGGCCGTGACGTGGTGGCCCGGCGTGCTTTCGTACACTACTTTTTCAATGCGCAGGCCCAGTTCCGGACGCGGCACCTGGCCCGTGACTTGGGCCCGCAACGGGGTGCGGAGCGGGAGCGGCCCCAGCACCCGGCGAAACCGGGCCCGCACGCTGTCCTGGTAGATGACCGTGCCCGCGGCTGAGGCCACCGCAGCGGCTAACTCGGCCGCCCGGGGTGTGTACTGCCGGTGCATGGCCTGCAAGAGGTAGGTGTTGAGCGTGGTTGGTGCTTTCCAGTCCAGCACATCGGCCGGCTTTTGCGCCCGGACGGGAAGCCCGGTCAGTACCAGCAGAGCGGCCACGACCGCGAGCAAGCCCCTACGCATCGGCGGGCCCGCCCTTTGCGGCCGCGGCTAGCGAACCCGGCGAAGCCCCAGGCCAAGTTCTCACGAGGCCTGTTTTTGGGACTGCCACAACACCACCTGCCAGCCCTTTTTCCGGTCCTTCACCTGCACCACCACGTACTTGAGGTGGGCCAGATTGGCGGTGCCGTCGGGCTTATTGGGCAGGGTGATGAGGATAGTGCCGTTGACAACGGCGGTTTTGCCGTCGGCGTAGGCGCGCACGTTTAGGGCTTCTATTTCAATCTTGTCGTACTGGCTTTTGCCATCGCGGATGCTCTGGATATAGTCCGCCTTGCCGTTCTGCTTGCCGTTGGAGTGCGTGTACACCAGGTCATCGGCAAATACTTTCTCCAGAAAGGCGTAATCCTTTTTTACCTGGGCCTCGAAGCGCTGACGCTCCAAGGCTTCCACTTCTTTTTGGGCGTCGGCGTTCGAAATCATGGGGTGCAAAGCGTTGGCGGAGGCCATGCCCAGAACAAGCAGCAGGGCCAGCGATAGAATTTTCTTCATAAGAATACGGCCAGCAACCTGGCGTGAAAAGGAGGCTAGTCGAGGGCTATTGGCTTCATGCGCGGGGCCAGGAAGTGCATCAGTACCCAGGCCAGCAGGTAGGCACCGCCGCAAATCAGGAACATGATGAAGTAGGCCTTGTCGAGTTGCCCGATGCTTTCGTAGTACACGAACATGCGCTTCTGCACCAGCGCCGAGAGCAGGATGCCGCCCAGCCCGCCGGCCATGCCGCCGATGCCGGTGACCGAGGCCACTGCCCGCTTCGGGAACATGTCCGACACGGTGGTGAAGATGTTGGCGCTCCAGGCCTGGTGCGCCGCCGCCGCAATGCCAATAACCAGCACGGCCAGCCACAGGTCAATCCGGCCCAGGTACTGGGCAAACACAATCGGGAACACGCAGCAGGCAATGAGCAGCATCGACAGCTTACGGGCCTGGAAAGCGGGCATGCCGTTGCGGACAAATTTGAGCGGAATCCAGCCCCCGCCCACGCTGCCGATGGTGGACAGCATGTATACCGCCGCCACTGGCAGGGCCACGGCCGTGCCTTTTAGCCCGTACTGCTTGTTCAGGAAATCGGGCAACCAAAACAGGTAGAACCACCAGATGGGGTCGGTCAGGAACTTGCCCACCACGAAGGCCCAGGTTTGGCGAAACGTGAGCAGCCGAAACCACGACACCTTGGCCGGTTCCGCCCCGGCCTCGGCCGGCTGGTCGGCCGCGTCGCTGTGGATGTAGTCGAATTCAGTCTTGCTCAGGCGGGCCTGCCGGGCCGGCACTTCGTAGTAAATGAACCACAAAATCAGCCACACGAACCCCAGGGCGCCGGTGATGACGAAGGCCCACTGCCAGCCGATGGTTTCGGCAATAAGCGGCACGGTGAGCGGCGCAATAATGGCACCCACGTTGGAGCCCGAGTTGAAAATGCCGGTAGCCAGCGCCCGCTCGCGCTGCGGAAACCACTCGGCCGTGGTTTTGATGGCGGCTGGGAAGTTGCCGGCTTCCGTGACGCCCAGAAACGCCCGCGCCACGCTGAAGCCCAGCGTGCTGCTCACCAGCGCGTGCCCGATGGCCGCCAGGCTCCACAAAAAAGTGGACAAAGC
>Ga0326733_1000130_pt1 | contig 25255 bp, 27 predicted proteins | sample 14_GP2_308_FD_207946 | JGI IMG/M metagenome (GOLD analysis project Ga0326733, IMG submission 207946) | Glacier ice microbial communities from Ngari, Tibet, China - 14_GP2_30.8 | ecosystem: Environmental > Aquatic > Freshwater > Ice > Glacier | place: China: Ngari, Tibet | collected 2018-07-17
CAATACCGTACGTCCGCATTCCAGCCTCGGCTATGCAACACCAGAAGCGTTTAGCAGAAACCAAAACACCAGTTTATTAACCGGAGCTATTCCAAATTGAGTTGGACCTGAAAAACCGGGCAGGTCACTCCGCCATGCTATTAACTTTATACACAATGTGTACCTATCATAGAACCGCTGCAAACATATCTCGCAGCTTTTTGGGATCAACGGTTAGATATGGCAGGCAATGGTCAATTTCAGCATGGCCAAGAAGCTGCTGAACCATGTCAATATTGCCGGTTTTGCGCAATTTTCCTAGTTGTATGTAACAGTGACATATACTCGACTGCTTGCGCTTCTCGTAACCTGATCTGCTTGAGCTTGCGATTTTGCGCATGCCAATTGTTCAGGATCGGCTTCGTTAATAATCGATACCGCGACACCGTACTTACGCCCTTGCGTGCGATAAAAATTCAATACAACTTCTTCTTCTATCGACAGCATCGCGAAAATTTTGCCGTCTAGCGCCTTAATTTTTTAGATTATTGGAAGGTTCATAGCGTTTTTCCTTGCTCATTGATTAAGATTAGCGAATTGATCCGTTCATCGGTGCCACGAAGGCACAACGCTATTTAAGTATCCAGCCTTTATCTATGAGCCTTTTTTGTGCAATAGCGTTTATTTCTTTCACAGATCCACGCAAACTGTCGTCGTCAACTATTGTCATTTGGTAGTTCTTAAACAAATGACTAAACAAGTCCTCATTGAGGATGTTACGCACTTCAAGGTTCTGTCTATTTGTAAGTTTGCTCATATACCAGAGGGTAAGATCTGTTGCTCCATCAGGAACATTGCCCTCTTTTTCAATCCAAGTGAGCGCCACACAATTCATATCGGGTTCGTCGATGGCCGTTGTTGCAATTGCCCCCAATGGTTGATTGGCAGTTCCACATATGGTTAATCCGTTGAAGTGATGAGAGAAATCTTCTGCGGTTGGCGCCACGACGCACGTTCCCTTAGCCAGAAAAGCGATCGTTCCTTTCGGTTTATCAGCAAAAGAAAGTGTAGGTGAGTCAATCAGATTTGCGCTGGCGTATGCACCATCAAGCTTGTCATGCATTCTGGGATGTCTAGACAATGATTCAAGCGTTGACCTTGTGCTGAGTGACGGCTTGGTAATTCCTGTCGGCTTTCTTGTCTGCGTTTCGCTACGTACAGTAGTAGGATTTCCACTAGCTTGAGTGCCATCATCGCAATCTTTAATGATGGGAAAAGACGAAGAAAAATTGACTTTCATAATTTATGCTTTCCAATTTTCATCACATAAAAACAGCACGTCAGTAATTAATGACGCTTACCCATTTTTTGTGTAACTCAGCAGGTGCGCCGATGACATTCTTCTGACAACGCGGGATTTTGCTTTTAATGAATCAATTTAACATTAGTCATTATGGTACACAACGTGTACCATATTAAGAAATCATTTACCTTTTTTTTGAGCCTTTTTTAAAACTCGCTCAACTGCATCGCGCACGAACTTATCCATGCCTCGATGACCGTTCGATTCTGTAGGCAACACATAGCTTTTTAAGGTTCTAGGCTTTATCTCTGTCTGCTTTGCCACCTCATCCCATGAAACGTCATTAAGCGCCGCTTTCAGGGTGTGAAGTAGCTCCCGCTGTGATTGCTCAGTCATGCCAATAATCCAATACACAATGTGTACCTATTATAACACCGCTGCAAACATATCGCGTAGCTTTCTGGGATCAATGGTTAGGTATGGTGGTACGTGGTTCAGTTCGGCAGTACCCCCCGAGTTCGACAGTTAGCGCCGTAAGTACCTGATTTCATTACGTCTGACTTTAAAACGTGCCCCTACAAGAGGCTCAATTGTCGATTTACAGTGGGCTGTTTGACTTTCAATGCTTTGAACATATCGTTGTGCTCATGGCTCATGGAAGACACCCCGCTCAGTGGCGCTGCGCCACCCAGCGTGACGCGGTGATGCTGGATGCGCTTGAGCATTTGCAGCGCCCGCTCCGGCGTAATGCCAGTATTGGCTGCACGTAGACGCATGCGCATCACCCGATGCAGCACCAACGCCATGAAGCAAATGAACGCATGGGCACGAATGCGATCAGGTAGACGGTGGTAGACCGGCCCGATTTCCAGTTCCGACTTCAATACCTTGAAGCCCCGCTCAATGTCTGCCAACGATTTGTAGCGTGCAATGACCTGCTCGGGATTCATGTCCGGGACATTGGTTACCAGTAAAAGCTTGCCATCCATCATCTGAGCTAACTGCAAAGCGGCCTCATCAACATCGAAGCTGAACAGCTCTTCAGGCATGTTTACCCTGAGAATCTTGCCCAACCGGGCTTCGCACACCTCATGATAAAACCGCGCCTTGGCACCACTGTCGGAGAGCTTGCGCCCCCTTTTGACCTTACCCTGGTCCTGAGCGTCGAGCTTACCCGTCCAGGTGGCGGCCAACTGCTCCAACTCCGCCATCTTGGTCTTGCGTGCTACGCCTTGTTGCTGCGCCGTCTCAGGGTCGTGTGCCATCACCAATCGCAAGCTGTTCCAGGCGACTTCGCCCGTGAATTCTTTGCACGCTTCTCGGCACCGCCAGAATGAACTCCAGCACCTGATCCTTGGATAGCTTGATGGCCTGCAAAGCCTTGAGATTGTCCAGACTCAGAAGACCCCGATCCGCCACCAGAACCAATCGGCGAATATGGGGGAAGCGCGCCATCAAGCCTTCCTTGGCCATGCCGAACTTGCGCACATCGTCGGGCTGCGTTGTCAGTGCCTCGGCGCGGATGGTCGTCATGTTATAGAACACCACCGAGAGGTCTTGATCCACCATTGGCCGCAGCAAGCCCGACAAGGCGGCGTCGACTGCATCCTGATGATCTATCAGCGCTTCCATGGTGCGTAGGAGCTGCTGGTGCGTCACGCCAGGCACATCAATGTCAGGCAGGGCGACGGTCTTAAGCCAGCGCAGCACGCCAAGCTTGGAGTCTGGGTCACACAGGCGGTTCAAGACCATGATGCGAATGAGTGCCTCAACATCCGTGGTGTGGCGGGTGTGGCCAAAAACCCGCCGCAACTCTAAAAAGCCAAGCTCCTTCCACAACTCGGTCAAGGCCCAGACATTGCCCAAGGCGCGGGCGGACTCAAAGACTGCAGGCGAGTCAGTGCCCGCAGCGCTTAGGGGTTTGCGGCCGGTGACTTTGAGCAGCCCGTCGATCACGCTGTCGAGTTCGCCGCTGATCTGGTCGGCGCGTCCCAGCGTGGCAACGGTGCGCTTCTTGACGCGACCAGCCTCGTCCCGATAGGACTCGACGATTTGAACGTAGCGGCGTGGGCCAGAGGTGGTGACCTTGATAAACATGCCGCCACTTTGACATGGTGATATGCCGATACAAAGTGAATTAAAAATGACGAAAACGTGCCACCACAAGAATTGTGAGAAATGCTGCTGAGTGCTTGTTTCTATTGGAAGCGGTGGAGCTCTTTTGGCCTGGACTGTCGAACTCGGGGACGCAGGCTATCAAGGTGTGGAAAAGCGCGAAGACAATCAGGGAAAATCGGTAATTTGGCACGTCGCGATGAAACGCTCAAAGCGCCGCGCATTGCGGAGCAATAAACTAGGGCGCATACTCGACAACCTGGAGCGGTTGAAAGCAAGCGTACGGGCCAAGGTAGAGCACCCGTTTCACGTCATCAAGAACCTGTTCGGTCATCGCAAGACGCGCTATAGCGGCCTGGCCAAGAACACGGCACAACTGTTTAGCCTGTTCGGGTTGGCCAATCTGGTACTGGCTGGCAGGCGATTTACAATCACTGAAACCCGAATTGCGTCCTGAATGCTGAAAAGTGCAGGAAATACTGCCGAATTGCTGAAAAACGGTCCATAACGGCACTAGAAAAACGCATCTCAAGTTGCGATGCAACTGGCTGTGGAAAAAGAACGCAAAACCGATGCGTTCGTTAATTGATCAGCGCTTCCCTAGCTTTTCTTTGGATTGAAAATTTTTATTATTTTCGTTCCAAAACGTTGCATAGCCGTTTTGTGTGGCCTGATCGAGAGTTGCTGTTGCCTCAATGCCGCTTCATCACGATCCTCGTTTAGTCGCTGTTGTGCAGCGTGCAAGTCAGCGTCGATCCGATTTTTTTCACCAATTTGCAGTTGGGCGTCACGCTCGCCGTGCATTGCAGCGAGCTCAATGTATGACCAGGATTTTTCAAAATTTTCGGTAATCCCGCCTAATCCCTGTTTATAGAAGCGAGCCAGCGCGTACTCGGCCCCACTCAATTCATGCATACTTGCTTTTTCATACAACGCTCGCGCTAGTTGCATATCGTGTTCCGTGGAATCGGTAAGTAACTCTAGGCGTCGCCCCAAAAAATACTGCGCTTGCGCAAAATCTTTACTCTCTGCAGTACTGAGCTCTGCCACTATTTCTTGTAAAAGACAGGTCTGATTCTCGTCTTTTCTTATTAGTTCTGGAGCAGAATTCAAACCAAAATCCTCAATCTGTAGGCGAAGCATTTCCATATTTTTTTTGATTGATTCTTCGATTTGAATCAAGAATTCTGGACTTTTGGAGCTAATATACTGCCTCTCCTCAGTGCTTATTTGGGCAAGAGTTGCTTTCCATGCTTTTAAGTAAAAAATATTTGCAAGAGAATGTTTGCACTTTATTAAACGTTTTTCTAGAGAGGGCAGATGCTTACAAAAGCTTTTAGGGTCGATGTCAAAGATAGAAAGTTTGCCGAGATTGATATCTTCACTTAATTGATTAATTTGATTTTTAGGAATGAAGACCACTGTTTCAACATATGTGCAACTATCGGTTACTAAATCTTCAGTTAGAGGATCTATTGTGAGACCAATTTTCGCTTTTACCACAAAAAACCGCGGAGTCTCTTCCTGAATTTCCAACACCAATTTTGAATTTTTGTTACGAATTCTGCTTACAAAAGAATATGTTGAGCCTGCTGGCAATCCTTGAATAGGATTTCTTTTATCTATGTGTTGTCGTGTGCCAAGTTGTAATTGGGGGTAATTTTTTCCAAAGCTATTTTCGTAGCTCCATGATCCCACTGCTTCTAATTTTCCGCATTTATTACTCGATCCGATGGAAAAAATCATTGCTTCGAATTGTTTACTGTATTTTTGAACCCCATTGAATTCAATTCCAGGCAAGGAATTGAATGAGAACTGACCTGTTGTAACCCGGTACGTACCTAAATCTGGAATAAACGACGCCTGTCCACTTTCTTCGCTTCCGTCACGCAAATTGTAGGTAGAGTTTTTAATTTTGATCACGCTATCTGGAACACCAGATAGTCGTTCAACAATGTAGGCATTTCGGTGGCTCGACAGAACACTACTATCCTGCGCCCATTTCTTTGCCTCTTGTAAGAAATCAAATGCACAATGTTTTTTTTCTTCCGCCAGTACTAGTGCAGTTTTTCCGTCCTGATTTTTTTCATTGAATGCATCAACTTTCCAGAAGAAGAAAAATTTAATAGCATTTAAATCTTGATCGTTTTCAATTGCTAGATGCAGCAAATTAGATTCATCTTCTTTGATTGTAGAAAGATCATCTACAAAATTTTTGAGAGCGACACAAGAATAAATTTCTTTTTTATCTGTAAAAAGTACAAGTGATCCAGAATTTGCAAGACGATCAATCAATGAAAAATGGTTAAATCGATCAAAATTATTTCCATCAACCGTTGTAATACAGCCAGTTTTCGCAAATTCTAAAAGGCCTTTTGTTGACCAAGGCATAAGGTCTCGTGTCCATCTAAGATGGGTAATCGAAGTATTTTTCTTTAACGATATTTGATATACCAATGCGGGATTATCGTTTTTTGCAAGGCCAGCTTCTACTTGGCTTACTCGCAATTCTTCATTAATGCGGAGAGCTTGATCGATACCATCGACAGATTCGATATTAGCTAAAATACCCAGCACATTTTCTAGCGTTGGCAACAGCAAGTGTTCATTTGGTGTCGGACCGCTAAAACTATTGGTTGTTTCAACATAATAATTTTTTTTGGTAGGTTCTTCGCCACCACGTTTTACGTATAACTGAATTTGTTGATCGCTGTTAAAAAGCTGAATTTTTTTAATTGCATGTTCCAATTGAATCGCTAACTCAGCATCGCCCTTGCAAAATAATTCCAATTCAGCTATCAACTCTTTTTTGGTCCAATGTTCAGGTAGTTTGTTTGATGGCTTTAATAATTTGGCGATAACATACTTGCTTGATACATCGTCCGAATTTTCGCAACTTTGATTTTGCTTTATTCGAAAAGCGCGATTCGCACGGACTTCCAATTCACGGTACTTCATTTTTGCGTGCTGAACATTTTCGACTAATAACAATTTCTTTTTTTTTCTATTATTAAACGCACTACTAGTTAAATCCAATTTATTAAATTGATCGCTTAAATATCCTGAATATTTTTCATACTGCTTATTTATATCTCCATCATCAAATTTAGAAAATGACTGCAAACAATTTCCTAATCGGTAAGAGCCAATATCCCCCTTGTACGATAACAATGAAGGGCAATCAGGTGCGAACACTAGCCCAGATGAGTTTTCCCAATGTCGATGATTATAAAGACGATGCATGCCTGCACCGATGAAGGTGGCTGGCGTCGGAATCTCGCGCTTTCTAATTTTTGTTAATTTCTCTTTTAAATCACTGCTGTTTTTGAATAGTTTGTGAACATATATTCCTTCACGATTAATCTCTTTTCCAAAAGCCTGATCGGAAGGATGACCCGCTTTATTTTTCAACGGAGGATGCATCAGCGGCCCCGCCAATTCTGATACGGTAACATCCGAAATATAATCTCTTGAAATATGCATAATAATCTTGCCTAGAATTAGATTGTCTATGGCCTGCTGATACTCAATTGTTCCCACTTCTCATCAGAGTGAATCCGGTTAAAAAGATCTTCAACCAGCGCATTAATGGATGCTGGAGAGGCTACTCCATTAATGCAGTCGTCAACCACCTGTTTGATCGCATTAAATTTTTCATTCTCAGTGGGACGGATATCATAAAATTTAATCGCTTCCACACCCAGTACCTTTGCAGCCAGCATCTGCGCTGCGATCGAAATGGCCGGCTCGTTCTTAAATACGCCACATCCCAGCAAACCGGTATGAATGTTCAAGCGTTTTCCTTCAGCGACTTCACCGGCCATATTGAATCCCTCATATGCGGTACGAAAAATATCAGCAAATACTTCTTTTGATTTTGCGTACTTTTCTGCGAGTTGCATTGCATGCTCATTGTCTACAATCAGTCTGTCATCGCCGTCATAACGATTGAGAAAACGTTGGTGACGCAAGTCAGGAGCTGCGATGGCTAACCAGTTGGTCAATACGGGCCGAATGCCTTCGGCTCTTTTATTTCCACGCGGCCCAACCAGTGTGCATACTCGGACGCAATTCTCAATCACGATAGGTCGCGGCACGCCATCGCATTCTTTTTCCGATAATTTTTGAGAGACTGGTGCTTTTTCCTGCCGGGTCACGAACGTATCGCCTAAGATACGGCTACGCAATTGCGATCCATTATTGCGAATCAGCACTGCGCCGGATGGGTTAAGTGATTCGTCCTTGTTTGCAAAGACGCCTGCATACTGGGCGACTGCACCGAGGCCGGCGTTTTCAGCAAATGCATCTTCCTCCTGCGCGCCAATCCCTGTCTTCCAGGCGCCGCCAAAACTTCTATTCGCGAAATCGACATGGATTTCATAGGTATCGTCAGCTTGGTGAGACCCTGTCTGTGTTGGCGCTTCTGGTGTGTTCGGAAAATAATAGCTGGCCGCTGTACTGACTTTACAATTTTTAAACTGCTCGATCTGCGTTTGATCCAGCTCTTTTTCAAAATAGGCTGGCACCAGTTCCGTATCGCCTGATTTTGATTTTGAAAAATGCGCTTTCAAGGGCGCGTCAATGTTTGATTTTCCACTACGGGTGTAAAGACCAGACTGCAGCGCGTACAGCTCATTTACATGCCCACCCGGATGCAACTGCTGTAAGGTGTTTTGTGGTGCGCCGGTTCCTGCTAGCTCTGCTTCTAACAAAAGCTTGTTCGGAAAAAAGTAAGTAGCACGGTCATTGGATATATCTGAAACCAAAACCGGTTGATGCAACGCGTTGCGCCAAAAATGAACACTCTTGCTCCACTCCGCTTTCATACCAGCAGGCATCGTATCAACAGTACGCTGCATGCACTGAAAAAGCGCAGTTGCGTCATCCTGCTTTCCCAGCAAACTCAGTGAGCGCATGATGCGTGTCAACCGAAGCTGATGATGACTTTGATTTTTCAGAAAATTGCGATGGTGTTCACTTTGCTTTGGATCAATTTCAATTTGATCTCCATTGCGCACTAGCCCATAAAAATCCAGCATTCTTTCAAAACCATCTTCAACACCTTGCTTGATTTCCGCATCGTTTCGCAATGCTAAAAATTCTTGACCGGTCAAGACCGGCGCGTCGGGATTAAACCTGCTTCTTTCATCCGTTGGAAAAAGCCATTGAATGAATTGATGGTTTCTTTCAATTTCATTGAAAGAATAATTCAGCACGGTATTGATTGTGAGAGCCGTTCCTCCCTCCGGTTGACGATGAAAGAAGGCGCGTACATTTTTTTCTGACGCAGTGCAGTTGCTCGACAGAGCGCTTGCTGTTTGAGCGGCAGCCGGTTCAGTAGCGGTTGTCGAAGCAGGCGGCAGTAACGGTGGCGTACCCGGTTCGTTCAAATTACACATTTGGTCATGCTGTGCCGTCGCGTTACTACCAGGAACTGGAGATTCTCTAGCGGAAATGGCTCGATTTTCTGCTGTGGTTGAAAAGTTTGTTGCCGTATTCGCTACCGGCTGGCTGTTTGTTACATAGACGGACTTCACTCGTTCATAAATTGCCCAAATACTTGTAAAAAGATTCACTGATGCTGATGCTGGTACTGGTGCAGCGGCAGGCGCGCATCCACTGCCTGAATTTTGTTTATTGTGATCAATGCCATCTACAAACTGATTACGGGGGATCTTATTCAAAGGGGGGAGCTGTACTGGTTCCTGATTATCAACATTGCCACTCACATGTGCAGTATTGCGTTCAGACTGAGTTACTTGCCTGTGACTTTCAGCAGCGTTTCCACGTTGTATTACCTGCGCTGCAGATGCGCGATCGAGTAGAGGCGTTTCTTCGCTCGTTGCCGCGCTATTGAGCTCTCCTTCTTCTGACTCTGCCGCTTTTAGTGGAGTATTCGCATTTGACTCACGATTTACTCCGTGCCATGTACCATCCACATCGCCGCTAACAGCCACGTCCTGAGGCGTTTTGTTTCGTAGATATTCTTCCAGCGCCTGTCTTAACTCACTTATCTGACGCTCTGAATGTACGAACCCATTAAGGTCGGGTTCGCGCGAATGCAGCATGTCAGCGGTAATACGTGACTTGCGACCCTCGTTGATGACGTCGACGAGCGCCTTATCCAACGCTCCTTTTTCCGTGATGATTCCGGCTTCGATTTGCCCCACGATCTCGCTATAGACGATCAATGTCGGCCCGCGTCCACGGCCTGCGCGGCTGGCAATCATTGGAAGGGCCTGCGGTTCACTATCGGATAACGTATGCAACGACGCGTAACGTTTTTGATGATCTTCCAGGATGTGATAGGCCTGCGCAATCTGATTTGCCCTCAAACATTTATCTTTGAATTTCAACCCAACCTGTGTCAGAGGAATTGTCCGCATTTCACGATTGCTGTCTTGAAGGTCGATGACTGTCAATTGGCATTCAAGGCGTACATCATCTTCGTGCGGTTCCATACCGTCCGCAAGCCGTTCGCGAGGTCGCGCCGGATTTATCGAAGTGACTTCGAATCGACCGCCGAGTACCAAGGGAGCGCCATTTTCCTTGTGGATTCGCCATTGCTCCTGCAGGGATCCGATAATCGGTTTTTCAGAACTCTCCATTGGCTGGAAATGTGCTTTGGGCGATACGAATTGGAACATGCCCTTTCCAGAAACAATTCCCTGAACTAAAAACTTTGTGTGTTCAATGAATGAAACGTCCGTGGATTCCTTTGGCGATTTTCCGCAAAGATAATTGTGTTCCACGGGTAAGCTAACTGCAGTGCCTGTTGTGCTTGGTTGTTTGACCTTAACTCGAACGGCATCAATAATGTGAGCGCAGGTTTTGTTATTCTCGATAAAACCTACCTGGACGTCATTTTTTTGACGCGATGAATGTATGTTTTTCCTGCTTTTAGCAGTCGCTGTATTCTTGAACTGTTGCGCTGACTCTACTAGGCTGCGCCACATATCAAACGAATGCGTCCCTGCATTAGGCCTCAACGGTGGCACCGTTCCCGACGAATGACTTATGCGATTTCGAGAAGGTAGCGAGAACGCTCCCGGAGTTCGCGTTAGTTGTACTTTTGGCGCTTCAAGTGATTTAGCAAAGCCAGGGTCGTTATTGGCATTGTTCTGGGAAATGGGAGAGGAAGTGCTGGATCCCGGTACATTTGCAATCAATGTCATCTTGCATCTTTCAAAAAAATCGATTCAAGTACTTACGTACAGCGTTGGTGCGCTTTAAAGCCGAAAACGACAATTTTCCAATCCATGCCGGATTATGCTGCCATTGTCTGATGACGAACGGAATTTGGCTGTCCAGCCGTCAGCATGCGGTTCAATGTAGCGGCCCTGTTTGTCTCGTACAAAACGCGCTTTTCATAGCCAGAGGCGGCTTGCCAGGCCAACCAACCTTCTTTATTTATCTTCTCAAGTTGACGATCACGCTGATTGGGCGAACACGACGAAGTACCGGGAAAAGCGGTTTTTCGTAGCGGAATCACCACCTCGATATCGCAGCCATGTTGCGCGACCGTCTGAAAGGTGGGAGCAATATCGTAGACACCATCGGCGATGATTTTTTCTATTTCTTCTTCGATCTGCGTCAGCAGTGGGTCCACCTGCGACGCGTCGTCCGTATGCTCGTCGGTAGGTGTCTGGGCGACGATCATGCCACTGTCGGCATCGACCGCCAGATGCAGCTTGCGCCACGTCCGACGGGACTTAACGCTATGTTTTGCTTCCAGCCATTGGCCTGCACCAAAGGCCTCCACGCCGGTACTGTCGATCAATACATGCAGCGGTCCTTTTGGTGCCGACGTTGATTTCATGATCGCCAATCCGACCGCGCGGCGACTGACAGTGGTGTGATCCGGTGTAGAGACCGCCAGATTCATCAACGTCAGTATCGACCCCATCAAGCCTTCTGTTTGCCGCAGCGCCATCTTGAAGGCGTCGCGCAGCATCATACACGTCTCAATGGCGATAGCCTGGTAGTGTGGCTGCCCACGCGGTCCAACGCTCTGCTACTGGGCTAGTGCAATATTTTCAACCCACAAGGTCAGACAGCCACGCTGCCGCAGTCCCGCATCATATTCCGGCCAGTTCTGAACCTTGAACTTCATCTTCTGAATGTAATGGCGGCGGTCGGTGTCGTGTTTGTTCGACATCAGAAGAGCTCCGAAAAAATCGTTCAGCACCGTACCACCAACCGTTTCTTGGTTCGAAGTTCACCACCGCCCTTCCAAAGAAGTGGCCCCAAGAATTCGGACAGTAGTTTAAGTGGTTGCTTTGCTTCACACTTCAGGCTGAAGAGCCGAACACAGGAGCAAGAGCATGACCAAGAGAACAAGACGAAACCACTCAGGCAGTTTCAAGGCCAAGGTGGCACTGACGGCATTGCGGGGTGAGAAGACCTTGATCGAAATCGCCGAGCAGTTTGAGGTGCATCCGACCCAAGTTACCGAATGGAAGAAGCAACTGCTCGAGCGGGCCTGTAACGTCTTTGAAGGCGGTTCTGGGGCTGGCAAGGACGACGCCGGTCCTGATTTGAACGTGCTGCATACGAAGATTGGGCAGCAGGCACTGGAAATCGATTTTTTAGGAAGCGCGCTCACCAAAGCGGGATGTCTGAGCGCAAAGCCATGATTGATCGGACCCATGACCTGCCGGTAGTGCAGCAATGCAAGATCTTGTCGCGTTCGACTGCGTACTACAAGCCCCGGGAAACCAGCCCGGTCGATCTGGCGTTGATGCGACGCATGGACGCGCTGCACCTGGACTATCCTTTTGCCGGTAGCCGTATGCTGCGCGATCTGTTGCGCCAGGACGGCTTTGCAGTCGGGCGCAAGCATGTCGCCACGCTGATGAAGACGATGCGCATGGTGGCGATCCACAAGAAACCGAACACCAGCCGCCGGCATCCGGCCCATCTGGTGTATCCATATCTGCTGCGACACACCGACGGACTCTGCAGCCTTCTCACTTGTAATGCCTGTCGCGATTTGCTCCCAGAACCGCCGCTCGGTTTCCCGATAATGCGACGGTGCACCTGGCGAGCGCATTGCGCCTCGCCCCGTTAATTTATACATCCACCCCGCCGGTCGCCCCATAAATACCTCCCCGATTAAAGGTGTTGCGACGACCGGTTGAATCCGCCCAATATGCCAGTGTGCAATATCAGGATTTACTGCAAAAGCATGGCTTTGTTTGCAGCATGAGTAGAAAAGGTAATTGCTGGGACACTCTATGTGCCGGTCGCGGAGCGGCGCGCCAAAGCACAGCGCAAATTAAAATCCCTGGAAAAGAAGGGGCGAATTTGCCATCCGGTCGCGATCAAAGGGCGCGCCATCACCCGCACCTTCTGGGGCAAGAAATGGTGCGACAATCTTGAAGCCTACAGCGATTACGCCAACCGGCTGCCGCGCGGACGCACCTATGCGCGCAACGGGTCGATCGTCGACCTGCAAATCACAACAGGCAAAATCACAGCCCTGGTTTCCGGCTCAGCAATATACGAAGTCAACATCGTTGTGCGCGCTCTGGACACAAAGCGCTGGCAATCCATTCTGTACGAATGCGCAGGCAAGGTCGCTTCGCTAGTGGAGCTGTTGCAGGGGCGTTTGTCAAGCGCCGTGATGGAAGTGGTGACGCGTCACGGAACGGGCTTGTTTCCGGTTCCCAAGCAGATTGATTTTCGCTGTAGCTGCCCCGATTCGGCTTCCGTGTGCAAGCATATAGCTGCGATATTGTATGGTGTTGGCGCACGCCTTGATAGTGAGCCAGAATTGCTGTTTGAGTTGTGCCATGTCGATCCGCTGGAATTGATCCAGCAGACAGGCAGTATGCCTATGACCGATGCGCAAACCGCACTGAGTCAGCGTCAGCAGTTGGATACGTCAGATCTATCTGCCTTGTTTGGTATCGAGTTCAACGATTCATCGGTTCCGGTATCGCCCCCTTCATCGGCAGCCAATACGCCTGCGGCTGCACCAAAGCGCTCCGGCAATCTGGAGCGAGCGTTCGATGCGAACGCAACTTCTCGGAACCTTGCACGCAATCTCTGCGAACCGGCGAAGAAAGAGGTGACGTCGCTGCGCCAAAAGCGAACCACGACCATCACCGCCAGTGAATTGATTGCGCGCGGCATACCGCGCCATGTGCTGCAAAGCTGGATTGACTCCGGCGTCCTGCTGCGTACTGACCAGCGCGGCACATACCGTACAACCAAGCAAACCGAAGGGCGAATCGAGGTTTATTTACAGTACAGGCATACGACAGGGTCGAAATAGCACAGCAAGCGCATACGGACCAACCAATTGGAGCTAATGACGCCAGTTCACGATCACGCGGCGACCATTGAGAATGAACCCGACATCGTCCCACCATGACAACTTGTTCGCCTTGCCCTCTGGATACTCATGAGGGATGAATAAGCCACCGTCTAGCCGCCAGGGGTGATGCCGGTGGTATTCACGCATCTTGCGGCGCAAGCGTTCAAGGTGCGGGTTCTTCATCAGTAGCCTGCCTCTTTCTGGTGCCGTAATGCCAGAACATGCACTGCATCGTCGGCCGGTTCGTGGTGGTACAGGGCCAACTACCCGGAGTCCCCGAAAGCAATCACCAGCTCGCGCAGCTCGGGCATTTCAGCAAACGGCTGGCCAATGTCAGGGGCCGTCTCCAGCAGCAGGAATTGCCGCTCGATCACCTTCGCGCCCCATCCCTGCTGAGCCTGCCGAGCCAGGATGCCGCAACCGATCTGCCAGTACAACAGCGCCAACTCTCGGTTGACCGTTAGTGTGGCATGCTGCTAGGTGGCATGTATGCGGCTTTTAAGATCGGTCAGCCAGTCGGGATAGCCTTCTGGAACCGGCGCTAAACCAACCGAGTAGTCGCTCATGTTTTCTGACCTTTCGATGCTTTAATGGCGGGCTTGGCCTTAGCCGCTGTTGTCATTTTTGTATAAAGCTCGAACAGCTTTTCTAACCGCTCTGTATCATTTTTGAAGCAGCGGCCGATAGATACGCTTCAAAACCTCGTTGTTGCGTTCGTAGGCGTGGTGCAGGTTCTCCAGCATTTGTAGAAACAAAAGCAGCCGTGCCCATGGTCTTTCAGCGTACGCTCTAGAGCTGACCAGATTCATTTCCCAGGGGATCGCGGCAACTAACTGTTCCAGCTTCTTCCGCTAAATATTGTGCAACCGCTCCGTTGGCTAACGCCTGTACTGCCGCGAATTTTTTGTGTGGTAATCGCATTTTGGTGACCCACAACGTCCGGGCTCTCTTGCATAGAGCGCTGCCTAATTTGGCGCTCAAACTGTTGAATGCGTACGCAGCCATTCTTTCAAAGCGTCATTCATGCGCGTCTGCCAACCTGGACCGGCAGCGCGAAAAGCAGCCAGTATTTCATGGTCAAAGCGAATCGCTACTTGCTCTTTGGTGGCGCTGCCAGCCGGACGCCCACGCTTGCGGTAGGCTGCTACGCTGGCATCCAACTCTTGATCGGAGGCCGGGCGCTCGTTCTCATCTACTTGGTCCCACACAAAGTCTTCAGCCGGCGGCAGGGCGCGCATGGCGGCCAGCACTTCTTTACGGTTCATCGCATTCGTTTTCGAGCCAGGCATCGTATACCTCACGTTCTTTGCTGCTTGCTGGACGAAAGCTGATCACGCGCGTTGCACCCTCACGCTCGGTGTGAACCACCGTCAACACTGCCAGAAAGCCTAGTGCATAGGAAATCGACTGAATCCGCAATTCGCTGCGGCGTGCTAGGGCAATATCCAAACGAAAGCGCGATTCGAGTACTTCACCCGCATCCAAGAAATCCAATCCATGTTTGGCCAGATTTAAGCAGCGCTTGGCTTCGTCCCAAGTTAGTTCGACTTCCACCTATTTATTGTAGATGCAGTAATCTCAGAGGTCAAATCATTTTTGTAGATGCGTGTAGATCACCTCAGTGTATTTAATTATCGTTTCAATGATCTGGCGCCTCATCCGGGTCACTTAAAATGCCAATGACGCAGACTTGCTCTCGATCCACATGAAAAGCGATCACGGCACGTTTTCTGTAATGGGTAACACGCAGGCCTGGCTGTACATCATCGCGCGTAGTGCCACAGCGCCGCCAACTGTTCTCGCGCCTATGGGAAGAAAATAACTTGATGGCTCATCGCACCTGTGGCAGCGCTATACATACAAATAAAATTGATTCACCAATAATCTAGCCTTACATTTTGAATGTAAGCAATTCAGAAATAGTCCACACTCCAAATTTGCAACTAACCGTTTAAAAAAATACAACAGCACAAAATCCACTAAACTACTACCTACATAAGAGTAAATAAAACAAAGGTAAAACAATCGTTAGTTGCATATGTTAGTAAGGAGAATAATTGGAGCAGTTGAAACACGATTCGGCACCGGTTGAGTGCTTGCTCGGGCCCACTGCGGTTCTTGAGTGACAATGGCAGCGCCTACCAAGCACATGAGACACATGTTTTTACGCATTTTATGAGATGCATCCTCATTCGGCATTGAAGCTGAAATCGCCTCGTATGTACCGCAGGGAGCTGGCTTGTCAGGCTTTGGAAAATGACGCAAATTAAACGCTAACCAGCGTCCGGTTATGTAGGGGGCAAGATCGCTTTTTTGTACGGCGTGGCTCTGGCTCATCACGCCGTTTTGTACCCAGGCGCGGGTCATGTCATAAGGGATCACCTTGATCCCGCCGGTGTTGGCGGCAATATTGCCGCTGATCTGGCTGGAACCAGCCGCCGCAAAATTCAACAGATAATACAGTCCTTACTCGATGGCAAACTGCTGCAATTGCGCGGTCAGCACGTCAGCTTGGACCCGCACCAAGTGGTCGAGAGGCAAGAACTCGAGCGCTTGATTCATCCGGTCGAAGCTGACCACGACTTCGCCATACGCGGCCACGGCGCCGGCCGACAAACCGGTGCGGCCACCCGGTCGCTTACAGTTTTTTGATCATGATCTGGTGTGGGTTCATCAATACAACACGCGGGCCCAAATCGTACCCTCGACTTCCCGCAGTTTGTGCAACGCCACGGTCGAGTAGTCGGCATCGACATCCATCACCAGATAACCGAGCGCATCGTTGGTCATTAGGTTTTGTGCGGCGATGTTGAAGCCATTTTCAGCAAAAATGCGGTTAATGGCTGACAATACCCCGGGAATATTTTTATGTATGTGCAGCAAACGGTGTTTTCCGGCAAGCAGCGGCACCGCCACTTCCGGAAAGTTCACGGCGGACAGCGTGGCGCCGGTATCAGAGTAGCGGACAAATTTCTCGGCCACTTCCAGGCCAATATTGGCTTGAGCTTCCAGCGTCGAACCAGCGATGTGCGGCGTTAAAATGACGTTGTCGAATCGGCACAGCGGGGACAGGAATTTTTCATCATTGGCTTTCGGTTCTTTCGGAAATACGTCGATCGACGCGCCACCAAGTTGCTTGCTTTCCAGCGCTGCAGCCAGCGCATCAATATCGACACAACTACCACGCGCGGCATTGATAAAGATGCTGCCAGGCTTCATAGTTGCAAACTGCGAGGCACCCATCATGTCTTTGGTCGACGCCGTTTCAGGTACATGCAGCGACACAACATCGGCTTGCGCCAACAGATCATCCAGAGCGCCGAGCTGATGGGCATTGCCCAGAGGCAGTTTGGTGACGACATCATGATAAATTACCTGCATGCCCAGCGCTTCGGCGAGCACCGATAATTGACTGCCGATGTTGCCATAACCGACAATTCCCAGTGTTTTGCCGCGGGCCTCAAACGAGCCTTCCGCAGATTTCGACCAGCCGCCGCGGTGCACCAGTGCATTTTTCTCTGGAATGCCACGCAATAACAGGATCGCTTCAGCCAGCACCAGTTCCGCCACCGAGCGCGTATTGGAATACGGCGCGTTGAAAACAGGAATTCCTTTGGCCATCGCAGCGCGCAGATTGACCTGGTTGGTGCCGATACAGAAGCAGCCTATCGCAATCAGTTTATCGGCCGCTTGCAACACTCTTTCATTTATTTTGGTGCGCGAGCGGATGCCGACAAAGTGGGCGTTCCCGATCCTCTCAATCAACGCATCTTCATCGAGCGCCGTGTGCAGGTAGTCAATATTGGTGTAGCCATTGCGGTTCAACACATCAATGGCATTTTTGTGTATTCCTTCTAGTAGCAGAAAGCGGATTTTTGATTTATCTAAAGACAATTGGCTCATTACAATTCCTAGAATCTAAAAGGGTAAAACGCAGCGTCAGCGTCTCAAGTCGGCACAAGCCTAGCATTGATCAAAGCCTCGTCGAGCGCGACGAAGGTAGTATTGTGCAGCTCTGTAAGTGGACCCCAGCCTGGAAGGATGTCGCCATTGCGCTCGTAACCGATAGCCTTGAATTTCCACAGGCCGTCAATCAACTTCAGGTTACCCACATGCAGACTCTGGCCAGCGAGGACGCGATAGACGCTGTCATTGAGCCTGCTAAGCGTCAGGGTCATTGTGGTTTATTGCGCATGTGGTCGGCAACTTTGGCAAAGGCGGTTGACAGTCAGGCCGAAAAAGAAGAGCCGCAGCCGCAAGTTGACGTCGCACCCGGATTCTTGATGACGAACTGTGCCCCTTCGAGATCATCCTTGTAGTCGATTTCTGCGCCGACCAGATACTGGTAACTCATTGAATCGATCAGTAATTTCACGCCATTTTTCACCATCGTCGTGTCATCTTCATTGACGACTTCATCAAAAGTGAAGCCGTACTGGAACCCTGAGCAACCGCCGCCCTGCACAAATACGCGCAGCTTCAGGTCCGCATTGCCTTCTTCCTCAATTAATTGGGCGACTTTCATTGCTGCATTATCGGTAAAGATGATCGGTGCCGGTATTTCAACAATTGCATCCATTTTACTACTCCATGTAAATATTAAAATTAAACCACGCCTGCGCGTGCTGCCTGCTCATCGGCATGGTAGGAACTACGTACCATCGGGCCGCACGCTGCATTCACAAACCCCATCTTGTAAGCTTCTTGCTCATACATTTTGAACATATCCGGGTGCACATAGCGGCACACCGGCAGGTGACCGCCGGACGGCTGCAGGTACTGGCCAATGGTCAACATGGTGACGTCGTGCGCCCGCAGGTCCTGCATCACCTGTAGGATTTCGGCCTCGGTCTCGCCCAGCCCGACCATGATCCCGGACTTGGTTGGTATGGCAGGATGTCGTTGCTTAAAATGCTGCAACAGGTTCAGCGAATTTTGGAAATCCGCGCCGGGACGCGCTTCCTTGTACAGACGCGGCACAGTTTCGATGTTGTGGTTCAACACATCTGGCGGCGCGCTGCTAAGGATTCCCAGCGCCAGGTCGAGCCGGCCGCCGAAGTCGGGCGTCAGAATTTCGATGCGCGTGGCCGGTGCCTGAGCGCGAATCTGGCGGATGCATTCGACGAAATGGCTGGCGCCGCCGTCGCGCAAATCATCGCGGTCAACCGAGGTAATGACCACGTAATTGAGTTTCATTAATGCAATGGTTGTGGCGAGCCTTTCCGGCTCATTAGCGTCGAGTGCGTCCGGGCGGCCTGTGCTAACGTTGCAAAACCGACAGCGCCGCGTGCATTTGTCACCCATGATCATGAAGGTCGCGGTGCCTTTGCTCCAGCATTCGCCAATGTTGGGGCAGGACGCCTCCGAGCATACGGTCACCAGCGCGTTGGTGCGTACGATGTCCTTGATGTCGCTGTAGCGGCCCGACGATGAGGGGGCTTTGGCGCGGATCCAGCCTGGCTTTGGCAGTCTTTCGCCCAGAACCAGTTCGTCCCGCTTGGTCTTCTGCGCGCCCCTTTGCTGGTCCGGCCGATGATGCAGATGATTGGTCTCGGATGGATGCGGCAGTACAGAGACGATATTTCTAAAGGTGATGGTTTCGGTGGTCATGGTACGGTTGTCCTTACTAATCTAGTGTTCAATCCCAACGATCGTCGCGCACCTGAATCACGCCATTTTCGATGCGTACCGGGAACGTGCTGGTGGGCTCATATGCCGGCGCGGACAATGCCGCCCCGGTACGAATGCAAAAGCGTGCGCCGTGGCGCGGGCAGACGATCTGATCGCCTTCGACGGTGCCGCCAGTGAGCTTTCCGCCATCATGGGTGCAGACGTCTTCGATGGCATAACATTGACCGCCCAAGTTAATTACCACGATGTGCGTATCGTCCACATCGACAATCCGGCGCTCGCCGGGCGCCAACTCTTCGACACGCGCTACGGTTACCCATTCATTCATTGCAATCTTTCATTGAGCTGTCTGCGCGTCAGCGCGTTTCACATTGTCGTAATAACGGTTGCCGGCTAGCGTGGCCGTCGCCGGTCCCGAGCGGATCACAAAGTCGGCAAAACGCTTCTTTCCCCATGGATACCAATCGACGGGGTTCTCGGCATTCTGCCAAAGATAAGGGGGTCTTTCCTGGGACAGTCGATTCGGCATGGGTCTACGCACGCGGTTTGTAGAATGGATTGTTGCCTGCTGCGTGGTCGGTCGCATCGACGATTTCCAGGATTTCCGGGGCCACCCTTTTCACCATTACTTCGAAGCCCTGTCTGAGCGTCATCTGGGAAGACGCGCACCCCTGGCAGCCGCCGCTCATGGTGATGAATAGCTTCCTTAGCCGGACCTCCACGATTGAAATTTTCCCGCCGTGGTTGGCGATGGAACGATTAACTTCCTTATCCAGCAGTTGCTGAACAACGACGCCAAGCTGAGCATCGGACCTTCCTTGCGTGCCAACCTGGACCGCCATCTCCAGGATCGCCGGCACGCCGCTCAGTAGTTGGGTCCGGATGGCCGTCCCGATCAGCGACTTTAGTGCCGACCACGCGGCGCTTGGCTCCTTGCCGATGCTCACCACGCTGTCGGCAATGAGCACGTTGGCCACCCCGGGCAGCACGAATAGTCGCTCGCCGAGCGGCGAACCGGCAGAGCATTCCTTGTTGCCGAAGAAGTAGGGGCCACCGGGGTGCAGCGTGCGGCTCACGGTAAACTTGCACGTGTTAGGGTCGGCTAGTGACATTTCCGCGCGGATGCTGACCGGCAGATCCGCAAGCATGGCGTCAGACATTTTCGACGCCCTTCGCCGCAGCGCCCAAGGCGCGCAGGTCGTTAAACGAATGTATCCCGGTGTTATGGCCATCGTTCCAATGGAAGGCGATCGCGTAGTTACCGACGCTCAGTATCTGTTGCGGAGTGACGTCAGAACGCACCGTCATCGGGTCGAGCAGCGGGCGTCCGCTCATCTCCTCAACGCAGAGGGCGCAGCGACACGCCAGGCGCAGGTCGCGCACGTCGAAATCGTCGCGATGACCGTCCTCCCATAGTATGGACAGAGTGCGCGCATCGCGGCGCACCATGCCGATCGGGGTGTTGCACGCTCCGTCAGGCCGCGCCGCGCCTTCCATCCAGGCTGGCGCGCCCTGGTTGCTATCCCATTTCCAGATAAATGGTTTCAGCATCGCGACCGCATCCTGAAGCTGCTCCACGAGCGCTGCGGCAATGGCGGCATACACCTTGGCGCTGGCCGACGTTGGTTGATCCACCACGATCGGACGACCTTCATCACCGCAGGTGACAACATCGGCATCGAGCGGCAAGGCACCCAGGAACGGGACGCCGAGCTCCCGGCTCATCTGCTCGCCGCCGCCGCGACCGAAAATATCCGTGCTGTCGCCGCAGTGGGGGCAGACGAAGGTGCGCATGTTCTCAACGATTCCAAGAATCGGAACCTGCACCTTTTCGAACATGCGCAAGCCACGACGGGCAATCTTAAGGCTCACATCCTGTGGCGTCGTCACGATCACCACGCCCGACAGCGGCATGCTCTGCGCCAGCGTCAACTGGGTATCGCCGGTACCGGGCGGGAGATCGAGGATCAGATAGTCCAGCTCGCCCCATTCCACGCCGCCGACGAACATCTTCAGATATTTGCCCACCATCGGCCCACGCAAGACGGCCGGTTTGTCGTCTCCGGTGAGCATACCCATCGACACCACCTTCAGGCCGTGGCGCTGCGCAGGGATAATCATGTTGTCCGCGTTCATCTTTGGCGGCTCGCCAGTTGGGACACCGAGCATGACGGGGATGCTGGGGCCGAGGATATCGGCGTCGACCAGCCCGACGCGCGCCCCGAGCAGCCGCAGTGCGAGCGCCAGATTGACGCTCACCGTGGATTTCCCGACGCCGCCCTTGCCGCTGCCGACGGCGATGATTTGACGTATCCCCCGCAGCTTCGCGGCACCGGCGGCCGGCTGTATTGACGCGTCAGGCGCATGCTGTTGGTTGTGCTCAGGTGTCTGCATGGCTAAGTTCCTCGTATTTTCAGTTAGGGGTTGATACGTTGCGCTGGCCGGACGATACAACAGCGGTCTACAACTTACACAGCCAACACTTCGATTTCCGGTTCAATCGTCCGGACCAGATTTTCGATGCCTTTGAGGGTGCCCGCAATCGAACTCGGGCAGGTGCCACAAGCACCCTGATAGTGGATGCTGAGATAATTGCCAGCGAGTCCAACCACGTGCAGGTCGCCGCCATCGCCTTGCAGAAAGGGGCGAATTTGCTCGTCAAGCAGCTCGTTGATGTCTTCCAAGCGCAGCTGATCTTCGGCACTGAGATCAAGGATTGCGGTGCTCGCTGCGGCAACTATGGCGGCCGATTGCGCCTGCGCCGCCGGTGCGGCGCGCAGCGGCACGGCAATCAGGCGCACCAAGTCCGGCCAGTCGGCATCGCCGTCCTGCGTGACCGTGAGCCAGCGGTCAACGTAAAACACATTGCTGACATGCTCGATGTCAAACAGCGTGGAGGCGAGTACATCGTCCCTGGCTTGCTCGGCGTTCTCGTACGAGTGTGCTGTGCCCCAGCTCAGCGGCTCATGGAGAATGAACTTCACCGCATTCGGGTTGGGGGTGTCTTCGATTTCGGCAATTTTTGGCATGGCAATTCCCTCGCTATAGGATCAGAATCAGGCATCACCGATCGAAGTGTGCATCGGATCATGTTCAGCCTCGGTCGACGCGTCCTCAATGGCATTGAGCGCGGCATACAGCGTGTGCCACGGAAGGATCGCGCATTTGACGCGCACCGGCAGGTCGCGGATGCCGGAAAATACCCGCAGCCGGCCGATGTGGTGAGCGTCGGCAAGATCGATCTTGCCGGTCGCCATATCGAGAAATTCACTAATTAATACTTCCGCCTCACTGCGCGTCTTGCCTTTGACGGCCACCGTCATCATCGATGCCGACGACTTGCAAATTGCGCACGCCTCGCCCTGGAACGCGATGCCGTCGATGGACTCGCCGGCGAGGTCATAGCCGGGCGCTTTACCCATAGCGAGCTCAACGTCAATATGGTCGCCACACAACGGATTATGACCCGCCGCATGATGGCTGGGGCACTCGAGCGTGCCGTAGTTACGTGGTTGCTTGTTATGGTCGAGGATCACCTCTTGATATAACGCTCTGGGATCGGCCATTATGAAAACACTTTCTGCACGGTGCGGATGGCGGCGATCAGGGCGTCAACTTCGTCCATGCTGTTGTAAAACGCAAAGGAGGCGCGCGCGGTTGCCGGCACCTTGAAACGCTGCATCACTGGCTGCGCGCAATGGTGGCCGGTGCGTACCGCGACACCTTCAAGATTGAGCAGTGTTCCGATGTCGTGCGGATGCACACCGTCGACTGCGAACGACAGCACCGCAGCCTTGCGCGAGGCGGTGCCGATAATGCGCACGCCCGGCAGGCTCACCATCTGCTCGGTGGCATAGTCGAGCAGCGCAAGTTCGTGTGCGGCAATAGCGTCCATGCCGATTGCCGACAGATAGTCAACGGCGGCGCCGAGCCCGATCGCGGCCGCGATCGGTGGTGTGCCGGCTTCGAATTTATGCGGGATCGTGTTGTAAGTGGTCTTCTCGAACGTGACCGACAAGATCATGTCGCCGCCGCCCTTGAATGGCTGCATCGACTCCAGTAGTGCGGCTTTGCCGAAAAGAATGCCTATGCCGGTCGGGCCACACAGTTTGTGCCCTGAAAATGCGTAAAAATCACAATCGAGATCTTGCACGTCGACCTGCATGTGCGGCGTCGCTTGCGCACCGTCGACCAGCACCGGCACTCCGCGCGCGTGGGCAAAAGCGATCATTTGCTTGACCGGATTGATCGTGCCAAGCGCGTTCGAGACGTGCGTCACGCCGACGAACTTGGTGCGCCCGTTGAACAGCTTTTCGTAGTCGTCGATCAGCAGCTCACCGGCGTCGTTGACCGGCACCACGCGAATCGTCGCGCCTTTTTCTTCAGCCAGCATCTGCCACGGCACGATGTTCGAATGATGTTCGAGCGTGGTCAGGATGATCTCGTCGCCTGGCCCAATAAACTTGCGACCGTAGCCATGCATCACCAGATTGATCGCATCGGTGGTGCCGCTGGTGAAGATCACTTCGCGTTCTTCTCGCGCGTGGATGAAATGCTGCAACGTGCGGCGCGCGGCCTCGAATTCGTTGGTCGCAAGTTCCGACAGGGTATGAACGGCGCGATTAATATTGGCGTGCTGCGTGCTCTGATAGCGCACCAGGCGATCGATCACCTTCTGCGGCATCTGACTCGAGGCCGCATTGTCGAGATACACCAGCGGCTTGCCATTGATCTGGAGCTTGAGGATCGGGAAATCGGCGCGAATTCGCTCGACGTCTAATCCCGCTGCCGTGTTCGCTGCCGATGCCGCCGTTGGTGCCTTCCGCGCAGTCTGAATGGTGGTCATGGCAGGCTAGTGGTTTGTTCAAGCACGGTCTGCTCGAGATGGCGCTTGAGCGATGCCACTGTGATCCGGTCGATGACTTCGGCACCGAACGCATACGTCAGCAGGTTACGGGCAGCGGCCTCGGTCAAGCCACGGCTCTGTAAATAAAACACCTCTTCGCTGTCGAGCTGGCCAACAGTCGCACCGTGCGTGCACTTCACGTCGGAAGCGAAAATCTCCAGTTGCGGCTTGGTGTCGATGTGCGCCTTTCCTGTCAATAGCAGGTTGCGGTTTGACTGTTGGGCGTCGGTCCGCTGCGCACCTTCACGCACCATTACCTTGCCGTTGAACACGGCATGCGCACTGCCACCGACGATGCATTTATGCAACTGGTGGCTCGAGCCGTGTGGCTTTGCATGGTCGATCAAGGTATGGGTGTCGGCCAATTGTCTCCCCGAGATCAGCGTCAGGCCATCGAGCGCGCAAGTGGCGCCTTCAGCCTCTTGCAGCACGTTCAGGTTATAGCGTGAAATGCGCGCACCCAGCGCAACACTCACCGACTGATAATTACTGGCGCGTCCGAGTGACACCGCGCAGTTGGCAATATGAAACGCTTGACTGCCTTCGCGCTGAACCCGGACGTGATTCACATGGGCATTGTCTGCCAGCACGATTTCGGTCACGGCATTGGTGAAATAGAGCTCCTCTTGCCAACGTGGCCGATAAAACACGACGTAATCCTCGATCACGGTCACGGCGCTACCGGCTTCGGCCACCACCAGGCAACGAGGCGTGCTGACGACATCTTTTTGGGTCGCGATAAACAGCAAGTGCACTGGCGCTTCCACGGCGACGTCGCGCGGCACGACGACGACGGCAGCATCATGCAGAAATGCGGTATTTTGCGCCGCGAATGCATCGTTGTCGAACGCTGCATGACGGCCGAGATGCGGCTCGATCCTGCTCGCGTGCGCAGCAATCGCTGCCGACAGGTTGGACACCACCACGCCACTGTCTGTCCCGGCGATGGACAACTGCGGCGCATAGATACCATCAACAAACACCAGACGGCTGGTTGCTT
>Ga0326733_1000131_pt1 | contig 25167 bp, 20 predicted proteins | sample 14_GP2_308_FD_207946 | JGI IMG/M metagenome (GOLD analysis project Ga0326733, IMG submission 207946) | Glacier ice microbial communities from Ngari, Tibet, China - 14_GP2_30.8 | ecosystem: Environmental > Aquatic > Freshwater > Ice > Glacier | place: China: Ngari, Tibet | collected 2018-07-17
GCGCAGATGGGCGGTCCGAGGGTCATGAACAGCCGCGGCCCGAACCGGCTCGAGACTCCGCCGAAGGAGGAGGCGAGCAGGATCAGCATGACCATGCTCGGGAGCAGTGCGGCTCCGGCGGCGAGGGCACTGTACCCGCCGAACTCCTGTACGAAGATCGTGATCGCGAACGGGCCGAACGCGAACCCGGCGTAGATGAACGCCGTCGCGAGTTTGCCCATTTCGAAGTTGCGGCGGCGGAACAGGGCCAGCGGCATCATCGGCGCCGGCGTGCGGTGCTCCCACCAGAGGAACGCCGACAGGCAGAGGGTGCCGATGATGAGCGGCAGGCACACAGCCGGGCTGGACCAGCCGAACCGGGCCTGCTCGATAAGCGCATAGACCGGAGCCCCGATACCCACGATGCTGAGCGCGGTGCCGACCCAGTCAAGTCGGGAACGCACGAGCGGCGGTGTGTCTGCCGTGAGCCCGTGGAGGAGCCTGAGCACGACGGCGATGGGCACCACGTTGATCGCGAAGATGAGACGCCACGACGAGAGGTCGACGAGGATGCCGCCCAGCAGCGGCCCGACGACGAACGCGCTCGTCGTCCACGCCGTCCACGAGCCGATGGCCCTGCCCTGGCGCTCGGTCGGGAACGTGGCAATGATGAGCGCCAGCGAGCTTGGCACCAGCAGCGCGGCAGCCGCGCACTGCAGGACGCGGGACCAGATCAGGAACGCGTCGGTCGGGGCCACGGCGCAGAGCAGTGGGGTGACGCCGAACCCGATGGGGCCGACCCGAAGGATGCGCACCCGTCCGAACGAGTCGGAGAGCGAGCCCGCGATCAGGATCAGGGCACCGAGGGTGATCAGGTACCCGTCGACCACCCACTGCTGGGTCGTGAGCCCGCCGCCGAGCTCGCGCTCGATGGCCGGAAGGGCGACATTGATGGCCGCACCATCGAGAAACGCACAGAAGGTGACGACGATGGCCACGATCAGCACCCGCCGCTCCACGGTCATGCGGCCAGCATAAAATCGGCCCTAGGGGTTGGGAACCCTCACCATTCCCTCTTGCGCGACGCTCGCGAGCAGCCGCCCGGCGCGGTCGTAGATCCGGCCGAGGGACAGCCCGCGGCCACCTCTCGCGTTCGGAGACTCCTGCACGTACAGCATCCACTCGTCCACGCGCCCAAACCGGTGAAACCACATCGCGTGATCGAGGCTCGCGGCCTTCAGCCCCGGAGTCGCCCAGGCGACTCCGTGCCGGCGGAAAATCGGCTCCAGGATCGAGTAGTCGCTCGCGTAGGCCAGCGCCGCGCGGTGCAGATTGGGGTCGTCCGGGAGCGTCCCGATGGCCTTGATCCACACGGCCTGGTGGGCGACGTGGCCGCCCTCGACGCTGAGAAACACGGGGGAGGGCACGTGGCGCATGTCGAACGGGCGCTCGAACGCCCAGTACCTCGCAATCGGGTGATCGACCTTACCCAGCGCCTCCGCGGCACTCGGCAGCGTCTCCGGCTCCGGAATGTCGGAGGGCATGTCGATCTGGTGCTCGACCCCTTCGTCCTCGTCCTGGAACGACGCAATCATCGAGAGGATCGGGTGACCGTCCTGGTATGCCTGGGTGCGCCTTGTCGAGAACGACCGGCCGTCGTGGATGCGGTCGACCGAGAATGTGATCGGCAGGCCCACGTCGCCGGGGCGGAGGAAGTAGCCGTGCATCGAGTGCACGAAGCGGCCCTCGGGGATGGTGCGCATCGCCGCGACAAGGGACTGCGCGAGAACCTGCCCGCCGAACACCCGGCCCAGCGGCATCCACTGGCTCGGACCGGTGAAGACGTCCTCGCTCGTGCGGGCTCCGGTGTCGGTGAGATCGAGGGCCGTCAGCAGTCCGGCGAGGGGGTCGGTCATGCGCTCTCCCGAGGTCGTCGTGTGGAGCGGTGCCCGGGCGGGCGCCATAGTGGGTATTTTAGAGTGCAGATGAGCCTCGAATTTTCCCTTACTGACTCCCTGTCACTCAACGATCTGCAGGTGTACCTCGGTCGCGCCGGTCGTGTCGAGGATGGTTCCGTGCGCCTGATCGCCGACGGCGGCGTGCTCGCGGTCTATGTCGCGGTGTTCTATCCGTCCGGGCTGCTCGACCAGAGCCCGACGGTTCTGGGGCTGCGCACGTTCGAGCTCTCCGAACCGGTCGCTTTCGACGTGGTCGTACCCGTCAGGTCGCTCCTCGAGCGCCTCGCGCGCCTTGAGGGCGACGCCGAGCGGTCGGCCGATGCACCCGTCGCGGTGAGCGTGCCGATGCAGGTCTACACCGTCACCTGGGCGGCGATCTCGCCGCCGCGGGGCGGCTGGAAGAGCCTCGACCCGACCACATCGAGCGTGTTGGAGCCCGTCGCGACGGCGGGAATCGACGAGGTGGCGCAGGCGATCCCGACGGGAACCGGGGAACAGATCGTGCACCGCGTGCGTGCCGAGGTGTGGGGCCGGCCGATCCCGGGTCTCGAACACGTCCCCGCCGGCGGGGCGTTCGCCGCGCTGTCGCTCGGCTTCCTCAGCGACGAGGTGCGCATCTTCGAGACCGGACCGTGGACGCGCCTGTCGACCGAGCGCGGGCACGTGCTGATCAAGCGCAAGGCGTGGTCGCTGCTGGGCTGAGCGCAGTCACGTCCCGGTCTGCGGCAGCTGTCCGCTGCGCCCGGCGAGGAACAGGATGATCGACCCGGCCGTGCCGGTCAGCTCCGGTCCCCGCCCGACCGTCCAGTCGGCATCCGTCGCCCTCAGCGCGCGGCCGCGGGCCACCGCCTTGATCGGGGTGGATGCCGTGAGTGCGCTCGCGAGCGCGACGGCGCCCGTCGCGGTGCTCGGGAAGGCGAGCGGGCGGCCGAGGGAGCGGGCGAGGTCGTAGCCGTCGACGACCACAGCGCTGAGCCCGGCGACCCCGTGCGGGCCTCGCAGGGAGAGCCGGTCGGCCGCGATGGCCCGCAGCCGCTCGAGGAGCTCCCGCGGGTCGGATTCGCCGAGCTGTGCCGCGATGATGCGCCGGCCGCTCGCGGAGGAGCCGCGTCCGACGATGACCGCGCGGATGGCGCGTCTCGCTCGAGCGAGGGGGCCGCTGTCGAGTCGCCAGGCGAGATCGGCGGCGACGTCCCGCACCCGCCAGCCGGCGCGCAGGGTCGTGGTGTCCCACTGCTCGTCCCCGACACCGTCAAACAGGGCGCAGACCAGCAGCATGCACTCTCCGGTGAGCGGTCGCCAGTCGTTCGACACCGTCGACTCGTCACCGCTGCCGCGCTGGCTCAGGGGCAGGTAGCGCGAGAAGTCAGACATGAGACCTCCGGAGGGGCGGGTGGGTAAGCTCAAAGATAATGCCTGACACGAGCCCCCTGCCCCTGTGGGCCGGACGAAGCCTCGCGCTCATCGGCATCCTCCTGATGGCGCTCAACCTGCGCACGGCCGTGGCCGCCATCTCGCCGATCGTCGCCGAGATCCGTGCGGACATCCCGCTCGACACCCTCGGCCTCGGCATCATCGGGGCGCTTCCGCCGGTCGCGTTCGCGCTCTCCGGACTGTTCGGGGCGCGCCTCGGCCGCCGCTTCGGCCTCGAACCGCTGCTTCTGGCCGCGATCGGCATGATGGTTGCGGGTCACCTGCTTCGCGGCAGTGCGGACACCTACCAGGTCTTGCTCGCCGGGAGCATCATCGCGTTCGCCGGCATCGGGATCGGCAACATCCTGCTCCCGCCGCTCGTGAAGCGGTACTTCCCCGACCGCATCGCGCTCATGACGACCGCCTACGTGTCGCTCATGGCGATCAGCGGCGCCGTGCCGGCACTGCTCGCCGCGCCCGTCGCCGAGGCCGCCGGGTGGCGCGCGTCGCTCGGAATGTGGTCGATCCTGGCCGCGGTGACGCTCGTGCCGTGGCTCGTCGTGATCGTCAGGGCGCATCGCGAGCGGCAGGCGCTCGGGTCGGATGCGCGGGCGAGGGACACCCGGCCGGCCTCCCGCCACCACACCGCGATGTGGCGATCCCGCACGGCGTGGGCGCTCGCGATGGTGTTCTCGCTCACGTCGTTCCAGGTGTACGCCCTCATTTCCTGGCTACCCCGGCTGCTGATCGAGACGGCGGGCGTCACGCCCCTGACAGCGGGTGGGTACCTCGCCCTCTATGTCGCGCTCGGCCTGCCCCTCGCGATCGTCATCCCGCGGGTCATCAGTCGGCTCGCCGACGTCAGCATTCTCGTCGTCGTGGGCATCGCCCTGCTCGTCGTCGGTTACCTCGGCCTGCTGCTGGCGCCGGGCTCGCTGCTCGTGCTCTGGGTCAGCGCCGCGGGGATCGGCACGATCATGTTCCCCGGGGTTCTCACCCTCATTAATCTGCGCACGCGGACGACCAACGGGTCAGCGGCGCTCAGCGGATTCGTGCAGGGAATCGGCTATGCGGTCGCGGTGGCCGGCCCGATCACGTTCGGCCTGCTGCACGAAGCCACCGGCGGCTGGACGCTGCCGCTCGTCACCCTGATCGCGGCGGCCCTCGCCTGCGTCGTGCCCGCGCTCATGCTGCGCCGGCGGGCCTTCACCGAGGACGAGATCGCCGAGCCGCTCGCGCGCTGACGATCACCCGCGCCCGGGCTAGGAGACCGTCGCCGCCCGGTGCACGAGCGCCGCGGCGCCGACGAGCGGGCCGTCGCTCGACAGACCGCTCGGCACGACCTTCACCTTGGTGACGAAGCCGAACTCTACCCGGCGTGCGATCGCGGCGCGGATGTGGTCGAAGAGGTCGGGGGACACCTGGGAGAACCCGCCGCCGATCGCGACGACCTCCAAATCGACGAGGGCGGTCGCCGACGCGATCGCCTGGCCGATCGCGCGTCCCGAGCGCTCGATGGCGGCGACGGCGATCTCGTCGCCGTCGCGGTAGCTGGCCGCGAGATCCTCGCCGGTCACGCCCGTCCAGCCCTGGCCCCGCGCCCAGCGTGCCGTGTTCGGGCCGGATGCGATCGCCTCCACGCATCCGATTCCGCCGCACTTGCACGGGTCGTCGAAACCGGCGACCTCGACGTGGCCGATGTGCCCGGCATTGCCGGTCGGGCCGGAGACGGTGTTGCCGTGCAGGATGAGGCCGCCGCCGATGCCGGTCGAGACGATCATCCCCATCACATTGTCGTAGCCCTGCGCGGCGCCGACCCAGTTCTCCGCGAGGGCGATGCACAGGCCGTCCATGCGGAGTGTGACGGCCACCCCGGGCACGGTGTCCTCGACGAGCGCCTTGAGCGGGAAGTCACGCCATGCCGGCAGGTTGAGCGGGGAGACGAGGCCGAGCGACTCGGTGAGGGGACCGGCGCTGCCGACGCCGACTCCGATCAGCCTGACCGGGTCGCCAAGAGTGGCGAGTGTCGCGAGGATCGCCGACCGGACGGCCGACGCCAGCTGGTCCGACGACAACTCGGGTCCGGTCGGCTCGCGGAATCGGCTGCCGGCCACCACGGCGCCGTTGGCGTCGACGAGGGCCGATTCGACCTTGGTGCCGCCGAGGTCGACCGCGAGGGCGAGGGAATCACTCATCAGCAGCACGGTGTGGTGGAGGCGTCATCATGCGTCGAGCATAGGGGACCCGCCGCGCGCTTCTCGCGGGCGTGTCGGATGCCGCGCGTAGGGTGTGAGCGTGAGCGTGCAGGAGCTGCAATTCGACCGGGACTACGGCCTCCCGCGCGGGATCGTCTGGGCGGCTCTCGTCGATCCCGTGCTCGTCGGCGGCTGGCTCGGCGAGGCCGACATCGATGCCGCGCCCGGCGGCCGGTACCAGCTCGACTGGATCGGCTCACCGCATTTTCCGGGCACCGACGGCGTGATCGCGGCGATTCTGGAACCCGAGCGCATGACAATCGCCAGCGAACGCCACGGCCGCTTCGACTTCCACCTCGACGAGCTCGACGGGGGGACCCGAGGCACATCCACCCGGCTGCGGATCACCGTCACAGCATGGATCGATCCCCCCTTCGCCGGGCGCGTGCGCGAGACATGGCTCGCGGCACTCGAGCAGTTGGACGAGCTTCTGCGCGGGCATCCGGTCGATTGGGCCCGCTATCCGGTACCCGTCTCGCGGTCACGGCCGGAACAGGGGCGCGGCTGACGCTGCGACCGTGCGCGTTGGCGCCGCTCATGGGGCAGAATTGAATTCTGCCGCTTTCCCCGGGGCCCTGCCCGGCCGGCACGTGACTGGAATCGAGCGATGACAGCAACCAAGAACAACGCCCTCGCCTCGGCCGAACGGGCCGTAGAACTCATCGGCGGCGACCTCACCGAGAAGAGCCTGCGGCTTCACCTCGAGGGTCTGCCCGGCGTCGACGCCGTCGGCCTCGAGGCGCGCGCCGTTTCCCTCGGCACCCGGTCGATCAAGACGACATCGAAGGCCTGGGCCCTCGACAAGATCATCGAGCTGATCGACCTCACGACCCTCGAGGGGGCGGACACCCCCGGCAAGGTGCGCTCGCTCGTCGCCAAGGCGATGACCCCCGATGCCGGCGACCTCTCCACCCCGCGCGTTGCCGCGGTGTGCGTGTACGGCGACATGGTCGCTGATGCCGTCGCCGCGCTGGGGTCGGCGCACTCCGCCGGCCGGGACGACGGCATCAATGTCGCGGCGGTAGCCACGGCGTTCCCGAGCGGGCGCGCGTCGCTTGCCGTGAAGCTCGTGGACACCACCGACGCGGTCTCGGCCGGAGCCGACGAGATCGACATGGTCATCGACCGTGGAGCGTTCCTCGCCGGGCACTACGGCCGGGTGTTCGACCAGATCGTCGCGGTGAAGGAGGCCTGTCGTCGCGATGACGGAACATACGCACACCTCAAGGTCATCCTCGAGACGGGCGAGCTCACCACCTACGACAACGTGCGTCGCGCGTCGTGGCTCGCGATCCTCGCGGGCGGGGACTTCATCAAGACCTCCACGGGCAAGGTCGCGCCCGCCGCGACGCTTCCCGTCACCCTGCTCATGCTGCAGGTCGTCGGCGATTGGTACCGGCTCACGGGCGAGAAGATCGGGGTGAAGCCCGCTGGCGGCATCCGCACCTCCAAAGACGCCATCAAGTACCTCGTCACCGTCGCCGAGACGGTGGGCGAGGAGTGGCTGCAGCCGCACCTGTTCCGCTTTGGCGCGTCGAGTCTGCTCAACGACGTGCTGCTGCAGCGCCAGAAACTCTCCACCGGCCGGTACTCCGGCCCCGACTACGTGACGATGGACTGAACCCATGAGTTTTCTTGACTACGCTCCGGCCCCCGAGTCGACCGCGATCCTGAACCTCCGCGAGAACTACGGACTGTTCATCGGCGGCGAGTTCGTCGAGGGCCACGGCACCCCGTTCTCGACCATCTCGCCGGCGACCGAGAAGCACATCGCGCAGATCGCCAACGCGGATGCCTCGGACGTCGACGCCGCGGTCGCCGCGGCGCGGCGCGCGTACGACCGGACCTGGTCGAAGATGTCGGGCTCCGACCGCGGCAAGTACCTGTTCCGCATTGCGCGGCTCGTGCAGGAGCGCGCCCGTGAGCTCGCCGTCGCCGAGAGCCTCGACAACGGCAAGCCCATCAAGGAGAGCCGCGACGTCGACATCCCGCTCGTCGCCGCCTGGTTCTTCTACTACGCCGGCTGGGCCGACAAGCTCGACTACGCCGGACTCGGGCCAGCCCCCCGCGCGCTCGGCGTCGCCGCCCAGGTGATCCCGTGGAACTTCCCCCTGCTCATGCTCGCGTGGAAGATCGCGCCGGCGCTGGCCGCCGGGAACACCGTCGTGATCAAGCCCGCGGAGACCACGCCGCTGACCGCGCTCATCTTCGCGGAGATCCTGCAGCAGGCCGACCTGCCGCCAGGGGTGGTCAACATTATCACCGGTGCCGGCGACACCGGCCAGGCGCTCGTGAACCACACCGATGTCAACAAGGTCGCATTCACCGGGTCGACCGCGGTCGGCCGCGCGATCGCGCGGTCGACGGCCGGATCCGGCAAGAAGCTCACGCTCGAGCTCGGCGGTAAGGCGGCGAACATCGTCTTCGACGACGCGCCCATCGACCAGGCCATCGAGGGCATCGTCAACGGCATCTTCTTCAACCAGGGCCACGTCTGCTGCGCCGGGTCGCGCCTGCTGGTGCAGGAGAACATCCACGACGAGGTCGTCTCCCGGCTCAAGTCGCGCATGTCGACCCTGCGCGTCGGCGACCCGCTCGACAAGAACACCGATGTCGGGGCGATCAACTCCCGCGCGCAGCTCGACCGCATCCGCGAGCTGAGCAACGTGGGCGTCGACGAGGGCGCCGAGCGGTGGAGCCCGGCGTGCGAACTGCCGGATGCCGGATTCTGGTTCGCGCCGACGATCTTCACGGGCGTGTCCACGAGCCACCGCATCGCCAGGGACGAGATCTTCGGCCCGGTGCTCAGCATCCTGACCTTCCGCACCCCCGCCGAGGCGATCGCCAAGGCCAACAACACCCCCTACGGCCTCTCAGCCGGCATCTGGAGCGACAAGGGCAGCCGCATCCTCGGCGTGGCCGACAAGCTGCGCGCGGGCGTCGTGTGGGCGAACACCTTCAACCAGTTCGACCCCTCGAGCCCGTTCGGCGGATACAAGGAGTCCGGCTACGGACGCGAGGGTGGCCGTCACGGCCTCACCGCGTACCTCGAATCGAGCGGCTGGACCGCGCCGGCACTCACGAAGGGAGCACGCAAGTGAGCCACCTCACCGTGCCGAAGACATTCAAGCTCTACATCGGCGGCAAGTTCCCGCGCAGCGAGTCCGGCCGCGTCTACGAGGTCGTCACCGCCAAGGGCGCCTTCCTCGCCAACGCGGCGAAGGCCTCCCGAAAGGACGCACGGGATGCCGTCGTCGCCGCGCGCTCCGCCGTCTCCGGCTGGGCCGGCGCCACCGGATACAACCGCGGGCAGGTGCTGTACCGCATCGCGGAACTGCTCGAGGGGCGTCGCGCGCAGTTCGTCGACGAGATCCGCCGATCGGAGGGCGTGAGCGAGTCCGCGGCATCCGCCCAGGTCGACGCCGCCATCGACGTGTGGGTCTGGTACGCCGGCTGGGCCGACAAGTACGTGCAGGTCGCCGGCAACGGCAACCCCGTGAGCGGACCCTATTTCAACGTGTCGACCCCCGAGGCAACCGGCGTCGTCGCGATCATCGCGCCGCAGGAATCCTCCCTGCTCGGGCTCGTGAGCGTCATCGCCCCGGCCCTGGTGAGCGGCAACACTGTCGTGGTCATCGCGAGCGAGGCCTCCCCGCTCAGCGCGATCAGCCTCGGCGAGGTGCTCGCGACGAGCGACGTGCCCGGGGGAGTGGTCAACATCCTCACCGGGTCCGCGGCGGAGATCGCGCCCTGGCTCGCCAGCCACGCCGACGTCAACGCCCTCGACCTCGCCGGGGCCGGCGACCTCGACTGGGTTGACCTGCAGATCGCCGCTGCCGAGACGCTCAAGCGCGTGCTTCCGCCCGAGGTCGGTATTGCGGCCCCGTCGGTGGAGCGCGTGACCTTCTTCACCGAGACCAAAACGGTCTGGCACACGAAGGGCCTCATCTAAGCACCGAACACCGCACAACGAAGAAGCCCCCACCGATCGGTGGGGGCTTCCTCGTTTTCAGGTGCCGCAGCGCGGCCGAGTGCTACAGGCAGGGCCGCCCGGGGAAGGCGGGCTTGCCCGTGACCTCCGGCTTGCATGTGACCGCGGGCTTGCCCGTGACCTCCGGCTTGCCCCGCACCGTGCAGGTCTGCACCGGAACATCCTCGACCAGGGTGACCCGGTCCAGGCTCATCGATCCCGCACCGCTGAAGCCGAAGCCGTAGCCCTGCACATCGGTGACGGTGAGTCCGTCGTCCGGGGCGCCGGCCGGCTGGTCGGCGGCCCGGGTGAGGTCGGCGAATGCCACCGTCACCTGGCGCCATCCGGCCTGGTTGTCGACGAAGCTCGTCTCGAACCGCTCGGCGGTGTCGGGCGCCTGGAAAACCCGGATGTAGTCCAGGGTCAGCGACTGCGGGAACACGAGGTCCTCGCCCGGCGTTCCGCCGAAGTTACCGCCGACGGCGACGTTGGTGAGCAGCGAGAACGGGTGGTCGTACACCCATTCGTTCGGCGCCACGTCGGCCGGTGTGGCTGTGTAGTACTGGATGTCGTCCACGAACCAGTCGATCCGCTCCGGGGTCCACTCGACCGAGAAGGTGTGGAACTCCTCGTACACCGGTGTGTCGAACGTGTAGATGTCGCCGTACGAGTTGCCTCCGGAGTATCCCGGTCCGTGAATGGTGCCGAAGATCTCGTTCGGCAGTCGCCCGACGAACTCCATCACGTCGATCTCGCCCGTCTGGGGCCAGCCGACCTCGCGGAAGTCATTGCCCAGCGTCCACACGGCGGGCCAGATGCCGGAGCCCTGGGGAACCTGCACGCGAGACTCGATGCGGCCGTACTCGAACTCCTGCTTCTGCTCGGTGATGAGGCGGGCCGACGTGTGCGTGCACGGTCCGTACCAGCAGTCGAGGTCCGTGGTGGCCGGGTCGATCTCGCGAGCCGTGATCACCATGTTGCCGTCGCCGTCGTGCGCCGCGTTGTCGGACACCGTCACGGTGACGGTGTCGCCGTCGCCGTCGCCGAGGTGCCAGAACGACAGTCCTTCGTACGCGGACCAGTCCTGACCGGCCGCGAAGTCGCGGGTCAGCGTCGACTCGCCGCCCGTCGTCACATCGAGCACGTTCTCGCCGACGTCCTGTACGGCGTAGCTGCCGGCTTCGGCCTCGCGCACCGCGAGGTCGATGTCGCCCTCGGTGTCGAAGAGCCACGGGTGGGTCTCGAAGTCGTCGATGATCGTGAAGTCGATCGGGTCGTCGTCCTGGATGCTCACGGTGGCGCTGCTCACGAAGCCGAACTCGGCTCCGATCGGGTTCGACAGGTCGATGAGGAAGGTCTCGTCGACCTCGTGCTTGGCGTTCTGCAGGGTCGAGACGCTGATGGTCGCCTCACGCTCCCCGGCGGGGATCGTGATGCTTCCGCTGGCCGCGGTGAAGTCGCGATCGAGCGTCGCGGGCAGGTCCTCGGTCGCGGTGCGCGCCGCGGACTCCGCCGTCGAGAAGTCGACGGTCACGTCCGTGGCGGCGAGCCGGTTCAGCCGCACGGTCGCGATGGCGTCTGCGTCCTCGAGAACCTCGTACCCGGCGCGGTCGAATCCGACCGTCAGGGGGACCTCGGCGACCTGGACGTTTAGCAGCACGTCGTCGTAGTAGAACGTCTGCGTGCCCGCCGTGGTGAGCGCGCCGAAGGCGAAGCCGTGCATCTCGGTGAGTCCGAGGCCGTCGTTCGGCGCGTTGTTGTTGATGTTCTTGCGCGAGAAGTCGGCGAAGTCGAACTGCTGGAACTTCCAGCCGGTCCAGTTGTCGGTGTACTCGACGACGAAGCGGCCGGCGTCGTCGACGGTCGAACCGGGGTTGCGGTTGTCCTGGATGTCGAGGAACAGGCGCGTGCCCGATCCGTTGCCGTGCATCCAGAAGCCGATGCCCTCGTAGGTGCTCCAGTCCTGCGTGGTCCACGCGTCGGCGGTGTCATTGGTGAAGTTGCTCACGACGACGCCATAGGACGTCACGGTGAATGCCGACGACAGCACGCCGTTGCCGGCGGCTTCGCCGGGCACGGCCCCGGGAGAGGGGACTGTGCCGAACGAGACGGTGCTGTTCGGGTCTTCGGCGTTGAACCAGCCGACCGGCACCGTTCCCGTGGTGCCCGACGGCAGCGCAGCCTCGAAGTCCTCGACCAGCAGCGTACGGCCGGTGGGCGGACCGACGACCGGGCCGTCGTTGTCGACGATCGTGATCGTCGCGGCGCTCGGGCTGCCGAGTGTGGCTCCGACAGCGTTGCTGAGGGTCAGCGAGAGGGTCTCGCTCGGCTCCTCTGCAGCATCGTCGGTCGTGGCGACGGAGATCGTCTTCGTCGTCTCGCCCGCGGCGAAGGTGAGTGTGCCGGCCTCGGAGCCGTAGTCGTCGGTGCCGGCCGTGCCGTCGCTCGTGGCGTAGTCGACCGTGATGGGGGTGGTGGGTGCCACGTTGAGGCGCACGTTGATGCTGGCCGTGGCGCCCTCGATGACCTCGGCGGACGCGGCGGACAGCGTGACCGTCGGCGCCACCTCGGTTCCGGCGAAGAGCTCGACGTCGTCGATCTGCACGGTGGCGGTGCCGCTGACGGCGGGAACCGCGTAGCCCCACATCGTGGTCAGGCCCAGGCCGTCGTTCGGTCCCGGGTTGAAGTCGGTGGATTTGACAAGCGACGACCAGGGGATCTCGATGGGGCGCCATCCGGCCACGTCATCGGTGAATTTCAGCTCGAACCGCTCGGACGAGTCGGAATTGGTGCCGCCGTCGAAGATCTCGAACTGCAGGACGGCTCCGGATCCGGTGCCCTTCAGCATTCACCGCACGCCGTCGAAGTCGCTCCAGTCGGCCGCGGTGGGGAAGTTGTGGCCGAAACCGGCGTACGCCCCGGCGGGAACGTCGAACCCGTAGGAGAGGACCTTTGTCGGTTCGGTCTGGCCGGGCTTGGCGCCGGCCGTGCCCGGGGCAACGTCGACGATGCTGATGCCGGCACCGCCGCCCCCTCCGCCATACGAGAAGTAGTCGGGGGCGGGGGCACCGACCTCGAAGTCGTCGACCGTGGAGACCGTCTCGGCCGTGGCGGCAGAGACACCCCCGACAGCTATCGGCACGATGAGCGCAGGCACGGCAACCGCGGCAGCGATTATTAGTGGGAGCGCTCTCAAAGTAATGGACATTTCTGCTCCACCAGATAGTCGACGACCCCCATTGGCTGCCTCATCCGACCGTCGTCGGTCGGATTCCGCCACCCTAGTCATGAAATCGGGTGCGCCACAAAGCTGGTTCTCGACTCGTGACGCCGGGGACCAGCAAAGCTCCGGCAAGTCACAGGGGTCGCGGCTAGGGTCGGAGCATGCGAATTCTGGTCACCGGCGCGACCGGTTACATTGGCGGGCGGCTTGTGCCGAAGCTTCTCGAGGCGGGGCACGAGGTGCGTGTGCTCGTGCGCAGTACGGCCAAGATGCGCGATGTGCCGTGGGCGGACCGGGTCGAGGTCGTGGAGGGCGACCTGGGCGATCCCGCTTCCCTCGTCGACGCCGTGGACGGCATCGAGGCGCTCTACTACCTCGTGCACGGAATGGGCGGATCGGGCGACTTCGAGCAGGCGGAGAAGGAGTCGGCGATGAACGTCGCCCGCGCGGCCCGGGCCGCGCATGTGCGCCGAATCGTGTACCTCGGCGGGCTGCACCCGGACGGCGAGCTGTCGCCACACCTCCGGTCGCGTGCCGAGGTCGGCCGAATCCTCATCCGCTCCGGAGTGCCGACCGTCGCGCTCCAGGCCGGGGTCGTCATCGGATCCGGCTCGGCCGCGTTCGAGATGATCCGGCACCTCACCGACGTCCTGCCCTACATGCCCGCCCCCAAGTGGGTGCGCAACTTCATCCAGCCCATCGCCGTGCGCGACGTGCTGCATTACCTCGTCGAGGCGGCTGAACTCCCGCCCGAGGTCAACCGCACGTTCGACATCGGCGGGCCGGATGTGCTGCGCTACGGCCAGATGATGAATGGCTACGCTCTCGAGGCCGGACTCAAGCAGCGGGCGATCGCCGCGCTCCCGGTGCTCACCCCGTGGCTCGCCTCGCAATGGGTCAACCTCGTCACGCCGATCCCGCGGCGCCTCGCGATTCCCATCATCGCGTCGCTGCAGTACGACTGCGTGATCCACGAGCACGACATCGCGAACTTCATTCCCGACCCCGAGGGCGGGCTGACGCCGTACCGCACCGCGGTGCGGTTGGCCCTCGGCCGCGTGCGCGACGGCGAGGTCGAGACGAGCTGGCTGAACTCGTCCGTCGAGGGTGCGCCGGCCAACCTGCTCCCGTCCGACCCCGACTGGACCGGCCACACGGTGTACCTCGACCTCAAGGAGAAGCACACGTCGGCGTCTCCCGAGGACCTGTGGGCGGTCATCGAGGGAATCGGCGGCGACAACGGCTGGTACTCACTTCCCGTGGCCTGGGCCGCGAGGGGGGTCATGGACAAGCTCGTTGGGGGTGTTGGCCTGCGCCGGGGACGGCGCCACGCCGAGGTCCTCAGCTCGGGCGACGCACTCGACTTCTGGCGCGTCGAGGAGATCCGGCGGGGCAGCTTCCTGCGCCTGCGTGCCGAGATGAAGCTGCCCGGTCGGGCCTGGCTGGAGCTCAGCGCCGAGCCGGCTCCCGGCGGCGGTTCGGACTACCGCCAGCGCGCGATCTTCTTCCCGCAGGGCCTGGGCGGTCGCCTCTACTGGTTCTCGATCCTCCCGTTCCACGGCATCATCTTCAACTCGATGGCCACGAAGATCACCCAGACGGCCGAGGTGCGAGCTGAGAAGTCGGTTCAGGGCGAGGAAGAGAAGGCCATCGCCGCCTAGGGTGGAGGAAACCACACGCTGCTGCAGCAGCGTGATTACGGGGAGGGCTTCATGAACGACGCACAATCGGACGGCGCGGCAAACGAGAATGACGAGCGCCACCAGCACGACGCGAACGACGAGCGCGACACCGTCGCGTTCCTCGGCGACAGCCTCACCGCTGGCGGCCGCTGGGCCGACTGGTTCCCCGATCTGAACGTTGTGAACTTGGGCGTCGGCGGAAGCACGACCGACGACTTGATTGCCCAGATCGATGAGGTCGTCGCGCTGCGGCCGGACGAGATCGTCATGCTCATCGGCACCAACGACCTCGGCACGCGGCAGACCGTCGAGCATCTCGTGCGCAACATCGAGACCGCCTGCGTGATGCTGCGCAAGGAACTGCCCGGCTCGCGGATGCTGGTGCAGTCGATCCTTCCCCGTGGCCGGGAGTACGCCCGCCGCATCCAGGATGCGAACATCCACCTGCGCCAGTTCTCGTCCACCGTCCGCGCGCAGTTTCTCGACCTGTGGCCGGCGATGGCGCTCGAGGACGGCGAGCTGAACCCGGAGCTCTCCGACGATCGGCTCCACCTCAACGACGCCGGCTACGAGGCGTGGCTCGGCGAGCTGCGCCCCGCCCTCGTTCGCCTGCGGGAGATGCCGCCGATGACAACGCCGATCCAGATCATCAAGCCCGACCAGTACACCCGCCCGGCCCGCTAACCCCCAGCGGCAAACCGCTACCGTTGACGCGTGACCACCTATCCCACCGCCGCCTTCCGCCGCACCGCGCTCGTGCCCGGAGTGCTCGCCGCGATCGTGCTCGCGGCGGGCGCCGTGCTCGTCGGCACGGAGGGGTTCACCTGGATCCGCTATGTGACGAGCATCCTCGCTCTCATCATCAGCGTCTTCGCGTGGCAGTCGCGCCAGTGGTGGTGGCTCCTCGGCCTGATTCCCATCGCGGTCGCCTGGAACCCTGTCATCGTGCTCCCGTTCGACGGCGTGGCATGGCAGGCGGTGCAGTTCGTGGCCGCGCTCGTGTTTATCGCGGCGGGCGTTCTGATCAAGGTGCCGAACCCCGAGGATCGCAACCGACGCTGACTCTCTGGGCACGCGGGGAGAACTCGGCCCGAGCCGGGTGATAATGGAAGAAGCTAAGGGCCCGAACCAGAACGACGGCAGCGGGCCAGGCTCAGACGATTGGGCCCCGAATGACCGACAACCTCGCGCCCGTAGTGGTGCCTTCCATCGCGTCCCCCGGCGCGATTCGACGTGCCGACGTCGTTGTTCGCAAGGGGATGTTCACCCTTGTCAACGGCCACCTCACGCCGCGCGAATCCATGATCGAGGACCTTCTATTCCTCGGCTCGGTTCTGGACTCCGCGGGGATCCCGTTCTTCCTCATTCGTGACGGAGGGGACCGTCCGATCATCGCGGTCGACGTCGCACTGCGGAAGAAGCTACGGGTGGCCCTCGCCGAGGCCTGCGCGAATGAGCCGTTCTATTCGAAGCCCGCCGGCGAGCGGGGCAGTTCGCCGGTTCTCGTGGCGGAGGGCCGGCTCGCCAGCGACTCGAAGGCACGCGCCTTCACCCTCTATCGCCCGCGGATCGAGCCGCAGGGGAGGCTCCGCTACGGCTCCGCGACCGGTGTCAGGGTCGAGCTCTGGGAGTGGGCCGGCGACACGATCATCGCGCCGGCCGAGAATGCCCTCATGCGGAACACGCTCCTGGCCAGCGACGCCGTCGAGGGCACGGTAGAGCTCTTCGGACAGACGTGGCCGACGCTCGACGGGATGTTCGCCGAGCACGCGAGCGACATCGCCTTCGACATCGACATCGTCTTCTCCTGGGTGGATGGGGCGTCAATCGACTGGCAGCGTGCGCGGGCGAAGCGCATGGAGAGCTATGTCGTCGGCGAGGGCGACAGCGCCGAGGCCCGCTACCGCCAGATCGACGAGCTCAAGTACGCGCTGCGCTCGGTGCACCTGTTCGCGCCGTGGATCAGGCGCATCTTCATCGTCACCGACTCGCCGGTGCCCGCCTGGCTCGACGAGCACGCGGGCGTCACCATCGTGCGCAGTGAGGACTTCTTCGTTGACCCCTCGTCGCTGCCGACGCACAACTCGCACGCGATCGAGGCGCAGCTCCAGCACATCCCGGGGCTCTCAGAGCACTTCCTCTACTCGAACGACGACATGTTCTTCGGCCGCCCGGTCTCGCCCGACATGTTCTTCTCCCCTGGCGGGGTCACCAAGTTCATCGAGGCGAACACCCGCATCGGGCTCGGCGAGACCCACTCGGGCCGCAGCGGGTTCGAGAACGGCGCGCGGGTGAACCGGCGCCTCCTCGGCGAGCGGTTCGGCAAGATCACCACGCGTCACCTCGAACACGCCGCAACCCCGCTGCGCAAGTCGGTACTGCTCGAGCTCGAGCGCGAGTTCGCCGACGACTTCACCCGCACCAGCGCGAGCCCCTTCCGGTCGGCGACCGACATCTCGGTGACGAATTCGCTGTACCACTACTACGCGCTCATGACCGGCCGCGCCGTCACCCAGACCCAGGCGAGCGTCAAGTATGTCGACACGACCATGCGCGAGGGCCTGCGCGACCTCAAGAAGCTCCTCAAGCGGCGCTCGTTCGATTTCTTCTGCCTCAATGACGGCAGCTTTCCCGAAATCGATGGTGCCGAGCGGGCGACGGCGGTGCTCTCGTTCCTCGACCGCTACTTCCCGATCCCGGCGCCCTGGGAGCGGCTCACCGCGGGGGAGCCGTCCGGTGTGATGGACCGATCGGACAGCGAGGCGGGCTGAGCGGCGACCTCAGCCGGTGGCTACCGCAGGTAGCGGCAGAACAAGCGGCGGCTCCGCAGTCACGTGGGGGTTCACCGCATCCGGGATGACGACCCCGTGCGCGCCGAGGATCTGCGCGGTCTCCTCCGCCGTGACCCAGTTCGAGACCGTCGGATAGTTGCCAACGGGCACCACCGAGTGCAGCACGGTGTCGTCGTAGACGTGCACGAGATTGAATGACTGTGCTCCGTCGCGGCCGCGAGTGCCGCCGATCGGAACATTGAGGTCCTGGGTGTAGCACGTGGCCGACGCGACCGAGACCGGCACCCCCGCGAACGTCGCTGTCGTCGAGTAGTGCAGGTGCCCGGCGATGATGCTGCGCACATCCGAGCCCCTGATCACCTCGGCGAGCCCGTCCTGCTCGCGCAGCTCGACGAGCACCGCGAGGTCGAGAACGCTGGGAACCGGCGGATGGTGCATGGCCAGGATGGTTCCGTGCGGTGCCGGAACCGACAGCTCCTCGGCGAGCCAGTCGAGCTGCTCGTCGGAGACGACGCCGTGGTGGTGGCCCGGAACCGTGGAGTCGAGAGCGATGATTCTCAGACCGTTGATGTCGTGTACCCGGTCGACGGGGTTGGAGGTCGGCAGCTGGTCGAGGAGCTCCCGGCGGAACGTGGAGCGGTCGTCGTGATTGCCCATCACCCAGACGACCTCGGAGCCGAGCCGCTCCGCGACGGGCTCGATCAGCTCCCTGAGCTTGACGTAGGCGCCCGCCTCGCCCCGGTCGGCGAGGTCTCCCGTGAACACGATCGCCTCGGGGCGGGACCCGGATGCCTCGAGCTCCGCGAACAGCTGGCGCAGCAGGCCTTCGCTGTCGACCGCCCCATAGAGGTGCTCACCAGCCACCAAGTGGGTGTCGCTCACATGCAATATGAAATGGTCTGGCCTTGCGTACTGGGCCCTGTAACCGAACATGCCCCCTATCACAGCACTTAAAGCTTGCCAAGGGGTGAACAAACTCGGGTAAGTCGGCCCCCCAAGCGGGGTACAATTATCGCTTTGTTGGGTTGCCCGCGGAGCGTCGATGTGGAAAATCGGCGCGTGGGCCGCGTAGTCTATTGGCAGCGCACGACGAATCCGCTTTCCGTCTCGACCTTGTTCGCAAGTTGCTCGAGGCTGGATTCCGCGCCCACCGGGAAGCGTCGGTCCTCCACCGGAGGTCGTCCGGGTCGGCACCCCCGCGGTGTACGACCCTCCGGCAGGTAGCGTCAGCGCCGCAATCGTTCAGCGTGCTCAGTTCAGGAGGAACATGGCTCGGTCAGGCCAGTCGAAGACGTCCCAGCGGGGACAGTCGCCGAAGAGGACAGCATCCGGTCGCCCGTCGCAGCAGCGACGAGCCCGCCACGGCGACGAGGTCGGTCTCATCCCGGTGCTTGCTCGCGCCGTGCGGGAGATCGAGGCGGCCGCCGAGCGAGGCAAGGTCGGGCCATCCAATCGCACCAAGTTCCAGGTCGTCGCGCTGCTCGTGCGTGAAGAACGCTCGCGGGCCAAGAAGGACACCGAGGTGACCGACTCGGAACGAGCCGAGGTGCTCAAGCGCCTCGACGGCGTCGCCACGATTCTCGCCAAGACCGCCGCGCGCGACACCTCACTCATCCAGCTCCTCGCCGAGGAGGCCGTGGTGTCGGATGCTGCGAAGGCGCTGCGCCGCGACATGCTCATGGCATCCGGTGTGCAGATGAGCCCGGACGACCTGGTGATCACGAAGGAGCCGGTCGCGGTGGCGCCGGCAGCCGAGCGGCAGGTGATTCCGAAGTCCGTCGTCGCGAGGCAGCTGTCCAACCCGTTCCTCGCCCCCGATTTCAGCCAGAGTGTGAGAGCCAAGCCGACGACACGGCGGCTCGCCAACTGGGAGCTGCTCGAGCCACTGTTCCGAGCCTTCGAATACGGCGCCGGCGGTCAGTCCGCGAGCATGGACCTGCCTGCGCCGACGGCGGCCGACCGTCGGGTCCCCGGTGGCCGCGAGCTCTTCACCCACCAGGCCGCCTTCGTCGCGAGCGTGCGCGAGGGGCACCGCAGCTACCTGCTCGCCGACGAGCCCGGGCTCGGGAAGACGGCGCAGGCCCTGCTCGCCGCCGCCGCCTCGAACTCCTACCCGCTGCTCGTTGTCGCACCGAACGTCGTGAAGATGAACTGGGCGCGGGAGGTCGAACTCTGGACGCCGAACAAGACGGCGACCGTCATCCACGGCTCCGGCGAGAGCCTCGACGCCTTCGCCGACATCGTGATCGTCAACTACGACGTGCTCGACCGGCACGTCGGCTGGCTGCGCACCCTCGGCTTCAAGGGCATGGTCGTCGACGAGGCGCACTTCATTAAGAACCGCGAGTCGCAGCGGTCGAAGCACGTCCTGTCGCTCGCCGACAGCATCCGTGCCCGCTCGCCGCGCGCACTCATGATCGCGCTCACGGGCACCCCGCTCATCAACACGATCGAGGACTTCCGCGCGATCTGGCAGTTCCTCGGCTGGATCGATGGCGACAAGCCCACGGCGACCCTCCTCGACCGGCTCGAGGAGACGGGGCTCACCCCTGCCGACTTCGGCTTCTTCGCCGAGGCCCGCCAGACCGTCATCGACATGGGAATCGTGCGCCGCAAGAAGCTCGACGTCGCCGCCGACCTCCCGTCCAAGCGCATCGCCGACCTTCCCGTCGAACTCGACGACGAGGTGGGACGCTCCATCCGCCAGGCGGAGGCTGCCCTGTCGAAGCGACTGCTCGACCGCTACAACCGCGGCCTCGCTCTGTCGAAGAACCCCGACGAGATCGACAGGGACGCGCTCGTGCGCCTTGTCGCCCAGGCGGAGCTCGAAGAGTCCAAGGCAGCGAAGACGGGCGAGAACGTCTTCACGATGGTGCGCAAGATCGGAACGGCCAAGGCCGTGCTCGCCGCGGACTACACGGCGCAGCTCGCCCGGTCGGTGGGCAAGGTGGTCTTCTTTGCGAAGCACATCGACGTCATGGACATCGCGGAGCAGACCCTCGCCAAGCGCGGGCTCAAGACCGTGTCGATCCGCGGAGACCAGACGGCCGCCTTCCGGCAGGCCCAGGTCGACGCGTTCAACAACGACCCGGACGTCTCCGTCGTCGTCGCGTCGCTCACAGCGGCGGGCGTTGGCCTCAACTTGCAGGCCGCCTCGAACGTCGTGCTCGCGGAGCTCAGCTGGACGAGCGCCGAGCAGACGCAGGCGATCGATCGCGTGCACCGCATCGGCCAAGAGGAGCCGGTCACGGCCTGGCGCATCATCGCGGCGCAGACCATCGACGCAAAGATCGCGGAGCTCATCGGCAGCAAGGCCGGGCTCGCCGCCCGCGCTCTCGACGGCGACGATTCCGCCGTGATCGGGGAGTCGAGCCTGCAGCTCGACGCGCTCATACACCTGCTGCGCGAGGCCCTCGACGCGGCCTAACTCGACGCCGCGCCAGACCCGCTCAGCGCACCGACGGCGCGAGTCGCCCAGTTGTGTCGGGTTCAGGAGCCCTGAGGGGACCTTTTTGGGCGGCTCGCGCAAATTCAGGGCGAGCGGGCTCAGGCGGCGGCGCGCTCCACCAGCCGGTCGATCGCGGCGAGCGGGATCGACAGCCAGGCGGGACGGTTGCGCGCCTCGTAGACGGCCTCGTACAGGGCCTTATCGATCTCAAAGGCATCGAGCAGCGAGCGATTTGCCCGCAGGTCCGTGCCGGAACGGGAGATATACCCGTCGAGGAATGCGCGCCGCGCGGCCAGGGCCCACTCGGTCACGGAGCGACCGTGCGATTGGACGACCGATCCGGCGACGTAGTCGAACGAGCGCAGCATCCCCGCGACATCCCGCAAGGGGAAGTCCACCCGCGCACGCTCGAGCATGGGGCGCATAGGCTCGCCCTCGAAGTCGAGGATGATCCAGCCGCGCCCGGGCACCCAGAGCACCTGGCCGAGGTGGAAGTCGCCGTGGACGCGCTGCATGGCTGGCCAGACTGATGTCGCGGCCCGCGCGTAGACGGACTGGAGCGCCGCGCGGTGCTGCTCGATCGCGGGCACCTCGCCGACCGCTTCGTCGAACCGGGCCCGCATGCTCGCGATCGTCGCTGCGATGTCGACCGGGGCGGCCGCACGCGTGGGAAGAGCAGCCGCGAGGGTCGTGTGCACGTCGGCGGTGGCCTCGCCAAGAGTGCGCGCCCTGGCAGTGAAGTCCTCGCCAGCTTCCGCCGCCTCGAGGGCAACCCGCCAGGCATCCTCAACGCCGGGGAAGAACTCCTGCGCGAAGGCGAGGTGGCCGTGGGCGAACCCGGTCGGCTCTCCCGTGTCCTGCCACTGTCCGTTGATGTGGCCGACCGATCGAGGCACAACGATGGAGCCGGCGCCAGCGAGAGCGCTCAGCAAGGTCACATCGGGGTTCTCGCCATGGTGCAACGACCGGAACACCTTGCAGATGATCGGCTCTGCCGGAGTGCCGTCGAGGCCGACCATGTCAAAGATGATCGACGTATTGGACTGCTCACCGGAGAGCACCCTGGCGCCCCCGATCTCCACAGCGGGCGTCGTCGGAACGCAGTGTCCACGCGCGGCAATGCCGGGCGCGCCATCGTCGGGGAGCACCGCGCCCTCATCGAGGATGAGACGCAGGATCGCCTTCGCGCAGGCCTCGTCCCGCGGGCCGTCATAGACGAACCGCGTGATGCCGTTCTCGTCGTAGCTGCCGATGAGGGCATGCTCGAGGCCGGCGACAGGCGCCTCCCGTTCCGTCAGCGGCACCTGGTACAGAAGGGGACGCTCGGCCGTGTCGAGGAACAGGTGCACCGTGATGCGCGCCTGCCCGTCCGGGTCGGGAAGATCGAAGCCGCCGAGCCTCTCCCAGACCGGAGCCCGACCCTTGCCCGCATACCAGCGCTGCTCGGTGATCCAGGTTGACAGGAAATCGGGCAAGGCGGTCATAGTGCCTCCAGCTGGGTCGGGCGGATGGAGAGGTGACGTCACGCCGCGAGGCGCGCCGTGACCTCCGCGAGGGAGGGATTGGTCGCCGACGTCCCGTCGGGGAACAGCACGGTCGGAACCGTCTGGTTTCCGCCGTTGATCGTCGCGACGAGCTCAGCGGTGCCGGGAACGGCTTCGATGTCGATGTCGCGGAAGTCGATCCCCGCCTTGGTGAGCTGCGACTTCAGTCGCGTGCAGTAGCCGCACCACGGGGTGGAGAACATCGTGATGCCGCCGGCGTCGGGGGTGTAGTTCACAGTCATATCTCGACCCTACGCGCCGCGCCTGAGACATCGAGAACCCACGCGTACTCGAAGGCCCGCTCGCGCCACGCCTCGTACCGTCCGCTCACGCCGCCGTGGCCTGCGCTGAGCTCGGTCTTGAGCAGTGCCGGCGCCCCGACCTCGCGCAGCCGGGCGACCCACTTCGCTGGCTCCACGTAGAGCACCCGTGTGTCATTAAGGCTCGTGACGGCGAGGATCGCGGGGTAGGTCACGTCGTCGCGCACGTTCTCGTAGGGAGAGTAGGACCGCATGTACTCGTAGACCTCCCGCTCACGCAGCGGGTTTCCCCACTCGTCCCACTCGATCACCGTCAACGGCAGGTCGGGGTCCAGGATGCTCGTGAGCGCGTCGACGAAGGGAACACCGGCGAGGATCCCTCGGAACAGCTCCGGGGCCATGTTTGCGACGGCGCCGACGAGCAGCCCGCCGGCACTGCGCCCCTCCGCCACCAGCTGCGCAGGGGTCGTCTGCCCCGCGGCGATGAGATGCTCGGCAACGGCGACGAAGTCGGTGAAGGTGTTGCGCTTGGTGAGGGTCTTACCGTCCTCGTACCAGCCGCGGCCGAGCTCCCCACCGCCGCGCACGTGCGCGATCGCGAAGAGCATCCCCCGGTCGAGCAGCGAGAGGCGGGCGATCGAGAAACTCGGATCCATGCTTGCCTCGTATGAGCCGTAGCCATAGAGCAGGGTCGGCGACGGACGGGTGGCGTCGACGAGGCCCTTCTTCCACACGAGCGAGATCGGGACCCTGGTGCCGTCGGATGCTGTCGCCCAGTCCCTGGCCTGCTCGTAGTCCTCGGGGAGGTATCCGCCGAGCACGCTCTGGCGCTTGAGAAGCCGGTAGTCGTCCGCGTCGACGTCGTAGTCGAAGACCGACGTCGGGGTGACGAACGAGGTGAAGGTGAGGCGCAGGGTGGGGGCGCTCCACTCCGGGTTGGCGCCGACGCCCACATCGAAGAGCGACTCGTCGAACTCGAGCTCGCGCAGGCCGCCGTACCCAACGATCGCCGCTCCGGCGACCCGGGCGCTCAAAGGGATGATTCCCACCCTGGTGAGTGCCTCTCGCCGGTACGACACCACGAGGTGCGATCGGAACGCATCCACTCCCTCGAGCCGGGACTGCGGCGAATGGGGGATGACGACCAAGCGGTCACCAAGGGGGTCGGCGGCGTCGACATCGACGAGTTCAAAGTTCTCGGCACCGTCATTGTGCGTGATCAGCAGTCGGTCCTCGCCGGCCACGACGGCGTGTTCGACGTCGTACTCGACTCCGTCCACCCGCGGCCAGACGACGCGGAACTCTCCCGTCGGGTCCGCGGCGTCGACGAGGCGCACCTCGCTCGTGATCTTCGACCCGATGTGGATCATCAGGTACTTGCGGCTGCGGGTGCGGTCGACGCCGACCCAGTAGCGATCGTCCGGCTCGGTGAACACCGTGACGTCGGTGGCCGCGGCGGTGCCGACCCGGTGCCGCCACACCGTGTCGGGGCGCCAGGCGTCGTCGACGGTGCAATAGAAGAGATAGGCGCCGTCGAGGGAGAACAGGGCCCCTGCCGCCGTTCCCGGTATCTCGTCGACCGAGCTGACCTCGCCCGACGCGATGTCTCTGATCCTCAGGGTGTAGCGCTCGTCGCCGGCCACGTCGACGGCCCAGGCGAGCAGGGTGCCGTCGGTGGACACGTCGAAGCTGCCGAGCGAGAAGAAGTCGTGCCCCTCCGCCTCGGCATTCGCGTCGAGGAGCACTTCTTCGCCGACAAGGGGCGCGCCGGCATCCGTCGTCGGCGCGCTCCAGTCGTCCTCGCCGGCGATCGGTGCGCGGCAGTAGACGCCGTACGACTTTCCCTCGACCGTGCGGGTGTAGTACCAGTGGCCGCCGCGGCGCGTGGGCACCGAGAGGTCGGTCTCCTGCGTCCTCGCCTTGATCTCGTTGTAGATCTCGTCCGTCAGCGTGCCGAGGTGTGCGGTGTTCGCGGCCGTCCACTCGTTTTCCGCGGTGAGGTGGGCGATGACGGCCGGGTCATCCTTGTCGCGCAGCCACTCGTAGTCGTCGGTGAAGTCGTGACCGTGGTGGGAGCGGACACTGGGCTGCTTGCTGGCCGAGGGCGGGGTCGAATTCATCACCCTCCACCGTACCGAGCATTGGCCTCCTCATCACTCGGCGAGAAGCAATTTCCAGCGGATGAAGGCATCCGGCTCGATCGGCAGCCGCGACCAGACCGAGTGCTGGCGCAGCCCCACGGCGGCGTCGAGCACGCGAAGGATGCGGCGGTCGGCGGGGGTGATGTCCTGCCGGGCGCTGATCGGATTGGGAACGAGGGAGGCGAGCAGCGCCGCGTTCCTGGCGTGCACGAATGGCTCGGTCGTGCTGGATCCGAATTGGGCGGCCTCGTAGACGATGGATGCAAGCAGGCTCGGCAGCGGAACGGACGGGGCCCGCAGGCCCTTGCTCGCGCCTCGCGGTTCGCAGCGTTCGAGAGCCTGGTCGCCGCCGTTCAGTGAGGTGACGCCCGTGACATCGACGACCCACTGCTGCGGAACGTCGCTGAGTGATTCCCGCTCTGACGGCCGGCTGAACCGGAACTCCGTCGCGATCGAGGTGTCCTCAAGCGTGAATCCGAGCTCGCGCAGACAGCGGATGACC